>Ga0308176_10001937_pt1 | contig 13034 bp, 9 predicted proteins | sample PhyCR2_3_FD_203890 | JGI IMG/M metagenome (GOLD analysis project Ga0308176, IMG submission 203890) | Soil microbial communities from UC Gill Tract Community Farm, Albany, California, United States - DLSLS.C.R2 | ecosystem: Environmental > Terrestrial > Soil > Agricultural land | place: USA... | reverse complement strand
TTGTATACATGACGCGCGGGTGGTTTTGGGTCCCGGCGTGCGCCGGGACGACGGTCTTTCCTGAAGCGACGGCTGCGGCACTAGACCTTCACTCCGAGCGCCTTCCATTCGCGCAGCGCTTGCGCGTCGCGGGGCGAGACGTCGGGATAGTCCTTGTCCACGCCGACATCAGGCAGGATCTTCCAGGAGCGGGCGCATTTGGTGCCCACCGCCTTTTCGACCACGACAGCGACACCAGGCACATTGTCGAGCCGGAACGCGCTTGCAGGCGCTTCGCCCTCGCGCACCTCGTAGTTCGAGGTGATGCAGACCTCGGCGAGATCGACATCGAACAGCGTGCCGATCAAAGCGCGGTCGGCGACATAGACTATCGGCGAGGCTTCGAGCGAGGAGCCGATGCGCTTGGCGGCACGCTCGAGCTCCAGCGCGCCGGTGACGACGCGCCTGACGTCGCGGATGATCTCCCACTTCGCGGCCAGCGCATCGTCGCGATAGCGCTCCATTGCGTCGGGGAACAAGGTTAGATGCACCGACGGCTCGGCATTCGGACGAACCATCCGCCAGGCCTCCTCGCAGGTGAAGCTCAGCACCGGCGCCAGCCATTTCAGGATCGACTCGCAGATCAGGTCGATCGTGGTCAGCGCCGCCTTGCGCGCCACCGAGGACGGTGGATCGCAATACAGCGTGTCCTTGCGGATGTCGAAATAGAACGCCGACAGCTCCGAGTTCATGAAGGTCGCAAGCGAGGAGATCACCGTCTTATAGTCGAATTCGAGATAGGCGCGGCGCACCATCTCCTCCTGCTGGCTCAGCTGATGCAGCATCAGCCGCTCCAGCTCCGGCATGTCGGCAAAGGCAACCGCATCATCGCGGTGGAAGTGATGCAAGGTGCCGAGCATCCAGCGGATGGTGTTGCGCAGCTTGCGATAGGTCTCGATGGTGTTCTTGAGGATCTCCGGGCCGATGCGCTGGTCGTCGGCATAATCGGTGGCGCAGACCCAGAGCCGCAGGATGTCGGCGCCGGAATCCTTGATCACCTTCTGCGGCTCGACCGTGTTGCCGAGCGATTTCGACATCTTGCGGCCGTTCTCGTCGAGCGTGAAGCCATGCGTCAGCACGACGTCGTAGGGCGCGCGGCCACGGGTGCCGCAGCTCTCCAGCAGCGAGGAGTGAAACCAGCCGCGATGCTGGTCACTGCCTTCCAGATACATCACGGTATCCTGGCCGCCATCGATCTTGCGCTTGATGCCGGCCAAACCAGGAAAATGCACCGGGTCTTCCAGCACGAACGCGTGGGTCGAGCCGGAATCGAACCAGACGTCGCAGATGTCGTCGACCTTCTTCCAATCCTCGTTGGCAAGCTTGCCCAGGAAGCGCTCGCGCGCGCCCTCGGCATACCAGGCGTCGGCGCCTTCCTGCTCGAAGGCATCGGCGATGCGCTTGTTGACGGTGTCGTCCTGCAGGATCTCGGCGGAGCCGTCGCCCTTCTCGCGCACGAACACCGCGATCGGCACGCCCCAGGCGCGCTGGCGCGAGATCACCCAGTCCGGGCGATTGGCGATCATGCCGGTGATGCGGTTCTCGCCGGCCGCCGGCACCCATTGCGTCACCGAGATCGCCTGCAACGCGCGAGCGCGCAAGGTGTCGCCGGACTTGGCTTTGCCGTTGTCCGCAATGTCCTTGTCCATCGCGATGAACCATTGCGGCGTGTTGCGGAAGATCACCGGCTTCTTGGAGCGCCAGGAATGCGGATATTGGTGCTTGAGGCGTCCACGTGCGAGCAGCGCCCCGGCTTCGATCAGCGCCTTGATGACCGCCTCGTTGGCGTCGCCCTTCTCGCCCTTGTCGTTGAGCACGCGCTTGCCGACAAAGCCCGGCGCATGATCGGTGAGCGCGCCGTTCTCGTCGACGGTATAAGGGATGGTCGCGCTGATGCCGCGCGCTTCGAGTTCGCGTGCATTGGCCATCCAGACGTCGAAGTCTTCGCGACCGTGGCCGGGCGCGGTGTGCACGAAGCCGGTGCCGGCATCGTCGGTGACGTGCTCGCCGGGCAAGAGAGGCACAGTGAACTCATAGCCGCCGGCAAAGCCCTTCAGCGGATGCGCGCATTCGACCGCATCCAGGGTGTCGCCGGGAATGTCGCGCACCTTCTCGTAAGAGGTGACGCGGGCCTGCTTGAACACGGCCTCGGCCAGCGCATCGGCCAGGATCAGCAGGTCGCCATTCTTGGCCCAGTTGTCGGACGGCGCGTCGGTGACCTTGTAGAGGCCGTAGGCGATTTTGGGCGAGAACGAGATCGCGCGGTTGCCGGGCAGGGTCCAGGGCGTGGTGGTCCAGATCACGACCGAAGCATTTGCGAGCGCGCCATGCGCCGGCGAGGTGACCGGAAACTTCACCCACACCGTATCCGAGGTGTAGTCCTCGTATTCGACCTCGGCCTCGGCCAGCGCGGTCTTCTCGACCACGCTCCACATCACCGGCTTGGAGCCGCGATAGAGCGTGCCGTTGGCGGCGAACTTCATCAGTTCGCGCGCGATCTGCGCTTCGGCCGGATAGGTCATGGTGGCGTAGGGATGGTCCCAATCGCCGATCACGCCGAGACGCTTGAACTCCTCGCGCTGGATGTCGAGCCAGCGCTGCGCATAGGCGCGGCACTCCTTGCGGAACGCCACCATGGCGGCGGAGTCGCGGAAGTCCGGCTTGGCCTTGCCCTTGGAGCGGTAGTTCTCCTCCTCGATCTTCCATTCGATCGGCAGGCCGTGGCAGTCCCAGCCTGGGACATAATTGGAGTCGTGCCCAAGCATCTGCTGGCTCTTGGTGACGACGTCCTTGAGGATCTTATTGAGCGAATGCCCGATATGGATGTTGCCGTTGGCGTAGGGCGGGCCGTCGTGCAGCACGAACTTGGCCCGGCCTTTGGCGCTGCTGCGGAGCTTGCCGTAGAGGTCGATCTCGTTCCAGTACTTCAACAGCTCCGGCTCGCGCTGCGGCAGGCCGGCGCGCATCGGGAATTCCGTCTGCGGCAGGAACAGGGTTTTCGAATAGTCAGTCACGTCGGACTTTTGCGGCTTCTCGGACATCTGAATCTTTTTGGCTAAAGGGGGCGCGAGCAGCGCGTTTGGTGCGCGGGTGGCGAACGCTGGACATCCCGGTCTTGCGCCGAGCAAATGCTCAGGCGGAAGCCGGGCCGCTAATGCCGATGATGCGCCGTATCAACATGGGGCTCCCTCATAGCAGCCGGGCGCCGAAATCGCAAAGTCCGCGAGGCGGACAGGGAGGCGAAAAAAGCGGTGGCCTATTCGATCTCGCCAAGCCGGGGGAAGGCATCCGGGCTGGCCTTGAGCCGAGCGCGGGCTTTTTGGCTGTCATCGTCCATCTGCCGCACCAGGCCGTCGATGTCGGTGAATTTCAGCTCCTCGCGGATGTAGCCGATGAAGGCGACATCCAGGCTCTCGCCATAGAGGCTGTCCTTGAAATCGAACAGGAACACTTCCAGTAGCGGCGCACCGTTGTCGAAGGTCGGGCGGCGGCCGAAGCTGGCGACACCGTCGACCAGCACCCGGTTGGCGCCGCGGCCACGCCCCACCCGGACCGCGTAAATGCCGTGCTTGAGCCCGCAATCCCGGTCGAGCCGCATGTTGGCAGTGGGATAGCCGAGGTCGCGGCCGCGTTTCTCCCCGTGGATCACCTCGCTGGTGACGAACCAGGGGCTGCCGCCCAGCATCATGGTGGCCTCGTCGAGTTGGCCCTCCGCCAGCGCCTCGCGGATCGCGGTCGAGGACACCGGCCGCTCCTCGATGTCGATATGGGGCTGCACGTCGACCTCGATGCCGAGCCGGGGCGCCTCGCTGACCAAAAGGCTCGGCGAGCCGACGCGACCCTTGCCAAAATGGAAGTCGTAGCCGACCGCGATGCCGGACACGCCGAGCCGCCCGATCAGATCGTGGTGAATGAAATCCTGTGCGGTGGTCTGTGCCCGATCCTTATCGAAGGTCATCACCACAGCCCCGGCGAGCCCGGTTCCGGCCAGCAGCCGCAGCTTGGCGGTTTCGTCGGTCAGGCGGAACTGGGGGCTGTGCGGGCTGAAGAAGCGCCGCGGATGCGGCTCGAAGGTCAACGCCAAAGCAGGGCGGCCATGCGCCCGGCCGATCTCGATCGCGGCGTTGATGACGGCCCGGTGGCCGAGATGAACGCCGTCGAAATTGCCCATTGCGACGACGGCGCCACGGGGAATGGACGCTTGCGGCGTCTGATCGCGGATGACAGTGAACGCAGGCATTTGTACAGATGTCTCAACGGGATGAGGCCGGAGGACTGCGGCGCAGCCAAAGCCTCTTTCCAACCGTGGCGCGGACCGGCCGGGGAAGTCAAGCCGCGGGGTTTGCTCGTCCCTGGATGCCGCCGGACGGCATTCGCCGGATCCGATTAACTGGCTGTTTAAGGGCTGATGCTAGCACTGGCAGTGGATGGCGGAGGGCTCGTGGCCCGTCCGCGTGGAAAATTGTGTGTCATCAGTCGACGCGTCGTGTTCGCGTTCGGAGGGAGTAAGATGGCGGTTGACCTTTCGATGCCGGTGCTGGTCGTGGACGACTACGCCACCATGATCCGTATCCTCAAGAATCTTCTGAAGCAGATCGGGTTTGAAAACATCGACGACGCCAGCGACGGCTCGATGGCGCTGAACAAGATGCGCGCCAAGAAGTATGGCCTGGTGATCTCCGACTGGAACATGGAGCCGATGACCGGCTATGACCTGCTCCGCGAGGTCCGCGCCGATCCCAATCTGGCGACCACGCCCTTCATCATGATCACGGCCGAATCCAAGACCGAGAACGTGATCGCGGCCAAGAAGGCCGGCGTCAACAACTACATCGTCAAGCCGTTCAACGCCGCGACCTTGAAGACCAAGATCGAGGCGGTGTTCCCGGATCTGCAGGTCGCCTGATTTCCCGAGGCTTCGTTTCCAAATGCCCGGCTTTCAGCCGGGCATTTTCATTTCACCACTTCAGCTCGCGCATCAGCGCCCGCGGCGGATGGCCGAACAGCTCCTTCACCGAGGCGGGGTCGAGCTGCTCGACGCCCTCGAATTCCTCCGAATGGATGCCGCGGGTGACGAATAACAGGTCGATGCCGAAGCCGTGCGCGCCGGCGAGATCGGTACGGACGGAATCTCCGATCGCGAGCACCTTGTCGCGCGCGATCGGGTGGCTGACATGGGCCGCAGCGAGCTCCATGGCGCGCTCGTAGATCGGCCGGTGCGGCTTGCCGTAGAAGATCACCTCGCCGCCGAGCTCGCGATAGAGTTCGGCAATGGCGCCGGCGCAGTAGATCAGCCGGTCGCCACGCTCGACCACGATGTCCGGATTGGCGCAGATCAGCGGCAGCTTGCGCTCCAGCGCCTGCTGCATCATCGAGCGGTAATCGTCCGGCGTCTCGGTCTCGTCGTCGAACAGGCCGGTGCAGATGATGTAATTGGCCTCGTCGAGTGGCGAGATCGTCAGGTCGATGCCGCGATGGATCGAATTGTCGCGCTCGGGCCCGAGCCAGAATACCTTGCCGCCGGGATGACCGGCGACGTATTGCCGGGTCAGGTCGCCGGACGAGACGATGGCGTTATAGACCTCGTCCGCGACGCCGAGCTTGCGCAATTGCCGCTGCACGGAATCGGCCGGCCGCGGCGCGTTGGTGATCAGGATGACGGTGCCCCCCTGGCTGCGATAGCTATGCAGCGCCTCGCAGGCCTCGGGGAACGATTCCAGCCCGTTATGGACCACGCCCCAGATGTCAGAGAGCACGACCTCCTTGCCGCCGACGAGGTCGCGCAGCCGCTCGACGAAACGCAGCGCGGTCATCGGCTGCGGCCTATGAGCTGACGTGCGAGGACGGATCGCAACTCAGGCCGTGCCGCTGACACGACGCGCCAGCGCGGCGTTGCCGACGGAGCGCGGCGGAGCGGCGGAGCTGGCGGTCTGAGGTGCGGTATTGCCGGCATCGGAATCCTGAATCTTGATGTCTTGCCCGGTACTTGCGCCGGCAGCGGCCCCGCCGGTAGCAGATGCGCCCTCCGGCCGCAATGGCCGGGGCGGTGCGAACAGGAAGCCCTGGCCGAACCGAACGTCGTAGTCGAGCAGGTCGACGACCGAGCGCTCGCCTTCGATGCGCTCGGCGATCAGGTCGATGCCGAAGCGGCCGAGCAGGTCAGAGAGGTCGGACGGATGGATGTCGGAGCTCGAGCTCTGTCTGGGATCGAGCAGCAGCGCCGCCGGGACCTTGATGTAGCGCACGCCGCGGTCGGCGAGGTCGCGCGGCTCGAAGCGCAGATCGGTGACGTGATCGATCGAGAAGCGGTAGCCGCGCTGCGCCAGCGCCGCGAGGTGCTCGGTCTCCGTCGGCCCGAGGCTGCGCAGGGTGGACTGCTTGAATTCGAGCACGAAGGAGGAGGCCAGCGCCCGGTTCGCCTCCAGGAAATCCAGGCATTGCCCAAAGATCGTGGGGTTGCTGAGCGTCACCGACGACAGGTTGCAGAAGATGCCGACGTCCTTGTTGCGGACCATCAGCCGGCGCAGCACCTGCACGCAGCGCTGCATCACCATGCTATCGATCCGTCCAATCAGCCCGCCAGCCTCGGCAATGCCGATGAAATCCTCCGCGGTCAGCATCTGGTCGCGCGCGTCGCGCAACCGCGTCACTGCCTCGTAGAAGCGCACTTTGCGCTGGGGCAGGGTGACGAGCGGCTGCAGATAGATATCGACGCGATTTTCCTCGATCGCGGTCCTGATCGCTGCGAGGACCTGCGACTGGTGACGCGCGCCGCCGGGCTCGCTCATGACCGGTGCCGGAGCGGGCGCTGAAACAGGTGCGGGAACTGAGGCCGGCGCAACCGGGGCGGCCGAGAGCGGCCGCGATCCGATCTGGTCCCGCGGATCCGGTGGCCGGACCGACGGCGCCTGTCGCGCCGGCGCAGATGCCGGGACTTCGGGCTGGAGGCTTGGTGCCACCGCCTGCTCGTGATGCAGCTCCAGCACCGGCTCGGGGGTGATAGGCTCGATCGCTTCATCGTCCAGAGCGGTCGCTTCCGGCACGCCGACGAGCATGTCCTCATGCTGGGCCACCGAGGTGGCGAGCTGCTTGACCAGGCCGCCGAGCTCGTTGATCTCGCCGATCACCGCCTGCATCCGGTCGGCGCCGACCGAATTGGACGATACCACGCGCCCTTCGATCGTCTGCAAGCGCCGGCCGAACTCGGCGACCTGGCGGGCGAGATCGGCGGTGCCGCGGGACAGATCGGCGATCTGGTTGCCGATGTCGGTGCGGTCGCGCAGCCGCATCGAGATCGCATTGTACAGGATCAGGAAGGTCAGCGCCGTGAGCGACACGATCGCGGATTCCGAGCCTGAAATGCCGGCGGCCGAATAAAGAATCAGCCCCAGCGATGCTGCGACTAGTACCATGCAGATGGCGACGAAAATCGTAGAAATGCGGATCATGCTGCGCGACGCTCCCAACCGTCGCAACTCTTATCACCGTTGGTGATTCGCGAGGATAGCCGGCGCCTTGCAAAAGCCTGAATGAAGCGACGATTTCCAGCGATTCGTGTCATTTGCGCACGTTCCATGAGGTGTCTTGACGCGCCCAATGCCGACGGGTTGTGCCCATGGCCTGCAACGTCAAATCATGACCCGATTTCGCAATGTTTCTGAAGGGGTCAAGATGCAGGCTTGGCCTGCCGCTCGATTTCCGAATTGAGCTCGGCCCCGAGCAGGATCGTGATCGTGGACATCCACATCCATGTCATCAGGCCGATCGCCGCGCCCAGCGACCCGTAGGTCGCGGTGTAGTTGGCGAAATTGGACAAATAGAATGACAGCAGCGACGAGCCGCCGATCCAGAGCAGGGCCGCGGTGACCGTGCCGACCGCAAGCCAGCGCCATGGCGTGGCGCGACGGCTCGGGCCGAGTCGGTAGAGCAGTCCAAGGCCGACCAGCAGCGCCACGAGCAAGAGCGGCCAGCGCGCTAGGCTCGCGATCAGTTGGCTGTCCGGTTCGAGCCCAACATGATCGAGCGCGAGCGGAAAGGCGACGACTGCAGCGACCATCACCAGCAGCGCCGCGATGCCGCTCAGCGTGAATGCCAGCGAGATCGCATTGAGGTGGATGAAGCCGCGCTGCTCCTCTTCCTCGTAGGCGACGTTGAGCGCGTCGATCACCGCCTTGACGCCGGAATTGGCGCTCCACAGTGCCAGCAACAAGCCGAGCAGGAAGGTCACGCCGAGTTCGGTATTGCCCTTGGCGAGGACGCGCGCGATCTGGTCCTGCACGATTGCGAAGGTGCCCGCCGGCAGCATCATGGCCAGCCTCCGCAGATTGTCGCCGATGGTGTGGGGATCGGCGTACAGGCCGTAGCACGAGACCAGCGCGGTCACAGCGGGAAACACCGCGAGCAGGCCGAAGAAGACCACGCCAGCCGCATTGGCGAGCAGCCGGTCCTTGCTGGTACGCAGGCAGGTGCGCCACAGAATGCTTCGCCATGCGGCGAGCGAAAGATGAAGCGGGCTCGTGACGGCCGAAAGGGGGGAACGCGGCACGATCGCGGTCGTGCTCCGCCCGGGCCCCTCCGATTGTGTCACCCGTTCAGGGGCGGCCAGCTCTCGCGCGGCCCGCTCTGCCGTGAGCATCAGAACGGCGCCCGCTGCGATCAGGATGATGCTGTTGGTCGTCTCGGCCGCCCGTGGCATCGGTCATTGCCCTTGGGGCGTTCCTTGGTGGGGCGTTTCTTGCTGCCTGCCATGCTGCCGGCGCCGTGCGGCGGCCCAGCCGAGCAGCAGTGCAGCGACGCTCAAGCCGACAGGCACAGTGATGGCGCCGCGGTTGCGCGCGGCGCGGCGTGACGCCGATGGTGGGAGCGGAATGGTGTCCGGATCGACGTCGTCCTCTGCCGGCTCTCGAACAATGGGAGCGGCGATCGCGACGCGCAGCCGGCTGGTCAGCGACGGAAACTTCGGTGCCGGCCGGCGCAGCTTGAACATGGCGAAGCCGGCGCAGACGATGGCGACCAACACCAGAATGCCACCGATCACGCCGAAGGCCGGAAACAGCCCATATTTGATTTCGACCCAACGAAACAGCGCATCCAGGCCGACCAGGCAGGCCGCGACCAGGAAGATGCCGGCGACTGCGAACAGGCCTGCTGCGACGGCATAGGACGTCACCGTCCCCGTCGCCTGGCGGGCGCGATCACGCATATAGGAGCGCGTAGCGCGCTTGACCCGGTTGATCTTCATCTCCAACCCGGCCCGCAACAAATCACCTGGTGGCGCGAGCATGCGCGTGACCCTCCGACCATCATCGCTTTGGCGCGCCGCCTGTGTTCGCGGCGCGCCTTGCGGGATGAACGTGGCCGGATTTGGAATGTTCCGCCGGCGTTCAGGCGGCGCGAGCTGTTCGTTTCAGCCAGGTATCGAGCGTGGTCGCGCCGATGCGTGCGTCCGGCCCGGTCGTCAGCGACTCGTCGGTCAGGACGGCGCCGAAATAGCGCGCGGCGGGATCGCCGATCACGGTGCGGCGGTCGCCCTGCGCGGCGAGGAAACGCCGTGCGAAGGCATCCATGCCGGCGCGCTCGGGGCCTCCGACCTCCGTCGTGCCGTTCTGCGGCGTGCCGACGACGACATCGGTGAGCGCGGCGACGACATCGTCCGATGCGATCGGCTGGAAATGCGCCGAAGACAGGCGGATGATGTCGCCCTCCGTGCCGCCTGCGATGATAGCGGGAAGAAACTCCAAGAACTGGGTTGCACGCAGCAGGCTGCAGGGAATTCCGGATTGCTTGATCAGGGTCTCCTGCGCCAGCTTGGCACGCAGATAGCCGCTGTCCGGCAGCCGCTCGAGGCCGACGATTGACAGCGCGACATAATGCGAGACGCCGGCGGCCGTACTCGCCGCGAGCAAGTTGCGCGTGGAGCGGTCGAAGAACTCCATCACCGGCTTGTCCTCGAAGGACGGTGAGTTGGAGACATCGACGACGGTGTCTGCGCCGAGCATCGCCGCGGCGAGCCCTTCGCGCGTGATGGAGTTGACGCCCGTGCTTGGGGATGCCCCGAGCACGTCATGGCCGCGCTCGCGCAAGCCGTTCACGAGCTTGCGACCGATCAGGCCGGAGCCTCCGATGACGACGATCTTCATGATGTTCTCCTTGCGACAATCGACCGCGGTCATTGCGATCACGTGCGGAAGATGTTCTGGAATCGCACGGCGCGCTTTGCGGCTGGCTTGGATTTGTCTTGATTTTACCTTGTCGCGACGTCCAATTGCTGTCCGATGACGCAGGCGAGGAGGGCGGTGATGCAATTCTTGTTCACCGATCACGCGCTGGATCTCGAGCGCCGTGAGCTCAGGCGCGCTTCCGAAGCCATTGCGGTCGGTCCGCAGGTGTTCGATCTGCTCGCCTATCTGATCGAGAATCGCGCCCGTGTGGTCAGCAAGGATGATCTGTTCGATCACGTCTGGCACGGCCGCCTTGTGTCCGAATCCACGCTGACCAGCCACATCAACGCCGCGCGCAAGGCGATCGGCGACAGCGGGCAGGATCAGCGCCTGATCCGCACCGTCACGCGCAAGGGATTCCGTTTCGTCGCTGATGTCACCGAGGTCGTCCCATGCGAGGAGGCCGAGCCAGTCGAACCGGCTGCCGGCAGTGTGCCGCCGACAGCGGGGCCAAGCCTGCCCGACAAGCCGTCGATCGCGGTGCTGCCGTTCGACAATATGAGCCGGGATCCCGAGCAGGACTATTTCGCCGATGGCGCCGTCGAGGACATCATCACCGCGCTGTCGCGGGTGCGCTGGCTGTTCGTGATCGCGCGCAATTCGAGCTTCGCATTCCGTGGCCGGACCATCGACATCCGCCAGGTCGGACGCGAGCTCGGCGTGCGCTATGTCGTCGAAGGTAGCGTACGCAGAGCCGCAAACCACGTGCTGATCACAGCGCAGCTGATCGATGCGACGACGGGGGCGCATCTCTGGGCTGAACGCTTCGAAGGCGCGCTCGACGACATCTTCGAGCTGCAGGGGCAGATCGCCGCCAGCATCGCTGGAGCGATTGCGCCGCAGCTCGAATTGGCCGAGATCGAGCGGGCCAAAGGTAAGCCGACCACGAGCCTGAGCGCCTATGATTGCTATCTGCGCGGCGTCGCGCAAGTGCATCAGGGCAGCCGGGCGGCAATCTCGGAGGCGATCGCGCTGTTCCGCGAGGCGATCGCACGCGATGACCGGTTCGGTGCGGCCTATGGGATGGCCGCGTGGTGCTATTTCTGGCGCAAGGTCTCGGGCTGGATGGAGGATCGCGAGCAGGAGATCGCCGAGGGGATTCGCCTCGCGCGGCGGGGCGCCGAATATGGCCGCGATGATGCGGTGGCGCTGGCGCGGAGCGGCCACGCGCTGTTGCAGCTCGCCGGCGAAATCGATGCCGGCATCGCGCTGCTCGACCGCGCGCTGGTGCTCAATCCGAACCTCGCCTTTGCCTGGGCGCTCGGCGGCTATGCGCGGATGTGGGATGGCGACATCGACGGCGCGCTGACGCGCTTCACGCAGGCGATGCGACTGTCGCCGCTCGATCCCGAGATGTACCGCATGAAGGCCGGCATCGCCGCGGCCCATATGTTCGCCGGCCACTATGATCTCGCCTCGTCATGGGCGGAGGAAGCGTCCCTCGAGATGCCGAGCTTTCTGATGGTGCTCGCCGTGATGGCGGGCTCGCACGCGCTGGCCGGCCGCGAGAGTCGGGCGCAGCAAGCGGTGGCGCGGCTGCGCGAGTTCGATCCGCATCTGCGGGTTTCGAATTTATTGGACTATCTCGTGATCCGCCTGCCGGAGCATCAGGATATCTTTATGAATGGCCTGCGCAAGGCCGGCCTGCCGGAGTGATGCGGGGCGTGAAATGAAAATGGCGGCCGCGAGGGCCGCCATTTATCTGAGACCTGTAGGGTGGGCAAAGCGCGGCGTGCCCACCAATTAGCTCAGCGTGAATGGAGAAGCGGTGGGCACGCTTCGCTTTGCCCACCCTACGTTCCTGTCGTTCAATCAGCCGTCATTGCGAGCGAAGCGAAGCAATCCGGAGCCGGGAAGAAAAGCCTGGATTGCTTCGTCGCTTACGCTCCTCGCAATGACGATGTCGCAGCGGCTTACGCCACCGCCTTGATGACCTTGCCGACCTTGTCGATGATCTCGCCGATCTGGTCCTCGCTCATGATCAAGGGCGGGGTCAGCGCCAAGGTGTCGCCGGCAATGCGCAGCATTAAATCGTTGTTGTGGAAGGCGGCGTCCATCGCCTGATAGCCCCGCTTGCCGACCGCCTCGGGGAGCGCCGCGAGATCGATGCCGGCGGTGAGACCAACGGTGCGGATGTCGAGCACATTGGGCAGGCCCTTCAGGCTCATCACGGCATCGGCGAATTTCGGCTCCAGCGCCTTGGCGCGCTCGAACAGCTTCTCGTCGCGATAGATGTCGAGCGTGGCGAGGCCGGCGGCGCAGGCGATCGGGTGCGCCGAGTAGGTGTAGCCGTGGGTGAACTCCACCACATGCTCCGGGCCGTTCATGAAGGCGTCGTGGATGGTGCCGCTCGCGATCACGCCGCCCATCGGCGCGGCACCGTTGGTGACCCCCTTGGCGAAGGTGAGCAGGTCAGGCGTGACGCCATAGCGTTCGGCGGCAAAGGCGTGACCGAGACGGCCGTAGCCGGTGATGACTTCGTCGAAGATCAGGAGGATGCCGTGCTTCTGGGTGATCTCGCGCAGGCGCTTGAGATAGCCCTTCGGCGCCGGGATCACGCCGGTGGAGCCGGCCATCGGCTCGACGATGACGGCGGCGATGGTGTTGGCGCCGTGCAGGTTGACCAGGTTTTCCAGCTCGTCGGCGAAGTGCGCGCCATACTCCGGCTCGCCCTTGGTGAAGGCCTGCTTCTCGCGGTCATAGGTCGCAGGAATATGGTCGGTGCCGGTCAGGAGATTGCCGAACAGCTTGCGGTTGTTGACGATGCCGCCGACC
>Ga0308176_10001936_pt1 | contig 13038 bp, 8 predicted proteins | sample PhyCR2_3_FD_203890 | JGI IMG/M metagenome (GOLD analysis project Ga0308176, IMG submission 203890) | Soil microbial communities from UC Gill Tract Community Farm, Albany, California, United States - DLSLS.C.R2 | ecosystem: Environmental > Terrestrial > Soil > Agricultural land | place: USA... | reverse complement strand
ACCGACTGATAGGCGCGCGAGCCGCCCAGGCCGGTCTGCTCGCCCAGGCGCAGCAACTCGGTGAAGTCCAGGAAGAGTAGCGATGAAACCTTGCCCGGAGCGCCGGCGGCGGCGGTCTTGAAGGACTCCTCGGAGTCCAGGTGCACCGGTGCGTTGGCGACAGCAGCGATGCCGGCGGGCGACGTCGCGACGACGAGGTTGTCGCGGACCACCGCGTAGGCGATCGTGATCGGGCCCGCCCTGAGCACACGCGAGCGGGCTCCCGCCACGGTCACGTTGCGAAAGCGCGCCCCCTTGCCGAGCAGCTTGGCGATGGGCGTCTCGAGCTGCGCGAGCGCGCTGCGCGTGTCCGGCTTGGCGTGCGCGATCACGGTCGCCACGGGCGCCGGGACCGCCGGCGTCAGCGTCAGCGCGACCTCTCCCTTCAGCGTCGCGAGCACCGCACGCGTCAGGCGCCCGCCCGACTGCTGGTCGAGCTGACGGCCCGCGCGGCGCAGCAGCTCGCCCAGGCCCGCGGTCTGTGGGCCCGCAGCGGCAAACAGCCTGCTGAGCGCGCTCGACAGGCCGCTCACGCCGAGATAGGCCATCACGCCCTTGGGCACGATCTTCTGCAGCGACGGCTCGAACGGGCTGAACGCCTGGCCCTTTCGCGCCGAGCTGTCGAGCAGGCTGTGGATGACGACCCGGGCGCTCTTGTCGTGGGCCACGAGGCCGATCGCCACGCCCTTCAAGCCAGGCTGGTCGAGCAGGACGCCCGCCGCCCCCAGCACGCCGCCCTGCGGCGCGAGCAGCCGCCGCACCCCGTCGGCCGAGGCCCAGCCGTCGGCAACGCGATCGCCCGGCAGCGCGCCCACGGAGCGCTTGAAGTCCGGGTTGGCTGCGAGCGATCCCTTGCCGTCGGCGCGCGCCAGCGCGCGTGCTGCGGTCAGCGCGTCGTTCTGACCGATCGCCAGGAAGTGACCGATGTACGTCTGCGACACCAACCCGCAGGCCTTCGTCTGCGCGCCCGGGTGGTCCTTGCCGGTGTCGACGAGAACCAGCGAGCCCGCCGTGCCGGTCGACGAGCTCAGCAGCGCGAGTGCCGCCTCCTTGCCGTGCTGCTTGCCGAGGCTGCCGCCGCAGCGTGGGTCCTGCAGCCGTCGCAGCAGCGACGTGCGCAGGCGCTCGAAGCTCGGGAAGCGGCGCGCGAGCGTCAGCGCCGACTTCGTCGCGCCGCGCCCGGTGTCGGTCGACAGATGGACGAACACCAGCGCGCTCGACGGCACGAGCTTGGCCGCGTCGTCGGGGGGCGGGCTCGATCCCCCGCCGCAACCGGCCAGCGCCAGCGCCCCACCCGCGAGGGCGGCAACGATTCTGCGGTCAGCGATCGCGGCGCGTGCGTTCATTGAAGTCGATGATCAGCGGGACGCCATCCATGCCGAACCGCGACCGCAGCCGATTCTCGACGAAGTAGGCGTAGTCCCGCGTCACCCGGTTGCGCGAGTTCACCTGGACGGCGAACCGCGGCGGGCGCACCTCGAACTGCGCCATGTACAGCAACCGCAGGCGATGCCCCTGCTTGGCCGGGGGCTGGCGCGCCTCGACGGTCTCAGCGAGGAAGCGGTTGAGCTCCGGCGTCGGGATGCGCGTGCGCATGCGGTCGCCCAGCGTGATCGCCTCGGTCAGGACGCGGCCGACGTTGCGGCCGGTCAGCGCACTCGCGGTCAGCACCTTCGGGCGCAGCCGCAGCTTGTTCGCAACGACGGCGCGCTCGTGCTCGAGGTCCTCCTCGACGAGCGCGCTCACGTCCCACTTGTTGAGCACCAGCGCGGTCGCGCAGCCCGCCTTCATCGCCAAGTCCGCGATTCGCAGGTCCTGCGCGGTCACGCCGTCGCCGGCGTCGCACACGACGAGCGCCACGTCGGCGCGCTCGGCTGCCCGCTGCGAGCGCAGCGCGGTGTAGTACTCGACGTTGTCGGAGACCTTCGCCTGCCGGCGCAGGCCGGCGGTGTCGACCACGACCAGCGGCCGCCCGTCGACCTCGAGCCGCAGGTCGATCGCGTCGCGCGTGGTGCCCGCGACGTCGCTGACGATCACGCGCTCGGCGCCGGCGAAGCGGTTGACCAGCGACGACTTGCCGACGTTCGGGCGCCCGATCACCGCCAGCCGGACGGTCTCGTCGTCCTCCTCGTCGGCCTCCCCCTCCGGCAGGCGCTCGACGATCGCGTCGAGCAGATCGCCGGTGCCGAGCCCCTGCGCCGCGGACACCGCGATCGGATCGCCGAGCCCCAGCCGGTGGAACTCGGCTGCCAGCGGCATGTCGCCGACCACATCGATCTTGTTGGCCGCAACGAGCACGGGCACCGGCGAGCGGCGCAGCAGGTCGGCCATCTCCTCGTCGCCGGGCCGCAGCCCCGACTTGGCGTCGACGACCAGCACCGCAACCGCCGCGTCGCCGAGCGCAGCCTGCGCCTGCTCGCGGATCGAGCCCGCCATCGGGTCCTCGTCGAGCATGTCCATGCCGCCGGTGTCGATCAGCGTGAAGCGCCGCCCGTTCCACTCGCAGGCGATCTCGTTGCGGTCGCGCGTGACGCCCGGGCGCTCGTGCACCACAGCCGTTCGCGTCCCGCTCAGCCGGTTGACCAGCGAGGACTTGCCGACGTTCGGGTAGCCGACGACCGCGACCTTCATGCGCGCGCCAGCTCCACCACGCGGGCCACGACCTCGTCGAATGACAGGCCGGTCGTGTCGACCTCGACAGCACCCAGCGCCGGCGTCAGCACCGAGCGCCCGAGGGTGTTGTCGGCCGCGTCGCGGGCCTCCTGCTCGCGCAGGACTTCCTCCACCGGCCGCCCCTCCTGCGCGGCGCGCCGCCGCGCGCGCTCCTCGGGCGTCGCGGTCAGGAACACCTTCAGCTCGGCGTCTGGTGCGATGTTCGTCGCTGCGTCGCGCCCCTCGATCACCCAGTCGCCGTCGGCGACCAGCCGGCGCTGCGCGGCGATGATCACCTTGCGCTTGGCGGGATCGCCCGCCAACTCGGAGGAGCGCTCGGTTACCTCCGGGGTGCGGATCGCCTCGGTCACATCTGCGCCGTCGGCGAGCACGCGGCCGCCCGCGAAGCGCACGTCGGTGTGCTCGCTGCCCTTGAGCGCGGCTGCGCGGTACATCGCGCCTGAGTCCAGGTACTCCCAGCCGAGCGCCTGCGCGACGGCGCGGGCGACGGTGGATTTGCCTGCCCCCGCGGGGCCGTCGATGGCGATCCTCATGCGGCCGCCACGATAGTGACCCGCGCGTTTGGCACCATGGCCGCGTGCACCTGCTGCGTCCTCTGCGCGAACGCGACTTCGCGCTCCTTTGGACCGGGATGACCGTTTCGCTGCTCGGCGACGGCATCTACACGGTCGCCGTGGCGTGGCAGGTCTACGAGCTCTCCAACCGGCCAAGCGCGCTCGCGCTGGTCGGGCTGTCGTGGACCGCAGGACTCGTGCTCTTCATCCTGCTCGCAGGTGTTCTGAGCGACCGGCTCGACCGCCGCCGGGTCATGGTCGGCGCCGACCTGTTGCGCGCCGTCGTCCAGATCGGCATCGGCGCGCTCGCGCTGACGCACACGCTCGAGATCTGGATGCTCGTGCCACTCGTGCTCGTGCACGGGATCGGCGAGGCGTTCTTCGCCCCGGCATTCAGCGCACTCGTGCCGGACATCCTCGCCCCCGCTCAGATCCCGCAGGCCAGCGCGATCGAGCAGATCGTCCGCCAAGCGGCGCGCAACTTCGCCGGCCCCGCGATCGGCGGCGTGATCGTCGCGCTCGTCGGCCCCGGCACGTCGTTCGTGATCGACGCGGGGACGTTCGTCTTCAGCGCCGTGTGCATCTTCGCGATCCGCACACGGCCGAGCGTCGTGCGCGAGCGCGCCGCGGGCATCGTCGCGGAGTTGCGCGACGGCGTTGCCTACGTGCGCACCCAGACATGGCTGTGGGGCACGCTGCTGGCGGCGTCGATGGCGATCCTGTTCTTCATGGGGCCGATCCAGGTGCTCGTCCCGTACATCGTCAAGAACCGCCTGCACTCCGGCTCGGGCAGCTACGGCACGATCCTCGCGCTCGAGGGCCTCGGCGCGATCGCGATGTCGCTGTGGATCGGCGCGCGCGGCCTCCCGCGCCGCGAGGTGAGCTGGATGCTGCTGATCTGGTCGTTCGGCGGGATCCCGTTCCTGGGCTTTGCACTCGGTCACGAGGTCTGGGTGCTCGCCGCGTGCGCGGGCGTCTGGGGCGCCTCGATCGCGTTCGGCATGATCGTCTGGACCACGCGCATGGCCACACGCGTCCCGGTCGAGTTGCGTGGGCGCGTCAACAGCGTCGACTGGTTCGTCTCGATCGGGCTGGCACCCGCGTCGTTCGCGCTCACCGGCCCCGTCTCGAGCTGGATCGGCGTCAAGAACACGCTGCTGATCGCCGCGATCGTCCCGGCGGTCTCGACCTTCGCGATCCTTTTCCTGACGGGGATGCGCGCAGAGGAGACGCGCGAGCTCGCGCAGCAGTCAGATGCCTTCGCGGTCCAGGTAGACGCGATGCCAAAGCTCGAAGTTCAGAAGCATCCATAGCGCGCGGTCCCAGATGCGCCGCCCGCTGCGATGTTCCTCGAACAGTTGCTCCACGACGCGCGCATCGAAGTAGCCACGCCGCCGCGCGCGCTCGTCGAACAGCACGTCGCGCGCGTAGCTGGCGACCGGGCCGCGCAGCCATGGGTCGGTGGGGATCGTGAAGCCGTGCTTTCGGCTGCGCCGCGCCCGCTCCGGCGCGAGTCCGCGCACGGCCTCGCGCAGGACGCGCTTCGTCGTACGGCCGCGGACGTTGTGCCGGTCGGGAATGCGGAACGCGAGCTCCACGATGCGGTGGTCGAACAGCGGCATCCGCGCCTCCACGCCGGCAGCCATCGTCGGCCGGTCGGTCTTCTCGAACAGCGTGCCGGGAAGCCACTCCTTCAGCTCGGCGTAGAGCTGATGGCCCAGCCGGGCACCGCCGGCCGGCGTGCCGTACAGCGCCGCGAGTGCATCCGCCGGGTCGTAAGCGCGTACGACGTCGCGCAGCGACGGTGCGAGCAACTCGGCGCGCTGCTCCGGCGTGAGCACCGTCAGCCACGCAGCGGCGCGGCGCCCCGGGTCCGCGATCGGCAGGACCGCCGCGATCTGGCGCGTCCGGCCGAGCCGTGGCAGGCGAGCGAGCACCGCCGGCACGAACTCCTCGCCGATCACGCGCGGCAGCCGCTGGTAGGCCGGAGCGAACTGCTCGGCGACGTGGCGGCGGTAGCCGCCGAACAGCTCGTCGCCGCCGTCGCCCGTCAGCACGACGCCGACGTGCTCGGCCGCGAGCCGTGCCAGGACGAAGAAGTTGAAGCTCGCGGCGATCCCAAGTGGCTCGTCGCAGTGGTACACCAGCGCCCGCAGGTTCGCGATCAGGTCGGCGTGAGCCGCGCGAAGCTCGTGGTGCTCGACACCGAGCGCCTGAGCGCTGGCCCGGGCGCCCGCGAGCTCGTCGAACACGCCGCCCTCCTCGTACGCGAGCGTGAACGTGTGGACCGGCGCGCCCGCATGGCGCCGCGTCAGTGCGGCGACCGCACCGGAGTCCACGCCACCGCTCAGGAAAACGCCGACCGGCTGCTGCCGCGGCGTGCGTAGTCGCACCGCATCGTCCACCAGGTCGCGCAGCTCCCCGGCGAGCTCGTCCTCCGACCGCGCCTCCGTGCCGATGGTTTCGACCGGCACGTCCCACCAGCACAACACCTGAGCCTCGCCCTGGACGTAGCGAAGCCAGTGCCCCGGCGCGAGCTTGCGGATGCCTTCGAACATCGTCAGCTCGGTCCCGCTGTGAGCGAACGTGAGAAAGCCGACCAGCGCGCGCGGGTCGACCCGCCGCTCGATCCGCTGGTCGGCGAGGATCGCCTTGATCTCCGACGCGAACACGATCCGGCCGCTCGCGGCGAGGTAGGACAACGGACGCTCGCCGACACGGTCGCGCGCGAGCCACAGCGCGCGCGTTCCCCCGTCCCACAGCGCGATCGCGAACATGCCGTTGAAGCGCTCGAGACACTCGCCGCCCCAGCGCTCGAATGCGTGCAGGACGAGCGCCGCGCCGTCGGCCGCGCACCCCAGCTCGGCCCGCAACGCGCGCTCGTTGAGGATCGCGCCGTCCAGGACCGCGCAGCGGAGGCCCTCGCGATCGGTCGCCGGCGCGCTGCCCCGCGCTCCAAGCACGATCCCAGGAGCACTCCACGCACCCGCTTCGGTGCGGCCTCGGTGCGCGAGCAGCTCGAGCGCGCGGTCGCAACACTCGACCGATGGCGCGGGCCCGGCCTCGCCGTAGATGGCGCCCATCGGCCGCGATTATGCTCGCGCTTCATGCGACGACTCCAGGCCGCGGTCCTGCGCACGAGCGCCGGACCGCTGCGTCCCGTGTGGCGCGGCTGCTACGCGGTGGCGGCGTGGGCGGTGGCGGTGTTCCTGCGCGGCCTGCGGCCGGGGACCACCGTGTACCTCGGCGGCAGTCTCGGCTTCGGTGAACCCGTCTACGGCCTATCTGACGTCGACGTGATCGCGGTCACCGCCGGCGACCCCGAACCGGTCCGGCGCCGGTGGCGGCGTGTCAGCGCTGCGTTCCCACCACTTGCGCGGGTCGCAGCCGACACGTTCATCTACGGCGAGCAGGAACTGCTGCGCGTGGCCGCGGCACCGTGCCAGGCGTCGTCCGAGACATTCCTGCGACCGGACGAGTTCCATGATGAAGCTGGCCTGACCGTTCGGCCGGGCCCATTCGGAGTCGCGCGCGAATGGCGTCTGCTCGCCGGTCGCGACCGCCGCCCGGCCGCGCCCGTGCAGGACGAACAGGCTCGCCGGCTGGCGGCATGGCTGGAGCTGCAGTTCTGGTGGCGGTTCGCATTTCGCGCGGCGGTCCGGCCGCAGGAGCCGGAGACCGCCTTCCTGTGCGTGAAGCTGATCGCCGAGCCCGCGCGACTTTGGCTCTGGCTGACGGAGAACCGCGCAGTCTTCGCGCGGCGCGAGGTCCTGCTTGCGGCCGGCGACGCGCTCGCGTCCGAGCGCGAGGCATTCGCGCTGGCACTGGAATTGGAGCACAGGCTGCCCGAGCGCCCGCCGGCACCGCTGGCGGCGGCGCTGGCCTCGCTGACGCGGCAGTCGCAGGCGCTCGCGAGTCTCATGGACGATGCGGCGAGCGTGGCCGGGCATGACACTGTGCGACTTGCCGGCGCTGTCCGCAGCGGCCTGCCGCTGCTGGACTGGCGAGCGCTCGTCGCGCCTGCCGGGCCCGCACGCTTCGTATTTGCTGATGGCGACCCCGCCGACCCGAACGCGCTCGCGCACGCGGCACAGGCAGGCCACGATCCCGCCAGCGCCCTGCGACGCGACGCCGTGCTCGTTCGACCGACCACGGCACCGGCGGCCGCGAAGCTGCGCGCCGTCCAATGCGCAGCGACCGATCCCGTGTCGTTCGCGCTCGCTCGCGGCGGCGCCGAGGCGAGCTTCCCGCGCCTGCGTGGCTGGTCGATATCGGACTGGGCGCAGCGCGCGGTCGCCGAGCACCGGATCTGGCTGCGATCACCCGCGCGGGCAACGCTCGACGGCCACGCGTGGCTCGGAGCTCCGGCGACCGCGGCGCGACTGATCGGCGCCGCGCGTGCCGCGCTGCTGCAGGCCAGCATCGCCGCGGGCGAGCCGGAGCTGCTCCTCTCCGACGATCTGGTCACGGAGCGCGTCGGCGCGCACTTGGAGGAACCCGCGGCGCTGCGACGCGCGGTCGAACGGCTCCCCGCGTACCAGTGAGGCGGATTCTCCTTGTCAGCGCGACCTCCAAGCGCGGCGGTGCCGAGCGATCGTTCGCCGCACTCGCGCGGCGGCTGCCTGCGGCCGGCTTCGATGTGCGCGTCGCGCTGCTCGAGCGCGGACCGCTGGAGGACTGGCTCGCGGACACCGCGCTGACCCACGCAAGCGCCGGCGATCTACCCGATCTGGTCTTCGATGCCGACGCCGTGGTCACCAACAAGTGGCGGGCGCAGCTCGTCGCGGGCCCCGCCGCAGCGCGCGTGGGGCGGCCGTGCGTGTGGTGGCAGCAGGACAGCCCGGCAGCCTCGCCGCGCGCCCTGCTCGACGGATCGGTTCCCGCAACAGTCGCCGTCTGTGCAAGCAAAACGGTGCTCGACGACCAGCGCCATGCGGCTCCGTGGCTGCCGGCGGTGCGGATCCCGCTCGGCATCGCGGTCGACGAGGTCGCGGCACACCGTGGCTCGGGGAAGGCGCTGCGCGCCGAGCTCGGCTCGCCGCTCGTCGGCATCGCGGCGCGCCTGTCACCGGACAAGCGCCAGGACGAGTTCCTGCGCGCGGCCGCGTTGGTCGCACACGAGCGCCCGGACGTGCGCTTTGCCGTCGTCGGTGGCGACATCCTCGGCACACACGCGCCCTACAAGGGGCGCCTGCGGGCTCTCGCCGGCGAGCTTGGCATCGCGGACCGAGTGACCTTCGCCGGCGACCGCGCCGACGTCTACGCCTGGATCGACGCACTCGACGTGCTGGTCCATCCTGCCGACGACGAGCCATTCGGGCTCGTCGTCCTCGAGGCGCTCGTGCTGGGAAAGCACGTCGTCGCAGCCGACGCCGGCGGGCCGGCGGAGATCCTCCGCGGCGACGAACGGGGCGAGCTCGTCCCGGCGCTCGACACGGAGGCGCTCGCGGCCGGCATCCGGCGGGCGCTCGAGCGGCCTTCACCTCAGGACAGCGGGACGACGTTCACGGATACGCGGATGGCTGAAGGGTTCGCCCGCCTGCTCGCCGAGGTCGCGGCGTGAGGATTCTCGACGTGTCACCACGCGTGTCGAATCCCCCTGCTCGGGGCTCGAGTGTGCGCACCGCGAACCTGCTTCGCCAGCTCGCTCACCGCCACGAGGTGCGCCAGTTCTCCCAGGCGCGATCGCGCCGCGCCGGCGATCCCGAGAGCTCCCACGGCGCGCTGCGGGTCACCCCGTCGTACACCGAGTTCCGCGCCCGACCCAGGCTCGCCACGCTCGCCACCGAACTGAGCGCGCGCTCCTGGGTGCGAGCGCCGGTGCTCAGCGGGACAGGCCTGCATCGCTCGCGTCAGCTGCGCGAGCTCATCGACTGGGGCGACGTCGTGCTCGTCGAGTTCCCGTGGCAGGTTGCGTCGTGCCGGCGGCTGCGCCCCACCGCCCCGCTGGTCCTGGCGGGGCACAACGTCGAGGCACCGAAGTTCGCCGACTACGCGCGCGCTGCGGGCTCACCGCGGACCGCGAACGTCTGGCTGCGAGCGATCGAGCGCATCGAACGCCGCGCCGTGCGCTCCGCCGATCTCGTCCTGGCAGTGAGCGACGCCGACCGCGCCGACCTGATCGCGCGCTACGGCGCCGCGCCCGATCGCGTCACGACGGTGCCCAACGGCGCCGACACCGCCCGCTATCGCCCGGTGACCGCAACCGAGCGCCGCGCTGCTCGCGCCGCGCTCGGCCTCCCGGATCGCCCGACGGTGCTGTTCGCCGCCGCCGACGTGCCGCCCAACCGCGCCGGGCTGGACTGGGTGCGCCGGGTCGCGGCGCGCGCGCCGCAGGTGACGTTCCTCGTGACGGGCACGGTCGCGCCACCGGGACGGGACGATTTCGTGGCGGTGGGCCTGCTCGACGACTTCGGGCAGGCCCTCGCCGCGGCCGATTGCGCGCTCTGTCCAATCGAGTTCGGCGGCGGCACGAAGATCAAGCTGCTCGAGGGGCTCGCCGCCGGACTGCCGACGGTCGCCTTTGCAGAGGCACTGCACGGCCTCGACCTGACGGATGAGGTGCTCGTTGCACCGAAGAGCGGCGACGGGCTCGTGGCCGCGGTCGAACGCGCGCTCCACCCGGCCGTCGGCGCGGACCTGTCTGCGCGCGGTCGCGCGTGGGTCATCGCGCACCACAGCTGGCAGACGATCGCTGCGCAACTGGAGGAGCGACTGCTGGCTCTGGCCGGTCAGGCCGCGGCGGTCGGCGCCGGCGCGGGCTCCTCGTCGACCACGGGCTCGGGCTCGATGCCGACGACCTCGTACACCTCGTCCTGATCGATCGTCTCCTTCTCGAGGAGACGCGCGACGAGCGCATCGAGCTTCCCGCGGTTCTCAGCCAGCAGCGCAACGGTCTCCTGCTCGGCGGACTCCACGATCCGCCGCACCTCGGCCTCGACCGACTCGGCACGCTGCTCGATCCCGTAGGGGTTGTCGGAGTCCAGGAAGATCGGGCCCAGTTCGGGGCTCATGCCCCACCGCGTGACCATCCCGCGGGCGATCATCGTGAGCTGGCGGATGTCGCTCTCGGCGCCGGTCGTCACGTCGCCGTAGACGATCAGCTCGGCGGCACGCCCGCCGAGCGCCACCTTGATGCGCGCGATCAGCTCCTCGCGCGAGTAGTTGTAGCGGTCGGCGTCGGGCGTGCTCAGGGTCACGCCGAGGGCCTGGCCGCGCGGGATGATCGAGACCTTGCGGACAGGGTCGGCGCCCTCGGACAGGATCCCGACGAGCGCGTGGCCGGCCTCGTGGTAGGCGGTGCGCTCGCGGTCCGCGGCGCTCATGACGACCTTGCGCGCGGTGCCGAGCACGATCTTCTCGATCGCGTCGGTGAAGTCCTCCTGATGGACCTTGTCGTGCCCGCGCTTGGCGGCCAGCAGCGCGGCCTCGTTCACGAGGTTCGCGATGTCGGCACCGACCATGCCCGGGGTCGAGGACGCGATGCGATCGAGGTCCACGTCGTCGCCGAGCGGCACCGATCGCGTGTGTACGTCGAGGATCTGGCGGCGGCCGTGACGGTCCGGCGGCAGCACCGGGATGCGCCGGTCGAAGCGCCCAGGGCGCAGCAGCGCCGGGTCGAGGATCTCCGGGCGGTTGGTCGCGGCCATCACGATCACGCCGATCGCCGGATCGAAGCCGTCCATCTCCGTGAGGATCTGGTTGAGCGTCTGCTCGCGCTCGTCGTGGCCGCCCTGGATGCCGGAGCTCGTGCTGCGCGCGCGGCCGATGGCGTCGAGCTCGTCGATGAAGACGATCGCGGGCGCGTTCTCCTTGGCCTCCTTGAAGAGATCGCGCACCCGTGAGGCGCCGACGCCGACGATGACCTCGACGAACTCGCTTGCCGAGATCGAGAAGAACGGCACGCCGGCCTCGCCCGCGACCGCACGCGCCAGCAGCGTCTTGCCGGTGCCCGGCTGCCCGCTCAGCAGCACACCGCGCGGGATCTTCGCGCCGAGCCGCGCGTACTTGTCGGGGTGCTTGAGGAAGTCGACGATCTCGATGAGCTCGTCCTCCGCCTCGTCGATGCCCGCGACGTCCGCGAACGTGACGCGGTGCTCGGCATCCTCCGAGCGGCGCGCGCGCGACCGTCCCAGCGAGGCGAGCATGCCGCCCGGCTGGGCACGGCGCAGCAGCATGATCAGCAGGCCGACGAACAGCAGCGTCGGGCCGAAGCTCAGCAGGATCGTCACCAGCAGCGGGCGGTCCTGCGTGATCGGCTTGGCGTTGATCTCGACGTTGTGCTGCTGGAGCAGCTTCGACAGCTGATCGGTGTTGGCGAACGTCGGCACCTCGGTGCCGAAGGTCGTCTTGCCCTTGTAGGCCTTGGCGAAGTCACCCTGCAGCGTCTCGCCCTTGGAGGAGATCGATTTCACGTTGCCGGCCTGCACCTGGGCCAGGAACGTCGGGCTGTACGGGACCTGCAGCCGCTCCTTGTGGCCCGGCGCGAAGAGGATGACCGTCAGCCAGTTGAGCGCCAGCAGGATGCCGACGAAGACGAGCAGGCGCCGGCCCAGCCCCGGCGGCCGCTTGTTCGCCCCGTTGCGCGGCGTCCGTGGCGAGCCCTCGACCCGCCAGCCTGGAGGCTTGCCCTCTTCGGCCATCAGACGAGTGCGGCGAAGTCGTCCATGAAGCGAGGATACGAGACCGCGGCAGCGTCCATTCCAAGAACTTCGACGCCCACCTCCGAGGCCATGCCCGCGATCGCCCCCATCATGGCCAGGCGGTGGTCGCCGTGAGACTCGATCGCGCCGCCGCGCAGGCCGCCGGTTCCGGTCACGACGAAGCCGTCCTGCGTCGCTTCGATCGCCGCGCCGAGGCCGCGCAGGCCCTCGACGACGGTGGCGATCCGGTCGGACTCCTTCAGCCGCAGCTCGTGCGCGCCGCGCACGACGGTCTCGCCCTCGGCGAAGCAGCCCAGCAGCGCGACGAGCGGCAACTCGTCGATCGCCAGGGGGACCTCGTCGGGCTCGACCGTGGTCGCGACAAGCGGGCCCGCGGCGACGTCGAGGTCCTCAACGGGCTCGCCGGTGGGCAGCTCGTCACCCGGATCGTCTTCGAGCTCGCCCAGGACGATCCCGCCCATCCGCTGCAGGATGCGGACGAAGCCGACGCGCGTGTGGTTGACGTTGACGTTGCGCACGAGCAGCTTCGACTGCGGCACGAGCACGCCGGCCGCGATCGCAAACGCGGCCGAGCTCATGTCGCCCGGCACCACGATCTCCTCCGGCGTGATCTCGTCGGCGTTCACGACGGTGATGTGTCTGCCGTTGCGGCGCACCGTGACACCCGCGCCGAGCAGCATCCGCTCCGTGTGGTCGCGGCTGGGCGCCGGCTCGGTCACCGTCGTCGCGCCATCGGCGGCCAGCGCCGCCAGCAGCGTGCACGACTTCACCTGCGCAGAGGCGACCGGCAGCTCGTAGGAGATCGAATGCAGGTGCGCGCCGTGGACGGTGAACGGCGGCAGGCGCCCATCGGTCGCCTCGATCCGCGCGCCCATCAGCTCGAGCGGCTCGCGGATGCGGTCCACCGGGCGCCGCCGGATCGAAGCGTCGCCGTCGAGCCGGTAGGAGTTGCCGTCCTGCGCGGCCAGCCAGCCGGGCAGCAGCCGCATGAGCGTCCCGGCGTTTCCGACGTCGATGACGTCCTCGGGCACGCGCGCCTCGCGCAGCCCGACGCCGCGGATGACCAGCTCGTCCTCACGCTCCTCGACCAGCGCGCCGAGCGCGCGCAT
>Ga0308176_10001935_pt1 | contig 13039 bp, 12 predicted proteins | sample PhyCR2_3_FD_203890 | JGI IMG/M metagenome (GOLD analysis project Ga0308176, IMG submission 203890) | Soil microbial communities from UC Gill Tract Community Farm, Albany, California, United States - DLSLS.C.R2 | ecosystem: Environmental > Terrestrial > Soil > Agricultural land | place: USA... | reverse complement strand
CGCGCACCCACGAGCGCGCCTCCCCGCGGCGCATCAGCGGATGGGCGCGCCAGACACGGAGCGCGCGATGACCAGTCGCTGGATCTCGGAGGTGCCCTCGAAGATCGTGTAGATCTTCGCGTCGCGCGCCCAGCGCTCGACCGGGTAGTCGCGGGTGAACCCGTTGCCGCCCAGGATCTGCATGGCCCGCTCGGTCACCTTCACGGCGGTCTCACCGGCGAACAGCTTGGACATCGACCCCTCAGCCTGCTCGAACGCCTTGCCCTGGGCCGCCATCCACGCCGCCCGCCGGACCAGCAGCCGGGCGGCCTCGATCGAGGTGGCCATGTCGGCGAGCATGAAGGCGATCGCCTGGTTCTCGATGATCGGCTTGCCGAACTGCTCCCGGGTGTTCGCGTAGTCCAGCGCCACCTCGTACGCCGCCCGCGCGATGCCGATCGCCTGCGCGCCCACCGCGGGGCGGGTCCGCTCGAAGGTCGCCATGCTGGCGTTGCTGCCGCCGCCGGAGCCGGCGCCCTCCCGGGCCCGGGCGAGCCGGGCGTCGAGCTTCTCCTTGCCACCCAGCAGGCAACTGCCGGGCACGCGCACCGAGTCGAGGACGACCTCGGCGGTGTGGCTGGCCCGGATGCCGTGCTTGTGGAACTTCTGGCCCTGGCTGAGCCCCTTCGTGCCGGGCGGCACGATGAAGCTCGCCTGCCCGCGGGTGCGCAGGTCCGGGTCCACGACGGCGGTCACCACGTGGATGTCGGCCAGGCCGCCGTTCGTGGCCCAGGTCTTGGTGCCGGCCAGGACCCACTCGTCGGAGGCCTCGTCGTACGTCGCGCGCGTGCGCATCGCGCCCACGTCGCTGCCGGCGTCGGGCTCGGAGGAGCAGAACGCCGCGAGCTTCAGGTCGCCCGGCGAGCCGAACATCTGCGGCACCCACTCGCCCACCTGCTCGGGGGTGCCGTTGGAGCTGACCCCGGCCGCGGCCAGCGCGGTGCCGACGATGGACAGGCCGATCCCGGCGTCACCCCAGAAGAGCTCCTCCATGGTGATCGGGATGCCCATGCCGGTCTCGTCGAAGGACTGGGTCGCGAAGAAGTCGAGGGAGTAGAGCCCGATCTTGGCGGCCTCCTCCAGCACCGGCCACGGGAACTCCTCCTTCTCGTCCCACTCCGCCGCGGCCGGCCGGATGACCTCCGCGGCGAACGTGTGGACCCAGTTCCGCAGGTCGAGGTGGTCCTGGCCGAGCTCGAACGATGGCGTCGTCACGCTGGCGAACGTACCCCGATGACGGTCTCGGCACGCTCGCTGGCGCCCGCTACTCGACCAACGAGACAACGCTCGTTGGTCGAGCAGGTTGCACAGCAACCGTGTCGAGACCCCGGCACCTCAGGCGTGCGCGGGCGCGCCGGGGTCCAGCTCCTCCTCGACTCCCTCGTCGCCCAGGTCGGCGTGGTAGTCCTCCGGCCTCGTCTGGTCGACACCCGCGTCGATCTTCATCGCGCGCAGCACGAACGACAGGCCGACGCTCACCACCAGGTTGAGCAACAGCGCGGTGAAGCCGATGTACATGAGGGTGTCGAAGGGCAGCCAGTCCGACCAGGGCACGCTCAGGAACGGGTCGAGCGGACTGCCGAAGTGGCTGCCGGGATCCCCGACCTTCGGGTTGTTGTACGCCGTCCACGTGCCGTAGACCATGCCGACTGCCCAGCCGGCGAACAGCGCCGCACGGTGGAAGAACCGCGTGTAGAGCCCGATCACGATCGCGGGGAACGTCTGCAGGATCCAGACGCCGCCGAGCAGCTGCAGGTCCAGCGCGTAGGTCGTCGAGACGAACAGCACGAACGCCAACGCCCCGAACTTCACCAGCAGTGAGGCGACCTTGGACTGCTGCGCCTCCTGGGCATGGGTGGCGTTCCGGTTGATGAACGCCTTGTAGATGTTGCGGGTCCACAGGTTCGCGGCCGCGATCGACATGATCGCGGCGGGCACGAGCGCGCCGATCACGATGGCCGCGAAGGCCACGCCGGCGAACCAGTCGGGGAACTCGTTCTCGAACAGCTGCGGCACCGCCTGCTGCGGGTTCGTCACCTTGACCCCGGCCGCGATGGCGATGAAGCCGAGCAGGGCGAGCAGGCCCAGCAGGAAGGAGTACGCCGGCAGCAGCGCCGCGTTGCGGCGGATCACCGAGCGTTCCCGTGTCGACAGCACCGCGGTCACCGAGTGCGGGTACATGAACAGCGCCAGCGCCGAGCCGAGCGCCAGCGAGGCGTACGCCCAGTGCAGCAGCGGCGGGGGGATCGCACCCTTGGGGGCGGCCTGGCCGGCAGCGATCGCGTCGGCGTTCGAGCTGTTGAAGCTCGTGAACGAGTGCGTCGCGGTGGCGAAGACGTTGTCCCATCCGCCGACCTGCGAGGGCAGGTAGAGCACGGCGACGATGATGACGACGTAGATCAGCAGGTCCTTGACGAACGCGATCAGTGCGGGCGCCCGCAACCCCGAGGAGTAGGTGTAGGCCGCGAGCACCACGAAGGCGATGAACAGCGGCAGGTCCTTGACGAACCAGCTGTCGCTGCCGGTGCCGATGCCCATCACCTCCAGCACGACCTGGATGCCGACGAGCTGCAACGCGATGTAGGGCATCGTCGCGAGGATGCCGGTGAGCGCCACCGCGGTCGCCAGCGGCCGGCTGTCGTAGCGGCCCTGCACGAAGTCGGCCGGCGTGACGTAGCCGTGCCGGTGCGAGACCGACCACAGCCGCGGCAGGAACAGGAAGATCAGCGGGTAGACCACGATCGTGTACGGCACCGCGAAGAAGCCGATCGAGCTGCCGGCGTAGAGAAGGGCGGGCACCGCCACGAAGGTGTACGCCGTGTAGAGGTCGCCGCCGATCAGGAACCAGGCGATGAACGTTCCGAAGCCGCGGCCGCCGAGGCCCCACTCGTCGAGGTTGTCCAGCGCCTTGGCCCGACGCCAGCGCGCGGCCGCGAAGCCGAGGACCGTGACCAGCAGGAAGAAGAACAGGAAGACGCTGAAGGCGACGGTGCTCACGCCGCTCATGCCCGGCCTCCCTTGCGCCGAGCCTCACGGTCCTGGCGGTCGGCGCCCTTGGCCAGGGAGTACGCGAGGACGGTCAGCACCACCGCGGCGGGGATCATCGCCATCTGGGCCCAGAAGAAGAAGGGGAACCCGAACATTGTCGGGTCCTCCGAGTCGTAGAGCGGCACCAGCAGCGGGACCACCACCGCCGGCACCAGCAGCGTCACGATGAGGACCCAGGTCCTTCGCGACGATCCGCCCTGAGGGCGGCCGGAAACTTCGGTCATGACACACCTCCGAGTAGGTGGTACCCAGATCAGGGCCGGGTGTGAACATATCGGGCATGACCCCTTCCGTCACGGACCTCTCGCGCTACCACGACTGGCTCACCTGGCTCGCCGACCAGGGAGCCACCGACCCCGACGTCCTGGTCGTGTGGGTGGGCGGCTCGGCCGCCACGGGTGGGTACGACGAGTGGTCTGACCTCGACGTCGACCTCCTGTGCACCCCGGGCGCGGCCGACGCGGTCCACGACCGGCTGCTCGCCCGGATCCACGAGGACTTCGACGTCGACCACGTCTGGGAGCTGCCGCGCGCAACCTGGCCCGACGGCCGGCAGTCATTCGTCAACCACCAGCACCGGCCCGGCGCGCTGAAGGAGCCGACCCGGATCGTCGACCTGCACATCTCGGACCTCTCCGACGCGCACCGCTTCGTCGACGTACGCCGGCACGGCACGCCGATCGTGGTCCACGACCCCGACGGGCTGGTCGAGCTGCGCCACGACGACGAGGCCGCGATGGAGTCGGCCATCGACGAGGGCGTCGACCAGATCAGGCAGCGCCGGGCGACCGCGGAGTGGCTGGTCAACCGGGCGGTACGCCGCGGCCAGGCGCCCGAGGCGATCGCGTTCTACCTCAACTTCGCGCTCAGCCCGCTGGTGCGGCTGCTGCGGGCTGAGCACTGCCCGTGGCGGCACGACTTCGGGTTCCGCTACCTCCACACCGACCTGCCCGCCGACGTGGCGAACCGGGTCACCGCCCTGCTGCCCGGCAACAACGACCTCGCCGAGCTGTCGGCGGCCTGCTTCGCCTGGACCGACGAGCTGCTCGCCCGAGGTCGTTGAGCTGGGCCTCCTTCCGGCCCGAAATGGGCGATATTCCGGAAAGAGGCCCAACTCGCAACGTAACGAGGCCCAGCTCGACGTGCTACCAGCGCCGGGCGCCGGCGTGGCGCCGGATCCGGGGCACCACGAAGAACCACACCAGCAGGCCGATCAGGATGATCGGCAGGTGGGTGAGCACCGTGACCACCAGCAGCACGGCGAGCAGCACCAGCAGTGGCGTGGGCACGCCGCGACGCCGCGGCGTACGAGCGTCCGGCCAGGCGCCGAACCCGCGCTGGGCGGGCCGCGCGAAGTAGGGGCTGGGCAGGTCGCTGAAGACCGGGGCCAGCTCGCCGCGGGTGCGGGCGGCCCAGATCCGGTCGAGGCGCTCGTGGTGCTCCTCGGGGGTCAGCCGGCCCTGCGCGTAGTGCTCTCCCAGCACGGAGGCGGCCTGGTCGCGCTCGTCGTCGCTGATCCGGAGGTTCTGGTCGTTCATGACGCGGCTTCCTCGCCCTCGTCGCCGTCCTCCGCGTCGTCGCCGTCGGCCAGCAGCCCGTAGAGCCGGCGGCGGGTGTCGACGAGGATCTCGATGGCCTCGCGGCGCTGGCGGTCGGACCCCTGGGTGACGATCTGCCACACAGCGCCCATCACCCGTCCGATCTCGGGCTTGAGGTCGGCGAAGCCGACGCCGTGCTCCTCCTCGTCGCGCTGCGGTGCCTCGAACGGCGCCCAGACCTCGGTGAGCTCGTCGCGGTGCTCGTCGATGTAGGCCCACCCGGCCGTCGTGGGCTTCAGCTTGCGCTGGCCGGGTCCGTCGGCGGCCTCGACGAGCCCCTCGTCCTCGAGCTGCTGGATGGTCGGGTAGACCGAGCCCGGGCTCGGCTTCCACGCACCGCCGGACCGCTCCGCGATCTGCTGCATGACCTGGTAGCCGTTCATCGGCTCCGTGCGCAGTACGTCGAGGATCGCGGCACGCACGTCGCCGCGACGGACCTTGGGGCCGCGCTGGGTCTGCTGGGGCGCCCCGAACAGACCCTGCATCCACGGCGGCGGTCCCGGCCGGCTGCCGCGGGCACCCCACGGTCCGCCCGGCCACGATCCCGACCACTGGGCGCCCCACGGACCCCAGCTCCCCATGTTCCCGCTCCCCATGCCCCTACCGCCCATGACCGGCCCTCCTTGAGACTGTCGTCGATTGTTTCGCGATATATCGCCAATATGACGCGAAAGGTCGGGCCGTTCAAGTGGTCCAGTCCGGTGTCGCGCCGGGGCCGCTCAGCGGGCGAGCCAGGCGGCGTACGCGTCGAAGGTGTACGGGCGGCCGAGGAACGCCTCGACCAGGTCGGCCGCGTCCCGGCTGCCGCCCGGGGCGAGCACCAGGTCGCGGTAGCGGCGCGCGACGTCGGGCGCGAACAGGTGGTCGGCGTCGAAGGCGCTGTAGAGGTCCTTGGCGATCACCAGCGACCACATGTAGGTGTAGTAGGCCGAGGAGTAGCCGCCGAGGTGGCCGAAGCCGGCGAACATGTGGGTGCCCTCGATCCACGGGAACGGCGAGTACGCCGCCTGCAGCTCGACCATTCGGGCAGTCAGGTCTGCCGGTCGGTCGGTGTGGAACCAGTAGGACATCGCGGCGTAGAACATCTGGGTGCGCGCGTGGTAGCCCTTCCCGAAGTCGTCGGCAGCGCGCATCCGCGCCACCAGGTCGGCGGGGATCGGCTCACCGGCCGCGTCGGTGGCGAAGCTGCGCAGGACCTCGGCGTCCCACGCCCACTCCTCGAGCATCTGGCTGGGCGCCTCCACGAAGTCCCACTCGGTGGCGACGCCGGAGAAGCGGGTCCACCCGGCCCGGCCGGCCAGCACGTGGTGGACGAGGTGCCCGAACTCGTGGAACAGCGTCACGACGTGGTCGTGCTCCATCAGGCCGCGCGAGAAGTTGCAGACCAGCGCGCCCTCGCACAGCTGCCGGCCGGCGACGCCGTCGGCCAGCGTGAACTGGGCGGCGTGCTTGTACTTCCCCTCGCGCGGGTGCAGGTCGAGGTAGATCCGGCCGCGGGCGGGTCGGCCCTCGGGGGCGTCGGCGTCGAAGACGTCGTACGCCGTCACGTCCTCGTGCCAGACCGAGGCATCGGGGACCGGCTCCCAGCGCAGCCCGAACAGCCGGCCGGTCACGTCGAGCAGGCCCTGGCGCACCAAGGCTGCGTCGAAGTAGGTGCGCACCAGCTGGGCGTCGACCTCGAGCTGCTCCTTGCGCACCAGCTCCTCGTAGTGGCTCGCGTCGGCCTGGTCGATCGCGGTCGCGTCGGGGACGTCGCGCCGGTAGCGCTCGAGGAGAACGGCGAGGTCGCGGCGCATCGGCTCCTCGGCCGCGGCGGTGATCCGGTCGATGAACTCCGGGATCGCCGGTCCCGTGCCGATCATCTTGACCGCGGCGTCGTAGGAGGCCCAGTCCGGGTGGCCGACGAGGTTCGCGAGCTCGTGGCGCAGCGCGAACATCTCGGTCAGCAGCGGCTCGTTCTGCGCCCAGCCGCGGTTGAGGAACGCGACCGTGACGTCACGGCGGACCCCGGCGTCGCGGACGAACATCCGGGCCGGCACCGAGTCGGGGTAGTCGGTGGTGACCGCGACCAGCCCGTCCTCGCCGGCGGGGTGGGCGTCCAGCCAGTCCCGGGGCATCCCGGCGAGCCGCTCGGGGGCGACCCGCACGGTGCGGACGTCGTCACGGATGTTGCGGCTGAAGTCCTGGTCGAGCGTCGTGAGGCGCTCGTTGATCTCGGTGAGCCGGGCCCGGGTGGCGTCGTCGCGGTCCACGCCCGCCCGCCGGAAGTCCTCGAGGGTCTTGTCGAGCAGCCGGGCGGCCGCTGGGTCGAGGGCGGCCGGTTCCAGGGCCGCGAGGACGTCGTACAGGCGGCGGTCCTGGCGCAGCTCGGTGGCGAGCCGGTCGGCCTCCACCTCGGCCTGCTCGCAGCTGGTGCGCACCTCCTCGAGGGGGTGCACGTTGGCCCACAGCGACCCGACCGCCATCACGTTGCCCAGCCGGAGGCTGATCTCGTCCCACACGCGCAGCGCGGCGAGCGCCTCGGCCGGCCCCCCGGAGCGCAGCTCGTCGGCCAGCGTGCGCGCGGCCTCCAGGCCCTCCCGGGTCCGGGTCTCCACCCAGGCACGGGCGTGGTCGGCGTCGGGCAGGTCGAGAGGAGCCAGTGCGTCCGTCACCGGCCCAGACTAGGAGGCGCCTCCCCTGCCTCAGGGCCGACGAGCCTCAGGGCCGACGAGCCTCAGGGCCGACGACGGCGGGCGACGAGCGCCGACGCGCCCAGGGCCACCAGCAGGATGACGATGAAGATCCAGAACCACACGGGCGTCCACCTCCTGCCCCGGACGCTAGGCGGCTGACGGTGCCGGCCCCAGAGTCGTTGGACCCGGCGGTCGACGGGCCTTACGGCGTGCTCCTCCCGAGGTCCCGGCTGGGAGCCGGGCAGGGACTAGATTCGCGACATGACGGACTGGGGCCAGCTCTACCGGGACAACGTCGAGGCACTGATCGCGCTCGCCGGTGACCTCGACGGCGACCAGCTCGCCACCCACGTGCCCGCGACCCCGGCCTGGACGGTGCGCGATGTCTACGCCCACCTCGCCGGTGGCCCCGCCGACGCGCTGAGCGGGCGGATGGACGGGGCTCCCGGGCCGGAGTGGACGTCGCGACACGTCGGCGAACGGGCCCGGCTGCCGATCGAGGTCCTCGTCTCGGAGATCCGCCTGCAGCAGGACGCCGTCTGTGAGTCCGTCGCGGACCAGCCGTCCCCGGCCCTGGTCTGGGACGTCGCCGTCCACCACACCGACGTGCACGAGTGCCTCGGCCACGGCCGGCCGCCGGAGTCGCTGTGGCGCCCGGTGCTGGACGCCGCGGCCCCGCGGTTGCTCCACCACGCCGGCGTGACCGTGCGGTGCGAGGGGGTGCTCCTCGGGAACGGGGTGGTTGGAGAGGTGGCGGCCGGCGACGAAGCAGCCGGCGACGCGGTCGAGGTGTCGGCCTACGAGCTCTACCGGGCGATCTTCTCGCGGCGCTCGCGGCGGCAGATGCAGGCCTGGTCGTCCCCCGCGGTCGCGGACGAGGCGCTCGACGGTCTGTGCATCTTCGGGCCGCGCGAGGACGACCAGCCGCTGGCCGTCTGATCCCGCTCCGGCCTGCGTGCGCCCCGGGTCAGGGGGTGCGGCGTCGACGCACGAGGTGGATCACCGCGCGTACGCCGGCCACCACCAGGACGACCGCCGTGGTGAGGATCGCGATCGGCCCGCCGAGGAACACCACGAAGTAGGCGCCCTCCACGTGACCCGTCCGGTAGGTGACCTCGGCGGCCACCCACCACGCGAGCCAGACGGCAGCGATCGTGGCCAGTGCCCCGAGCACGGGTCTGCGGACCACTCGCGACCTGCTCGCGTCACGGTCCATGCCGTCGCCGGCCCCTGTCTCGGTCACCCCGGCATTGTGCAGCCCCGGGACCGGGCTCACGAGGGATCGGGAGGCGGCGGGAGCCGGGCCGCGCCGTACCGCCCCCGGTCCAGACATCTCGACCGCACCGATCGGTCACGAACCGCAGGCCGGACCGCCGGAGACGTGCGGTTGGTGACCGATCCGCAACGGCCCACGACCCGCGCACCGGGCGCCTCATGGCGAGCCCGCGCGCTGCAGCATGCCCTCACGGTAGGAGGTGGCTGGTCAGGGACCGGGCATCTCGAACTCGTCGTCCTTGCCGGGAAGATTGCCGGCCCGGCGTAGGTTCTGGACCCGTGCGAGCGACGATCCGGGGACTGGTCGCAGACACGCGACCGCTGAAGAACGAGCACTTCCGCCGGTTGTGGCTGGCGAACATCATCACCGTCATCGGCGCCCAGCTGACCGTCGTCGCGGTGCCCGCGCAGATCTACGCCGACACCGGCTCCTCGGCGTACGTCGGGCTCACCGGCCTGTTCGGGCTCGTGCCGCTGGTGGTCTTCGGCCTGTGGGGCGGCGCGCTCGCCGACGTGATGGACCGGCGCACGCTGCTGATCGGGACCACGACGGGCCTGATCGTGACCAGCGGGCTCTTCTGGCTGCAGGCCGCGCTGGGCGGCGCGAACGTCTGGCTGCTGCTCGGTCTCTTCTCGGTCCAGCAGGCCTTCTTCGCGGTCAACCAGCCCACCCGGAGCGCGGTGCTGCCCAAGCTCCTCCCGCTGCCCCTGCTGCCGGCGGCCAACTCCCTGAACATGACCATCTTCCAGGCCGGGGCGATCGCCGGCCCGCTGGTCGCCGGGATGCTGATCCCGGTCCTCGGCTTCTCGTGGCTCTACCTGATCGACACCATCACGCTGTTCGCGACCCTGTCGGCGGTGGTGCGGCTGCCGCGGCTGCCCGTCGAGGGCGCCGGCACCGGCACCCCCGGGCTGCGCTCGGTGGTCGAGGGGCTGGCCTACCTGCGCGGCCACCCGGTGCTGCTGATGTCGTTCGTCGTCGACCTGATCGCGATGGTCTTCGGCATGCCGCGCGCGCTCTTCCCCCAGATCGCGCACGAGGCGTTCGGGGGCCCGGACCGCGGCGGCCTCGCCTTCGCCCTGCTCTTCGCCGCCATCCCGGCCGGCGCGGTGCTCGGCGGCATCTTCTCCGGCTGGGTCTCGCGGGTGGACCTGCAGGGCCGGGCGGTGATCGTGTGCATCCTGGTGTGGGGCGTGGCGATGACCGGGTTCGGCCTCGCCGTCGGGCTGGCCGACGGGTCTCCCGGCCCGATGCTGGTCGCCGCCGTGGCGATGCTGGTGATCGGCGGTGCCGCCGACATGGCGTCGGCGGCGTTCCGCACCAGCATGCTGATGAGCGCGGCCACCGACGCCGTGCGCGGCCGCCTGCAGGGCGTCTTCATCGTCGTCGTCGCCGGCGGACCCCGCATCGCCGACGTCGTGCACGGCGCCAGCGCGGCCATGGTGGGCACCGCCGCGGCGGCCGCGGGCGGCGGTGTGCTGGTGGTCATCGGTACGACGCTCGCGGCCCTCGCCGCGCCGGCGTTCGTGCGCTACCGGATCAGCCGCGCGGTGCGCGAGGCGGCCTGAGCGCCGTCGGACCCGGCCCTGGCGAGCTCCGTCAGGCCCCGAGCAGTCCCCGGACGTAGGCCGCCTGGCCCAGGTGCTGGCCGTCGTCGTTGACGACGCTCACCAGCCGGACCCCGAGCGTCACCGGCGGGTCCCACCGGTCGTCGACGACCCGGTCGAGGTCGTCGGGCGCCAGCCCCTCGACGTACCGGCAGGTCTGCTCGTGCACCGCCGCGAGGTACGCCGCGAGCCGCTCGGCGTCGACCCGCACGTGCGCGACCTGCTCGCTGGAGTGCCCGTAGCCGATGTCGGAGGCGTCGAACGGCAGCCCGAACTTCTCGTGGAAGCCCTGGGCGGTCCACACCTGCTCGATCCCGGCGACGTCGGCGACGTGGTCGTCCTGCACGCGGGCCAGGTGCCAGACCAGCCAGCCGATCGGGTTGGCGTCCGGCCCGGGCCGGTGCGCCAGCTGGTCCTGGTCCAGGCCGTCCACGACGGCGGCCCCACCCTCCGCGATGCGTCCGAAGGCGTCGGTCAGCAGCTCAGCAGGAGTCATGGGTCGAGGGTAGGCCGGGTACGGAGGGGGTCCAACCGTGCGAGCCGGCCCGAGGGGGCCGCGAGGAGGACATCCGTGACGAGCTTCGGGTACACCCTGATGACCGAGCAGAGCGGGCCGCGCGAGCTGGTGCGGTACGCCGCCGGCGCCGAGGAGGCCGGCTTCGACTTCGAGGTGATGAGCGACCACTTCTCGCCGTGGCTCACCGAGCAGGGCCACGCGCCGTACGCCTGGTCGGTGCTGGGAGCCGTCGCGCAGGCGACCTCGCGCGTGGGCCTGATGACCTACGTGACCTGCCCGACGATCCGCTACCACCCCGCCGTGGTGGCGCAGAAGGCCGCCACCGTCCAGCTGCTGTCGGAGGGCCGGTTCACGCTCGGCCTGGGCAGCGGCGAGAACCTCAACGAGCACGTCGTGGGGGCCGGCTGGCCGAGCGTGGAGACGCGCCAGGAGATGCTCACCGAGGCGGTCGAGATCATCCGGCAGCTGCACACCGGCGACCTGACGACCTACCGCGGCCAGCACTTCGACGTCGACTCCGCGCGGATCTGGGACCTGCCCGACCAGCCGGTCGAGCTCGCCCTGGCCGTCGCCGGGGACCGCGCGATCAAGCACTTCGCGCCGCTGGCCGACCACCTGGTCGCCGTCGAGCCGAGGAGCGACCTCGTCTCGTCGTGGAACGCCGTCTCGGGGGCGCCGAGGATCGGTGGGTCCGCGCGTGCGATCGGGCAGATCCCGATCTGCTGGGACCCCGACGAGGACACGGCGGTCAAGCGGGCGCACGAGCAGTTCCGCTGGTTCGCGGGCGGCTGGAAGGTGAACGCCGACCTCCCGACGCCGGCCGGCTTCTCCGGGGCCACCCAGTTCGTGCGGCCCGAGGACGTGGCCGGGTCGATCCCGTGCGGTCCCGACCTGGACCGGATCGTGGAGGCGGTCAGCGCCTTCTGGGAGGCCGGCTTCACCGACGTGGCGCTGGTGCAGATCGGGGACGAGAGCCAGGACGCGTTCCTCGCCGAGGCCGCCGTACCCCTGCTCGAGAAGCTCCGGGCCGCGTCGAGCTGAGGCCGACCGCTCCGCATGTAACGCGGTGTCCACGGTTCTGGTGCGGTGTCGCAGCACCGCACCAGTGACGTGGACACCGCGTTACATGTTTCTCAGTCGGCGCGGCCTCAGTCGGCGCGGCCTCAGCCGGAGCGGCCGCCGGTGGTGGGGGATCCCGGGTCGCCCTGGCGCGCGGCCTGGGCGACCTTGCGGTCGGTCAGCACGATCCAGCCGGCGAGGGCGACGCCGGCGAGGACCGCGAAGAGGAACAGGCACATCGCGAGCGCGGGGTAGCCGAGGATCCGGTGGTCGGTGGGGACGCGCATCATCAGGGCCGCGCCGAGCACCGTGGCCGCGATGACGAGCCCCAGCGTGACCCGGTTGGCCACGCGCTGGATCACCGTGTGGAGCTGCTCCTCGTCGATCGCGCGCACCCGCATCGTGAACTCGCCCTCAGCGAGCGAGTCGAGGATCCGGTTGCCGCGCTTGGGCAGCAGGGAGGTGAACTCCTTCGCCTCGATCGCGGCCGCCATGATGCCGGCCGGGCTCACCTTGAGCCCGCTGGCGAGCAGCTCGCTCAGGTTCGACCGGATCGCCGCGGCCGGGTCGAAGTCGGGGTCGAGGTGCAGGGTCGACTGGTCCAGGTTCAGCAGCGCCTTGCCGACCATCGACATCTCCGCCGGCGGGCGCAGCCCGTGGGCGCCCGAGATCCGGCTGAGCTCGACCAGCACCGTCCCGGCCTGCTGCTCCGCTCCGGCGGACGCCGCCTCCGAGACCAGGTGGGCGACCTCCCCGCGGAACGCCGCGGCGTCGTACTCCTCCAGCGGGTGGCCCATGCCGGCCAGCACCGCCGCGGCCTCCTCGCCGTCCCCGTCCCCGATCGCCAGCAGCAGCTTGGTGACCTTGTCCTGCAGGCGCGGCGGCACCGTCGCGACCATGCCGAGGTCGAGGAGCGCCAGGCGCCCGTCGTCGGTCAGCATCAGGTTGCCCGGGTGCGGGTCGGCGTGCAGGACGCCGTGGTCGAGCATCAGCCGCAGGTAGCAGCTGAACAGCTGCTCCACCATCGGGCCCGCGTCGACGTCGAGCAGTCCCAGCGGGCCGACGTCGGTGACCTTGCGGCCCTCGATGCGCTCCATCGTGAGCACCCGCGAGGAGGAGTGGTCGAGGATCGGCTCGGGCACCACGATCAGGTCGTAGTGCTTCGTCAGGTCGCGGAACCTGAGCAGGTTGCGCGCCTCGCGGCGGTAGTCCAGCTCGCC
>Ga0308176_10001934_pt1 | contig 13040 bp, 13 predicted proteins | sample PhyCR2_3_FD_203890 | JGI IMG/M metagenome (GOLD analysis project Ga0308176, IMG submission 203890) | Soil microbial communities from UC Gill Tract Community Farm, Albany, California, United States - DLSLS.C.R2 | ecosystem: Environmental > Terrestrial > Soil > Agricultural land | place: USA... | reverse complement strand
TCGTCCATGTGGAAGACCTCGACGTGCCGCAGGGAGACCCGACGGCGGTTGACGAGCTTGGTGAAAGGCGCGTACCAGCCGCTTGGACCGCAGGGGATGATGGCGCGCAGGGTGCCACCCGCGGCGGAGCTGTGCTCGATCGCGTAGACGAGCTCCTCGGCCATCAGCCGGCCCATCTCGACGGGTTCGGCGCACAGCCTGAACGGCACCCGCAGCTCGGGGTGCCCGACAAGCTCGTTCACGGGGATCGAGCACCACCGCACCAGGTCGTCCTGACGGACCGGACCGGACACCGCGTCCTCCTTCGCGTGGGGTACCGACATCAGCTGAGCTCGGGAAGCCAGGCCTGCTGGGCGTCGATCATCTCCTCGACCATCGAGGCGATCTGATCCAAGCTCAGCAGCGAGCTCGTCAGGCGGTCCAAGGACACGGCCGTGGTGACGAGATCCTTCGAGCGTCGGCGGTACGCCTCGACGACGCACTGCTGGTAGCCCACCGACGCCAGGTCGATCCCGGCACCGGCGACCGGCAGGGCGCCGACGTAGGTCGGCTGCACGCCGTTCTGGTCGACCAGGCAGGGCACCTCGACGCAGCATCCGTCCGGGAGGTTCGTGATCAGACCGGTGTTGGGCACGTTGCCGTAGATCACTCGAGGGGTATTGGTGAGCACGGAGTCGACGATCCGGGCGGCGTACTCCTCGCTGACGTCCAAGCTGCCCTCGGCGAACTCCTGAGCCATCCGGTCGAGCTGCTCCTCGTTGTTCCCGCGGGTGATCTCGAGGTAGTCCCAGCGCTCGGGCAGCAGTGCGGCCACGTCCTCCGGCGTACGCCGGAAGTGCGGGTAGTACTCGGAGGCGTGATGGCTGGACTCGGTCTGGAAGAAGCCGGTGAGGTTCATGATCGCCGTGCGCACGCCTTCGCGCCCGCCGGCGTACCATTCGTCGATCGGACGCAGCGGCTGACGCTCACCGCGGTGGTACTCGTTGACGGCGGCGCGCAGCTGGGGCATGACGTCGCGCCCCTGGTGTCGGAACTCGAGCATCCAGGCCTGGTGGTTGATGCCGGCGGCCTTGAACGACCACGTGCCGTCCTCGAGACCCATCACGGACGCCAGCTCGTCAGCGGTGTGCTGGACGGAGTGGCACAGGCCCGTCGTACGGATCCCCTCGTCCGAGGCGAACCAGCAGTTCACGGCCATCGGGTTGGCGTAGTTCAGGAGCAGGGCGTCGGGGCAGAGTCGGCCCATGTCCCGGGTGATCTCCTCGAGCGCCTTCATCGACCGCAGCCCGCGGAAGACGCCGCCCGGCCCGAGCGTGTCGCCAACCGTCTGGTCGACGCCGTACCGGCGGGGGACCTCCATGTCCACGGCGTAGGCGTCGCGACCGCCCACCTGAAAGCAGACGACGACGAAGTCGGCCCCGTCCAGCGCGACGGCACGGTCGGTCGTCGCCTCGATGCGGGCAGGGAGTCGGTGGGCCTCCACCATCTTCCGCGCCAGCCGGTCGGTCCGACGCAAGGATGCTGGGTCGATGTCCATCAAGGCGTAGTGCGCGCCCTGTGTGCTGGCGAACGACAAGAAGTCGTTCATGAGCTGCACCGGGAACTCGTAACCACCCGCCCCGATGATCGCGATCTTGGTCATGGGCGCCTCATGTCCGCTCGATGTTGGTGGAGCGCAGCCGTGGAACCAGCCGCGCGGCGTTGTCTGCGTAGACGGCACGGAGCACGTCGTCCGGCAGGTCGAGACCGGAGATGGACCAGCGCCCCATCAGCGGAGGGTCGTCCGAGGAGTGCGGGAAGTGCTCGTCCGCCGTCTCTAGGAAGCGGAAGTGCGTGGGGTAGCTCGCGCCGGTGTGCGGAATCTCGTCGCAGCCGAAGAGGACCCGGTCGGGGTGGCGGGACACCAGGTCCAGGGCGGCCCGCGGCTGCCGGCCAAGCTGCGAGAGCCGGGCTGCGATGTCGATGTGGAAGTTGTCGTAGGTGTCGAGCATCCGCCCCACCCAGCCCAGGTCCTCGGCGAAGCACCCGACGTGCACCCCGACGAAGGTGGTGCCCGGGTGTCCGGCGACCACCGCTTCCATCGCCTCCATGAGACGTTCGAAGGGTGGGAACCTGGGGTCCGCGAACGACCAGTCCGGACGCGCGAGGAGGAGCTCGAGGAACTCGTTGTGCTCGTCGACCGGGTCGAAGAAGGCCAGGGGGTCTGCGACGTGCCACCAGATGGGGACACCCAGCTCGCCGGCGGTCTGCCACACCCCGGCCAGTCGCTCGTCGTCCGGGAGGACCAGTTCACCCGAGCCGTCCCGGGCGTGCAGCCCGAGGTCCTTCCAGACCTTGACGCCGGCTGCGCCTGCTGCGATGGAGTCGGCCAGGTTGTCGGCCAAGGCCGCATCGGCGGAGGCGGCCTTCAGCAACGACCAGTCCACGTGGCAGAACGTCGCGATGCGCCCGGGGTAGGGCTCGTCGAAGTGCTGCAGGTTAGCCCCCAGCTCCTCACCCCATCGGCCGTCGAGGTTCACGAAGGCGTGCACGTTGAAAGCGGCCATCCGTTCCAGCCACGGCTCGACGTCCGGCACGAGCCATGCGCCTTCCTGCCCCGCCCATCCACTGAGCCAACGACCGAGGTGGCTGTGGGCGTCGACGGCCGGGAAGCGTGCGGCGCGTACGTCGTGCGCAGGCAGCGCGAGTCGCGCGCGAGGACGATACCTGCTCAGCGGTAGCTGAGCGTCGACATGACCCATGAGTCATCCTGTTCGATATACCGAACGAGTGTCGGTGCGTCGCACCAACCTAGGGCGGCCTACGCCGGCGGTCAATGCGACGCCCGCCCCGGCGGGACGCCGGTTCAGCCGACGCGACTCGCCCGGTGCCCGAGGCTCTCCGACAGCCGGGCCGAGCCGGCCCGCACGAGGTCGGCGAGCGCGTCGCGGCGCTCGGTGCTCCAGCGCATGCTGGGGACGGAGACGCTCATGGCGGCCACCATCGCACCGGAGTGGTCCCGCACCCCCGTGGCAACGCAGTGGACGTCCTCGCTGGACTCGGCCTCGTCGTAGGCCACCCCGCGCGCGTCGATCTCCGCGAGCTCGGCGCGAAGCCGCGAGACCGAGGTGATGGTCTGAGGCGTCACGCTGGGCAGCTCGTCCCGGTCACGGTAAAGGGCGTCGATCTCCTCGTCGGTCAGGGACGACAGCAGCATCTTCCCGACTCCCGTGCTGTGAGCCGGAAGCCGGCGGCCCACCGCGGAGATCATCCGCACGGGGTGGGTGCTCTCCACGCGGGCGATGTAGATGACGTCGGTCCCGTCGAGGATCGCAACATGGACGGTCTCGTCACACTCGGCGGCGACCTCCGCCGCGACTCGCTGCGCCTCGCGAGCCAGGTCGAGCTGCTGGGCGAACACGCTGCCGAGCTGGAAGAGGCGCACGCCGAGCTGGTAGCGCAGCGGCTGGCCGGGAACGACGAGGAGGTAGTTGCGGTCCACCAACGTGCCAAGCAGCTCGTGCACCGTGGTGCGCGGCAGGCCGAGCCGGTTGACCACATCGGCGGCGGCGAGCACGGGCGCGTCCAGGAACAACTCGAGGATGTCGAGCGCGCGGCTCGCGGCGGGAACGGCGCGGCCCATGGCTTCAGCCCTGTCTGCAGACGGTGTGCGAAATCTCGAACACGGACTGTACGAGTGCCCTCGGAGTGCGTCAAACCCACTGCCGGGGCGTCGCCGGCGGGCCTGCGGGCTTTGACACGGCATTCTCCCGTGACTATCGTCGGACGAAATCTCGACACGCGTTCTAAATTTCGAACAACGCCGGCATCGAGGAGAGTCCATGCGGGGTCTGCGGGGCAAGCGCGTGCTGGTGAGCGGAGGCAGCAGCGGGATCGGGGCGGCGGCTGTCCAACGCTTCCTCGAGGAGGGCTGCCGGGTCTTCGTCGGCGGTGTCGACGCGGACGGGGTCCAAGACACTGTCAGCGCCTTACGGCATCTCGGCGACGTGCGCGGCCTGCCGGGTGACATCAGCGAGGAGGGCGGTGCGAGCGACCTCGTGAGCGCTGCCGTCCAAGCTTTCGGTGGTCTGGATGTCCTGGCGAACAACGCGGGCATCGCATGGCGAGAGTCCTTCCTGGAGATCACCGCCAGCCACTGGGACCACATGCTCGCGGTCAACCTGCGTGGGATGTTCCTGGTCGCGCAGGCGGTCGCCCGGGTCCTGGTCGAGCAGGGCACCGGCGGAGCCATCGTGAACATGGCGTCGACGAACGGGCTCGCCGGGGAGCCGGACTACGCGCACTACAACGCGTCCAAGGCCGGCGTCCTCCTGCTCACCAAGACCATGGCGGTCGAGCTCGGCCGCCACGGCATCCGCGTCAATGCGCTGTGTCCCGGCTACATTCGCACGGCGCTCAACGAGCAGATCGCCGCCAGCATCAGTCCGGACTTCATCGAGTCCTACGCGCGGGCGCACATCCCGCTCCTGCGCACTGGGCTGCCCGATCAGGTGGCGGCCGCCTACGCCTTCCTCGCCTCGGAGGACGCCGCCTTCGTCTCCGGCAGCGAGCTCGTGGTCGACGGCGGCCAGCTCGCCGTCATGTGATGCCCATGCCCTCGAACGCCTACCTCGCTCGACGAACTCCCACTCACCGCCGGAGGACCGCATGACCCACTCCTCGCACCTCGTCGACGGGCTACCCGCCCCCGGCGGCGCCTACAGCCACGTGACCGGCACCGCCGACGGGCTGGTGTTCACCGCCGGGTTCGGGCCGCACGACCCGGAGACGGGGGCTGTCCCGGACGGCGTCGAGGCGCAGACCGTCGCCGCCTTGGCCAACGTGACCCGCGCACTCGCCGCCGTCGGACTCGACCTTTCGAACGTCGTCAAGGCCACCGTGCATCTCGCCGACCTTCCGAGGGACTTCCCGGCGTTCGACGCGGCCTACCGTCGGGTCATGCCGGAGCCATTCCCGGTGCGCACGACCGTCGGCTCGCAGCTCCTCGGGATCCTCGTGGAGATCGACGTCATCGCTTCCGCTGGTGCGCAGTGAGTGCCCCGGTCGACGCCGGGATGCGCGCGCTGGTGTTCACCAACCCCGGGGTCGTCGAGCTGCAGGACGTCCCGACACCCGAGGTGCCGTCCGGCTGGATCTCGCTCACCGTGCGAGCCAGCGGCATCTGCGGCAGCGAGCTGCACGGTTTCAGGAGCCTCGGGTTCCGCCGCCCACCGCTGATCATGGGCCACGAGATCGCCGGCGAGACGCCGGACGGGCGACGGGTCGTCGTGAACCCCTTGCTCAGCTGCGGTCGGTGCGACATGTGCGCGCGTGGCGCTGCCGAGCTCTGCCGCGCACGCGGGCTCATGGGCGTGCACCTACCGGGAGGCTTCGCCGAGAAGGTCGCCGTACCGCGAGAGGCGCTGCAGGAGATCCCGGACGACCTCAGCTGGGAGGAGGCGGTGCTGATCGAGCCGCTCGCCAACGCGGTGCATGCCTGGCGGCAGGTCGAGCACGAGCCCGTGGAGCGCGTGGCCGTGATCGGGGCCGGGACGATTGGCCTCGTCACGCTGCTGGTCGCCGGCGAGCAGGGCATCGGCAACGTGACCGTCGTCGACCGGGCGCCGTCCCGGCTCGCCCTGGCGCGGAGACTCGGCGCCGCGCATTGTGCGCCCGAGCTGGACGGTGAGTACGACGTGGTCGTCGACGCCGTGGGCTCCGCCCAGACGCGCGAGGCGGCACTGCGGTGCCTTCGCCCGGGAGGCACCAGCCTGTGGCTGGGACTGGCCGAGGCCGGAGCCGGCTTCGACGGCAACGACTTGGTCCGGGGTGAGAAGAGGGTCGTCGGGTCGTTCGCCTACAGCCCCGACGACTTCGCCACCGCCGTGGCGATGGCCCCGCGCCTGGACCTGGCTTGGGCGACGGCAATCCCCCTGGAGGAGTCACAGCGGACCTTCATGCATCTCGCCGAGGGAGCATCTGACCCGGTCAAGGCGGTGATCCGCTTGTGAGCCGGCTCGGCGCGGCCGACGTGCTGGTGCCCGATGCCGGTGAGCTGTGTGAGGGACCGTGCTGGGACCGGCGCACCGGCACGCTCGTGTGGGTCGACATCATGGCCGGGGAGGTGCACGTCGTCGACCCGGCCACGGGTGCAAGGACGGTGCACCGGCTGGGGATGCCGGTCGGGGCGGTGGCGCCGCGGCGCGGAGGCGGTTGGGTCGCAGCCGTCGAGAGGGGCTTCCTCCTACTCGACGGCGCTTGGCAGCCGGCCGGACCGGTGCTGCCGGCTCCCGGTCAGCCGGAGGGCACGCGGTTCAATGACGGCGGCTGCGACCCGCAGGGACGGTTCTGGGCCGGCACGCTGTCGTACGACGGGACGCCGGAGGTGTCGTCGCTGTACCGCCTCGAGCCGGACGGCGCCGTCCGCGAGGTGGTGATCGGGGTGACCAACTCCAACGGCATGGCGTGGTCGCGCGACGGTGCCTGGGCCTACTACGTGGACACCGGGCGAGGCACGGTCGACCAGCTCGAGGTGGAGCCGACGACGGGCCGGGTGACCGGTCGCAGGACGCTGCTGCGCGTGCCCGAGTCCGAAGGGCTGCCCGACGGGCTGACCATCGACGCCGAAGGTCACCTGTGGCTTGCGCTCTGGGGCGGTGGGTGCATGCACAGGTACACCCCGTCGGGCGCCCTCGACCGGGTCGTCGAGCTGCCGGTCAGCCTCGTCACCAGCGTGACCTTTGGCGGTTCGCAGCTCGATGAACTCTTCGTCACCACGGCACGCGAGGGGCTGACCGCTGCACAGCGGGCCGCACAGCCGCTCGCCGGCTCGGTCTTCCGGCACCGACCCGGCATCCACGGCCTGCCGGCCGAGGAGTTCGCAGGTTGATCCCGGTGATCTCGCCGGACGCACGGAGCCGGCACGACGAGCAGGGAAGTACCCCGTGAAGCTGGTCCGCTTCGGCGCGATAGGAGCCGAGAAGCCCGGTGTCCTGGCGGGGGGGCGGGTGACAGAGGTGACCGGTATCGTCGGCGACTTCGACGCCACCTTCTTCGCCGGCGGGGGACCGGCCACACTGGCCCTCGACCTCGAACGGCGCCCCGACCTCCCGTCCACGACGCGGCGGGCATCGAGCGCTGGGCCGCTCCTGTCGCCCGGCCGGGCAAGGTGGTGTGCATCGGCCTGAACCAGGCCGTGCACGCCGAGGAGTCGGGCATGGAGCTGCCCTCCGAGCCCGTGGTGTTCTTCAAGGCGCCGAGCACCGTGGTCGGACCGTACGACGACGTGTTGATCCCGGGCGCCGGGACGAAGACCGACTGGGAGGTCGATCTCGGCGTCGTGATCGGGTCCACCGCCCGCTACCTCGACGACCTGGACGACGCCCGGGGCGTGGTCGCCGGCTACTGCGTCTCGCGCGACGTCTCCGAGCGCCACTTCCAGCTTGAGGCGGCGGGCAGTGGGTCAAGGCAAGTCGTGCGAGACGTTCAACCCGCTGGGCCCTGGCTCGTCACGGCCGACGAGGTAGCCGATCCCAAGGGCCTGTCGCTGCACCTGTCGGTGACGGAGAGCTGCGCCAGAAGGGCACGACCGCGTCGATGAGCTTCCCGGTGCTCGAGGTGGTGCACTACCTCAGCCAGTTCATGGTGCTCAAGCCCGGCGACCTGGTGAACACCGGCACGCCACCGGGCGTCGGGATGGGCATGGACCCCCGCAGTACCTGCGGGAGGGCGATGGCGTGGAGCTGGGTGTCGAGGGTCTGGGACAGCAGCGGCAGGTCGTGCGACAGGCGACGCGCGGCTGAGCTCTCAGAAGAAGGTGCGCAGCACGTCGACGACCCGGTCGTCGTCGTCGACGACGGGGATCCACCGCCACTTGTCGAACGTGGTGCACGGGTGGGAGATCCCGAGCTCGACCTCGTCGCCGGGACGCAGATCGTTCTCCGACGACACGGTCACCACCAGGTGCTGGTCGAAGAGGCGCTCCGGCTCGGTGTCGCCCACGTCGACCCGTGTCCCGGCCCGGTCCGCGGCGAGCAGCACCGGCAGGCCCGCGTCGGACGACACGTCCCGCCGCCCGGCACCCAGCACGACGGTCGTCCGGTCGGGACGCGAGAGGACCGGCGCCCAGACCCCGAGCGCCGGGCGCAGCGACAGGCCGGTCTCACCGCGCTCGAACGGGGAGAGGCTGCGGTACAGGCCGTGGTCGTGGGTGACGTAGCAGCCGCTGCGCAGCACCAGCTGCCAGCCCGGCTCGTCTGCGAGCACGTCGACGACCGCGTCGAAGTAGGCGGAGCCACCGGCACTGACCAGGGCCGGCTGCTCCAGGTAGCCCTCCTTCAGCAGCGTGGTCGTCAGCTCGGCCATCCGGGTGCAGTACTCGCGGGCCGCAGTCGCTGTCTGCTCGGGGGTCGGCCGCACCAGCGAACCCTCGTAGCCGGCGGTCCCGACCAGACGCAGGCCGCCGCTGTGCACGACGGCCTCGGCGATTGAGCGGGCCGCGGCCGTCGTGCGGACACCGGTCCGGCCACCCTCGTGGCCGAGCTCGAGGAGCACCGCTAGCCGGTGGCTGGTGCCGGTGTCGCGCACCACGGCGTCGAGCAGCTCGACGCCGTGGACGCTGTCGACGTAGCACATGACGGTGTTGGCGGGGTCCCGGTCGAGGACCTGGGCGAGCCAGAGCGCTCCGGCCCGGTCCGTGACCTCGTTCGCGACAAGCACCTGTGTGACACCGAAGTGGTGGAACACCCGCGCCTGCGAGACGGTCGCGACCGTCACCCCGCTGGCACCTGCGGCCAGCTGGGCCGCGACGACCTGCGGGGCCATCGTGGTCTTGCCGTGCGGGTAGAGCAGGACCCCCCGGTCGGCGCAGTACTGCGCCATGGTGGCGATGTTGTGCCCCAACGCCGACTCGCGCACGACGACGCGGGGGCTGCTCAGCCAGCCCCCGGTCGCGAGCGGAGCGGCCGCTACGAGCTCCTCCGCGCTCGTCGGCCCTGTGTGGAGCGGGCCACCGAAGCCCTTTTCCGTCGGCTCGATGGGCTCTCGCCGCAGCGCTTGCACCCTGGCGTCGTACGAAGTCACCGGTCGCCTCCTTGACACCGATCGTCCGACTCACCAGGCTGTGACAGGAGTACGAACAGTGTCCGATATTTCGAACAATGCTACGTCGTCCGCAGACGACAGACTCGGATGACCTCCATGATCACCATCGCCTTCGTCGGCGCCGGCAGCGTCGTGTTCACCCGCCAGCTCCTGGCCGACATCTTCGGCTTCCCCGAGCTGTCCGAGGTCACGATCCGTCTGCACGACATCGACCCTGACCGGCTCAGCACGGCCGAAGGGATCGCGCACCAGGTCGCCCGGCAACGAGGTGTGCACCCGACCATCGTCGCGTCGGCCGACCGGCGCGCAGCGCTCACGGGCGCCGACTTCGTGATCAACATGGTGCAGGTCGGCGGCATCGCCGCGACGCGCGTGGACTTCGAGGTCCCCTCGTCGTTCGGCCTGCGGCAGACCATCGCGGACACCCTCGGCGTCGGCGGAATCTTCCGCGCCCTGCGGACCTTTCCGGTGCTGAGCGACATCGCCGCGGACATGCAGGAGGTCTGCCCCGACGCCTGGTTGCTGAACTACACCAACCCGATGGCGATGAACATGTGGTGGCTCTCGGGGGTCGCCCCCGCTGTGAAGTCGCTGGGACTATGCCACAGCGTCTACTGGACGGTCGCCGGTCTGTGCGAGGTGGTCGGTGTCCCGCTGGAGGGCACCAGCTACCGCGCGGCCGGGGTGAACCACCAGGCCTGGCTGCTGGACTGGCAGCACGGGGGGGAGGACCTGTACCCGCGGCTGGACGCCAGGATCGCCGCCGACGAGCAGCTGCGCCGTCGGGTGCGTGTGGACATGTACCGCCGCCTCGGCTACTACCCCACGGAGACCAGCGAGCACTCGTCGGAGTACGTGTCGTGGTACCTGCATGACGAGCGCGAGATCGAGCGGCTCCGCATCCCGGTCGACGTCTACCTCGGCATCAGCGAGGACAACGTCGCGGAGTACGAAGAGAGCCGCCGCGCCCTGGCCGCGGGGGAGACGCTGCCGTTGGAGACCAGCGCGACCGAGTACGCACCGCAGGTCATCCACTCGATGATCACCGGGACCCCGCGGACCATCCACGCCAACGTGGTCAACCGGGGGCTGATCCAGAACCTCCCGCAAGGCGGGGCGGTCGAAGTGCCCTGCTCGGTCGACGAGCTCGGCGTCCACCCCCAAGTCGTCGGCGCGCTGCCGGCCCAGTGCGCCGCACTGAACAACGCGTTCCTCGGCGTGTGCGAGCTGACGGTGCGTGCCGGCCTCGAAGGCGACCCGCGCCTGGTGCGCCAGGCCGCGATGGTGGACCCCAACGCGTCGGCGACGCTGTGCGTCGACGACATCTGGACCCTGTGCGACGCCTTGACCGCGGCCCACGGCGACCTGCTGCCGAAGGCGCTTCGCCAGCCGGTCCGGCTGTGAACCTCGACCCGATCGATCCGAAGGAGCTGACGATGGTGACCCAGGACGTGTTCGACCTCGCCGACTACTCCGAGCGCGGCTTCGCCGTGCTGCGTGGTGTCCTCGACGAGTCGGAGTGGGAGGAGGCCCGGCTCGAGTCGGACCGCCTGATGAGGCTGTGCGACGCCGACCGCGAGACGTACGGGCCTCGACTGGAGCTCGAGGTCGACCACCTCGCCCCCGGGGACCGCCGAGACATGGATCGGGTCATCCGCAAGATCGAGCCGATCTCCGACATCAGCGACTTCTTCGACCGGATGTCCATGCGGGAGGCCATCACCCGGCCCGCACGAGCCGTGTTCGACGACGACGTCCGGCTGTTCGAGGACAAGCTGAACCTCAAGCTGCCCGGCGGCTCGCCGTACCCCTGGCACCAGGACTGGCCGTGCTGCTGGCGCGCCCAGACCGACGAGCTCATCACCTGCTTCGTCTACCTGGACGACGCCGACACCACCAACGGCTGCCTCCACGTGATCCCCGGCAGCCACCTGGGTCGGCCAATCCACCCGTTCAAGGGCAACGGGCACTTCGAGGTCGACCCGTCGACCGTGGACGAGTCGCTCGCCGTCCCGGTTCCGCTCGCTGCCGGCGACATGATCGTCTTCGACCCCTACCTGCTGCACTTCTCCGACCTGAACCGGGGGAACGTGCCCCGGCGGGCGATCATCTACACCTACTACCCGGCCCGGCTCGGGTCGGTGAACCAGGACCGGTTCCCTAGCCTGGCCGGCCGGCTAGGCTAGACAGGTATCAGACAGGTCTTCCCAGGGGCTCGCCACCTGTATACGGTCCGTGGGCATGACCGACACGACGTCCCACCGCGGGGCGGAGCGACCGCTCTGGGAGCGGGTGAGCGATCGGCTGCACGTCGACATCGAGCAGGGAGCTCCCGATCGTGGTGCCCGGCTGCCCAGCGAGGCGGAGCTGTCCCGCCGTTACGACGTCAGCCGAGTCACCCTCCGGATGGCGCTCGCCCACCTCGAGAAGCGCGGCATCGTGCACCCGCAGGCAGGTCGCGGCTGGTTCGTGGGCCGGGTCCATGATCGGGAGCGCCCGTCAGACGAGCGCCCAGTCTCCGAGGACCCCGGGGTGCTGCAGTCGTTCACCGAGATGGCCCGGAGCCGAGGACTCACCGCGGGTGCCGTCGTGCTGCACTGCCGACGGCGCCCGGCCGAGCTGGACGAGGCGGAGGACCTCGGCATCGCACCGGGAGCGCCGGTGCTGTCCCTGCGACGCCTCCGCCAGCTCGACGGGATCGCCGTGGCCGTTGACCACAGCCTGGTGCCGTCCGCACTCCTGCCCGGCGTGGACGCGGAGGACTTCCGGGACGCCTCGCTCTACTCCGCGTTGAGGCGCCACGGGGTGAATCCCTACCGCGCCGACTACGAGGTCCAGGCCATTGCGGCGGACGCCGAGGACGCGCGTCTCCTCGGGGTGGAGCCGGGCGCTCCGCTGCTCTCCGCTCGTCAGGTGTGCCTCGACGACCAGGGTCGCCGCATCGAGCGAGGCCACATCACCTACCGCGGTGACCGCTACCGGTTCCGGGCCGTGCTACAGGTTTGATCCACCCACCGCGCAGCGCGACGTCTCCACCACCAGGAAAGAGGTACCGCACATGTTTGGTCAGGGTTCACGCCGGACGGCAGGCATCGCCATCGCGGCGGCGGTCGCCGTCGCGGCTGCCGGCTGCACCGCGTCGTCGCCGAGCGGGGGTGGCGGCGCCTCGGGAGGGGCGGGCAACGCCGAGAAGGCCAACCTCACCTACTGGTACTGGGGGGAGAGCGACGCGCCGGGCGCCAACAACTGGATGAAGGCGCGCATCGCCGACTATCAGAAGCTTCACCCGGGCGTGAAGATCAAGCTCGTGCCGCAGTCGACCGACACCCTGATCGGCGCCTTCACGACGGCCGCACAGACCAAGAGCGGTCCGGACATCGCCACGCAGTGGGCCACCATCCCCGTGCTGTCACAGGCTTGGTCCGGTGCCGTCGCCCCCGTGTCCGACTACGTCCCCGAGAACCAGCGCTCGCAGTGGATCGGCACGCAGGAGAACACCGACAAGGGCAAGCTGTACGCGGTGCCGCTCTACGTCATCGGTGTCCCGCTGGCGTACAACAAGGCGCTGTTCGCCAAGGCGAACATCACCGACCCGCCGCGGACCTTCGACGACCTGCTCGGTGACTGCCGCAAGCTCAAGGCAGCCGGCGTCACGCCGATCGGCATGGGGAACAAGGACGGCTACTTCGGAGCCTGGTTCTTCTCCAACTTCGGCAAGCAGAACCTCGACTCGACCGAGGAGCTGAAGAAGGCAATCATCGGCAAGGCCGACATCACCGATCCGAAGTACACCGGTTTCTACGAGCCCATGCATCAGCTGAAGTCCAACGGCTGCCTCAACGACGACATCGCGTCGCTCACCCTCGACCAGGGGATGGCGAAGTTCGGCAGTGGCCAGGCCGCCATGGCCTGGGGCACGGACGGGATCGTGAACGGCTGGGCCCAGAAGCTGGGTGCGG
>Ga0308176_10001933_pt1 | contig 13042 bp, 11 predicted proteins | sample PhyCR2_3_FD_203890 | JGI IMG/M metagenome (GOLD analysis project Ga0308176, IMG submission 203890) | Soil microbial communities from UC Gill Tract Community Farm, Albany, California, United States - DLSLS.C.R2 | ecosystem: Environmental > Terrestrial > Soil > Agricultural land | place: USA... | reverse complement strand
GCAAGCGCTCCTGACGCCGCATCGAGGCTGAAGACGGTTACACTCGATCCCATTTCGTCCACCACGTAGGCAAAACGGCCACCGGGAGCGATAGCGAGATGGCGCGGTCCGGCACCCGGCTTCACGCTGGCGGAAGCCGGGTTATTGGGCGTCAACGCCCCCGTTCCTGCGTCGAACTTGAAGATTTTTACCTGGTCGGTTCCCAAGTCCGGTACGAATAGAAATCGATTGTCAGCTGACAATACGACGGCATGGGCGTGGGGACCTTTTTGCCGGTTGGCGTTGGGACCGGAGCCCTCAAATTGTACTTTCGCTGCGAGGCTGCCAATACTGCCGTCGTCCTTCAACGGGAAGTCAGCGATGCTGCCGCTCCCATAGTTTGCGACTAAGAGAAACTTGCCACTTTTGTCGACAACGAGATGACATGCTCCGCCTCCGCCCGATTGCTGACGATTAATGAACTGAAGCTTCCCCGTTGATTTGTCGAGCGAGAACGCGTAAACGTAACCCTGGTTCCCACCAGAGTTACCAAGTTCGCTAACAGCGTAGAGAAAGCGGCCATTCGGATGCAGGGTCAGGAATGACGGCCGCTCGATCTCGCCCACCATGCCAAGAGGCTCTAAGGCTACACCTGCCGGATCGTACCGGAACGCCTGAATGCCCTTATCATAATTGCCCACGTAAAGGTATTCGGCTTTTGGCGCTGCCGATGCGAATGCACCGATCATCAGGCCCGCAAGGGCTAATTTTAGAGATCTTTTAATAACCATCGAATTACTCGTTTCTGAAGTTCTACATGCTCTGGAACCCAGAGGGCATGAATAGTGTGACCTACTGCAGTAAACGCCACTCGGCCATTCCCGTAATCATAGGCCCACGCCGCAATGGACTTCGATCCGTGGTCCTCGTAGTTTAAACGGTCGAGGTTGTCGGACTCGGCCAGGATGTACTTCGGATCTTTGTCGTAAGTGACAAAATGCTGCTCGTCGTTGACGATGAAGTCTTTGAGACCGGAGGTAATCGGATGATCGTGGTTCTTGATGTATACCTTGAACGGACGCAGGGTGGGATGCCCAACGTAGGCTCCCCCCATCACGTCGCGATAATTCTTTGATGAAAGGGAAATGTGGCTGCTATTATGCAACGCATAAAACCCGTTTCCGGCTTTGACAAATTCCTGGATGGCAGCGCCCTGCTCCTCCGTCATCCAAGACTGCGGTTTGGCCGCAGGAAATTCGGCTTTGTTTTCGAACCCCTGTTCGTAAGCGGTGTATGCATCCGGACCAAGGTATCCGTCCGGCCAAATCATCCCATCGCGAAGGATCAGCAGCAACTGGTAATTCTTCAATAACTCGCGGGAGAGAGAAGCATATTGAATCGTGTAGTCGGCATTCAGTTGCAGAGACCCGAAGACTTTGTCCATGCCGACTCGGATGTAGTCAGGATTATGGTAGCGATCGCCCACGAGCGCAAGGACTCTTGCCTTGCGTGGAGACTGTCCCGAACTCTGTGCCGCTAGCAGCGCACTGGCAGCAAGGCCGGTTCCAAGCGCCCGCCGTCGGGAAACACTTTTAGATCTCTCGTTCATCTGTAACTCCTGAAGTTCTAACCCGTGCGACGACGTTCCCTTGATAATCCGGGATCGTAACCAAGCTCATAGGACAGTTGGGCAGCGGCGGCGTCCACTTGGCTTGCCAACCGATTCAGATTTAACGCCTGGAAGCGTTGCGCTTCCATCGAAGCTCCAATGGCCCCAATCACCGTTCCTAAGCAGTTGCGTAAAGGAAAGCCGATACAACACGCCCCTTCAGCGGACTCTTCCGAATCGATAGCAAATCCGCGAGTCCGGACAAGTTGCAGTTCTTTCTGCAGGGCGGGCAAATCCGTGATCGTTTTGCCTGTACTTCTGCGAAGGCCGCTCCGTTCCAACGCGCGTTCAAAAGTTTGCGGGTCCATCCCCGCCAGAATCGCCTTACCGAGTGCTGTAGAGTGTGCAGCCGTGGTGGTGCCGGGGCGGGCTTTGAATAACGCTGCTTCCGACGACTCTACCTGATCAACCAGGAATACGTCACATTCACCTACGTCGAGCATGGCCAGGTGAGTCGTCGCGTTGAGCAAACCTGCAAGACGAACGAGAATACCCCGCCCTTTCTCCTGGAGCACGTTCCGTTGAAACGTGGTGAGACCCAGGCGCAACAGACCGGTACCCAGTTGGTAACGTTTGGTTTCCGGGTTCTGCTCGACGTACCCGTAGATCTGAAGGGAGGCAAGGATTCGATGGACGTCGCTGGGCAACAATCCAAGCCGCCGGGCCAGATCAGTCACGCCCAGCGATGGCCGATGCTTGAACTCTCCCAAGATTCGGCAGACCTTGGTGACAGTGGTGGCGGGCTTCATGGTCCGCAATGGAGTCTATTTGAAGCGGCCAACCCAAGTCAACGACGTTTTCAAACAATTTGAACAATTCCCCGCGCAGAACTTGCAACCCATTCTTCTCGCTGCCTCGCCCGGCACGATCGCGATACGAACTTGCGGTGCAAATTTCTTGACCGTACGGCCCAAAGAAAGACTTGCGATCCTGATTTCAGTTTCGTTATGATCTACCGTGCGCACTTCTAGCTATTTCGTCCTGCTTGGACTATCAGTTGCCGGTTCATTTGATCATTTAGCACTGGCACAGCAGCAGTACGACCTGCTGCTTCAGGGCGGTCGAGTTGTAGACGCGAAAAATAAGATCAGCGCAGTTCGTGACGTCGCCATCAAGGACGGAAAGATTGCGGCCGTAGCGGAACACATCGATGCGGGATCTGCGCTCAAAACGGTTTCGGTTAAAGGCCTGTATGTCAGCCCGGGCTTGGTAGACATCCACGTGCACGTGTACGCCACACCCGGTGAACGCAATTCCTACGCAGGTGACAACAGCGTCTGGCCGGACGACTTCACGTTTCGCACTGGCGTAACTACCGTCGCCGACGCGGGATCGTCAGGCTATAAGAACTTCGAAGACTTCAAGCAGCACGTCATTGATCGCTCGAAAACCCGGGTGCTCGCTTTCATCAACATCGTGGGTGCGGGTATGCGCGGCCCGAAGTACGAGGACAACCTGGCCGATATGGAGCCAGAGCCAGCGGCGGACATGGCTAAGAAGTATCCCAATGTGATCGTCGGCGTGAAAACAGCCCATTTTTCCGGCCCGGAGTGGACGCCCGTCGAGAATGCGGTGAAGGCTGGAACCACGGCGAATATTCCTGTGATGGTGGACTTTGGCGCTAATCGACCCGAACGGCCGATCGACGTTCTCTTAACCCAGAAGCTTCGTCCAGGCGATATCTATACGCATTGCTATTCCGGTCTGCGCAACGAGATCGATGCGAGCGGGAAGGTGAACAAAGGAATGATCGAGGGCCGGAAGCGCGGCGTGATCTTCGATGTCGGCCACGGCGGAGGCAGTTTCGCCTGGCGCATTGTCGTTCCTGCGATTCAACAGGGCTTTTTGCCCGATTCCATTTCGAGTGACCTGCATATCGGAAGCATGAACGCCGGAATGAAAGACATGCTGAACATCATGGGCAAATTCCTGGCATTAGGCATGTCGGTGGACGACGTGATTGCGTGGTCGAGCTGGAATCCGGCTCGCGAGATCCATCATGAGGACCTTGGAAACCTGTCAGTAGGCTCCCCCGCTGATATCGCGGTGTTGAGTCTGGAGAAGGGGAATTTCGGATTTACCGACATGTACGGCGCGCGCATGGACGGGAAGCAGCGATTGGAATGCCAGATGACCGTTCATAACGGCAAGATCGTTTACGACTTGAATGGCATCAGCCGCCCGGACTGGAAGTCGCTGCCCAAGAACTATACAGCTATCGGCGACCGCCGGTGGGACGCTCTAAACGCGAACCGGCAGTCGCACTGATACAGCCTCAGGCCGGTCGGGGATCACAGACATTCGAGAGCACGTTGTGAGGAAGCGGGCCACAATCATGTGTTCGCCCGGCTGCAGCATCCAGACACCGACGACGATGCTGTCTTTATCGCCGGTTAAGGGTTGGGCATTTTTCTTTCCGTTGCGGGCTTCAGCTCAATGGAGGGCTTCACCCCTCCCAATTGCTGCGCAACTTCAGCTGCGGAAATCTCCACGCGTCTCCAAACCAATCGACCGGCCGCCACCATACCCACAATCTGCTCTTTGGCCACCTTCATCCCGCGTCCAATGCTCCGTGACGTTCCGGTAAACCTGCGTGGCGGTTCGGTTCATCCCGCCGGCAAATCGGTCACTTTCTCACGTATCGCGCCAGCAAGGAGTCCATATCGTCGCCGACGCCGTAGCCGAAGTTGTGGCCGATGGTGCGTACCTTATCAAGCCGGGCGATCAGGGGATTACGATCCCTGGCAGGTAGCTGGGCGATGATCTTCAGAGCCTGTTCGAACATACGAACCAGAGCACCGAAGTAGCTGTCATCCTGATACCCGACGTCATTGCAGAATCCCGCGCCGCATTCGCAGTGAAACACCATCAGTTCCGCGAGTCCAAGGGGTGCGCCGACAGCTTTTTTGTAGCCGGAGATCGCCTGTTTGGCCTTCACCACGGACGTATCCTGGTTTCGCAGTACATCCGGCCAGAGCCAGCGAGCGAGCGTTTCCTTATAAGGTTTCAGAATGTCTTCGCCTAATCCCAAACGGGCGTGAAGAAACGTCTGGTTATCTTTGTGGGCGGTGTAGAGATCCTGAATCAGCCCTACTAAGCCCAGCCGGTCGAAGTTCGCGAGTTTCGCCTTAACATCTGTCCAGGTAGGCTGCGATCCTGCTTGGCGCCTTGGCATAACGTGCTAGATGTATTCCGTGGCCAATGATTCGTTAGGCATCAGAGAATACAACCCCGTGCAACCCAGTAATGCCAGTCACCCATCGCTTCCTGCGTTGATTCGTCCGCAGAGATGGCCTCCAGTTGCAAGAGAGGAACGGCTATCTTCCGCCCCTGCCAACGGATCTGTACCAGCATGTCATGCTCGCAGGCATCTTCAGTGGCCATGCGTAGGACCTCGGTACTTTCACCTTTCCTGAGCGGCGAGGCGGCGTTCCCGGCTACACACCTCGCGCGGAACGGGAAACAGATTTTGCTTTCCAGATAGTAATACCAGCTCATTGCCTGCTCTTCTGGACGAGCATCGACGATCGCTTCGTTGTGGATGCGGTCTTCCCGCCGAGGATCTCGTTTGGCTCTTCTCATCACTTTGTCTCCCAGGATGCGGCGCACGGAGGTGTGCCCCATCTGCAGACGTCCGGCAATCTCGGAATTGCTGATGCCTGCCAGATCGAACTTTCGGATTTCGTCGGCATGCCGCGCCGCGGTTTCCGGCCGCCGTGGTCGGATCTTGGTTCCTGAGAGGCCCGTGTTAGGGGCATTTCACGAGCGCCGTCTGCCTCGCCAACCGTCCCCGCGTCATACGCGTACCCCGGAACTCCTCGAACCGCCGCTTCAACTGTTTCAGATCGTTCGCCCCGTCCAGTGCCATGCGCACGGGCTCCTCTCCCGTATGCCGACCCTATCAGGAAAACTCATCTAAAGTCATGCACGCTTGCCGAAAGGACACAATGCTCTCCGAGATGGGAGCGTCGTTGGCAATCGCGGCTTCAATCAGGTCTTTCCGGCCAACGGTAGCGATGCGCTTTCTGAACGATCAGTTCGTTTTTTAAAGCGGCCAGCTCGGCCGGCATCTTGTTGATCGCTGAAGGATTCGCGACAGTCATGCAGGTAGCCGTGCCTGGCGTCGATACAGAAGCAGCGCCGCCGGCGATCAGGGCGCCTTCGCACCTCAAACTTCGTCGCAAGATATTGTCCTGCCGCGTTGATGACGTTTGTGACGCCAAATTTATCGTAGTAGTCTAGTGGCGAGGTTGCGGTCTGTCCAGCCGCTAACGATGGAACTGCGAGGCATGCGGAACTCGTTAAAGAGCACGCCCGAGCTTGCGAAGAGACCGCGCCGCGGGGCGAAGTATTCCGCCTGGTGCTGCTCCTAGATATAAGCGATTACGTCGATCTCGACCAACGATTTGCCGGGCACGCCAGCTACGGATACAGTGGTTCGGACAGGCGGTTCGGACCCAAATCGCCCCATGAACACAGAGTTCATGTCGTCGTAGTCCTTCAGGTCGGCCAGGTAGACCTGCGCCTTGAGCACCTTGTTCATCGAAGAACCACAAGCCTCCAACTGCGCTTGGATGTCATCGAGAACTTTCTTTGTGTGCGCCTTGATGTCCCCTTCAAAGTGGGCGCCAATGCCTGACAGGAACAAGAGATTTCCATATGACACAGCCGGACTGAACAGTGGCGGCTTCTCCGGCGCCTTCCCATTTTTCCACCAGACCTTCTTACCTGTTGCAGTTCCCTGGGCTGCCGCCGCGCCTTCGCCCACAGCTCCCGCGAGCGCAACCGTCGCCCCGCTACGAATGAATTTTCTTCTATCTGAGTTTGCCATCTCTGATTCTTTCTACGCCTTCTTTACGGGTTTTGCTTGTCCATCCGGCATCTCGTAGTGATGCCTCTGGGCCGACCATTCCGCCAGTCCATATTCACCCATGTTGAGAACACCGGCCATGGTATCGCCATTGACGGCACCCGAGAATTCGTACGACAGCCGTTGACCTTGAATCTTCTGTGCACTTCGAAAGTGCGCCTGGTTCGCGGTCACCGATCCCGTCAAATCTCCCGACCCAAACTCTCCATAATGGGTGCCCACCAAACTAGCCCCGTGTTGTTCGAACACGAGCCCGTGTTCGGCAGAACCGCGCGCAAAGGTCAGCGTTGCGCGCCATTGGCCGGCAAGTGAAGCAAGTTCTCCCGACGGCACGGGCGGGTCTGCGAATGGAGGATGATTACTCAGCACGCTGGAAATGCGCGACGCCACAATCTTGTCGTCACCCGGCATCATCATCCAGGGCGTAACAGTCACCGAGCTCTTCATCCGATCGGGGCGCACTCCGGAGGCACCACCGAGAGCTATGCGAGGTTCCGACTCCATCAGCAGCTTGCTGACTTCCTGGCCGGTAATCCCCAGCTGCGTGGCATCCCATTCAATGCGAAGGCTTGGAGTGCGGTTCGACAGACCCTTCGGCTCCTCCACGCGAGTGGTCACCCCCGGCACTTTGGTAACCTCTTTCGAGATGCGGTCAAGTTGAGCTTCCCAATCGCGATATTCGGCGTCGTGGTCGCGTGTCTTCCAAGCCTCGACCGCGGCCAACATCCCCATGATTTCTTCCTTGCCGACCTTGAGTGATCGGCCGAAGGCATGGTGGGGCGCGCTATTCGCCCACGCCGCCTCGAGCAAATTCCTCTCGCCAAGAAGTAATCCAGCTGCCTGTGGCCCCTTCATACACTTGCCGCCGCTATACGCAACCGCAGTCGCGCCACGCTGCAGGTGAATATTGGGAAATGTGAGACCTTCTGCGGCCGCGTCTACAATTACCGGGACCTCATGCGGCCGCGCAATGTCGCAAACTGCCTTAGTCCCCAGCGGACCCTCGTCTCCGGGACCGGCGAGGATGTAGATGAGTGCGGTTCGTTGGTTGAAAGCGGTTTCCAGCTCCGCCGGCGTCTTGACCTCGATGATCTTCACGCCAAGCATGCGGATGGCGTGGTCGTAGACGTTACGCGAGTACTCCGGAATGATGACCTCGTTCTTCAGGCCCTCCAGGTTCGGGAGCCGCTGCATGCGCTCTGGATTTGTCCCCGCAATCACGGCTGCGGTGAAATTCGTCAACGCCGCGCAACAGCCCGCGGTCACAATGCCCCAGGGAGCGCCGGTAAGCTCGGCCAGTTTCTTACTGACACCGGCCATCAACTCGTCCATCTGGACGTAGCTGCGCGACGCCTCAACCATCGCATCTTTCACCTGCGGCAGCGATTGCGAGCCGGTCAAAATCGTGAACGTACCGCGAGCGTTGATGAGGGGGCGGACGCCGATTTTTTCGTACAGCGCCGAATGATCCCGAGCGTCCCCCGGTTTGCCCACGGCTTTGTCCACGGCGGCCAAGGCGGACGGCGGAACAGCGCCGGCTAGCGTCAGAAAGCCCCCGTTACGAAAGAAATCGCGTCGATTCACGGCCGCACGCAGATTTCGAAAAGCCTGGAACGAGAAATTCGCCATAAGTTACCTAGCGTTCAGAACAACAACTTTAGCGCAAATTGAATCTGTCGATTATCGCTCAAGCCGTTCTTCGTAGACGTGATCGTTCCGTAGTTGCTGTTCGTGAAGGTTGCATTCGGATTGTTGAGCGCCGGCGTATTCAACAGATTGAAGAACTCTGAGCGGAACTGGACGGTTGCACGTTCCCTGATTCTGAAATTCTTAAAGGCAGAAAAATCAACATCGTAGAGACCGGGACCGTAGAGCACATTCCGGCCGAAGTTACCGTAAGCAAGGACCGGGAGGGCGAAGTTCGTGCTGATGCAATTGCTCGTGTGACCACTACCGCAGTTCGCAAATACCGGACCGGTCACGTTCGGCCTTTCACTGCTTCGCCCCGTGTTGGCAGGATCTCCTGGCGAGAGCACATTGAAAGGAAACCCGCTCTGCAGGGTGACGACACCGTTGGTCTGCCAGCCTCCCAGGGTCTGCTTCAGGAACGAATGGGAAGAATTTAGCAGGAACGGCAGCGAGTACGTGAAGCTTCCGACGAAGCGATGCCGGACGTCCCAGTTTGCGTTACCGTAGTCTCCACGCCAGTTATACGGGTTCTGTGGGGCTCCCCCGTTGTTCGAATCCGAAGACACGTCCAGAGCATGCGACCAGGTATAAGAGACGAGGGCCGTCAGCCCGTGGCTGAGACGCTGGCGGAGTTCGACGCTCACACCCTCGTAATTTGAAATCTCATCGTTCTGGATGGTCCGGATCTCTCCGAACAACTGATTAGGTCGCCTCGAAGCGACCGGCGCGCTCGAACCCGGTAGCGGCGTGTTGTTGTAAAAGCTGCGATCGAGATGAACAGTGTGAGACCCGATGTACTGAATGTCCATGGCCGCACTATTCCATAGTCCCCGTTGTAATCCGAACGTCCACTGGTTCATGTAAGGCGTGGGCAAGTTTGGATTGGGTGTGATGATGCTGAAGATCCGGGCAGTTCCGCAGGCGGACGTCGGACTGGGATTTGTGAATGTGATGGGGGCCGTGGCCGCCGCCGTGCAGGTCGTGACAGCGCTGAATGGTGGATTGCTGCTGAGGAATGTAAAGGTGTTTGTCTGATTCGGGTTGTAGTAGATCCCGAAGCCGGCGCGAATAACGGTCTTGTCAGAGGCGCGATACGCCAGGCCAAACCGAGGGGCAAAGTCCTTGTGGGTCGGATTGATGAACTGGAATCCTGGTTGCGGAACGGTCGAAGGAATCAACGCTGTTTGTGCCGCATTCAGGATAGTTGCGTATCCGTTTACCGTGTATGGGACGGTTGGGAGTTCGTACCGTAATCCCAGGTTCAGTGTCAGCTTCCGGGAAGCCTGCCAGTTATCAACGACGAAGAAGCCGTCCCGCCACTCAGCCACCTGATTGCGAACCTGTGGACCGGGCGTTACGTCACTCTGAACGAATCCAAGCATGAAGTCAGCTGCCGCATTACCCGTGTAGAAGCCGGTGAAATTGAACCGCCCGTTCGGATCGTTTGTTGCCGCCCGTGACGTGATGAGCTTTCTCAATTCCGCTCCGACGATCAGGGTGTGGGCGCCGTGAGTGTAGGTGAAGGAATCGGTTCCTTGCCACGTGGTATCAAACTGAATCCAGTTGGTACCGCTGTTTCCCAGGCTCATAAAGCCCGTATTGGTGATTGTCGGGATACCAGGGTCATTGAAAAGGGTATCGCCGCGGAATCCAGGTATCCCAAGGTCTGTCCCGGCACTCGGAAGGTTATTCGTGTACCAGTAATTCAGCGCATCGGTCGTTAAATGCTGCCGACCGACTCGGATGTCATTCACTATATTGGGGGTTATTGTTTGTGAATATCCAACCACCCAGTTCTTCGTGACCACGGGCAGGTAAGTGCCGTTGTATGGCCCGGTGGCCCCGGCGAGAAACGTCTCGTCGTTGTTGGCGTAGCGGAAGAAGAAACGCGTTTTGTCCCCGAAATTCTGATCAAGTCTGCCCAGAAACTGATTGAAGTTGTCGTTGTTCGGGAAAACCGCTGAATAGTTGTTGCTGACCCCCAAGCCCGATGTCGTTTTCCCTCCCGGTACGTTTGGCAGCGGCATATATTGCAGGAGCTTCAGAGCCTGAGGAGAAATGGCGCTTGCAGGTATGATGTTCCCCGGGAAAGCGATCCCATTCGCGCTGCGTAAGGCCGGACTTTCGGTGAAGTTCCCCTGCCGCATGAGCGGGGTCAAAACCGTATCGAGAGCGTTCGACTGTTTTCTCAAGCGCAGAGCCTCGTAGTCGAACATAAAGAACGTCTTATTACGGCCGTTATAAAGCTTGGGCAGAACGACGGGGCCGCCGACCTCAACGCCGAACTGGTTTTGACGAAGTGGTGGCTTGGCTACCGTTGGACTCAGGAAGAAATTGCGCGCATCTAAAACGTCGTTTCGAAAGAACTCCCAGACTGCGCCGTGAAGATCATTTGTACCAGTTTTCGTCACAAGGTTCAGATGTGCACCGAGGTAAGCCCCGTATTGCGCGGAGTAGTTCCCCGATTGCACTTCCATCTCCTGGATCGCGTCCGGCGATGGGTGGAAGGGCGATGTAGTAATCAGGTTGTTCATCGTCGCGATCCCATCGAGGGCAATGCTGTTCTGAATCTCGCGAGTGCCGGCAGCGATGAAATCCTCGCCGGGTGGAATGCCGTTCGGGGCCTTCTGCCCTGGCAGCACACCGGGCGACAAGGTTGCCAACCGAAGTGGATCCCGCCCGCTCAGGGGAAGTTCAGCAATCGATTGTCGGTTGATAACTTCCCGCACGCTGGCATCATCCGTTGACAGGGGCGGCGCAGAGGCCGAGACAATTACCTGCTCTGTGACCTGCCCGATTTGCAGGGTGAAATCCGTACGAACCGTCTGGTTGGTCGAGACAACAATCCCGTTCTTAACCAGGGTTTGAAACCCGGACTGCTTTGCCGTAACGGTGTACTGGCCGATTTTGATGAATTCGATTGTGTAGTTCCCATCGTCGGCGGTCGTCGTACGGTAACTATCGTTTGTGTCGACGTTCGTCGCCGTGATCGCCACGCCGGCGGCTGACGCGCCGGACGCGTCGGTAACAGTACCGACCAGAGAAGTTGTGCTCGCGAGCTGCGCAAGTAAAACAGTGCAGGACGCGCACGTGAATAAAAGAAAGCGAAATAGCTTAGCCACCGATGCCCCCGTTACGACAAGATCAAACACCACGGAGATCGCGAAGTTAATCAGCGGCTTCGGGGCCTTTGATCGTACGTTCCCTGAATTCCGGAGGTGTTAAGGGATTGAAACACGTAAAAGTCTCGGATGTCAATGGATCGGTTGTAACATCCACCTGAGACGGTCCCGCAATCATCCGCGCAAGGTAAGTAGCCCGGATCGGGAATCGAACCGGTAACGGCTCATCCCGGTAGTGAACGCGTGCTCTACGGAGACGTGCGAACCAGAGGCGTCGATCGCTAAACCAGCCGGACCGGAACCGGGGACTGTGCCGGCCCGGTGCACGCAGGTGATTTGTCCATCATCGATCCTAAATACGTTGATGCGGTCCGCACCCTCGTCAGTACCGAAGAGAAACTTCCCGGAAGGATGGAACACGACCGAATGTGGATGCGCTGATGTTTGCCGATGGCCGTTGACGCTACAGCCGATTTCCTTTATGACCTGAGTAACGCTCCCAATCTCTCCGTTTGGGCCAACCGGGAGCACATTGTAGAGACCTCCCCCATAAACGGCAACAACCAGGAATCGGCCGTCGGGGGAAAGTGCCAATTGCCTGGGCATTGTTGCCGATAACGAGAGTGGCACGCGTTTAATTAGAGCTAAATGTGTTGCATCCGGCTCGATTCGGTAAGATTCCGCGGAGCCGGTCGGGAGGCCCTCGAAATCGTCGATCTGGTTGACGGCAAACAAGTACTTGCCAGTGACGTCGAGCGTAAGCGATGCCGGACGCCGGCTAGCTAAACTCTGCACCTTGCGCTTCTGTCCGGCGGCCGTTCGATACACGTCGATAAACTCAGCCGTCCCCACGTACTCGACCGAGGGGCTGCCGAACTCTTTGGCTCTCAGGGGGAGCCACGCGGACGCAGAGATCGCAGCCGAGCCTCGGAAAAACGTGCGACGCGTCAAGTACGGACCTGTTCTCATCAGACTTGCCTTTGCTTCGGCCGAACCGACATGGCGTGATGAAACACGTTGTGCGGATCATAGCGCTCCTTTACGTTTTGCAGGAATGGGTAAAGCTCACCCTCGCCGTAGTACAGCTGCGGCCAGAACTGGTAGGCGAGCATGTCCTTGTCGGGATAATTGATATAGCAGCCTTCGTAATGCTTGCCAGGGTACGGTGTACCGGCGTATGGCGCGGGAACCAACTCGCTGGTATAAAGATCCTGGTAGAAGTCATGCATCCATCGCAAACGCCCTTCGTCATCCCCTGAGTTCTTCCAGAACGACATAAACTGCAACTTCATAATGGAAGACCGCTGGGAAGCCGAAGTTTCGGCAATCAGCTCTGCCCGGTTAACGGCTGCGCCATACGAATCGACCGCCACCATTGAACCACGCAGGTCTACTCCGGGAATGGTTCGCTTCAGATGCTTATAAATGCACTTTGCCTGGGTAGCGGTGAAGTTCTCTTTCATATAAGTGGATTTATACTTTGCCCGGGAACTGGCGCCTCCCGAGCCTCCTTCCACCGTGGCGTCAAGCCAAAGCCGACGCCTGAGCGCATGTTGCCCCGAGCAGGGGGTTCCAGTGGAAGAGGCTTGAGCAATCGCATGATCGGCGCGGATGGCCGAATGTTCAGGGGAAGGATCGCAGTGCTCAAAACGGTCGAGGAATTCATTAACCACACTGAGATCCCGGCATGTTCCATCGGGATTACAGAACTGG
>Ga0308176_10001927_pt1 | contig 13069 bp, 20 predicted proteins | sample PhyCR2_3_FD_203890 | JGI IMG/M metagenome (GOLD analysis project Ga0308176, IMG submission 203890) | Soil microbial communities from UC Gill Tract Community Farm, Albany, California, United States - DLSLS.C.R2 | ecosystem: Environmental > Terrestrial > Soil > Agricultural land | place: USA... | reverse complement strand
GTAGTAGGCCTCGACGAGCAGCAGCGTCAGGTTCTCCTGGAACGCGGAGTGCCAGTTGGTCCCGTCGAAGTAGTTCGCCTCGTTGGAGACCTTGATGCTGATGTCCATGCCGACGCCGTAGGCGCACTGGGACCAGTCGCCACCGACACCTCGCAGGAGCGAGTCGGTGCCGCCGGCACCCGTCGCGGCGACGGTCGCCTTGGCGGTGGCAGCGGTGCCACCGGTCAGGTTCGACTGGTTCACCGTGAACGGCGCGGCAGGCGCGGCAACGTTCGAGGCGGGGGCCGGGAACGTGATGGTGTACGGGCCGCCAGCGGCACCGGAGACCGTGACGGTGGCGTAGACGCCGCCCCACGCCTGGATGGCCGTCTGCACCGTGGACGCCGCGGCGTTGTAGGCGATGTCGGCGGAGTTGCCACCCGAGGACAGCTTGAACGTGCCACCGGTGGGGGTGCCGTTGATGGTGACGGTCTGGGTGGCGTCACCTGCGCGCCAGTACTTCCCCGAGATGCCCTTGTTGAAGTACGCCGGGTAGCCGGCGAGCTGGCCGCCCCCGGGGCCGCTGGTGGCGGTCGAGTGGGCGTCGTTGAACAGGGGGCGACCCTGGGTGTCCGTCTGCAGGAGCGCGTCGACCTTGAACCGCGGGTCGGCGGCGATGCCGGTGAAGTCGAAGTTCTTGTCGACGACCTTGCCGACGCCGGTGACGATGTCGTTGTAGAGACCACCGTTGGCCTGCGTCGCGGTGCCCAGGGCCACCGAGGACGACGCGAGGGCGGTCAGGTTGTCGGCGAACGGGCCGGCGGCACCGGTGCGCAGCGACTTGCCGTTGATGGCGGCGTAGTCGAACGCGCGGGCGATGGCGGTCGGCAGGTCTTGGGCGAGCTGGTCGTAGAGGCCGGCAGGGTTGGTCATGACGACCTCCTGCGAGACCGGCACCAGCAGGGCGACCTTCTTGCCCGTCATGATCTTGACGCCCACGCCGACCTGCGAGGCGGGCTTGACGCCACCCTCGGCGACCCAGTCTGCGACCGGGACGTCCATGGTGACCGGGATGGCCGTGTTCGCGGACACGGACAGCGGCACCCTGCGGGCCAGCTGCATGACGGCGGACTCTTCCGTCGCCTTGGAGAAGATCGGGCCCGTGATGGTGGGCGGGAGGAGGGTGGAGTTGACAGCGTTGAGCTGGGTTGCCATTGCGGGCCCCTTCTAGGGCTAGTGGGCCTGGTTCAGGCCGCGGATGAGGGAGGCGAACTCCGTTGCGGGGGTGGCAGCGTGGCTGCCGTTCGCACCGGACGCCTGGGAGGGATCTGGGCGCGGAGCCCTGCGACCGGAGAAGGTCGCGTACTTGCTCTTCAGTGCGTTGATCGCGTCGTTGTCCACGTCGCCGTCATCGCTGACGAACCGTGCGAGGTTCAGGTCTTCGATGATGGATTCGGGGTCTTCGACGACTCCCGCGAGCGCGGCCTTGACCTCGGCACGGGCCATGCGCTGCATGGCAGCGTCAGCCTTCGCCTGCGCGGCGTTGAGGGCCTCCTGGGCCCGCTGGTCCGCGGTCTTGGACGCCTCGGAGAGGCGGTCGTACTCGGCGACCTTCGGCGCGGCTTCCGTGAGGCGGGTGCGGAGGTTCTTGGCCTCCGTGCGCGCCTTGGTGACCTCGCCGAGGATGACCTGACGACGCTCGTCGTCGAGGTCCGCGAGAAGATCCTCCAGGGACTTCTTCGCCTCAGTCTTCGGGGCGGTGGCGGCAGAGTCAGCAGGGGCCACTGCAGTGGGCTCCTGGGTGCTGCCGTCTGCGTTCTGGGTGGTGGTGTCGGACATTGCGTAGCCCTCCCGGGGCAGTTGTGGATTCCCGCGCCAGGGCGGGGGCTGCTACTTCGCGGTGCGAAGCGCGTTCCGCAGGCGCGCGAGCTGGCCCGTGCGCCATGCGGAGTCTTTGAGCCCTTCGGTGAGGGCAATCTGGTGCTCGATCTGAGCCTTGGTGAGGGCGTGTAGACCCTTGGCGGCACCCTTGGGGCCACCGTCCTTCGCGCCGGTCACTGGGCGACCTTCGACGGCCTGCCGGAAGGCGACGCGCGCGTCGTGGCCACCGCGACCCTTGGTGGACTCCTTCCACAGCCTGTCGAGCTCGCGCATTCGGTGCGAGGGCTCGTAGGCGGTGAAGACGGGCTCGACGTGGCAGCGGCAGTTGTCGTGCGACTTGAAGTCGGCCGACTGCTTCGATTTGTACGTCGCACCGCGCAGCGCGAGCATGATGCAGAACGAGCACGCGCCCTGCTCGGTGACCCGGACCCAGCCCTTCGCGGTGCGGTCGGTGTTCGTGGCGCCGATGATCGTGTCCCGGCCCTGGTCGAGCACCATCTGGGAGACCGCCTCCGCGACCTTCGACTGCGCCGCAGTGAGGGACTCTGCGGTGACCGGGCCGTAAAGGTCGGACGTGGCCCAGCCGATGGCGTCCTCGATGACGGAATCAGCAGGCGTAGGAGCGAGCCGCAGCGACGGGGCGGGGCCCGCGATGCCGGCAGCGACCCGCTCGGCCTTGTAGTAGTCCACCGCGGCCGCCGCAGAGGCGGCGCCATACCGGGCCACGATGGCCTTCACTGCGGCAAGGAACCGCGGCAGTGTGCCTCGGATGTTGTGCGCATCCAATAGCGGCCACGCCTCGCGCAGCACCGCGGGGATCAAGGAGACCAGCGCCTCCTGCCCGATCTGGTGCTCCTCAGCCAGCGACGGGGTTGCCATCGGGCGCCTTCGGCGTGGCCGCCATCGCGCCGGGGTTTTCGGCGTCCTTGACGATGGTCGTGTCGACTCTCAACGCCTTCGCGGACAGGCTCGAGGCGATCTCCTTGAGCATCGCCTGCCCCTGGTCGGCCTGTCGGTCGGCCTCGATGCGCTGGCGCTCCACAGCCGTGTAGCCCAGCTTCTCGCCGGTCACGTCCGAGGTGGCTGGCAGGTAGCCGGACTGGATCTGCTTGAAGATGGCATCGGTCGTCGCAGCCGGCGTCGGGGTCGCGGTGTCAGCCCAGACGGTGGTGATCGAGTCGGCGTTCGGCGGCAGGGAGCCGTCGCGCACCAGCAGGGCCAGCTTCATGACGTCGCGCCACGACTCGCCGAACATGCGGGTCTTGCGGTCCGCCTTCAGCTTCAGCCGCATCTCCGTGGAGCGGATCGCGTCGGCGGACGCGGGGTTGTCGGTGGTGTACCCGAGGACGTGCGGGGGCAGGCCGGTGATCGACGAGATGATCTTGGCGTACATGTCGATGACCTTGGTGAAGGTCGACGGATCGTAGGGGGTGAACTGGCCGACGGTGGGGTTGTTGCCGTTCTCGTCGGACTCCAGCGCGAGGATGCGCCCGATGTAGGTGTCCCAGCCAGACTTGGGGGTGCCGTCGGCGTTCTGGAAGTCCGTCTCGGACGCGCCCAAGATGTAGCGCTGCGGTGCGGAGTAGAACTCGCGCGCCACCTCCAGCCCCTGGAGGGTGCGGCACGCCGCGTCCGTGATGGACATGATCTCCGGGGTGATCTCCGACGAGCCGTCGCGCATGTACGAGCGCGGCCGGTTGGCGATGCGCACCAGCGCGATCTGCCCCAAGCGGTGCTGGTCGCGGTCGTAGGCGACCCAGGTGCCATTGACTCGTTCGCAGTGGACCGTCTCGTCGGGCAGGTAGAGCGTCGCCAACTGCTGCCCCGGCGTGCCGTACAGGCGCACCGCGGCAGTCATGCGACGGGTCCGCGCATCCCACTCGCAGGCGATGTCCAGAGGGGACTCGACGGTGATGAGCGGCATGTCCGAGCTGTCGCCGGAGCCGACTGCGGCCCATCCGTCGCCGAAAACGAGCGCATCGATGTGCGCCATCTGCGACTCGTTGTCGAGGCTGTTGGACTGCCACATCGCCTGCAGGTCCATGTCGACGTCGGTGGAGTCGTTGAACCGGAACCCCTCGACGTTGAGGCGCTCGTCGAGGGCGTCGACGCACACTCGCGGCCAGCCGAGGGCGACGTGCAGCTGGCGCATCTGCGGCGGGATCGAGATCCCGAGGTCTTGGATCTTGACGGTGCCGCGGTAGTAGGCGTCGCGCAGCTGCAGCCCGAACTTCTTCGAGTCGACCTGCTGCGCGAGCCGTGCGAGGGTCGCCTGCTCGTCGTCTGACAGGTCCACAGATGGGAGTGCCAGAGCCACGGCCGCGGGGGGGCCGTAGGACGTGACGCCAAACGTGACGTCGGCGCGGTTCATGTCGGGCAGGGGAGTCGACAACGAGCACCCCTCTCAGATGGTCAGTCCATGACGATGACGCGCCCTTTGCCCGGGGCGCCGGTCTTGATGCTCAGTAGGTAGATGCGGCGCAGCATGCGCGCCCCGATGAGGCAGACGGCCAGGTCGATCTTGTGGCGTGACTCGCGGTTGTCCTTGCGGATCGACACCCCGTACTTGCCTGGCGCCCGCTTCGCGTTGCGGAGGTGCTCCACCAGCCAGGACGACTCCGCGAAGGTCACCTCGCCGGCCTCGAGCTCTGCGAGGGTCTGATCGCAGGCCTCGACAAACGTCTTCTGGTTCGTCTCGAGGGCCATGTCGAAGGCGACAGCGTGGGCGCGGTTGCCGTTCTTGACTGGGTGGCACTTGAGCTTGCGCCCGTAGCGGGCGGACCATTCGTCCACCAGCGGCCACCAGAACCGGTTGTCGCCCTCCGCGTCGTCATCCTTGGCGTGGGAGGGGTCGAACCAGAACGCCACGACCTTGTACGTCTCGAACGCCTTGATGACCTTCAGGTCCAGCGCCCCGCGGTCGACGACCCGGCCCCTCTTGGGCTGCTCGACGTGCAGCACCTGAGCGAGGCCGTCTTCCACCCGCACAGCCACGAGGCCGGTCGCGTCGTCGGACTTCGACCCGTCGCCGAACAGGACCACCCGGTCACCCTCGGATAGCGTCTCCGGCCGCTTGGCCAGGTCGATGTCCTTCGGGTCGGCCCATGCGTCCTCAGCGGCCGTGATCTGGTTGTACCACTTGCGCCGGGACTCGCTCGCAGGGTTCGAGGGGTTCAGGATCGACTTGACGATGCGCCCACTGGGGCGGGTGTCGAGCCAGATCGAGTCACCCGCGATGGACCGGACCACCTCGGGCGCCGCGTCGGCGCTCAAGGGCGCTTCCGGGGGAGCCTCGAGCGAGTCGTACAGCAGGCCGAAGTCCATCGAGCGCGGCGGCTGGCAGTCCAGGCAGTCGACCCAGTCCTGCCGGCCCGCGTGGACCTTGCAGTGGGTGCCCACGGTGGCGTTGTACGCCTCCCGCACCCGCCGCCCCACCGAGTCCTCGCCGGGGCGGTATGCGTTGCACAGGTCGAGCATCCTCGCCGCGCCGTCCTCGGACTTCGCGGCGTTTCCCTCGATCGCGCCGGCCATCTCGTGCCCACCGTTGGAGGTGAGCCAGTTCTGGGTCTCGTTGCGGATGATCGTCGTCGGACGACCACCCTCGATCGCGCGGACCGACGCCGTCGCGGCTTCTATCTGCGCCGTGTCGCCCTTGGCCCACACGTTCAGCTTGCCGATCTGCACGCCGTACTTGCGACGCGTCTCGGCGGGGATCAGCGACGGGAACAGCTTCATCGTGTTCTGCGTCTGGACCTGCGACACCGCGAGGATCTGCACCCACGGGTTCGGTCGCTCCATGCCCACCGGCACGTCGCCATCCCAGTGCGAGAAGACGGCATCCTCGGAGCAGATGTCCACCGCCGCGACAGTGGAGCCGATCGGATCCTTGCCGTGGCCCTTGAGCCGCTGCAGCACCGCCGAGTGGAACTCGAACCGGCCGGCGTCGTCCAGCGACCAGTACCACAGCAGGAACCGGGCCTGCTCGAGCGTGTACGTCCACGGGCCACCCTTGGGCGCCCGAAGATTCAGCCCAGCCCACGCCAGGTTTCGCCACCCAAGCGATGCCTGTGGCAGGACCCAGCCGTTCTCGTACTGCCACGTCGGGCCGATCCTGACCGGCTCCCACATGAGGTCAGTAGGGGGCGCCGAGCGCTCAAACTGGTCTTCGTACCACGCGATGACCTCGCGGTACTCGGCGTCCTTGGGCCGGACCTGAGACGCAGCCGAAAGGCTACGCGCCACGGCCGCGAGCGGCGCCAGGAGCCCACGACGCCGTCGCGGCCTCGCGGTTCTGGTTCGTCGCCGCACCCGACTCGTCGTCGGGAAGCTTCAGCCCGGCCAGTAGGGACGCCAGTGACGCGCGCTGCGTGCGGAGCTCGCCGATCAGGGGGTGGATGACCTCCTGACCCATGCTGCCCTTGGACACCATCGGGAAGTCCGAGTCGCGCCATGCCGTTTCGAGCCGGGCGATCACGTCAGCAGTGGCGCACGCCGCGGAAAGACGAGCGATCTCGTCCGGGCGAAGCTCGTACTTCGCCGCGATCGAGGACCACAGCGCCGTGCCAGCGTCGTTCAGGTCCTTCGGGGGCTTGACTGCGGACATGGCGGCCTCCTGGGCCTAGTGGACTGCCGCCAGGGCAGTCGTGGTGATGCGAAAAAACGAGGTCGGGGCGCACGCAGGGTCGGAGTTGCTAACCCGCATCGCCCGCGCACCCTGGGGGCGGGGGGGCATCCCCCCACCTGCCGCCGGCGTCGCGCTCAGCCGAGTCGACCAGGGTGAGGCTCGTCTGGCCGACGCCTCACGGCTTCACGTCTTGCGTTGCTTCGAGCTCGGCCTCGAGCGGCCTCAGCCTTGGTCTTGTCTGCGTGGCAGTCGCGGCCACAGGTGGGGCATGCCGTGCCGTGGGCTGGTGCCAGGTTGGACGCGTCGTGGACGCTGAGGTCGGTGCGCGTCCACTCGGACCACGAGGTGACGTGGTCCACCTCGGTCGCCCCGTCGTGGCCGCACAGGTGGCAGATGTAGCCGTGGTACTCGAGCACCCGGCGTTGCTTGTGGGGGTTGAGGTACTCGGAGGGCGGCCGGCGCTTGCTCTCCCACGCCATCGTGACTCCATCGTTGGCTAGGGTGCGCCAGCCTGGGTGCTCGTTCGCCAACGGTTCAGTCGCGTCGGGCAGGGTCGTCAGCCACAGCAGGCTCTCAGCCAGGGACGGGACTGGGGCGTGGCGTCCGCATGTCGGGCAGTGCCAGGGCGAGGTAGGCGTCGAGGTCTTCGTCGACCTTGGCGAGCGCGTCACGCCGGCAGGCGGAGCGGGGGCCGCAGCGCGCGTGCTGCTGCGCGGTGGAGGAGTCGAGGCGGAAGAGGGCGCGGACGTCCGAGGCGGTGAAGGCATCCATCGAGCCCCTCCTGCACGACGCTGGGATAAGGCCGAGCGGGGCGGTCGGTGATACCCGCTTGGGTCCTACTGGCCCCGCTCGCGCTATCTAGTTGTGCTCGCGCACCTAGCCGGGGGTTCAGTGGCGCCCACCACGATGTAGTGCCCGGCTCGATGTGTTCGGTGCGCGGCGCTCGACCACCGTGGCTCGCGGGCTAGACGCGCCTCTGTTGGGGGCCGAACATGAGCCTCACCCGGTGCCCGCGCTGACCGCTCGCAGCGGTGAGGTGGCGCCGGGTCGGTCGGGTGAGGGGTATGCAGAAGAGCCCCGGCCGTGTGGCTCGGGGCTCTTTGGAGACAGTTCCTCCGTCTGCATCCAACGGTATCGGCACTATCTCTCGACGTCAACAATCTCGACGCGGTCGGCGATTCGTGGCGGGCCGTGCTGCTCGACCACCGCGGCGATGTGATCCTGCAGGTCGGTGGCGGGGCGGAACTTCTCCCACCGACCCCGACGCAGATGCTTGAACTGCAGGTGCCGCTCGCGTTCGAGGGTGCGGCCGCCCGGCTCCATGGCCAGGACGGCGTCAAAGCCGATCCGCAGCGCGATGAGGCGGTCCTTCATGTTGTTCGTGTAGCCGATCTTGACCATGCCGTCGGGCTCGAGGACGTAGTAGACGACCGAGTGGGCGTCCCGCCCGATCCTGAGCCGCCGTCGCGCCTCCTCGACCCGGTCCTCGGCGCCCTCATCCATCCGAGCGAAGGACTCCTGCATCAGCCCTTGGACGAACTGGTGGGCCTGCAGGAGGTGGCGACGGCAGATGGGGAACGGCGTCAGCGGCACCGAGGTTCGCCCGCAGAAGGACAGGTCGCCCATCAGGGCCGTGCAGGTGTGGCTATCGTTGTCCACGTCGACTCCTTGCTAGTCGGCCAGGCCCCGGGAGCGTTGGCGCGCTCGCCGGGGCTACCTCTGGATTCTATCCGGGGGCACCGACAGCCCGACGCCTCCCGGACGGGGACTCGGAGACCAGTCGCATGACGTCGCCCACGCGGTAGAGCGGACGGTCTCGGAAGTCCCGGCCGTGGGGCATGAGCATCCCGTCGCTGTGCCAGTTGTCGATGCGCTTGCGGGTTACCTCCATGCCGTAGACGGTGAGCGCCCGGGCGATGTCGGTGGACCGTTCGAGCCGGTCCTCCAGCGTCTTGAGCAGCCACTCGCGACGCTCGCGCATGGGGTAGACGAGGTGGCAGGGCCGGCACTCGGCCGTCTCGGCACCCTCGGCGGCGTAGACGTCGCGCCGGCACACGTCGCACGGTCCCGCGTAGACGGTGGGGGGCTTGACGTCGATCGCCACGTCGACCAGGGCGGCGATGTGCTCAAGCTCGTCGAAGGCTTGGGGGGCGTCGGGGTGGCGGGCGAGCCACGAGGCGCTGTCGGCGACGTAGCGCAGGGCGTCGGCGGTGGTGGTCATCGGGTCTCCTGGTGGGTCGGGTCCATGACGAGCGCAGTCCGGGCGATGGCGGTCGCGGCAGTGGCCCGCATGAGGCAGGCGGACATACCCTTGGGCATCGGCTTGGGGCTGAGGCGCGGAGCCTGCCGGACGACGCGGGTGGAGCCGTCCACGTTGGCGAGCATGAGCCCCCAGCCCTTGGGCAGGTCGTCGCGGACGATGTTGCGGTCCGGCACGACGAGCCACCAGCGGTCCACGTAGGGCCGGAACGCCTCGGCCTTCTCCGGGGACTTCAGCTCGGTGAGCCAGTCGGACCGGGAGACCTTGACCTCGTGGCCGTGGATCTCGAGGCCCTTCGACTCCCAGCAGTCGAACGCGATGGCGTCCGCGATGCGCTTGCCGTCGATGAAGCCGGGGCCCGAGCGGACGTGCTCGGCGTAGGCCCAGCGGTAGCCGTTGCCGTAGCGCTGGCCGTATCGGCGGATGAGGGCGTCGAGGACGCGGCGCTCGGTCCACCGAACGTCCGGCGCGGACACGGGCCGCTCGAAGCCGGGAAGGGCGCTCATCGTGCGTTCTCCTTCGTGGGGTGGGTGCGGCCACAGCCGCAGAACTCGATGGGCAGCCAGGAGAAGTCGCACAGCGTCTCCCGGTCGGCGGGGACCATGTGCAGGACGGGGCGGCGGTGGACGAGGACCCGGGTCGGGTCGGCTCGCAGGGACGTCGGTGCGGTGGGCGGTGGGATGGGGCGGCCGGACTCCTCCTCGATGAGGCGGGCCCACGTCGTGGCGGTGTTGGTGACGATCCAGGCGTCCTCGAGCGACCCGAAGGACACATGGTTGGTCTCGCCGGGGATGGGGTCCTCGTTGCGGGCCCGGATCTGGGACTGCAGGACCCGCAGGCACGAGTCGTGGTGGCACGGGTGGTCGGTGGGGCCGTGCAGGGTGCGCGGTCCGCTGCCGGGGTTGGCGTTGCCGTTGATGGCGGTCTGGCGTGCCACGGCGGCCTCGAGCTCGTCCCAGTTGGCGGCGGCGTTGCGCAGGGCCACGGCGAGGACAGAGGCGCAGCGGTCGCAGACCACGAACCCGTCGGGCAGTGGCCGCTCGCAGCGGGGGCAGGGGTTGCTCACGGAGTGGCTCCTCGGTTGAGTGCGATGCACTGGGGGCATGCGCCGGCGATCTGGCGGCGGATCAGGGCGTTGGTCTTGCGGCGTCGGTGGCCGCTGATGGCTCGCAGGTTCATGGCCACGACGGGCGCATGGTCGGTGCAGAGGCTCGGTCTCACGGCTCCTCCTTGCGCTTGCGCCAGCAGCCGCACACGGCGCCGGGGTAGCCCAGGCATTCGCAGTCGTCGTCGGGGGTGCGGCGGGGGAGCTCGGGCGCGCCGATCTCGTCGCCGTGGACGTCGGAGGGCATCACCGGTCCGCCTCGATGTCGCTGGCGGTCTCGCGCAGTCGCTTGGCGGTGAGGCCGATCGCGCGTCGGTAGCAGTCCGCCGCGACGCCATCGAGCTCATGTCCGCGCTCCCGAAGGAGCAGTCCGTTGATGGCCTTGTAATCGGCCGTCGTTGGCTTGCGGAAGATGTCGAGGGCGTAGGTCTCGGTGGCGAACTCCTCGGCTTCGTCTGCTGCGTCCCTGAGCGTCTGCGCGGCGATGTGCGGGGCGGCGGCGTCTGCTGCGGCGACAGCGACCGGGCAACCACGCTCGGCCCACGCCACGTCGTGTTCGAGGCAGTCCTCGCGCGCCGTGGTGCGGCACTCGCAGTTCGGGTTGGCGCACTCGTCACGCTCGCATCCGAGCGCGTCTTGCACGGCTGCGACTGCGGCCTCCGACGCATTGGGGGTTCCGGGGACGCTCATCGGGACTCCTCGGTCCACGGCTCGGCGCCATTCTCAGTCCCGTGCATCCACCGCAGCAGCCCACGGTCAGCGAGCCAGCCCATCTCCTCGCAGGTGTCGTCGAAGAGCCTCTTGGGGATGCCCCCACGGTCGGAGATGTCCATGGACTGGTCGATGATCTCGACCGCCGCGTTCTCGATGGTGAATGTGCGGACCTCGTCGGGGATGGCGTTCATCGGGTCTCTCCTGTCGTGGGGTCAGCCACGGGAGCGGGGCGGAGGTTGTTGGGCTTGTCCGTCCGGGCGCGGTGCCACTCGGCCACGCCGTTGTCGCAGTCCACGCAACCGGGGCCGTGCAGGCGACCGCCCTCTGCCTGCGTCTCGGTGGGCGTGACGGCAGGGGCTCCGGCAAGAGCGGCGCGGATCTGTTGGGCCGCCCACGGAAGTTGATCTTGACCGATAGCCGCCCACTTGTCGGCTAGCGCCTCGACGGCGCGGACCTCGGCCTCAGCCTTCTCGGCTCGCTCCATCCACTCGCTCATCCGCACAATGGCGCGAGCGTGACCGGGATCGACCTGCGCCCGCAGCGCCTTGGCCTCCGGGGAACCGAGCGAACTGCGCTCGATCAGGTCCTCAATATCCGGGTCCCTTGGCTCAGTCGCCTCCGCGAGGACGGCGATGGCGCGGCGCACGGCCTCGGTGGCGCTTATGCCGTCGTGATCCATGATCCTGCGTAGGGCGGCGTCCGTGGTGGGGTGGAGGTTCACGGACAGGCGGGGCCAGTCGTTGCTCATTGCGGGTCTCCTGACTTGGGGAATCTGTGGGGGTGTCGGCCTATGTGCCACCCGTAATGGACGGGGCAGTAGTAGGCGTCTCGCTTCTCGCCGAGGTGGGCGGCAACCTCGGATGCGGCGGCGTGGGAGAGGTAGGCGACCTTGTCGTACCGCCTGCACTCTTGGTGCTTGCGGCGACCTTCGGCACGAGCCTTACGGTTCTTGCTCTTGTGACCGTCGGAGCAGAACCGCACACGCCCCTCGGGAACGGTGTTGCCGCACCACTCGCACTTCACTCCGGCCCCTCGTCGTTGGTCGGGTGGCCGCAGTTGTCGCCGCACGCCTCGGTGGTCGTCCGGGAGTCTCCGTCGTGGGCGCACTCGTCCTGCCGCGTTCCGCAGGTGCCGCAGAAGAAGTGCATCGAGCCGCACGGCTCCGGGCGGATGGTGCGGTCGAAGTCGCCGCTATCGCAGCGGTGGTCCTCCTGCTCACCCACGCCCTCTGCCTGCGTCTCGGTGGGCGTGACGGCAGGGGCTCCGGCAAGAGCGGCGCGGAGCTCGTCTGTGCGGTCGCCGGTCGGAAGGTTGCCAGAGTCCTCGGCTTCCCACTCGTCGGCCAGCGCCTCGATCCGTGCCTGTAGCGCCGCCGTCTCAGCCTCGGCAGCCTCAGCGCGGGCGCTTTGCTGCCACGACCAGTCGTTGGCGCGCTCGTAAACCTCATGCCACTGGTCGCGTTCGGCGTGTGCGCCTTGGGTGTCGTCGCGCAACCTCTGGCACGCGAGCTCCAGCTCCGCGATGCGGGCCTCGAGGGCAGCCTCCCGCGCGCCCGAGTCCGCAGGAACGTTCGCGGCGTCAGCGGCCTGCCCGACCTTGCGCCACTCACGGCACGACAGCGTCCAGGAGTTCTCGCGCGACACCTGCGGCTGACCCTTGTAGGCGATCCGCTTGGCCAGCAGGTCGCGCTCGCCGATGGCCGTGATCTGGATGACCGAGGGCCCATAGCCCTCGTCGCCCTCGAGCTGCGTGCCGACGGTCCATCCGTTGAGTCGGCAGGTCTCGGCCTCGGTCTTGCCCCGCTTCATGGTGTTCGGGGTGTCGGTCATCTCGGAGCCCTTCGGGTGGTGACGGCGGAGGAGGTGAGAACGGGCGCCCTGTGGCGCTCGATGTAGCGGCGGGTGATGCGACCCCAGCGGCGCTCCCAAGCGGCCAGCAGGCGGGTCATGGCGTGGCCTCCGTCTTGGGCTGGTCGAGCAGGTGCCGGTTTCCGCGCCGGAGGCGGCCGACGTCAGGCTGCAGGCGCGTCTTGGCGAGCTCGGCCCGGGCCTCCGGGTCGTGGCGGGCCTTGCTGCGCAGCTGCATGCAGGCGCGGCACTGGCGATTCGTCGGCTGCGTCGGCACCTGGTAGGTGTTCTCTGGGGTGAACTCGTGACCGCGCACGCAGTGGGTGTTGAGCTCGTGTTGGCGACGGAGGTTCTCTGCCTGCGTCACGGCCTCGAGGTGCCTGGGGTTGCAGCACAACGTCACGAGACAGAGGTGGTCGGCCTGCCACCCGTCAGCTATCGCGGACCCGGTCGCCGCCTCGTAGGTCACGAGGTGGGTCAGCCGGGTCCGGCGATCCGCGACGCCGACCACGCCATAGCGACCGTCCGGTGTCGTGGCGCCGGGCCAGATCCAGCAGGCGTCCGCTTCGGAGGTGTCCACTCGGCGCAGCACGCGCTCGACTGCCGGGGTTGCTCTCATCGGAGCCCCCTGACCCACGTCTGCACGTCGCCCCGCAGGA
>Ga0308176_10001926_pt1 | contig 13071 bp, 12 predicted proteins | sample PhyCR2_3_FD_203890 | JGI IMG/M metagenome (GOLD analysis project Ga0308176, IMG submission 203890) | Soil microbial communities from UC Gill Tract Community Farm, Albany, California, United States - DLSLS.C.R2 | ecosystem: Environmental > Terrestrial > Soil > Agricultural land | place: USA... | reverse complement strand
CGTCGGATCAGCCTCCACCGGGTCGAGCGGACAGTTGTCGCGCGGTGCGTGGCTGATGAAGAACAACAGGTGCCCGTCATCGGAGATCTCGGGAGATCCGTCGACGTAGCGGGTGTTGATCGTCGGGCCGAGATTCACCGGGGTCTGCCAGGCGCAGCGTTCGTCGGAGGCATCGTCGCAGCTCCGTCGCGAGACCCAGATGTCACGCGCGCCATTCGCTCCCGGCAGGTCACTGCGATCCGAGTCGTAGTACAGGCTCAAACCGTCAGGCGACAGGACCGGGTTGGCATCGGTCACGCTCGTGTTGATCGGCGCCCCGAGGTTGACAGGGGTCGACCACTCCGCTCCCGCGAAGGAGACGGCCGACGGCGGTGGCGCGCGGTTCTGGAGCTGCGTCGGTTGCTCCCCCGAGCAGGCGGCGAGCAGTGCGAGTACGGTGAGCGGAGCGTGCGACCTTCGAGCGACGCGATGCATAAGCCCTCCTCGAATGGGTCCGCGTCCGGTCGAAAAACGACAAACCGGCCGGGTGAGGCACGTCAGTGCCCCGGCTCGGCCGGTTTCGCGATTCGCTCCCCCCGCGGCATCGGCGACCAGGTGCGGCGCGCCGCGAGGATCCCAGCATCCGAGAGCTTTGACGATACCTGTTCCGGAGCCGCGGTCAAGACGCGCCACCTCCCTCGCTTCGCGCGCTACTTCCCCCCGTCGGCTGCCCATCCCCCCGGCACCACCTTCTCCGCGCCGGACGGCCCCCACGTTCCCGGCTCGTACACCGTCGGTGCGCCTGCATTCAACACCGGATCCACGATCCGCCACGCCTCCTCGACGTAATCCTCGCGCGCGAAGCGAAAGGTCTCGCCGCGCATCGCGTCGCTCAGAAGCTCGGCGTACGGATCGGCTTCCGATCCATCGTGAACGTGACTCGCCACCAGCTCGAGCGGGTGGCCCGCATCGTTCCCGATCTCGCGCACCGTCGCGCCGAGCCCGATCTCGAACTCCGGGCCGAGCTGAAAGCGCAGGTGGTTCGAGACGAGCGGAACGCCCGCGATCGGCGGCGGACGCCGCAGCTTGACGACGACGTCGGTGCGCGAGACCGGCATGCGCTTCCCCGCGCGGATGAAGAAGGGCACTCCGTCCCAGCGCCACGACTCGACCGCAAGCTCGAGCGCGACGTATGTCTCGGTCGCCGACTTCGGGGCGACGCCCTCCTCGTCGAGGTAGCCGCGGAACTGGCCGCGCACGACGCGATCGCGTGCCAGCGGCGTGATCGCCTTCAGCACGCGGACCTTCTCGTCGCGCAGCGTCTCGGTGTCGTGGCTGCGTGGAGGCGGCTCCATCGCGATGTTCGACAGCACCTGCAGCAGGTGGTTCTGCACGACGTCGCGGATCGCGCCCGTCTGGTCGTAGAACGCGCCGCGCCCTTCGATCCCCATCTTCTCGGCCATCGTGATCTGGACGTTCTCGACGTAGTTGCGATTCCAGATCGGCTCGAGGAAGGTGTTGGCGAAGCGGAAGAAGACGAGGTTCTGCACCGCTTCCTTGCCGAGGTAGTGGTCGATGCGGAAGATCGAATCCTCGCTGAAGCAGCGGTGCAGGATCTCGTTGAGCCGCCGCGCCGAGGCGAGGTCGTTGCCGAACGGCTTCTCGAGCACGAGCCGCGCGCCGCGCCCGTGGCCGGCGCGACTGAGCTGGCCGACCACCGTCTCGAACGCCGATTGCGGGATCGCCATGTAGTGCAGCGGATGCCTCGCGCTGCCTAACGCTCGATGGACGTCGTCGAAGGTCTTGTCCTCGGTGTACGGACCTTCGACGTAGCGCAGCATTCCCATCAGCTTCGGGAAGGCGACCGGGTCGATCCCCCCTCCGTGCTTCTCGATGCTCTCCTTCGCCCGGGCCTGCAGCTGGGCGAGCGACCATTCGCGCCGGGCGACGCCGACGACCGGGCCGTCGAGCACCCCCGACTTCACCATGCGCTGGAAGGCGGGAAAGATCTTCTTGAAGGCGAGGTCGCCGGTGGCACCGTAGAAGACGATCGCTTCCGAGCGCGGCTTGTCCATGCTTTTCTCCTGGTCCGACGAGCCGTCGCAATCCACAGGCCGCGCTGAACTTGACAGCGCGCCGCGCCAGATGCTTCGTCTCCCGATGACCAAGTCCATTCTCGCCGCGCTGCTCGCCGCGGCCCCGACGCTCGCCATCGCCCAGCAGCCCACCGTGAAGCCAGAAGAGACCGAGGTCTGGTCCCCCGTCCCCACGATCGTGACCCCAGGCGCAACCAACAGCGACGCGCCGTCGGACGCGATTCGGCTGTTCGACGGTACCGATCTGCACGAGTGGGTCGCCGCCGGAACGAAGAACCCCGCGCAGTGGACGGTGCACGATGGCATCGTTACCGTGAACAAGAAGGCGGGCGACATCGAGACGAAGCGGTCGTTCAACAACTACCAGCTCCATCTCGAGTGGAGCGTCCCGACCGGGATCACCGGCTCGGGGCAGGCGCGCGGCAACAGCGGCGTCTTCCTCGCCACCATCGGCTCCGACGGCTACGAGCTGCAGGTCGTCGACTCCTACGAGAACAAGACCTACGTCAATGGCCAGGCGGGGAGCATGTACAAGCAGTCGCCCCCGCTCGTGAACGCGATGCGCAAGCCAGGCGAGTGGCAGAGCTACGACGTCGTCTGGACCGCGCCCACCTTCAACGCCGATGGGACGGTGAAGACACCGGCGCGCGTCACCGCCTTTCATAACGGTGTCCTCGTCCAGAACGACTATGCGCTGAAGGGAACGACCCAGTACATCGGCGCGCCGTGGTACAGGGCGCACGGTCCCTCGCCGATCCGTCTCCAGGCGCACGGCGACCCGAGCCCGCCGATCAGCTATCGCAACATCTGGATTCGCGAGCTGCCGTAGCCGAAGGTTTCGAGTCGGTCGTCCCGAGCGAAGGAAACCTCCTTCGCTACCTGTCGTAGAGGCCGCAGTCGACGGGCAACCACCGCCCGCGCCAAACGATGGCTCGATACGATCTCTGGAGAGGAGACTGCCATGACTCGACGCGCAAGGATCGTATGGACGGCGGTCGCCGCTGTCTTCACGGTGGTGAACGTCGCCGGGGCACCCTTCGCCGCCGTTGCTCGAGAGCCCGTCCATGCCGGCATCCATGTCCTGCTCGGGGTGCTCGGCGCTTACCTCACCTGGCAGCTGGCGCGACGCGGGAGAGCGGAGCGCAGCGTGGGGCCTGGCACCAGCGCGGTTGACGAGCTCCCCGACGATCGGCTCTCCCAGCTCGAGCGATCGGTCGATGCGGTCGCGATCGAAGTCGAGCGGATCGGCGAGGGCCAGCGCTTCATGACGAAGGTGCTGACGGAGAAGGACAAGCCGCAGGCGTAGGACGCGGATCGTGAACCGCATCACAGAACGCACGGCATGACGTGGCAGCCCCGACCGGCGCCTCGCTGGTCGCCGGAAATCGTGGCAGCGAGGTTGCTATAGGCGTCTTCGGAATCATCTCGCGATACGATGATCCTGACGCGCAGTCTGGCCCGAGACCCACGACCTGTAACAAGGCCGGCCCCCCTTCCCCCTGCAGAGCTGAGAGCGCGCACCGAGTCGCATCACACGCGCGCCTTCGGGCGGGGAGGGATCAATGGAGCATCCACGAAGCTGGATTGACGAAGGGCTGACATTCTCGTCAGCCCGTGCGCATCTCTGCGCGATGCTGGGCGCAACGGTGCTGGTAGCCGTTGCCGGCTGCACTTCCGTCGCGGCGACGCAGCGGCCGCGGCCCAGTGACAGCGTCGCGCGGCTCGAGGATTCGCTGAGCACGCAGGGAAGCGTTGACCTCGGGTACGTCAGGCAATCGCGGGGGACGATCACCGGCGCGGTCAGCTCACTCTCGCTGGCCGATGGCTCGCGTCGCTCGCACGTCAGGTCGCTCGCCGACCTGCTGCAGGGACGCATCGCCGGACTCTCCGTCCAGAATACCGCCGGCGGCGGGATCTCGATGCGTGTGCGCGGCGGCGGCGGCGACATCGGCGCGGCGCCGCTCGTCGTCATCGACGGCAATCCGCTGCCATCGGGGGCAGCGCTCGAGAGCTTCCTCGAAGGCATCGACCCGAACGACGTCGTCCGCGTCGACGTGCTCAAGGACGTGAGCGCGACCGCGATCTACGGGACGCGCGGAAGCAACGGCGTGGTGCTCATCACGCTCCGGCACCGGGTGCGGTGATGAATTAGCGAGCAGCGGCGCGAGCCTCTGACCAGGCTGGCGCCGCGTCCCGCGCGCGCACCAACTCGTCATTGACAACGACAGGCGGCCGTCCCATACTAAACCATATGGTTTACTCAGCCGCCGCCCTCGATGCCACCTTCGGCGCACTCGCCGACCCGACCCGACGCGAGATCCTCGCGCGCCTGACGATGGGCAGCCCGACGATCAGCGAGCTGGCGTCGCGGTTCGACATGTCGCTCCCCGCGGTCTCCAAGCACATCGGCGTGCTCCAGCGCGCCGGGCTCGCCAGCGTCGCCCGCGACGGGCGCGTGCGGCGTGCTACGCTGCGCGCGGCGCCGCTGCGCGCCGCCGACGCCTGGATCGAGCGCTATCGCCGCTTCTGGGAGTCCGAGCTGGACCTGCTTGCCAGGTATCTCGAAGCACCTTCCCCCTCATCACCGGAGTCACCATGGCCACCAGAGTCGCGCCGACCCCCACGCTCGAAGTCCGCCGCACGATCCGCGCGCCGCGGCAGCGCGTCTTCGACGCGTGGACGAAAGCGGAAGAAATAAAGAAGTTCCACGCCCCCGGGCCGCTTCACGTCTCGCTCGCCGAGATCGACCTCCGCGCCGGCGGGAAGTACCGCATCGTCATGGTCGAACCAGACGGCAAGGTGCACGGCGTCAGCGGCGTCTATCGCGAAGTCGACCCGCCGCGCAAGGTGGTCTACACCTGGAGCCACGACGGCGACCACATCGTCAAGGACACTCTCATCACCGTCGAATTCCACGAGCGCGGCGACTCAACCGAGGTCGTCCTCACCCACGCGATCGCCGACGACAAGGAGCGCGCGAGCCACACCCAGGGCTGGACGTCGATCCTCGACAAGCTGCAGGCGGAATATTCGAAGTGAATCGTTAGGCAGCACCATCGCCCGGCCCGCGACCGCTCGGCCGTCGCGGGCCGCGGCAGGCTCTCACGCCGCGCACCCGCTGTGCGGCTTCTGGTAGTCGCACTGGCAGCGTCCCGCCTCGCACTTCATCCCCGGCCGCCCCGCGCGCGCGCAGCGCCAGCATTGGCGCAGGGTGTCATCCACCTCGGCGACGCCGAACATCCGTGACGCGACCGCGCCGCCGCCGGGGAGCAGCGCCTTTAGCGCCGGCTTCTGTCGGCCATCGAACGACAGCTCGGCGACGGCGACGAATCCCGCCTTCACGATCCCCGACGCCGACGCGCGATTCTCCGGTGCGTACGCGATCCAGAAGCGATCCGCCTCCGCCGATTCCGTCCGAACGATCGCATCGAGCAGCCGCGGATAGATGCCCCTCCCGCGATGCGATGGCAGCGTCACGAAGTTCCAGAGGTACCGGTCGCCGCTCGGGATGTCGAACGCCATCGCCATCTCCCCGATCTCGGCCGTTCGCGTGGCGACCCAGCCCCAGGCTGCCGGGCGGTCGTCGAGATGCGCGACGTACGCGCGGTGGCCGGCGGCGAAGCGGCGCTCGATCTCCTGCGGCGTACGCTCCTGCAGCGACGCCATCAGCAGCACGTCCTCCTCACGGCGGACGGCAAGTCCGGGCAGCGTCTCCCGGGGGACGAATGGATCTCGGCGGTCACGAATGGCGATCGACATGGCAGTGTTTCCTGGAAGTGCGAGCGGTGGAGTCAGCGCCGCGGCGTCGGCGCTTCGAGAAATCCCTGCGGCGCCACGAGCGGGCCGCTGAGGGTGTGAAGGAAGGCAACGAGCTCCCGCTGCTCGGTCGACGACAGGTGCAGCGGCTTCAGCTCGCTCCTGCCTGACGGTGCGGCCGGTGCGCTGCTGTAGTGCGCGACCACCTGCTCGAGCGTCGCCAGCTGGCCGGCGTGCATGTACGGTGCACGCTCGGCGACGTTCCGGAGCGAGGGCGGCTTGTAGGCGCGGACCAGCTCCTCGCCCTCGGTCACCGCGAACTCGAGCTCTTCGCACTCGCCGGGCTTCGCGTCACTGAAGCGGCTCGTGCAGCTGAACTCTCCCGCCACGGCCTGGCGCGCGCCGGTGGCGCGCCCGCTGTCCACCGCGGCGACGAGCGCCGACACGGGGACGCCGGTGTTGTGGAAGTGTCCGTCGGTGAGCAGCGCACCGTTATGACAGTTGGTGCAGCTCCCCTTTCCGATGAAGATGCGCAACCCCGCCTCCTCCTCCGGAGACAGCGCGTCATTCGCCGAATGCGTCCGCCCAGCCAGCTCGGCGTCGACGTAACGGTCGAAGCGCGCCGGTCCGTACTCGATGCGGCGCTCGTAGGCGGCGATCGCCTTCCCGATGTTCGCGTAGACGCGGGAGATCGCGTCCTGCCTCGCCGCAGGGATGCGATTCCATGCGGCGTGCGCACTGCTGTCGGCGATCGGACCTGCGCTCCGCGGCAGCCCGCTCAATTCGGGGAGCGGACCGAAGACTGCCGTGTACTCGCGGGCGTACTGCTCAGCGAGCAGCTGCGCGTACTGCGTCCGGCTTCCCCCGTGCTCGACCGCGCTCTCCAGCGGGCCTAACGCCTGCGCCCACTGGCTGTCGGCACGGCCGTCCCAGAACTGCCATGCGCTGTGGGCGGTGCCGGCGATCGGCATCGTCCGCCGGTTGGTGGTGCCGACGCCATTGGCCAGCGGCTTTCCGTCCTGGAAGCCCTCGGCCGGAAGGTGGCAGGTCGCGCAGGCGACCTTGCCGTTGCCACTGAGGCGGGTGTCGAAGAACAGCTCGCGCCCGAGTGCAACGGCGCCGGCGTCGTCGGCATACCTGTTGGATGCGTCGGCACCGAGCGGCTCGAGACTGGAGATCGACAGCGAGCGAAGCATCTCGCGCTGCTCCTTCGTCCACTGCGGCGCGCTCGTCGCCGAGGCGTAGGCACAGGCGGTGGAGACGAGCGTCGTGCCAAGCACGCTCGCCACCGCGCCGACGAGGACGGCAAACGCCGCACTGCTGCGGAAACGCCTCACCGCACGTGACAGCGCGTACGAGCTCGAGATGGTCGGCATGAGCGGGTCCTCGTGTGGTGGAGTCGTTTACAGCGCGAGGTTGAACACGAGGGAGTCGGCGCCAGGCGCGGCGTCGAGGCGGAACTTCACGACCCACCAGCCGCCCATGTTGAACTTCATCCCCTCGACGAGGTGGTCGCCGTTGCCGAGGTCACGGGTGACGCGGGGCTTCGTCGGCAGCCCGTGACCGTGCTGCGGCATCCCGCCGTCGACGGCGATCCTGACGCTGTCGATCGCCGTTCCCTGGGCGGTCTCGAGGTGCAGCGTCCACCGCTGCAGCTTGCCCTTGGGGATGCTGTCACCCTGTGGGCGGATGGTGCCGCGGTAGCGGCCGCCCTCGCTGGTGCGCGTGCGTGAGTAGTCGAGCTCCTTCGGCGGCTTGGCGAAGAGCATGCAGCCGGTGAGCGTCAGGCCTAACGCTATCGTCGTGAGCGCGGTGCGGAGCGTCGTTGCGATGCGGCGGGTGGTGGAGCGCATTGGTAGTCCCTCGCTGAGGTGTGGTTGCGAACGAGAAAGGCCACGTCGTGTCGACGTGGCCCAAGGTTACCGGTGCTGGTTCGTGCGCTCTTGAACGAACTGGCTGCCCCCTTGTACGTAGGGGCTGACTTCGCGCGTCGGCCGCTACTTTCGCGCCTCTTCGCGCAGCGGCGCGCCGAACTGCAGCGCCGAGGGGGGGAAGCCGAACATCCGTCGCGAGGTGCGCGTCAGGTGCGCCGCGTCGGCGAATCCCGCTGCATGCGCGGCCGCGGACAGCGTGCTCCCCGTCATGAGCAGGTCCCACACATGGAGGAAGCGGCGCCAGAGGATGTACGGGCGCAGCGCCATCCCCGTCTCCTCGACGAAGAGGTGCCGGAACCTGCTTGGCGAGAGGAACCCTTTGGCTGCGACTTCCTCGAGGGTGAGCGATCCGTCGAGGTGACTGTTGACGTAGGAGATCGCGCGAAGGATCCGCTCGTCGGAAACGACCGACGGCTCGACCCCCCCGGTCAGGGCGTGAATGACGCGTTTCGCCCCCTCGATGAGCGCGGGGCGGCTGCGCTCCTCCCGCCACGTCGAGAAGAGCGCGGGTGCGATCGCCTCACGCACGTCCGCGGGGAGCGAAGTGATCCCGCCGCCGGCGTAGCGCTCGGCCAGCGCGCGGCCCTCGCGAGTCTCCGGCTCGACGAAGAGCACCGCACCGAAGGGGACGTGGGACGCATCCATCGCGTGCGGCTGCCGCGAGGCGATGACGACGCCTTCGTACTCCGTCCACCCCTCGCGGTCGTCGCCGCGGAAGCGGATCCCCTGCGCCGAGCCGAAAGCGACCTGCATCGCGTAATGCGAATGCAGCGGCGTCACCTGGGTCGCGTGGCTGATGAACATTGCGCCACCGTCCCACGATACGAAGTGACCGGTCCCGATCGCGCTGCTCATGAGGGCTCCATTGGTGCCCCCATCTTACAACGCAGAGGCCGGTCAGACCAACTCCGCCTCGATCTCCCTTTGTGCGCACCGGCGCAGCACCTGCTCGGCGATGAACGCCGCGTCGTCACCAACGCCGCCGATCAGTGAGGAGCTGATGCGATGCTGGAAGCGGAGCCCGAGGAAGAAGAGGCCCGGTGCATCGGCGACGACGCCGCGGTGGTGGCGTGGGTAGCCGTCGTCGTTGAAGACGGGCAGGTCGATCCAGTGATAGTCCGGCGCGAAGCCGGTGCACCAGATGATGACGCTCGGATCGAGCACCGTTCCCTCGCAGACCGGCGATCCCCCGCGTTCCTCCGTCACCCGACCCACACGCACGATGCCGGCATCGGTGAGCACGCGGTGCGGAATCCCCATCCGCTTGTCGCCGCCCTGGCGGAGCTTTGCCTGCAGGCGGCGACCGAAGCGGGTGTCAGCGGTCGCGCGCTTCATCACCGGCCAGAGCCAGCTGAAGACATCCGCGCCAAGAATCCGGCGCGGCATGTGGCCGACGTCGCGACCGGCGAGGAACACCTTCCGGACGCGGGAGAGCTCGAGGGCGATCTGCGCCCCCGAGTTCGCGGTGCCGACGACGAGGACTGGCCCAGGAGGAAGGTCCAGTGGGTTGGTGTAGTGCGACGAGTGAAACTGCCGGATCTTCGGCGACAGCCTTGTCGAAACGTCAGGCAGCCGCGGTCTCTGAAATGCGCCGGTCGCGACGACGACGTTCTCGGCTTCGAGCGTTCCGCCCCTTGCCGTTCGTATCACGTACCGATCCCCGACCCGCTCGACGGCAGTGACGCGCGTGTTGGTGCGTACCGGAAGGTCGAAGCGCTCGGCATAGCGCTCGAAGTAGTCGGCGACTTCATCCTTGTCGGGAAAGTGCGATGCCGGTGCTGGAAACGGCATGCCGGGCAGCCCGCTGCGCGCGGCGGGGGTGAACAGTCGCAGCGAGTCCCATCGCCGGCGCCAGCTGTCGCCGATGCGAGCGTCGGCGCTGAGGATGACGAAGTCGGCGTCGCGGGAGGAGAGATGATGGCCGAGCGAGAGGCCAGCCTGCCCGCCGCCAATGACGACAGTCTCGAACTGCTCGACGCGGCCGGATGACGAGGGAGCCATTGGGTGGGGGATGCGAGGAGATGAACTCGGGAGTTTGCCTGCCGGATATGATGGGCTGGGATGGGCGAGGCGGCTTGAACGAATGGGCTGAGAGTTGAGGGAGAGTGCTTTGAGTAGAGAGGTGAGAAAGTGCCTCGAGTAGAGAGGTGGGAGAGGGCTTCGAGTAGCGAGGTGCGAGAGTTCAGCGAGTAGAGAGGTGGGAGAGTGCTCTGGCGAGGGGGAGTGCGATCGAAGGGGCGTTCTGTGGGGGAGCCAGGAGTCGGAACACGTTTTGCCTGATTCTTCGTCGCGACGCAGGGCTGATGACGATCTGTGTCGGGGCCGGCAGCGCCTGCCTAACGTCCCGCGGAACGGGGAACCAGGCTGGAGCAACACGCATGACGAGTCGAACTTCCGCTGAGTTCGTGAGCGCGCCTTTTCCGATGTCGAACCGGCGTCGGCTGCCCATCGAGCGGTTGCGCTGGGCGGCGTTGTCATTGTGCATCATCGCTGTCGCGGCGCTTCCGGTTCGCGGGGCTGCGCAGGAAAGCCAGCTCGACGTCCACGGCAACTGGGTCACCGGAACGTCCACCCACGCAAAGTCCTGGGGTGGGGGCGTCGCGCTACAGACGACGCTCGGTGGAAAGTCGAGCGCGATCGCGTTCAGCATTGCGCCGGGGCTCGATTACCTGAAGCAGGAAATGGGTGGCCCAAGCCAGACGACTGCGGCGCTCGACGTGAACGTGCAGCTCGGCGGCAGCGCTACCGTGAAGCCCTATGCGGGCGCGAGTGCGAGCGCGAACTGGAGCGGCGGGTCCGCGAAAATGTGGGATGGCGCGAAGCTCGGACTCGAGACGATGGCGGGCGCACAGGTGAAGATCGACGCGTCGAGCCTGAGCGCGAAAGCGGAAGAGCGCTTTGGCTACGTCCAGGGACAGGAGCACACCCTCACCACGCGCGTCGGCCTGTTGATCACGCTCTGACGCAGCAAGGGCCGGTCGAGGCCGGCAGCTGATTCCTCCACGTCACGCGCACGGGATGGAGATCGTCTGATCACGGCGATCGTTCTGCGGATCGTCAGTCGATCCTCGAACGTCCTTCCCGAACACCCGCTGATGCGGCGAGGCCGTGCCACCGCCTCGTGTTGACTGGAGCAAAGATTTCAATGACTGGACCTGCCCCCGTGAAGCGCCGCGCACTGTTGGGATCTGGAACAGCGTGGCGCGTCGCGCTCCTTCTCGCCTTCGCGCTCACGACCCGACTCGGCGCGCAGGACACTTCGGACGTCACCACTGAATTCTTCGGCGCGAAGAATCAGACGCTGGTCAGGATGGGGAAGCTGTCGCTCGACGGCCAGAACCAGCTCGGGGCGTTCTATTCCTTCGCCGGTCGCGCACAGCAGGCGCCGGTGCCGGAGTTGACGCTGCACTTCGTACGCTCCGGGTCGCAGTGGGCATACGCCTACGACTACAACGTCGTCGTCGTGCTCGACGACAAGACCCGGATGCCGCTGCCGCGCGCGCGACGCTCGACGAGTGTGGGAGAGGGATACAGGCTCGAGCAGATCTTCATCGCCGTGTCACGCGAACAGGCCGCGCAGATCGCGCAGGCGCGCAAGGTCCAGATGAGCGTCGGCACCAGCGCGTTCGTGTGGACCGACTCCCTGCAGCGAGCCTTCCGGCAGATGTCCGCGATGGCAGGCGGCGGCGGACGATGAGCGCCATCAGCTGATCGAAGCCCTCTCCTGCCTCATGGCAGTCCGAACACCGTCACTTTCGACGAGGCGGCGGGCAGCGGCCAGATCGGCGAGATGCTGCCATTCACGGCGGCGATGTACTGCCGTCCGCCGACATCATAGGTGATCACGCCGCCGCCGATCGGCCCACCGGCGTTGCCGCTGTAGAGCAGCTTCCCCGTGACGGCATTGAGCACCAGCAGCATACCGTTCATGTCGCCGGTGATCACGATGTTGCCGCCCGTTGACGTCACCCCGGCGAGCACTGGTGTCGCGACGCGGTACTTCCAGCTCACCGCGCCCGCGTCCGCATTCACAGCAGTAATCCACCCCTGCCATTTCTCCTTCGGATCGAGCTGTCCGAAGCCGCCGCCCACCGCGCCGGTGAACGACGGATCGAGCGGCTTCTTCAGACTGTCGGGGGCCACGAGCCGGATGCTCGTGCACCAATCCACCGCACCGACGAAGACGAGGTTGAGCCCCGGGTTGTACGCGGCCCCGTTCCATTCGGAACCGCCCTGCGTCCCCGGGCAGAAGCGCGTGCTGCGCAGGTGCGTCAGCGGAACTCTGGTGTTGACGTGCGACGTGGTCGGCACCGAATAGTAGTGAGTGAGCCTTCCACCCTTGTCGATCACGCCCTGCACATAGCCGTCCTTTCCCGCGAGCGCGAGCATCCGCCGCCCGCCCCGCGTGGTGAACACCGCGGGCGCGGCGCTCACGTCCCAGTCGTGGAAGTCGCTGCGGCTCGTCTGGATCGCGTCGATGAATTTTCCCGTGCGTGCGTCGAGCGCGACGATCGAGTTCGTGTAGAGATTCTCGCCGAGGCGCTGATGAATCATGAAGTCCGGTCCTGCGTTGCCCGTCGGGACGTAGAGGACTCCGCGCACCGGATCGAGCGTTAGGCTCGTCCACATCCCGCCCCCCGTCGGCGGCACCGCGTCCGCGCCGGACGGCCATGTGCGGCTGGCTGCGCCGGTGTCGGGGATGACGTCGAAGCTCCACAGCTCGTGCCCGTCGTTCGCGTCGAGCGCGTGCAGGTGGCCGCGGATCCCGATCGCGTCGCCGCCCGCGTTGGCCACGAAGACCATCCCGTTCCAGGCGATCGGCGCCATCGGCGCGCCCTCACCCTTCTCTTTCGCGACGTCGACGTCCCAGAGGATGCGCCCGGTCGCCGCGTCGAGGCTGTACGCATGCACGTCACCGGCGACGCGGAAGAGCCGGCCGTCGAGGTACGCGACGCCGTGATTGTTCTTGAGGTAGCCAAGCGGCGAATACGAGCGCCCCGTCCGCCACTTGAGCGTGCACGTCGTGGGATCGATCGCATACGTGCTGGTATCGGTCGTCACGTAGAGCGTGCCGTTGACCACGATCGGGCCGCTCTGCGACGCGATCTGCTCGTTCGTGTCGAAGGTGCAGACCGTGTGCAGGGAGCTCGCGTTCGCCGGGGTGATCTGGGCGAGTGGCGAGTAGCGCGTCGATTCGTAGTTCCCGTTGTAGGTGAACCAGCTCGACGTTTGCGCCGGCAGCTGCGCGGCGGCCAGGAGACTCAGCGCGAGCGATGAACCACGAGCGAGATATCGCATATGACTCC
>Ga0308176_10001925_pt1 | contig 13071 bp, 11 predicted proteins | sample PhyCR2_3_FD_203890 | JGI IMG/M metagenome (GOLD analysis project Ga0308176, IMG submission 203890) | Soil microbial communities from UC Gill Tract Community Farm, Albany, California, United States - DLSLS.C.R2 | ecosystem: Environmental > Terrestrial > Soil > Agricultural land | place: USA... | reverse complement strand
GGAGATGCCCTCGCGCAGCGCCCAGAGGCCGGCCCGCTGCGCGGGGCCGCCGGCGACCACGGCGTCCGCGACGAGGTCGGCCTCGAAGGCGGCGGCGAGTGCCCCCTCGAGGGACTCGTCCAGCCCCTGCACGGACTCGGCGCCCGCGAGCTCTACGAGGGCGTACCACGGGTGCGGGACATCGAAAGGGTTGCGCGCCCCGGGCACGTGCGCGAGCACCAGCTCGAGCGCCTCGCGTCCGACGAGCTCGAAGGCCGAGAGCCGTTCGGCGGCCTGCTCGCGCACCGTCGTGAACAGCCCGACCGCGGCGGAGACCGAGGGCAGCGCGACCCAGGCGGTCGCCTTGCGCGGCACGGCGGGGGCAAGCGCCAGCACGGCCGCGGTGATGACGCCGAGCGTGCCCTCGGAGCCGACGAAGAGCCCGGCGAGGTCGTACCCGGTGTTGTCCTTGCGCAGCGGCCGCAGCCCCTCCCAGACCCGGCCGTCGGGCAGCACCACCTCCAGGCCGAGCACCAGGTTGCGCGCCATGCCGTAGCGGAGCACGCCCGTGCCGCCGGCGTTGGTGGCCAGGTTGCCGCCGATCGTGCAGCTGCCCTCGGACCCGAGCGAGAGCGGGAGGAGCCGCCCGGCCCGGGCCGCGGCGGCCTGCACGTCGGCGAGCACCACGCCGGCCTCCACGGTGATCGTGTTCGCAACCGGGTCGACGTCACGGACGGCGCGTAGTCGCCCGGTCGACAGCAGCAGGGCGTCGCCGGAGGAGTCCGGCACCCCGCCCCCGGTCAGCCCGGTCCCGCCGCCCTGCGGCACCAGCGGGACGCCGGCGTCGTGGCAGAGCGCGACCGCGCGGGACACCTCCTCGGTCGACGCCGGCCGCAGCACCGCGGGACAGGCGCCGCGCCAGGCGCCCGTCCAGTCCACGAGGTACGGCGCGACGTCGGCCGGCTCGGTGAGCATCCCCGCAGGGCCGAGCAGCCCACCGAGGGAGTCGAGCAGTCGAGCGGGCACGGGCATGGTGGCTCCTTCGAGGGTCAGCCGAGCAGCAGCGCGACGAGCAGCGCCACCGGCAGGCTGAGCAGGGTGGTGACCAGGACGGTCTCGCGGGCGACGTCCTCACCCACGCGGTAGCGGGTGGCGTGCAGGAAGATGTTCTGCGCCGAGGGCAGCGCGGCCGTCATCACCACGCCCAGCAGGTGCGTGCCCTCCAGGCCGCACAGCGTGCCGACGAGCCACGCGACCACCGGCATGAACCCCATCTTGAGCGCCGCGGCGGTCAGCATCTGCCGGGACTGGCCGGTGCGGCCGATCGGCGGGCTGAGTCGCAGGGCAGCGCCGTACGCCAGCAGCATGGCGGGGATCGCCAGCCCGGCCAGCAGCTCGACCGGAGCGGCGACGAGCTCCGGCAGCCGCCACCCGGTGAGCGCGAGGACGACGCCGACGACCGAGGCGAGGGTCAGCGGGTTGGTGACCAGCCGGCGCAGTGTGGCCCCGCGTCCGGCGCCCCGGTCCGCACGACGGTCGAGGAAGGCGAGCGCCAGCGGCTGCACGAGGAGGATCTGCACGAGCAGCGTCGGGACGACCACCGCCGTGTCGCCGACGATGTAGGCCGCGACCGCCACCCCGAGGTTGCCGGCGTTGACGTAGGACGACACCAGCGACCCGATCACCACCGCTCCGGACTCCTCGCGCCACACCAGCCGTGCGACCACGGCGTACACAGCTGCGGTCAGCAGCAGCGAGACGCTGGACGCGACCAGGTTGGGCACCGCTCCCCCGATGTGCACGCGGCTGATGGTCAGCAGCATCAACGCCGGGGTCGCCACGAAGAACGCCACCTCGGCCAGGGTCCGCTGCGCGCGCCCGTCGAGCACCCGCACGTGCGCGAGCGCCGCGCCGCAGACGATGACGGCGATGATCGTGACGAAGCCGGTCAGCAGGCCCACGGGCGCTCCTCCTTCGCGTCGGGGCGGCCATGCCGACCCGGCAATGGACGATGCCTCCGCGGGCTGTCTAGGGTCGCGCCGTGGACGACGGACGAGTGGTGATGGTCGGGACCCTGCGCGGCGAGCTGGTGGACGCGCTGCGGGAGACGTACGGCGTGGTCGAGCTCGCCGACCTGGCCGCCGAGGCCGCCGAGCGGGTGACCGTCGCGGTGACCTCGGGTGTCTGGGGCGTCCGTGGCGAGCACCTCGATCGGTTGCCCTCGCTGGGCGCCGTCGTCAGCTTCGGCGTCGGCTACGACCGCACCGACGTGGCAGAGGCGGCCCGCCGTGGCGTGGTCGTGTCCAACACCCCCGACGTGCTCACCGACTGCGTCGCCGACACCGCCGTCGGCCTGGTGATCGACGTGATGCGCCGCTTCTCGGCCGCCGACCGCTTCGTGCGTCGCGGCGAGTGGGAGCAGGGCCGGTCCCCGGCGCTCGCCCGCCGGGTCAGCCACAGCCGCGTGGGCATCCTCGGCCTCGGCCGCATCGGCACGGCGATCGCCGACCGGCTGACCGCGTTCGGCTGCTCGATCACCTACCACAACCGGCACGAGCGGACCGACGTCCCGCATGCGTACGCCGCCAGCCCGGTCGACCTGGCCCGGCGCAGCGACGTGCTGGTCGTGGCGGCCGCCGGCGGTGCCGCCTCGCGCCACCTGGTGGACGCGGAGGTCCTCGACGCGCTGGGCAGCGACGGCTACCTGGTCAACGTGGCCCGCGGGTCGGTCCTCGACGAGGACGCCCTCGTCGCGGCGCTCCAGGAGGGCCGGATCGCCGGTGCCGGGCTCGACGTGTTCGCCGACGAGCCGCACGTGCCCGAGGCGCTGCTCGGCCGGGACGACGTCGTGCTGCTGCCCCACCTCGGCAGCGCCACCGTGGAGACCCGGGCGGCGATGACCGAGCTGGTGCTGGCGAACGTGGAGCGCTTCCTCGCCGACGGCTCGCTGGTCACGCCGGTCGCCTAGGGCATGGCCCTCACATCTGTCGCCGCATCTGCGCGAGCCATACCCTGACCCGCTCATGCGGTGCGCAGCCGCACGTGCTCCGGCCCGATGTCGGCGACGGTGGCCGTGCCCAGCATCCCCATCGCCCGGCGCATCTCCGCGGTGAGCAGCCCGAGCGCCTGGTCGACGCCGCGGCGCCCGCCGACCATCAGCCCGTAGAGGTAGGCCCGGCCGACCATCACCGCGTCGGCGCCCAGCCCCAGGGCGGCCACCACGTCACCGCCGCTGCGGACGCCGGAGTCGACGTACACCTCCGCCCGGCCGTGCACCGCCTCGGCCACCGCCGGCAGCAGCTCCAGCGGCACCGGCGCCCGGTCCAGCTGGCGGCCGCCGTGGTTCGACAGCACCACCGCGTCGGCCCCGGCCTCGACGGCGGCCACCGCGTCCGGCACCGACAGCACCCCCTTCACCACCACCGGGCCGCCCCACCGCTCCTTGAGCCAGGCCACGTCGGACGGGCGCAGCGCCTGCTCGCGGAGCTCGTTCGACATGCCCCACCGGGCGTAGTGGGAGCCCTCGGGGAAGGTGGCGAAGCGCAGCGGCTCCGTGGTGAGGATGTTCGCCATCCAGCCGGGGTGCCGCGCGAGCCCGGCCAGGGTCCGCGAGGTGAGCTGCGGCGGGATCGCGAAGCCGTTGCGCAGGTCCTTGCGCTTGAGCCCGGAGACGGTCGTGTCGATGGTCAGCACCAGCGCCTCGTAGCCGCACGCCCTGGCCTCGTCGAGGTGCGCGAGGCTCACGGCGCGGTCCTTCATCAGGTAGACCTGGAACCAGTTCCGGCCGCCCGGCGCGGCGCTCGCGACGTCCGTGATCGAGGTCGTGGCGTACGTCGACAGGGTGTACGGCACACCCGCGTCGCACGCCGCAGCCGCCACCGCACGCTCCCCCGTGTGGTGCGAGAGCCGGGTGTAGCCGGTCGGCGCCATCACGACCGGCGCGCTCGCCCGCCGGCCCAGGATCGTCGTGGTCAGGTCGGGTTCCGCCACCTGGCCCCACGCCGACGGCCGCAGCTCGACCCGGTCGAAGGCCGCACGGTTGCGGGCCATCGCGAGCTCGCCGTCCGACCCGCCCTCGACGTAGTCCCACACGGCGCCCGGCACCCGCCGGCGGGCAGCGCGACGCAGGTCGTCCACGCACAGGCAGCGTCCCAGCCGCCGGGCCACCGGGTCGCGCTCCCAGGGCCGCACGCGGGCGAACGGCGCGAGGTCGCGCCAGCGTGGGACCTGACGGGCGCTGTCGGGCATCGATGGACTCCTCGGCCACTTGTGCGATAACTTGCTCACTCATCATACAAGTTGACGAGGAGCACGTCATGCCCGACCGGATCCGCCACCTGGCCCTCTCGCACGTCGTCCTACCGCTGGAGACCCCGGTCAGCGACGCGAAGGTGCTGACCGGCCGGCAGAAGCCGCTGACCGAGACCGTCCTGCTGTTCGTGGAGGTGACCACGGAGCAGGGCCACCGCGGCACCGGCTTCAGCTACTCCAAGCGGGCCGGCGGCCGCGCGCAGTACGCCCACCTCAAGGAGATCGCCGACGTCGCGATCGGCCAGGACCCCAACGACATCGCCAAGATCTACGACAGCCTGCTCTGGGCCGGCGCCTCGGTCGGCCGCTCCGGCGTCGCCACCCAGGCGATCGCCGCGCTCGACGTCGCCCTGTGGGACCTGAAGGCCCGGCGCGCGGACCTGCCGCTGGCCAAGCTGATCGGCGCGCACCGCGACTCCTGCCCGGTCTACAACACGTCCGGCGGCTTCCTGCAGGCCTCGGTCGAGGAGATCAAGGAGAAGGCCGCCGCCTCGCTCGCGAACGGCATCGGCGGCATCAAGATCAAGGTCGGCCAGCCGGACTGGCGCACCGACCTGGAGCGGGTGGCCGCGCTGCGCGAGCACCTCGGGGACGCACCGTTCATGGTCGACGCCAACCAGCAGTGGGACCGGGCCCGGGCCCGCCGGATGTGCCGCGAGCTCGAGGCCTTCGACCTGGTCTGGGTCGAGGAGCCCCTCGACGCCTGGGACGCGGTCGGCCACGCCGACCTCTCGCAGACGTTCGACACCCCGATCGCGACCGGCGAGATGCTCACCTCGGTCCCCGAGCACCTGGCCCTGCTGGACGCCGGCTACCGCGGCATCGTCCAGCCCGACGCCCCCCGGATCGGCGGCATCACGCCGTTCCTGCGGTTCGCCACCCTCGCCTCCCAGGCCGGTCTCGCGCTCGCGCCGCACTACGCCATGGAGATCCACCTGCACCTCGCGGCGACGTACCCGACCGAGCCGTGGGTGGAGCACTTCGAGTGGCTGAGCCCGCTCTTCGAGGAGAGCCTGGAGATCCGCGACGGCCGCATCTGGCTCTCCGAGCGGCCGGGCCTCGGCATCACGCTGAGCGAGCGGATGCGCGCGCTCACCGTCGAGTCGTGCGAGGTCGGGACGGCATGATGTGCCCGTGACGACGACGCTGGCCGCCCGGGTGGTCGACGGCCTCAAGGCCCGGATCCTGTCCGGCGACCTGGCCCCCGGGAGCAAGCTGCCGTCCGAGGCCGAGCTGATCGAGGAGTACGCCGTCTCCCGCACTGTCGTGCGGGAGGCGGTGACCCGGCTCCGAGCCGAGGGCCTGGTGGAGACCTTCCAGGGCCGTGGGTCGTTCGTGCTCGCCGTGCCCGAGCCCACGTCGTTCGCCGTGGAGGCCTCGTCGGTGCGCAGCCACCACGACGTGCTCGACGTCATCGACTTCCGGATCGGCATCGAGAGCGAGGCGGCGGCACTGGCCGCCGCGCGGGCCGACGAGTCCGGACGTACGGCGGTGCGCGACGCGCTCTCCGCGTTCGCCGCCGCCGAGCCGGAGCACGCCGTCGAAGCGGACTTCGCCTTCCACCGGGCGGTGGCGGCCGCGAGCGGCAACCGCTTCTACCTCGACCTGCTCGACTCGATGGGGCCGATGATCATCCTGCTGCCGCGCACCCGGCTCGGGGACGCCTACTCGCTGACCGACGCGACGCACGTGGAGCGGGTGCGCCACGAGCACGACAACGTCGCGGCGGCCGTGCTGGCCGGCGACCCGGACACCGCCCGGGCGGCGATGCGGGTGCACCTCGGCAACACCCGCCGCCGCCTGACGTCCTGACCGGGACGGTCCGTCACCAGCGCGACGTGTTGGGGGTGAAGCCGGGGTCGATCGAGCGCATGTAGACGGTGTCCTCGCGCGCGCGGACGTCGCAGGCGAGGTACTGCTCGTGCAGCAGCCCCAACGCGTCCCGGTCCAGCTCGACACCGAGGCCCGGCGTGGTCGGCACCGCCACGGAGCCCTGCTCGAAGGACAGCACGCCCGGGCGGACCACGTCCTGGGTCTTCCAGGGGTAGTGCGTGTCGCAGGCGTAGGTGAGGTTCGGCGTCGCCGCGGCCAGGTGCACCATCGCGGCCAGCGAGACGCCGAGGTGGGAGTTGCTGTGCATGGACAGCCCCATGCCGAAGGTGTCGGTGATCCCGCCGAGCAGCGCCGAGCGCCGCAGCCCGCCCCACAGGTGGTGGTCGGAGAGCACCACCTGCACCGCGTCGGCCAGCACCGCCGGCTTGAGGTGCTCGAAGGAGATCACGCACATGTTGGTGGCCAGCGGCAGGTCGGTGCGGGCGGCCACGGCAGCCATCCCGTCGATGCCGGGAGTCGGGTCCTCGAGGTACTCCACGACGTCGGCCAGCCGGTCGGCCACCTTCACCGAGGTCTCCGGGGTCCACGCACCGTTGGGGTCCAGCCGCAGCGGCAGGTCCGGGAACTCCGCGCGCAGCGCCTCCACGGCGATGCACTCCTCGTCGGGGTCGAACACCCCACCCTTGAGCTTCAGCGACCCGAAGCCCCAGCCGTCCACGAGGCGCCGCGCCTGCTTCACGACGCCGTCCGGGTCGAGCGCCTCGCCCCAGTCGTCCTCGGGCAGCCCGGGGTGGCCGGCCCACTTGTAGAACAGGTAGCCGCTGAAGGGCACCCGCTCGCGGACCGCACCCCCGAGCAGGTCGCTCACCGGCCGGCCGGTCGCGCGGCCCTGCGCGTCGAGGCAGGCCACCTCGAACGGGGAGAACACCAGGTCGACCGCCGAGCTCACGTCGAGCATCCCGCCGAACGACGCGCCCGCACCGCCGGTCTCCCGGCCGAGCGCGTCGGCCACGACCCGGCGCAGGCCGTGCAGGTCGTAGGGGTCGTGGCCCGGGAGGGCCGCGGCGACCGCCTCGAGCCGGGCGAGGTGGGCGGCACCGCCGTACGTCTCACCGAGGCCGACCAGCCCGTCGTCTGTGTGCACCTCGACGACCGCGCGCAGCACCCACGGCTGGTGGACGCCGACCACGTTGAGCAGCGGCGGGTCCTCGAACGCGACCGGCGTGACGGCGACCCGGCTGACCCGGCTGACCGTCACGACTTGACCGCGAGCACCGGCACGCTCGCCTCGAGCAGGATGCGCTGCGCCTCGCTGCCCATCACCAGCTTGCCGACGGGGCTGCGGCGGCGCATCCCGATCACGATCATCCGGGCGTCGGTGGAGCGCACCAGCGCCTCGAAGGCCGAGACGATGTCGCCCTGGTGGTCGCCGTGGTCGACCCGGGCGGTCACCCCGGCGGCCCGCGCACGGGCCACCAGCTCCGCGGTGGCGGTCTCGTCGACGAGGTCGGCGTCGACGGTCGCACCCCGCCGGGGGCTGTTGACGATGACGACGTCGTCGCCGTGTGCGGAGGCCTCCTCGAGCCCGGCGGTGAGGGCGGCCTCGCCGACGACGGTGGGCACGTAGCCGATCAGGATGGTCATGTCTCTCCTCGTTGCCAGGGTTGCCAGGGTTGCCGGGGCTGGTCAGACGGTGATGTCGGCGTCCTCGCGGTCAGGCGCCGACGTGTCGGCGGTGGCGGCCGGCGTACGGCGGCGCAGCAGGTGCTTGACCACCGGCCACAGGGCGACCACCACGAAGAGCGCGAGGATCGTGCCGCTGATCGGCCGGGTGAAGAAGCCGGTCGGGTCGCCGTCGAAGATCAGCAGCGAGCGGCGGGTGCTGGACTCGACGATCGAGCCGAGCACGAACGCCAGCACCATCGGGCCGGGCTCGAAGCCCGCCTTCTTCATCAGGTAGCCGACGACCCCGAAGAAGATCATCACGAAGATGTCGAAGATCGAGTTGTTGATCGTGTAGACGCCGAGGATCGTGATCAGGGCCGTGATCGGTGCGAGGATCGCGGGCCGCACCCGCAGGATCCGCACGAAGATGCCGACCAGCGGGATGCTCAGCAGCAGCAGGATCAGGTTGCCGATGTACATCGAGTTGATGACGCCCCAGAACAGGTCGGGGCGCTCGTCGACGAGCTGCGGCCCGGGCGTGATGCCGAGGATCAGCAGCGCGCCGAACAGCATCGCCATCGACGCGTTGGCCGGGATGCCGATGGTCAGCAGCGGGATGAACGACGACGTCGCGGCGGCGTTGTTGGCGGTCTCCGGCGAGGCGACGCCCTCGATGGCGCCACGGCCGAACCGGCTCGGGTCCTTCGCGATCCGCTTCTCGGTGGCGTACGCCGCCAGCGACGACATCACCGCGCCGCCTCCGGGCAGGACGCCGAGCACGAAGCCGATCAGCGAGCCACGGCCGATCGCGCCGGAGGACTGCTTGAGGTCGGCGCGGGAGGGCCAGATGTTCGCGACCTTGGCCGGCACGTGCGCCTTTCCGTGCCGCTCCTCGAGGTTGTAGAGGATCTCCCCCACACCGAACAGGCCCATGGCCACGACCACGAAGTCGATGCCGTCCGCGAGCTGGAGGCTGCCGAAGGTGAACCGCTCGGCGCCGCTGAAGGTGTCGCGACCGACGGTGGCGAGCAGCAGCCCGACCGCGGCGGCGATCAGCGCCTTGAGCATGTGCCCGTTGCCGATGGTCGCGACGAGCAGCACGCCGAGCAGGGCCAGGGCGGCGTACTCCGGCGGGCCGAAGTCGAGGGCGAAGCCCGCGATCAGCGGGGCCAGCAGGGTGAGGCCGATGATGGAGATGGTGGCGCCGACGAACGAGCCGATCGCGGCGATGCCGAGCGCGGTGCCGGCCTTGCCCTGCTTGGCCAGCGCGAACCCGTCGAACACGGTGACCACCGAGGACGCCTCGCCCGGCAGCCGCAGAAGCACGGACGTGATCGTGCCGCCGTACTGCGCGCCGTAGTAGATGCCGGCGAGCATGATGATCGCGGAGACCGGGTCGATGTTGTAGGTGATCGGCAGCAGGATCGCGATCGTGGCGGCCGGACCGAGGCCCGGCAGCACACCGATCAGCATGCCGATGACGACGCCGATGAGGCAGTAGAGCAGGTTGTGCGGCTGGGTGACGATCCCGAAGCCGTCCAGGAATGCGTTGACGTCCATGGTGTCGGCCCGCCCTTCTCTCAGATCAGGTGGGGCAGCGGGATGCGCAGCCCGTAGAGGAACAACAGGTAGAAGGCGGCCACGGTCGCCACCGAGATGACGACGGTGCTGCGCCAGCTCTCGCCGCCGAGGAAGCGCAGCCACACGGCGCACAGCAGCAGCGACGGGATCTCGAAGCCGATCACCGGCATCAGCGCACCGAGCACCAGGAAGGTGACCACCCCGACCGCGGGCAGCACGCTGGCGCGGGTGAACTTCTCGCTGTCCTGCAGCCGGCGGCCGACCATCAGCAGCGCGACGGCCAGCGCCGCGATCAGCACCGAGACGACGAACGGCCACAGGCCGGGGCCGGGCTTGCGCAGCGAGCCGAGGCCGTAGCCCAGGGCGAGGGCCGCGCCGCCGAGACCGATGACGAGGGCGACGAGCGCACCGACCACCTGGTAGGCGGGGCCACCCGGAGGTGCCTGCTCCTCGGCCAGGCTCTCGGCCACCTCGGCCTCGAGCTCGGTGAGGATGTCCCGCTCATCGGCCGGGGCGGCCGTGGGGGTGGTGCGCTCGTCGCTCATCTGGGTCCGTTCGTCGTGCGGGTGCTGCGCGGTGGGTGGTGCAGGCCTCAGCTGCTGGAGCCGAGGTCGATGCCGTACTTCTTCACGAGGTCGGCGTAGCGCTGCTTGTCCTTCTCGAGCTGGGCCTTCACCTCGTCACCGGAGACCTCCATCGGGGTGAGGCTGTTCTGCTTGTTGAAGCTCTTGTACTCGGCCGTCTTGAAGGTGGACTGCATGCCCGTGCGCAGGGAGTCCTCGACGTCCTGCGAGGTGCCCTTCGGGACCGTCAGGAAGCGGTACTGCGCGACCTCGACGTCGAGCCCCTGCTCCTTGGCCGTGGGCACGTCGGGCAGGTAGCCGACCCGCTGGGAGCCGAAGACCGAGAGCGGCACGAGCTTGCCGGACTTGATGTTCTCGATGGCCTCGCCGACCTGCATGCAGGCGGTGTCGACCTGGTTGCCGAGGACCGCGGTCAGGGTCGGGGCGCCACCGTCGAACGGGACGGCCTCCGACTTCACGCCGGCCGACTCGTAGGTCAGGGCGCAGGACAGCTGGGCGCCGGTGCCGACCCCGGAGGTGCCGTAGGTGATCTTCTTGGTGGCGGCCTTGATGTCGTCGAGCGACCGGTAGCCGCTCTTGGGGTTGGTGACCAGGACGTAGTCGTCACGGGAGACACCCTCGACCACGTCGAAGTCGTCGAGGTTGGTGACCTCGTTCGCGCTGACCGCGAGCGGGGTGATCACGAACAGCGAGGCGTTCTGGATGGCGATGGTCTGGCCGTCCGGCTTGGCCTTGGACACCTGCGCCGCCGCGAGCGCACCGTTGGCGCCCTCGCGGTTGATCACCGGGAAGGCCGCGCCGAGGGCGTCGGAGAGCCCCTTGGAGACGGCGCGGCTGATCAGGTCGCTGGAACCGCCGGCCGAGGCGCCGACGAACATCTGCACGGCGCCGGACGGGTAGTCCGAGCCGCCCCCGCCGCCACCGCCGGAGGTGGACTTCACGCCGCCGCAGGCGGACAGGGCCAGGCTGGCGCCCGTGACGGCGACGAGCGCGGCGAGGCGAGTGGTCTGCTTGCGCATCCTTTGACTCCTTGATCCGGGTGCGTCGACAGGGGCCGACGCCGTGTGAGCACCGACACTAGGTTTGGGTGACGATGCCCGTCCAAGCCCGATTACGCATGGAGTGATACAGGGTGAGCATCGTAAAGGGTGCACACCGGTCGGCCGCCGCCCGGGGTCGACGATGCACGCGGCGGTCCGAAACTCCCGGCGGTGATCTATGGTGCGCATCGTGATCACGCTCGAACAGGTCCGCTCCTTCGTGGCCGTCGCCGAGGAGCTGCACTTCGGACGCGCCGCCGAGCGACTGCAGATGACCCAGCCCCCGCTCTCCCGGCAGATCCAGAAGCTCGAGCGCGCCGTCGGGGCGCAGCTGCTCGAGCGCGACAACCGCCGCGTCGCGCTCACCGGCGCCGGCGCCGCCTTCCTCGACGAGGCCTACCGGCTGCTCACCGTGGTCGAGAGCGCCGGCGACCTGGCCCGGCGCGTGGACGCCGGTGCCGCGGGGGTGGTGCGGCTCGGCTTCACGGCGGTCTCCGCGATCTCCATCCTCGGGCCGCTGCTGCGACGGCTGCAGGGCGACCTGCCCGACGTCGAGGTCGTGCTCTCCGAGCGGGTCACCCGCGCGCAGGTCGAGGGCATCCGGCGCGGCGAGCTCGACCTGGGCCTGGCCCGTCCCCCGTTCGACACCGACCTGGTCTCCTCGCGCGTGGTCCTGCGGGAGCCGCTGATGGCGGTCGTGCCGGCCGGGCACGCGCTGGCCGACCTCGACCGCCCGCTGTCCCCCGCCGACTTCGACGGTGCGCCGGTGATCGGCTACCACCCGGACCAGTCGCGCTACTTCCACGAGCTGACCGCCAGGTTCCTGGCCAACGCCCACCCGCGGATCGAGCAGCGCGTGCACCAGGTGCTCACCGCGATGCTGCTGGTCGGCGCCGACCGTGGGGTGGCGCTCGCGCCCGCCTCGGCGCTCTCGCTCGGCGTCGAGGGCGTGGTGTTCAAGGAGCTGGCGCACGGGGGCGGCGACACCCGGCTCGACGCCGACCCGGAGCGCCCCGTCGAGCTGCACGCGATCTGGGCGCGGGAGGCCGTCACCCCCGTCCTGCGCAGGGTCCTGACCGTCGTCGGGGCGGTCACCGAGCAGTCGAGGGCGCGCTGACCCGGCGCGTCGACAGCCTTCCCGAGGCGATGCGTGCCGCGCATCGTGGAATACAACTTCGGGCTTGGACAGGCATCGTGGAGCCGACCTAGCGTGAGGCGACCGGCGACGAGCCGGGCCAACTGTGACGACGAGAAGGACGCCTCGTGACCGAGTACAGCCCGACCGACCTGGCCGCCCAGCTGAAGAGCGGGTTGCTCTCGTTCCCGGTCACCCACTTCACCGACGACCTCGCCTTCGACGAGGGCGGCTACCGCAAGCACCTCGCCTGGCTGGCCGAGCACCCCGTCGCGGGGCTGTTCGCCGCCGGCGGGACGGGCGAGGGGTTCTCGCTCACCTTCGAGGAGACCGACCGGGTGGTCCGCGCGGCCGTGGACGAGGTGTCGGGCACGGTCCCGGTGCTCGCGCCGGCCACCGGGAGCACCGCCAACGCGGTCGCGCAGGCCGAGGCGGCCGCGGCGGCCGGGGCGGACGGCATCCTGCTCATGCCTCCCTACCTCACCGAGGGCAGCCAGGCCGGCCTGGTCGAGCACGTCTCCCGGGTCTGTGACGCCACCGGCCTCGGCGTCGTGGTCTACAGCCGCGCGAACGCCGTACTCACCGACGTCTCCGTCGCCACCCTCGCCGACCGCAACCCGACGCTGGTCGGCTTCAAGGACGGCGTCGGCCGGATCGAGCAGATGACCCGCATCTACGCCCGGGTCGGCGACCGGCTCACGTACGTCGGCGGGCTGCCCACCGCCGAGACCTTCGCCCTGCCGCTGCTGCAGCTCGGCGTGAGCACGTACTCCTCGGCGCTGTTCAACTTCGCGCCGCAGTTCGCGATCGACTTCTACGACGCGGTCCGTGCCCAGGACAGGGACGAGGTCTACCGTCGGCTCAACGAGTTCGTGATCCCCTACCTGGACATCCGGGACCGCACCCCTGGGTACGCCGTCTCCATCGTCAAGGGCGGGCTGGC
>Ga0308176_10001924_pt1 | contig 13072 bp, 10 predicted proteins | sample PhyCR2_3_FD_203890 | JGI IMG/M metagenome (GOLD analysis project Ga0308176, IMG submission 203890) | Soil microbial communities from UC Gill Tract Community Farm, Albany, California, United States - DLSLS.C.R2 | ecosystem: Environmental > Terrestrial > Soil > Agricultural land | place: USA... | reverse complement strand
CGCGGGACGCGCAGCGCCCGCGCGCCCTCGATCACGCCGAGCGCCGCGCCCATCGCGGTCTCGATCTGGAAGACATCGGGCGAGGACGGATCCGATGGGTCGAGCGTCTTGAGGTTGCGGATCAGGGGCAGCGCCGGCGCGCCGCCGATGGCGTGGAGGTCGAACCAGATCGTGTTCGTGTTGAAGAAGCGGTGGCGCGCCGTGTCCTGGAAGGCAGCCAGGTCGTCCTCGGGCGTCTGGGCGATCTCGCGCAGCAGCAGGCCGCCGTCCGAGCGCCGGCGCGCGATGTGGCCGCCCTTGCGATCCGCCGGCGTCCGGTCCGCGACCTCCATGACGAACGGCGCCTCCTCGCGCGCGATCCAGGCCAGGATGCGCGGGTCGAGCACCGCCGCGAGGTTGTCCGAGCTCGACACGAACGCCCAGCGGTAGCCGCGTTCGAGCATCGCGTCCAGGACGCCGGAGGTCTGCAGCGAGGTGAAGAGGTCGCCGTGGCCCGGCGGGCACCACTCGAGCTCCGGGTTCGCCGGCCAGGACGCGGGCATCAGATCCTCGGCGAGCACCTTCGGCTCCTTCGACTGCAGGAAGTCGGCGGGCAGGTCGGCCGACAGCCCGGCGTGGCGCTCGAGCGCGGCGAGCGAGTCCTCGCGGGTGGCGAAGGAGTTCATCAGCACGAGCGGCACGCGGGCGCCCGAGCGCTCGCGCAGCCCCAGCACCTGGCGCGCGATCAGGTCCAGGAACGTCTGGCCCTCGCGCGCCTGGAGCAGCGACTTGGCGCGCGTCATGCCCATGCTGGTCCCCAGGCCGCCGTTGAGCTTGATGACGACCGCCTGGTCGAGCAGCTCGCCGCCGCCGGAGTCCGGCAGCGCCTCTGCGTCCGGCACCGAGTCCACGGGCTCGATGTCCGCCTCGGGTATGAGGCCGGTGTCGCCGGCGGCGAGCCGCCGGTAGAGCTCCGCGAACGTGTCGATCGCGACGCCGGCGACCCCGGCGTCGCGCATCTTCTGGGTACAGGCCTCCAGCCCCGCGGCGCTCATGCGGCGCCGGAGGCTAACGACCGGTCAGCCGAACCGTCTTGCTCTTGGACGCAGCGCCGGCCGGCCTGGCGACGACCTTCACGTTCAGGCCATGCCGTGCCCGCCGCAGCCGCTTGCGGGCGCTCCTGGTGAGCTTGACCCGGACGGTCCTGCTGGTGCCGTTGGCGATGGCGTATTTCGCCCGGCCCAGCACGATCGTCCTGGCCGCGAGGCCCTTCGCCTTCGGCTTGCGGGCGAGCCGCAGCTCGACCCTCCCCGCGCAGTCGGCCGCGACCGCCGGGCAGCTGAGCCGCACGCCGACGACGCCCCTGCGCGCCCTGAGCTTCTTGAAGGCAAACGCCGGCGCGAGCGCCGCGCGCGGCAGCAACGGGGTCGTGACCGCAACCGACGCATGGCCGGTCGCCGTCAGGCCGGCCGGATCGGTGGCGGTCGCCGTGGCCGTGTGCGACCCGAGCGTCGTGAACGAGTGGGTCACGACCAGCCCGGAGACCGGCGGCGTCCCGTCGTCGAACGTCCAGGTCACGCCCGGCAGCTCGTTGGGGTCGAGGTCGGCGACGGACGCGCCGAAGGTCACCGTCTCGCCGGTCTCCGCTGACGTCTTGTCGACCGTTGCCGTGATGGTCGGCGTGTGGCGGCCGTACTCGTAGGCGCCGATGTCGGTCCGGCCGTTGACCGCGCGGAACTCGCCCCCCAGGTCCGCCATCGGCTCCCCGCCGCCGGGAACCGGGTCGCCGGCGTCGATCAGCGGCGAGTCGAACCGCGGCCGCAGGTCGCCGTGCGTCAGGTCGAGCAGCTTCGCGTCGGCGCCGTCGACGTTGTGCGCGCCCGGCGCGAACTCGATCCCTGTGCCCGGCGTGAAGATGGCGTGGTCGGCGCGGTAGAAGCTGTAGTCGACCTCGACGCGGGCGGTGCCGGTGTTGAGGCGCGCCAGCTCGATGTCCGGTGTCTCGGGATCGCCGCCACCCCCGACGATCGCGGTGTTGGAGAGCACGAGCTTCGACGTGTGGTCGTCGCTCTCGGCGCCGGCATACGTGCCGTTCAACGTGACGTGGCGCAGCGTCGTGACGATGTCGCCGGCGCCGCCGAACAGATAGCCGACGACCGGCGCGCCCGTGACGGTCGAGTCGTCCAGCAACGTGCTGTCCGCGCTCGCGTTGAGGCCTTTGATGTCGCCGCTCAGGCGCATGAAGCGCAGCGTCTTGAAGCCGGCGCCGTCCGTGGTCGCGGCGTAGCGGCCCTGCGCCTGGACGCCGCTGACCAGCGCGTCACCCGCGCCGCTGATCGCGATGCCGTAGTCCGCGTGCGGCGACGCCAGCGACGCCAGCGCCGCGCCGTCGGTGAACGACCCGTCGTCGTGCAGCGACACCGCGGTCGAGGCGTCGACCGGGTTGTCGCGGAGGTCCACCGTCACGCGCTCGGCGGTGCCCGCGAGATAGAGGCCGATCGACGGGCCGCCGGACGGCTCGTGGATCGTCAGGTCGCGGATCGACGACGAGGAGTGGCCGAGAAAGACGCCCCAGGCCGCGCTGCCGCCGTCGATGACGGTCGCGCCCTGTCCCGCGCCGGCGATGTGCGTCTCGTAGTTGACCTGCGCGCCGCCCGTGAACGTCCCGGCGGCGAGCAGGATGTCGTCCGCGCTGGACGAGGCGTTCGCGGCTGTGATCGCGGCCGCCAGCGTCGGCTCCGGCGTGCCGGCGCAGCCGGCGTGCGCGGGCACGCAATAGGTCGCCGCGCTCGCACTTGCAGACGTGACCGCCATGGCGAGAACGGCCATGGCGCCGACGAGGCCCCGGATGAGCATGGCGCCGATACTAGGGGCGCTGCCAGCTGGTCAGATAGTCCCTCTGGACATCTGTCAGGTCGTCGATCTCGACACCCAGCGAGGCGAGCTTCAGCCGCGCGACCTCCCGGTCGATCGCCTCCGGGACCGGGTGGACGCCCGGCGCGAGCGAGCCGGCACGCACGACGAGCTCCTCGACGGCCAGCGCGTGGATGGCGAACGAGACGTCCATCACGGCCGCCGGGTGGCCCTCGCCGGCGGCCAGGTTCACGACGCGGCCGCGGGCCAGCAGGTTCAGGCGGCGGGCGCCGACGACGTACTCGTCCACGAGCGGCAGGACCGCCCGCCGCTCGTCGCCCAGGTCGGGGAGCGAGATCTCGACGTCGAAGTGGCCGGCGTTGGCCAGGATCGCGCCGTCCTTCATGCGCTCGAAGTGCTCGCGGCGCAGGACGTCGCGGTTGCCGGTGACGGTGACGAAGACGTCGCCGCGCTCGGCAGCGTCCAGCGCCGGCATGACGTCGAAGCCCTCCATCCGCGCCTCGAGCGCCCGCATCGGATCCACCTCGCAGACGATCACGGTCGCGCCGGCGCCGCGGGCGCGCAGGGCGATCCCGCGGCCGGTCGCGCCGTAGCCGAGCACGACCAGCGTCTGGCCGGCCAGCAGCAGGTTCGTTGCGCGCAGGATGCCGTCGAGCGCCGACTGGCCGGTGCCGAAGCGATCGTTGAACGCGCGCTCGGACGCCGCCTCGTTGACCGCGAGGATCGGGAACCGCAGGCGCCCCGCGCGCTCGATCGCCCGCAGGCCGACCAAACCCGAGGTGGTCTCCTCCGTGCCGCCGATGACGCCATCGGCGTCCAGCAGCGCGGCCGCCAGGTCGGCGCCGTCGTCCAGCGTCACCTGGGGCTTCGTGGCGAGCACGGGCTCGAGCTGCGGCTCGCGCTCGCCGCGCTCGGCATGTGCGCCGATCGCCTCGACGACGTCGCTCTGGACCGTCAGCGGGTTGGCGGAGCACAGCGCGACCGACGCGCCGCCGGCCTCGAGCGTTTCGACCAGCACGGCCGTCTCGGCCGTCACGTGCAGGCAGGCGCCCACACGCAGGTCCGCGAGCGGCCGCTCGGAGGCGAACCGCTCGCGGATCGAGCCCAGGACCGGCATCCGGCCCCGGGCCCAGTCGATGCGATCGCTAGTAGCGATAGTGATCCGGCTTGAACGGCCCCTCGACGGGGACGCCGATGTAGGCCGCCTGCTCGGGGCGCAGCGTCGTCAGCTTCGCGCCGAGCGCATCGAGGTGCAGCCGCGCGACCTTCTCGTCGAGGTGCTTGGGCAGCACGTAGACCTTGTTCTCATACTCGTCGTTCTTCGTGAACAGCTCGATCTGGGCGATCGTCTGGTTCGTGAACGAGTTCGACATGACGAACGACGGGTGGCCGGTCGCGTTGCCGAGGTTCAGCAGGCGACCCTCGCTGAGCAGGATGATCGCGTGGCCGTCGGGGAACGTCCACTTGTCGACCTGGGGCTTGATGTTGTCGCGCTCCGCGACGTTCGCCAGCCCCGCCACGTCGATCTCGTTGTCGAAGTGGCCGATGTTGCCCACGATCGCCTGGTGCTTCATGCGCCCCATGTGGTCGGCGGTGATGATGTCCCGGTTGCCGGTGGTGGTGACGAAGACGTCGGCGGTCTCGATCACGTCCTCGAGCGTCTTGACGTCGTAGCCCTCCATGCACGCCTGCAGCGCGCAGATCGGGTCGATCTCGGTGATGACCACCTTCGCGCCCTGTGCGCGCAGCGAAGCGGCGGAGCCCTTGCCGACGTCCCCGTAGCCGCAGACGACCGCGGTCTTGCCGGCGAGCATGACGTCGACGGCGCGGTTGATGCCGTCCACCAGCGAGTGGCGGCAGCCGTAGAGGTTGTCGAACTTCGACTTCGTGACCGAGTCGTTGACGTTGATCGCCGGGAAGATCAGCTGCCCGGCCTGGGCCAGCTGGTAGAGCCGGTTGACGCCGGTGGTGGTCTCCTCGGTGACGCCCTTGATCCCCTGGCCGACCTTCGTCCACTTCTCCGGGTTGTCGGCGACCGACTTCTGCAGCAGCGTCAGGAAGACGCGGAACTCCTCGGACTCGGCCGAGGCGGGATCCGGCACCGCGCCGGCCTTCTCGAACTCGCTGCCCTTGAGCACCAGCATCGTGGCGTCGCCGCCATCGTCGAGGATCATGTTCGGGCCGTCGCCGTCCGGCCACGTGAGCATCTGGTCCGTGCACCACCAGTACTCCTCCAGCGTCTCGCCCTTCCAGGCGTACACCGGGACACCTGCGGCGGCGATCGCCGCGGCGGCGTGGTCCTGGGTCGAGAAGATGTTGCACGACGCCCAGCGGACCTCGGCGCCGAGCGCGACGAGCGTCTCGATCAGCACGGCGGTCTGGATCGTCATGTGCAGCGAGCCGCTGATGCGCGCGCCCTTGAGCGGCTGCACGTCGGCGAACTCGCGGCGCGTGGCCATCAGCCCGGGCATCTCGTGCTCGGCGAGGGTGATCTCCTTGCGGCCGAACTCGGCCAGGGTGATGTCGGCGACCTTGTAGTCCTGGGTCGTCGTCTGCTCGGCAGTCGTCATCGCGTCTCCGTGAGTTGGATCGGTCGAGCCGCCTCCAGCAGGCGCTGATGCTTCTCCTGCTCGAAGGACAGCCAGTCGTCGGCGGGAACTTCGGCGGGACGCGCGGGCTGCGCCTCGAACCACGCCCCCACCGCGTCCGCGAGCTCCTCGTCGCGGCGCAGGCGTAGTGCGAAGCCGACCTCCTGCAGGCTCACGCCGCGCCCGTCGAGCAGCTCGCGCAGGGTGCGCAGCCGCTGGAGCTCCTCGGGGCCGTACAGGCGGTAGCCCGAGGGCGAGCGGCGGGCCTCGATCAGGCCCGAGCTCTCGATGTAGCGCAGCATGCGCGGCGACCAACCGGTCGTCTGCGCAGCCTCATGGATGGTCAGCGCGTCCATTGCGCGCGAACCTTACCACGGTTGTGTGAAGGTTCAGGCCCTACGCGGTGGCGGCAAGCACGCTCGAGCGGGCCTTGCCCTGCTGCTCGTAGAGCCGCACGACCGCCCGCGTCGCGGCGTCGGCCGAGCGCAGCCGGGCGACGATGTCCGCCGCGCGCATGCGGTCGTAGCCGTCCCACGGCGCGTCCACGTGCACCTCGGCGCCGACGTCGTCGGAGGGGCCGGCCTCGTAGGCCAGCGCCGCCTCGCGATCCACGTGGCGCGGCGCGAGCTCCTCCTCGCTCGGCGCGTCGAAGTCGACCGGAGCCTCGACGTGCTCGACCGCCTCCACGACGATCGGCTCCGCGACGTCGGGGCTCACGGCCTCGTCCGCGGGCCACGGCACTCGCTCATCGGCACGGTCGTGCTCGAGCAGGCCGGTGACGGTGCGGAGCACGTCGACGCCGAGCTTGGCGGCGCGCCACGTGATCTCGAGGGGCAGGCGAATCGGAAGCGTGATCAGCGAGGTCATGCCACCAGGACTACCCGATCGAAGGCTCTCGCCACATCGTCGCCACGGTGTGCGCGTCGTCGGGCGTGGTGAAGGAGCCGATCTTGCGGTAGCCGATCGCCTCGTAGCGCTCGTCGTTGGCCGGGTTGCTGGACTCCAGGTACGTGGGCACCCCCTCGGCGTCGAACAGCGCCAGGCACTCGGCGAGCAGTCCCATCCCCAGGCCCTCGCCGCGCCGGTCCGGTCGCGTGCCGAGCAGGCTGAGGTAGTAGTGCGGCCTCTCGCGCGGGTGGGCCTGCTCGAACCGGTCGAGCAGCTCGAGCACATCGTCCGCCAGCATCGTCTCCAAGCGCGCCTCCTCGTCGTGGGTCAGCTCGGTCCCGCCGGGCGGGATCCACAGCGCCGCCGCTGCGGCCCCGTCGAGCATCCGCAGCCAGGGGTAGCGCAGCGCGCTGCCGATCAGCAGCCGCCAGAGCACCTCGAGATCCGCGAGGTCGCCGAACGCCCAGCGCCAGAGCGGGTCGCCGGCGAAAGCTGCGGTCAGGGTTGCGGTGACGTCCTCGAGGTCCGACTCGGTGGCGGGACGCGACCACACGCGCTAGGAAGCGCTCAGCTCGTCCTTGAGGCGCACGAGCACGTCGACCGGGCCCGGATCGGCCCCGCGCAGCACCGCCAGGTACAGCGACACCAGGTCGCCGAGCAGGACGAGCGAGAACACGCGCTCGGCGGTCGTGCTGCCGCGCGACTCGACGCGCACGATGTCCTGGGCCGCGTCGCCGATGAGCTTGCTCGTCAGCTCGATGCGGGTCTTCGTGCGCGGGTGCGTGTCGGAGTCGTCCAGGAAGACCTGCGCGAACGGGCCCAGGCCCTCGACGCCGCTCCAGCCGACGAGCTCGTTGTGGTCGAGCTCGGGCAGCTCGTGCGCGAACGCATGGACCTTCGCGTTCTCGTTGATCTGCGTCTTCCAGCGATAGGCGATCGCGGTCGTCAGGCCGGCGCCGGCGATCAGGGGGATGGTGCCGTGCAGGCGCCGCGCGATCGACTTGGCCAGCGAGTCCTCGGGTGCATCCGGCCCCCACTCCTCGACGAGCGCCTCGAGGTGCTCGGCGGCGACGTCGATCTCGGAGCCCATGCGCGGCCCCGCGCCGCAGGCAGCGGCGACCTCGAGGGCGGCGACCGTCGAGTACGCGACCGCGGCACGCGGCTGGAAGCCGCCGGCGACCGGGATCACGGGGACGCCCTCGCGCCGCGCGGACTCGGCGAGCTGGCCGCCGCTCGTCACCACGACGCGCCGCGCGCCCAGCGCGCCGGCAGCCTCGTAGCAGGCGAGCGTCTCCTCGGTGTTGCCCGAGTAGGAGGAGCAGAGCACGGTGGTGTCCGGTGTCGTCCACGCGGGCAGGCCGTAGGAGCGCGCGGCGATGATCGCGCGCACCGCGTGATCGCCGAGGATCGCGCGCGCAAGCGCGCCGCCCACCGACGAGCCGCCCATGCCGGCGACGATCAGCCCCGCGGGCGAGTCCCAGCGGCCGAGGTTCGTCGACTCGACCTTCCACTGCGCGTCGCGCAGGTGCTCGGGGAGCGCGAGGACGTCCGTCAGCTGGTCGGAGCTGTCGACGTCGGCGATCGTGCGGCGGTCGAGCGTGACGGTCTCAGATGTTTCAGAAGGTGATGGCGCCATCCGGGATCTCCGTGTGCGGAAAGACTCGCACGCCTCGGGTCAGTACGTTGTCCGCCCCCACCGTCACGCCCTCACCGAGGACGGCGCCGCCGCTGACGACGGTGCGCTCGCCGATGCGCACACCGGCGGCAACGATGCAGTTGGTCAGCACGCAGCCGGCGCCGATCTCGGCGCCCTGCATCACGACCGAGCGCTCGATGCGCGCATGCTCGCCGACCGACACGCCGTCGCCCAGCACGACGAGCGAGCCGACATGCGCGCCCGCGCCGATCTCGCACCCGCGCTCCACGACGGCGGGCGGGACCACACGGCCGGTGGCGACGACGTCCTCGGCCACCGCGATGTAGCCGTCGCCCAGGCGCTGCAGGACGTCGGTCTGCACGTTGCCCTCGATGATGTCGAACGTGCCCTGCAGGTAGCGCTCGGGCGTGCCGATATCGAGCCAGTACGCGTCGGCCGGGAAGCCGTACAGGCCCTTGCCGACGAGCCGCGGCCAGATCTCGCGCTCGATCGAGACGGCGCGGTCGGGCTGGATCATCTCGACCACCGAGCGCTCGAGCACGTAGGCGCCGGCGGAGATCAGGTTCGAGTCGATCTGGTCTGCGCTGGGCTTCTCGACGAACTCCCGGACGGAGTTGTTCTCGTTGAGCCGCACGAGCCCGTAGTTGGTCGGGTCGGGCACCGGGACGAGCGCCAGCGTGCCGCTCGCCTGCGTCCGCTCGTGCTGGGCGATCTGGGCGCTCAGGTCGATGTCGGTCAGGACGTCGCCGTTGAGCATCAGGAAGCGGTCGTCCAGGAACGACTCGGCGAACTTCAGCGCCCCGGCCGTGCCGCGCGGCTCGGGCTCCTCGACGAAGCGCAGCCGGATGCCCAGCTGCGAGCCATCGCCCAGGACGTTGCGCACGCTCGTGGCGAGGAAGCCGCAGCTCAGGATCACGTCGTCGACCCCGTGGCGCTTGAGCCACTCGAGCATGTAGACGATGAACGGCCGGTCCACGAGCGGGACGACCGGCTTGGGGACCGTCGACGTCAGCGGCCGCAGGCGCGTGCCCTCGCCACCGACGAGGATGACCGCCTGCATCTAGCCGGCCCCGTTGCGCGTGCGGCCGATCCCCTCGTAGATCAGCCCTGCGGCGCCGATTGCCTCCGCGTCCAGTGCGTTGCGTCCGTCGATGACCAGGGTGCCGCTCATGTCCTGTGCAGCCTTCCCCCAGTCGAGCTCCTTGAACTCCGACCACTCGGTGACCAGCACCACGGCATCGGCGCCGGTCACGCACTCCGTGGCCGACTGCGCGAACTCGACGCCGCGGATCAGCTTGCGCGCCTCCTCCTCGGCGACGGGGTCGTAGACCACGACCTTCGCGCCATCGGCCTGCAGTCGCGCACTGAGCACGAGCGACGTCGCCTCGCGCATGTCGTCCGTGTTCGGCTTGAAGGCGAGCCCGAGCAGCGCGACCCGCTTGCCCACAAGGGTCCCGAGGTGCTTGTGCAGCTTGCTCATCACGCGCCGCTTCTGCAGCTCGTTGACCTCGATGACGGCGTTGAGCAGCTGGAAGTGGTAGCCCGAGTTGCCGGCGAGCTGCTTGAGCGCCGTCACATCCTTGGGAAAACAGGAACCGCCGAACCCAAGGCCCGCCTGCAGGAACTTGTTGCCGATGCGGTCGTCCAGGCCCATGCCCTTCGCGACCTCGATGACGTCCGCGCCGGTCTCCTCGCAGACGTTGGCGATCTCGTTGATGAACGAGATCTTGGTCGCCAGGAAGGCGTTGGAGGCGAGCTTGACCATCTCGGCCGAGGCGATGTCGGTGCGCACGACGGGCGCGTCGAGCGGCGCGTACAGCTTGGCCACGGCGTCGCCCGCCCAGTCGCCGTCGTCGCCGATCACGACGCGGTCGGGCGCCAGGAAGTCGTTGACGGCGGTCCCTTCCTTGAGGAACTCCGGGCACGAGACGTAGCGGAAGCCCTCCTTGCCCTGCTCGCTGAAGACGCGCTTGATCGCGCGGCCGGTGCCGACCGGGACGGTCGACTTCATGACGAGCGCGTGGCGGTCCGAGGCCGGCATCGCGTTGACGACCGCGTGGACGGCGCTCAGGTCGGCGTCGCCGGAGTAGGTCGGCGGCGTCCCGACCGCCACGAAGAGCAGCCGCGCGTGCTCGAGCGCGTCGGCGATGTCGGTCGAGAAGCGCATCCGCTCGCGGTTGGACGCGACGAGCTCCTCGAGCCCGGGCTCGTAGATCGGGATCTCGCCGCGCTCGAGCCGCTGGATCTTGTCGGCGTCGATGTCGATGCACCACACGTCGGACCCGATCTCGGCGAACCCCGCCGCTGTGACGAGGCCGACGTAGCCAGTGCCGATGACCCCGATGGGCTCACGTTCGGTGCTCATGCGGCGGCGGAGGTTAGTGACCGACGCGCGTCAGCGATTGCGCCAGCGCCAGCATCTGCTGGTTGTTGAGCGTCTGCAGCAGGGTGTTCGAGACCCAGTAGACGGCCTTCTTGGTGCGGTAGGCCACGAGCCGCAGGCGGCCGCCGTCGAAGAACAGCTCGAACCTGCGGCCGTTGAGCGTGCGCGTCTCCGACGGGTTGTCCAGCAGCGGCGGGGAGCTCCAGGTGGTGCCCTCGACGCCGTAGTACTGGCCGATGTCGCCGGCGAAGGCGACGATCCGGTACGCGCGGTACCTGTGATGGCCGCGGTCGTAGATGTTGTATGCGCGCCGGTCGGGGACGCGGTAGTTGCCGCGCGCGGCGAGCAGCTTCGGGTAGTAGACGGGGAAGTGGACCTTGGTCGCCACCGCGATCGCCTGGTCCTCGCCGAGCGTCTTGTTGAGCACCAGCCCGCGCGGGACGTTCGCGTGCGTGCGCTTGCGATGCGGGGTGTTCTTGGCCGGTGCCGCCTTGCCGCGCGGGCCCGTCGACCCCTTTGCGTTGAGGAAGTCGTGGACCGCCTTCTTCAGCCGCTCCGCCGTCGTGGTCACGTACGTCGGCCCCGCCTCGCCCGGGAAGTGGATCTCCTGGACGGGATGGTCCGCCGACTGGGCGACCAGCTTGAGCAGCCGCAGGATCGCGGGCGTCCCGCGGATGTCGGTCTGGGTGTACTTGCCGAAGATCCTCAGCAGCGCCTTGCGGTCGCCGAAGATCCGGCTCACGCCCACCTGGTCCTTCGCCTGGCGCAGGAAGTCCTGCTGGCGCGCCGCGCGCACCAGGTCGGAGTCGAAGTGGCGATAGCGCACGTAGTCGAGCGCGTCCTGCCCGCAGAGCCGCTGGTAGCCCGCGTCGACGTCGATCGTCGCGTAGTCGGGGCCGCCGCCGAACGGCGGGTTGTTGTCGTTGAAGTACTTGCGGTCGACGTCGACGTAGACGCACTTCAGGCGGTCGACAGCGTGGCGGAAGCCGCCGAAGTTGACGTTCACGACGTGGTTGATCGGGATGTGCAGCAGCGAGCGGACCGTCTTCACAGCCAGGCTCGGGCCGCCGATCGCGTACGCGGCGTTGATCTTGTCCTCCCCGTGCCCGGGGATCGTGACCTTCAGGTCACGCGGGATGTTCATCACCGCGGTCGCGCCCTTCGACGGGTCCAGCCGCACGAGCATCATCGTGTCGGAGCGCGCCGGGATCTTCGCCTTGATGTCGGCAAAGCGCCGGTCCGAGCCGAGCACCAGGATCGTCTGCGGGCCTCCGGCGCTCACGCCGTCGAGCGCCCCCGCGATGTTCGGGATCGGGATCTGCTCGCGCGAGAAGATGTCGACGTCGCTCTTGACCTCCAGCAGCACGGCGGTCGCCACCGACGCGGCAGCGAGCAGCGACATCAAGAGCATCGCGAGGGCGCCGCGCAGGAGCAGGCGCAGGCCGAGCCTTGGAGGCCGCTCGTCGGGAAGGGCGCTCATCAGCGGTGGCGCTTCTTCTTGGCGCTCGGAAAGCGCGTGGCTGTCGCGGCGATGCCGATCATCTGGTCGTTGGTGAGCGAGTTGCCGAGCGTGTTCGAAATCCAGTAGGTGGCCCTGCTGGTGCGCCACGCCACCGTGCGCAGGCGCTCGCCCTCGCGGAAGAGCAGCAGGCGGCGGCCTTCGACGGTGCGGTGGCCGGTGGGATGGGCGAGCAGCGGCGGCGTCCGCCAGTCGGTTCCCTGGATCCCGTAGTACTGGCCTTCGACCTCATTCTGCACGAACACCAGACGGTACGCATGGTGGCGGCGGTCCGCGCGGTCGCGGATCGTGTACAGCCGCGGCGAGTCGACGTTCGACGGCCTCGCCGCGGCGGTCGCGCGAGCGGGGTAGTAGATCGGGAAGCCCAGTGCGTGCTTGGCCGCGGACGGTGCGACGAGGTCGCGGTTGGCGCGCTCGACGTTCACGAGCAGGGTCGGAACCTTCGTGCGCGACCGATGGTGCCGCCTGCGCTTCTTGTGCGCCGCCTTCTTCGCGCCGTGCAGGAACTGATCGACGGTCGCGCTGACGGCGGCCGGGTCTGCCGTCACATAGTCCACGGGCGTGCCGTCCGGAAGCGTTTCCTTTGCGAACTGCGCCGGGAACGGCACCTGGCGCACCGGATGGCCGGCGGAGAACAGCGCGAGCTTCAGCAGCCGCTCGAGGCCGACGACGGTGCCGAGCTGGCGGTCGGCCTCCGTGGACTTGCTGAAGATGTCGATCAGCTTGTTGCGCCGGCCAATCAGGCTCGACGTGCTGATCTGGTCCTTCGCCTGGCGCAGGAAGTCCTGCTGGCGCGCCGCGCGAACGAGGTCCGAGTCGGCGTGACGGAATCGCACGTAGTCCAGCGCCTTCTGGCCGCAGAGCTTCTGATAGCCGGGATGGATGTCGATCTCGGCGTACTGGGCGGCCGCCGGCAGGCCCGCGTTGGAGTGGTAGTAGCGCCGGTCGATGTCCGTGTAGACGCAGCCGACGAGATCGACCGCCCTGCGGAAGCCGGAGAAGTTGACGTTGATGATGTGGTTGACCTTGATGCCGAGCAACTCGCGCACCGTGCGCAGCGTCAGCTTCGGGCCGCCCAGCGAGTAGGCCGAGTTGATCTTGTCGTAGCCGTAGCCCGGGATCAGGGTCTTGAGGTCGCGCGGGATCGACAGGAGCGTGGTCGCCTCCTGGCCGGGGTCCAGGCG
>Ga0308176_10001922_pt1 | contig 13083 bp, 13 predicted proteins | sample PhyCR2_3_FD_203890 | JGI IMG/M metagenome (GOLD analysis project Ga0308176, IMG submission 203890) | Soil microbial communities from UC Gill Tract Community Farm, Albany, California, United States - DLSLS.C.R2 | ecosystem: Environmental > Terrestrial > Soil > Agricultural land | place: USA... | reverse complement strand
CGCTGGCAGATGCGGTTAGCCTTGAGGCCAGCGCAACGTGCGCCTTCCAGCCGTGCCCGGGGCCACCCCGGACCGGCCCCAGACGAGCAAGAGGTGGGCAGTGCCTACAGGCAAGGTCAAGTGGTACGACGCCGAGAAGGGCTTCGGCTTCCTCAGCGACGACGAGGGCGGTGACGTCTTCCTGCACGCCAACGCCCTGCCCGAGGGCGTTGAGACGCTCAAGGGCGGCACCCGCGTGGAGTTCGGCATCGTCGAGGGCCGCCGCGGTGCGCAGGCCCTCTCGGTCCGCGTCCTCGAGCCGGCGCCCTCGGTCGCCGCGTCCGTCGCGGCCCGCAACCGCAAGCCGGCCGAGGACATGAGCGTCATCGTCGAGGACCTCATCAAGCTCCTCGACGGTGTCTCCAACACCCTGCGCCGGGGCAAGTACCCCGACAAGCAGACCTCCACGAAGGTCGCCGCGGTGCTGCGCGCCGTCGCGGGCGACTTCGAGAACGCCGGGGCCTGACGCCGTGGCAGGAAAACCGGACGCCGTCCTGTTCGCCGCGATCGACCTGGCCCGCGAGGCCGCCGTCGGTATCGCCGAGCCCGACACGGTCGGCGACCACGAGGGCGCCGTGATGGACGCCGAGCGTCTCGCGACGCACTACTTCACCTGCACCGCCGCGGCCTACCCCGGCTGGCGCTGGGCGGTCACGGTCGCCCGGTCGCCCCGCAGCAAGAAGGCCACCGTCTGCGAGGCCAACCTGGTGCCGGGCGAGGGTGCCCTGCTGTCGCCGGAGTGGCTGCCCTACGACCAGCGGCTGCGTCCCGGCGACATCGGTGCCGGCGACGTGCTGCCCTACATCGAGGAGGACCAGCGCCTGGTCCCCGGCTTCGAGGCCACCGGTGAGGAGGACGTCGACCAGGCCGCGCAGTGGGAGCTCGGGCTCGGGCGCAAGCGCGTCCTGTCCAGCGAGGGCCGCGAGGCCGCCGCCCAGCGGTGGTACGACGGCGAGCACGGCCCGAGCACGCCGGTCGCCGAGCAGGCCCCCGCGCCCTGCTCCACCTGCGGGTTCTTCGTGCCGATGGCTGGTGCACTCCGCTCTTTTTTCGGCGTCTGCGCCAACGCCTGGTCGCCCTCCGACGGTCGCGTCGTGAGCCTTGACCACGGCTGCGGCGCGCACAGTGAGATCGACGTCGTGCTCGAGGAGCCGCGGCCGGCGGACGAGCTGGCCCTGGACGAGTACGCCGTCGACTCCCTGACGTGAGGGCGGCCGCGACACGGTGACGTAGCGTGCGGTCCATGTCCTGGACCCCTGCGCAGATCCCGTCCCTGTCCGGCCGCACGGCGGTGGTCACCGGGGCCAACTCCGGCATCGGCCTGGTCACCGCCACCGAGCTGGCCCGCCACGGCGCGAGGGTCGTCCTGGCCTGCCGCAAGGTGGATGCCGCAGAGCGGGCCGCCGAGGGCATCCGGGCGCTCGACGAGCGCCCGGACGTGAGCGTCGCCGAGCTCGACCTGGCCTCGCTGGACTCGGTCGAGCGGTTCGCCGCCGGATGGTCCGGGCCGCTGGACCTGCTGGTCAACAACGCCGGCGTGATGATGCCGCGCTCGTGGCGGCCGACCGCCGAGGGGCACGAGCTGCAGTTCGGCACCAACCACCTGGGCCACTTCGCGCTCACCGGGCGCCTGCTGCCGGCCCTGCTCCAGGCCCCGTCACCGCGCGTCGTGACGGTCGCCTCGCTGGCGCACCGGCAGGGTGGCCCCGACGTCCTGGACGCCAACCCGGCCGAGCGCTACCAGCCGCAGCGGGCCTACGGCAACAGCAAGCTGGCCAACCTGCTCTTCGGCACCGAGCTGCAGCGGCGGGCCGAGCGGCACGCGCCCCGGCTCACGTCGACCGTCGCGCACCCCGGCGTCACCGCCACCAACCTGTTCACCAGCCCCGACGGCCTGGGCTCCAGCCGGATCGTCCGGGCGGTCGGCCCGGTCGTGACGCGGGTGCTGCTGCAGTCGGCGGCGGCCGGCGCCAACCCCACGCTGTACGCCGCGACGGAGGCCGAGCCGGGCAGCTACACCGGCCCGTCGTGGCTGGGGGGGATGCGGGGTCCGGTCGGTACGGCGCGCCGCAGCGGTCCTGCCGGCGACACGGCGCTGGCCTCGGCGCTGTGGGAGCGCAGCGAGGAGCTGACCGGGGTGCGGTTCGGGTGGCCGACGCGCTGAGCGGGCCGGGCGCGCGTCAGGCGGTCTCGGCGTTGCCGCGGCCGCGGCGCACGTAGGTCAGCGCCAGCAGCCCGCCCACGATGGCCGCGACGCACACCCACGGCCACCAGCTGCGCTCGCCCTGGTGCAGTGCTGGGACCAGCAGCGTCACGGCCAGGGCGACCAGCCAGAGGCCGATGCCGACCAGCAGGACCCGTCCGGTGTCGACCCGCAGCGGCTGGGGCGCCGGGCGCGGCCCGGGCGTCGACGACTGGCTCACGGTGACAGCCTAGCCACGGGCTCGGGTAGCGGTGCGTCGCCGCATCCAGCCGACGCTCTACGCTGTTCGCCATGCCAACGTCTGTCCGCGGTCCCCGGACCGCCACCGCGCCGCGCGGCGCCGTCGACTCCTTCTTCCAGATCACCCAGCGGGGGTCGACGGTCGGACGGGAGATCCGGGGCGGCCTCGCCACGTTCTTCACGATGGCCTACATCGTCGTGCTGAACCCGATCATCATCGGCACCCAGGCCGACTCCACGGGCACGTTCCTCGGTGGCGGCAAGACGCCCAACCTGGCGATGGTCGCGGCCTGCACGGCGTTGGTGGCCGGGGTGATGACGCTGCTCATGGGCGTGGTGGCGAACTACCCGCTGGCCCTGGCGACGGGGCTGGGGCTCAACGCGTTCCTGGCCTTCGGCGTCGCCAAGCTGCCCGGGATGACGTGGCCGGACGCCATGGGCCTGATCGTCATCGAGGGCATCATCATCTTGTTGCTCGTGCTCACCGGCTTCCGGCAGGCGGTCTTCCGTGCAGTGCCGACGCAGCTGAAGACGGCGATCAGCGTCGGCATCGGCCTGTTCATCACCGTCATCGGGCTGGTTGACGCGGGGTTCGTGCGCACCCCGGCCGGTGCCGCGACCCCGGTCGAGCTCGGCATCGGCGGCTACCTCAACGGCTGGCCGCTGGCGGTGTTCGTCGTCGTGCTGCTGGCCATGATCGTGATGCTGGTCAAGGGCGTCCGCGGCGCCATCCTCTACGGCATCGTCGGGGGAACCATCCTGGCCATGGCCGTCGAGGCCATCGCCAACATCGGCAGCTCCACCGTCGCCGGCAAGCTGGTCAAGCCGACCGGGTGGCGGTTCAACGTCCCGGAGCTGCCGCACCGGCTGCTGGACATCCCCGACTTCGGACTGCTGGGCCACTTCTCGCTGCTGGGCTCGTTCAGCAAGATCGGCATCGTCTCGGCCTGCCTGCTCATCTTCACCCTGATGCTGGCCGACTTCTTCGACACGATGGGCACCATGGTGGCCATCGGCGCCGAGGCCGGGCTGCTGGACGAGGAGGGCAACCCGCCGAACGCCCAGCGCATCCTCATCGTCGACTCGGTCGCCGCCGCGGCCGGTGGCGCGGCCAGCGTCAGCAGCAACACGTCGTACATCGAGTCCGCGTCCGGCGTGGGTGAGGGGGCACGGACCGGTCTGGCCTCGGTGGTCACCGGCGTGCTGTTCCTCCTCGCGACGTTCCTGTCGCCGCTGGTGTCGGTCGTCCCGTATGAGGCGGCGACGCCGGCCCTGGTCATCGTCGGCTTCCTGATGATGCAGCAGGTCAGAGGCATCTCCTGGGACGACCTCGAGATCGCCATCCCTGCGTTCCTCACCATCGTTCTGATGCCGTTCACCTACTCCATCACCGTGGGCATCGGCGCCGGGCTCGTGGTCTACACGTTGATCAAGGTCGTCCGCGGCAAGTCCGCCGCTGTCCACCCCCTGCTCTGGGTCGTCTCAGCACTGTTCGTCCTCTACTTCGCGATCGAGCCGGTCAAGCAGCTGCTCGGCGTCAGCTGACCGGCGCCGCGAACGGCACCCCTCGGGTGTTGCGGCCGTCCCGTGCCGGTGGTTCGCTGACCGAACGGCAAGGCACGGCGATCGGGAGGTGAGCACCATGGCGGTCTGCGAGGTCTGCGGCAACGACTACCGGCTGAGCTTCGAGGTGCACGCGGCGGGCAGCGTGCACACGTTCGACTCGTTCGAGTGTGCGATCCACCGGATGGCACCGGTGTGTGAGCACTGTGGCTGCAAGGTGGTTGGCCACGGCGTCGAGGCCGACGGGGTGTATTTCTGCTGTGCGCACTGCGCGCGTGAGTCCGGCGCCGGCAGCGCGCAGGCCCTGGCCGACCACGCGGGAGTCGACCCCGGCTGACCAGGTCATCGGGTGGGGGCGCTGTCGACCGCCCGGTCAGCGGGCCGGCCGCCACAGGACCGGGCCGACCCTGATGTCCGGCTGCGTCGGGACGTCGCGCTGGGGGGCGACGACGGTCACGAGAGGGGTGACCACGGTGACCTGCGGCGTACGGCGCGGGTCCCGTCGTGGTCGCAGGGGCGGCGCCGCCGGCGCGCGGTCGCGGTCGGCCCGCGCCCGGTCGTACTCAGCCCGGGCGAGGGGGTCGCGCAGCAGGGCGTAGGCCGCCCGCACCTCGTCCAGCGCCAGCGGTTGGTCCGGCGCGGGGCCGTGCGAGCGCCCCGTCCTCAGGTCCGGGTGGTGGTCGCGCAGCAGCCGGCGGTAGGCGCGGGTGATCTCCTGGGGGGTCGCCGTCGGCAGGACGCCGAGGAGGGCGTAGGGGTCCGGCGTGCTGCCGCTCATGCTGCCTCCACCGGTGACCGGCGCCTCTCGCGTTCTGCTGGTCCTGCTGGTGTCCCCGGCCGCGGCGGCGCCGCGACCGGGGCCTTGCGAGAGGTGTCCGCGCGGCCCGCTGCTCCGTTGCCATGAGGCGCTGCGGCCACGAGGCCCTCGTCGGGGGCGTCGGACGGGGTCGCACTCTCTTCGCGCGGGCGGCCGGACAGGCTTCGCAAGCTGGTACAACACCTCTTCTGTAGCACTCGTGAGGCCGTCCGGACAAGAGCGCCGTCGGAGGTGCTGAGGTGGCTGGCTGGCTGGGAAGTCGCCCGCCGGCGTACCACGCGTCGTACGCCGCGGACCGGTTGACCGACGGCCGCGCGGGCTCGAAGACTCGGTCGCATGCAGGCGCGCGAGGAACCGCGGTGGCCGACCGTGTGCCTCGGCCTGGTGTGCGTGGCCTACCTCGTGGCCCAGGTGGCCTGGGTGGGCCGGGTGCCCCTGGGCTGGGACGAGTCGGTCTACGTCAGCCAGGTGGACCCCCGCCTTCCCGCACTGGAGTTCAGCGCGCCACGATCGAGGGGGACCTCCCTGATGGTGTGGCCACTGGAGAGCCTCACCGGCTCGGTGGCTGCCCTGCGCGTCTATCTGGCGGTGCTGTCCAGCGTCGGGCTGTTCGTCGCCTACCGGGCCTGGCGACCGCTGACGGCCCCGTCCGTACCGCCTGTGGCGGCCCTGCTGCTGACGACGCTGTGGATGACTCTGTTCTACGGCCCCGCTGTGATGCCCAACCTGGCCGTGGCCCTCGCCGCCGTGGCGGCCGTGTCCTGGTTCCTGCGGGCCGCCGCGGAGGCAGAGGGGAAGCGTCACGAACGGGTCGCGCTGGCGGTGGCGCTCGCGTTCGCTGCTCTGCTGCGGCCGGGGGACGCCGCGCCCGTGGTGGCCGCCCTGACGCTGGCCACGCTCCTGCGCGGGGAGTGGCGTGGCCGGTGGGCCCGGCTGCTGCCGCCGGTGCTCGGGGGTGCGGCGGTCGGCGTGCTGCCCTGGGTCGTGGAGGCCCAGCAGCGGTACGGGGACGTCCTGGCCCGGGCGCGGCGGGCACTGGCCGCCCAGAGCACCGGGGAGCGGTGGGTCCCCGATTACCAGCTGAGGGCGCTGGACGGACCGATCCTGTGCCGCCCGTGTCGCCGTGCGGTGGAGGCCGTGCCGCTGTCCGGGTTGCTGTGGTGGTCCGTCGCGGTGGGCCTGGTGGTCGCCGGCCTGCTCTTGGCGCGACGACGGCAGGGGCGGCTGATGCCGCTCGCGCTGGCCACCGCCGTCGCGGCGTTCTCGGCCGGCCCGTACCTGCTCCTGGTCGGATATGCGGCCCCGCGGTTCCTCCTGCCCGCGTACGCGCTGCTGGCGCTGCCCGCCGGGTCCGGGCTCTCGGCGCTGGTGCGGGGGGTCGCTCCGCGCGCCCGACCGGTCGTGGTGGCCGGGCTGGTGCTGGTGCTCGCGGTACACACCGTCGCCCAGGTCCGCATCGTGCGGGAGATCACCGCGGACCAGCGCAGCGATCGCGAGTCGTGGGTGGCCGCGGCCGCCGACCTGGCTCGCCTCGGGGTGCGCCCGCCCTGCACGCTGGCCGGGTCCAACGCCACGCCGGTGGCCCGTGTGGCCGGTTGTGACTCCGTCCGGGTCAGTCGCTACCGCGGCGACGAGGAGTTCTCGGTGGCCGACCTGCGAAGCCGGCTGCGCCGTGGGCCCGTGGCGGTCCTCGAGCGCCGTGGCGCGCTGCCGCCGGCCTGGGCGCGCGGTTGGGTCCGGCCCCCGGGCGGACGACTCCCGAGCAGGCCCGACCTCGTGGTGCTGCTGCCGCCGGAGGCGGTCCGCGCTCCCCGCTGACCCTCAGCGCCCGCCGGTGGAGTGATGGGTCGGGCACAGCTCGGCCCTGGTCGGGGTGGTGGCTCGGCGCCTCCGCAGACCGGCGCCTCGGCAACGACTACCGGGAATGCTTAGCCAAAGTAATGAGTTAGGCTAAGGAGAAACGGGAGGGAGCCCATGACAGTCCGGACGAAGCAGCACCCCAGCGTGTCCAGCCCCACGGGGCTGGCCCACCTCGCCAACGACCTGCGGCTCGCCTGCATGCGCATCAGCCGTCGCGTGCGGTTCGAGAGCACTGACGCCGTCGCCCCGCACCAGTTCAGCGTGCTGGCCCGGCTGGCCGAGGAGCCGCGCACCCCGCGCGAGCTCGCCGGCATCGAGAGGGTCAGCGCCCCCAGCATGACCCGCACCGTGGCCGGCCTCGTCGAGCGAGGCCTGGTCTCGCGCCAGGACGACCCGACCGACGGCCGCCAGGTGATCCTCTCCCTGACACCAGCCGGCCAGACCCTGCTCAAGGACACCCGCCGTCGGCGCGACCAGTGGATGGCGGCGCGGCTGCAGAGCCTGAGCGTCGAGGAGCGCGAGACCCTCGCCCGGGCCAGCGAGATCCTGCTGAGGGTGGCCGGCGAATGAGCCCCACCTTCAGCTCGCTGTCCATCTACAACTACCGCGTGTACTTCGCCGGCGCGCTGGTCTCCAACGTGGGCACCTGGATGGGCCGCGTGGCCCAGGACTGGCTGGTCCTGACCCAGCTCACCGACAACGACCCGATCGCCCTCGGCGTGGTGACCGGGCTGCAGTTCGCGCCGATGGTGCTGCTCGCCCCGTGGGCGGGGATGGTCGCCGACCGGTTCCCCAAGCGGCGCATCCTCTTCGCCACCCAGAGCATGCTCGCCGTGACCTCGCTGCTGACCGGCGTGCTCGTCGTCACCGGCGTGGTGCAGCTGTGGCACGTCTACCTGCTGGCGCTGCTGCAGGGCCTCGCGACCGCCGTCGACAACCCGGCCCGCCAGACGTTCGTCTCCGAGATGGTGCCGCGCGCCTCGCTGGCCAACGCCGTGAGCCTCAACAGCGCCTCGTTCAACGCCGCCCGGATCCTCGGCCCCGGTGTGGCCGGGCTGGTCATCGCCGCCGTCGGCACCGGGCCGGCGTTCTTCGTCAACACCCTCAGCTTCGTCGCGGTGCTGCTCGCCCTGACCCAGATGAAGACGGCGCTGCTTCGCCCGGCGCCGCGCTCACGCGGCAAGGGGCAGATCCGGGACGGCCTGCGCTACGTCAAGGGCCGCCCCGACATCATCCTCATCATGGTGCTGGTGTTCGTGCTGGGCACGTTCGGCATGAACTTCCAGCTCACGACGGCGCTGATGGCCACCCAGCAGTTCCACCAGGGGGCCGGCGAGTACGGACTGCTCGGCTCCATCATGGCAATCGGCTCGCTCTCGGCGGCGCTGATGTCGGCCCGCCGCCCGCGGCCCCGGCTGCGGATCCTGCTGGTGGCCCTGGCCGGCTTCGTGGTCTCCAGCGGCGCGGCCGCCCTGGCGCCCAGCTACCTGTGGTTCGCGGTGCTGCTCGTGCCGGTCGGGCTGAGCGCGCTAACCGTGCTGACCAGCGCGAACTCGATGGTCCAGCTCGGTGTCGACGCGCACATGCGCGGACGGGTCATGGCGCTCTACATGGCCATCTTCATGGGCGGCACGCCCCTCGGCGCGCCGCTGATCGGCTGGATCGGCGCGACCTGGGGTCCGCGCTGGACCATCCTGGTGGGGACCATCGCCGTGGCACTCACCCTGGTCGGTGCGACGATCTACCTCATGCGCAGCGAGAGCCTGTCCATCCGTTACCAGCTGCACGCTCGACCGCACGTGCTCGTGACCCGCGACGTGCCCAGTGAGTCGGTGCCCGAGGTGGCGGCCTGATGACGCCGCGGTTCCGCCGCGTCATCGTCCTCGTGGCCCTCGCGGCCCTGCTCGTCGCCGCGGTGGTCGGCTCCCTGCGGCACTGAGGCGAGGGCGCCGAGGGGGGCGGGCAGGCTAGGGCGCCGGCTCCTCGCCGACGCTGCCGTCCGCGTGCTCGCGGAGCAGGTCGAGATGGCCCAGGTGCCGCGCCGTCTCCTCGACCAGGTGGAAGAGGACCCACCGCAGCGAGACCCCGCGGTGGGCCGAGACGTCGTCGAGCGAGGACGCCGCCACGACGGCGTCGCTGCGCCGGCACTCGGCGGCGTAGTCGTCCAGCAGGTCGCTGATCGAGATCCCGGCGGGCACGTGGAGCTCGCCGTCCGGGTCGTCGTCGGTCCAGTCGAAGACGAGGCCCGGCTCGTCTGCGAAGACGTGACGCAGCCAGGAACGCTCGACGTTGGTGAGGTGCCGCACGATGCCGTGCGGGGTCAGCCCGGTCGGCGTCGACGCCGCGCGCAGGGCGGCGTCAGCCCCGTCCCGCAGCTTCCACGCGACGAGGTCGCGCTGGCGCTGGAGCAGACCCAGCAGGACGGTCCTCTCGTCCCCGAGGTGGGCGGCCTCCGTGATGCCGCGCCGCCGGCCGTTGGTCGTCCCGCTGCCGTCGTCCATGCCGGCCATCGTGCCCCAGCCGCTCCGGCCTGCACGGTACGGCGCGCCCACCACCGGCGCGCCGTACCGTGCAGGCCGCTGGGAGGGAACGAAGGACGGCGCGGTGCGCGGTCCTGGACCGGGCACCGCGCCGTCGCGCGTCGGGAGCGGGTGGGGTCAGCCCCGGGTCTGCGCCACCACGTGCTCAATGCAGGAGGTGAGCGCCGACACGTCGTCGGGGTCGACCGCCGGGAACATCGCCACCCGCAGCTGGTTGCGGCCGAGCTTGCGGTAGGGCTCGACGTCGACGACACCGTGGGCCCGGAGCACCTTGGCGACGGCGGCGGCATCCACCTCGTCGGTGAAGTCGATCGTGCCGACCACCTGCGAGCGGTGCGCCGGGTCCGTGACGAACGGCTGGGTGTACGACGTCGTCTCGGCCCACTGGTAGAGGCGGGAGGAGCTGTCGGCGGTGCGCGACACGGCCCACTTCAGGCCGCCCTGGCCGTTGATCCAGCCGAGCTGGTCGCTCAGCATGGCCAGGGTGGCGATGGCGGGGGTGTTGTAGGTCTGGTTCTTGCGGGAGTTGTCGATCGCCGTCGGCAGGCTGAAGAAGTCGGGAACCCAGCGCCCGGACGCGGCGATCTCGTCGACGCGGGCCAGGGCTGCGGGGGAGAAGGCGGCCAGCCAGAGGCCACCGTCGGCGGCGAAGCACTTCTGCGGGCCGAAGTAGTAGACGTCGACCTCGGCGAGGTCCACCGGCAGGCCACCGGCACCGGAGGTCGCGTCGACGAGCACCAGCGCGTCGTCGTCGGCGCCGGCCACGCGCCGCACCGGGGCCATCACACCGGTCGAGGTCTCGTTGTGCGGCCAGGCGTAGACGTCGACCCCCGCCTCGGCGTGCGGCGCGCTCAGCGAGCCGGGCTCGGCCTTGACGATCGTGGAGTCGCCGAGGAACGGGGCGTTCTGGGTGACGTTGCCGAACTTGGCGGAGAACTCACCGAAGGACAGGTGCTGGGCGCGCTCGCGGACCAGGCCGAAGGCCGCGATGTCCCAGAACGCGGTGGACCCGCCGTTGCCGAGGATGATCTCGTACCCCTCGGGCAGGCTGAACAGCTCGGCCAGGCCCTCGCGCACGGACCCCACGAGGTTCTTCACCGGCGCCTGGCGGTGGGAGGTGCCCATCACCGTCCGGCCGAGCGAGGCCAGGTGCTCCAGCTGCTCGGGGCGGACCTTGCTGGGGCCGGAGCCGAAGCGCCCGTCCCGGGGCAGGAGGTCGGCGGGGATGCTGATCGTGGCGGCGTCGGTCACAGGGTCACCTTCGGGTCGGAGCCGGTGGGCGGGTCACGCAGTTCGCTGGGTCTGACGCCCTTGTCAGGCCCAGCAGTCTGTCACTGCTGTCCAGGTTGTGGGACCACGGGTCCGGCTGCTGGGACGCCGGTGCGTGGCGGGCTCAGTCGGCGTGGCCGAGCTCGGCCGCGTCGTCCCAGCCGAGGACCTCCCGCGGCCCGCGCGGGCCCTCACCGACGTAGCGGGCGGAGGGCCGGATGAGGCGGCCGGTGCGCTTCTGCTCCAGGATGTGCGCCGACCAGCCGGCGGTGCGGGCGCAGGTGAACATCGGGGTGAACATCGAGGCGGGGACCTCGGCGAAGTCCAGCAGGACCGCCGCCCAGAACTCCACGTTGGTGGCGAGGACCCGGTCGGGCCGGCGGGCGTGCAGCTCCTCCAACGCGGCCTTCTCCAGCGCGGCGGCCACCTCGAAGCGCGGCGCGCCCAGCCGCTCGCAGGTGGCCCGCAGCACCCGGGCGCGCGGGTCCTCGGCCCGGTAGACGCGGTGGCCGAACCCCATCAGCCGGTCACCCTGATCCAGCACCTCCCGGACGTAGGCCCCCGCGTCTCCGGTGCGCTCGACCCCCTCGAGCATGTGCAGCACCCGCGAGGGAGCGCCGCCGTGCAGCGGCCCGCTCATCGCTCCCACCGCTCCGGACAGGCAGGCGGCCACGTCGGCGCCGGTGGAGGCGATCACCCGGGCGGTGAACGTCGAGGCGTTCATGCCGTGCTCGGCGGCCGACACCCAGTAGGCGTCGATCGCCTCCACGTGGCGGGGGTCGGGCTCGCCGCGCCAGCGGATCATGAACCGCTCGACGATGGTGCGGGCTTTGTCGACCTCACGCTGGGGGACCATCGGCCGGTCCTGCCCGCGGGCGGACTGGGCGATGAAGGACAGGGCCATCACCGAGGCCCGGGCCAGGTCCTCGCGGGCCTGCGCCTCGTCGATGTCCAGCAGCGGGCGGAAGCCCCAGACCGGCGCCAGCTGGGCGAGCGCGCTCTGGACGTCGACGCGCACGTCGCCGGTGTGCACCGGCAACGGGAACGGCTCGGCCGGGGGCAGCCCGGGGTTGAACTCGTTGTCCACGAGCAGCCCCCAGACGTGGCCGAAGGTCACCTGCCCCACGAGGTCGTTGATGTCCACCCCGCGGTAGCGCAGGGCCCCGCCCTCCCGGTCGGGCTCGGCGATCTCGGACTCGAAGGCGATGACGCCCTCGAGTCCCGGCTTGAAGTCCGCGTGCTCGGTCGACCCGCTCATGCTGCCCGCCTCACTCCGTGCCCCGCCCCGTTGCGGGTCGCCTGTCATTGTGCACCGCACGCCCCGCGTAGCCTGCCGAGGTGCCCGTGCTGCTCGACACCACCCCGCTGCGGGTCAACCCGTCGTACCGGCGCCTGTTCACCGGGTTCACCCTGAGCGGGATCGGGGCACAGCTGGCGGTCGTCGCGATCGGGCTGCAGGTCTACGCGCTCAGCGGCACCTCGTTCGCGGTCGGCCTGGTCGGCCTGTTCGCGCTCGTCCCGCTGGTGGTGATGGGCCTGTACGGCGGGGCGCTCGTCGACGCGCACGACCGGCGGCTGGTGGCGCTGGTGGCCGGGCTGGTGGGCTGGACGGTGTCGATCGCCAACGCGGCCTACGCCTGGCTGGGCCACCCGACACTGTGGTGGCTCTACCTCGTGGTGGCCCTGCAGAGTGCGGCGTTCGGCGTGATCAGCCCGGCCCGCTCGTCGATCTACCCGCGACTGCTGGACCTGTCGCTGCTGCCGGCGGCCAACGCCCTCAACGTGTTCGCCACCAACCTCTACCTCACCGCCGGTCCGCTGCTGGCCGGGGTGCTGGTGGACGCCGGGGGCTACCGGCTGGCCTACACCTTCGACGCGGCGCTGTTCACGTTCGCCCTGTGGGGACTGCTGCGGCTCGAGCCGATCCCGCCGGAGGCCGACCCCGACGCGGGCCCGGGCGAGGCGCGTCGCCGTCCGGGCCTGGCCAGCGTGCTCGACGGGCTGCGCTTCCTCGGCACCCGCCCGAACGTGCGGATGACCTTCCTCGCCGACTTCTGCGCGATGATCCTGGCCCAGCCGCGGGCGCTGTTCCCCGCCGTCGCCGCGCTCGCGTTCGGTGGCGGGGCGAGGACCGTGGGCCTGATGTCGGCGGCCGTGGCGGTCGGCTCGGTCCTGGCCATGGTCTTCTCCGGCCGGCTCGGGGCGGTCACCCGCCAGGGCGTGGCGGTGGTGGTGTCCGTGGCCCTGTGGGGAGTATCGATCGCCGGGTTCGGGCTGGCGGTGGCCGGCGCCGGCACCGTGGTCGAGCGGGGGACCGCGCTGTGGCTCGGCGCGGCCTGCCTGGCTTGTGCGGGAGCGGCCGACTCGGTCAGCTCGGTCTTCCGCAACACCATCCTGCAGGCCGCCACCCCCGACCACCTGCGCGGCCGGCTGCAGGGCGTGTTCATCGTCGTGGTCGCCGGTGGCCCGCGCCTCGGCGACCTGGTCGCCGGGACCGGCGCGGCGGCCTACGGCGAGGCGTTCGCGGCGGTCGCCGGCGGCATCGCCTGCGT
>Ga0308176_10001921_pt1 | contig 13083 bp, 13 predicted proteins | sample PhyCR2_3_FD_203890 | JGI IMG/M metagenome (GOLD analysis project Ga0308176, IMG submission 203890) | Soil microbial communities from UC Gill Tract Community Farm, Albany, California, United States - DLSLS.C.R2 | ecosystem: Environmental > Terrestrial > Soil > Agricultural land | place: USA... | reverse complement strand
CCCGTGCGGAGTACGTCTTCCGCCCCGAGCTGGTCGTCCGGGGCTCGACGGGCGCGGTGCGGCGCCACTGAACGCGTGCGGCCGGCAGGGCGGCATACCGGGGCGCCCTGCCGGTCCACGCCTCACGACCGGGCGTGTATGCCGGGTGGCGCGCCTCGCGCGTCAGCTCGAGGGGTGCGCGGCGGTGCAGGACTGGTGCAGCTGCGTCAGCAGCTCGGCCACGGCCTGCTCGTCGTCCACGCGGTAGCGGGCGGCGGTCGAGCCGGTGCCGACCTTGACGGTGACGTCCTCGGGGCGGCGCATCCGGGTGAAGGCGTCCTCGTCGGTGACGTCGTCGCCGAGGTAGAGCCGGGCGGCGGCGCCGACGTGGCGGCCGAGAGCCGTCACCGCCGAGCCCTTGTCGGCGTGGGAGACCGACAGCTCGAGCACCGACTTGCCCTTCAGCACCTTCACGCCCGGGTGGTCGAGCGCGACGCGGCGGGCGTCGGCGATCGCGGCGTCGCCGGCCTCGCGCGGGATGCCGCGCACGTGGACGACGACGGCCGCCGACTTGTGCTCGACGTTCGCCTCGGGGTGGCGCTCCTTGACAAGCGCCTCGATGTCGGAGCGCAGCCCGGCGAGCGTCACCTCGTCGTCGGGGGTCACTGCGGCGGCCTCCATGGCCTCGCGGACGGCCTCGCTCGAGGACTCGGCGCCGTGGCTGCCGATGAGCACGACCGGCTCCTCCTCACCGATCCCGGTGAGGGTGCGCAGGGTCTCGAGGTCCCGGCCTGAGACGACGGCCACGTGCACCCCGGGCAGGGCCGCGAGCGCACGGAGGGTGCCGATGGTGCCGGGCAGCGGGGTCGCCTGCATCGGGTCCGCAACCAGCGGTGCGAGCACCCCGTCGTAGTCGGTGGCGACGAGCAGGCTCTGCGCCGAGGCGGCACGGGCCACCGCGTCGGAGAGCGGCTCCTGGTCCTTCACGACCGGGCCCACTCGGCGTCGGTGTCCGTTCCGGTGTCCGTGGCAGTGTCGCCGTCGTCCTGGGGCTCGGGCATGCGCGGCGTCTTTTCCGCGTGCGGGACCGGCCGCTGGCGCGGCTCGGGCGCGGGCAGCTCGGGCGCCGCCGCGAGGGCCGCGAGGTAGCGGGCCGCCCAGCGCTGCACGTCGTGGTCGGACACCCGGCGGCGCAGCGCCTTCATGATGCGCTGCTTGTCCTTCTCGGGCGTGTTGATGGCGCGCAGGATCGTCTGCTTGAGGCCCTCGATGTCGTGCGGGTTGCACGCGAACGCCTGGTGCAGCTCGTGCCAGGCGCCGGTGAACTCCGAGAGCACCAAGGCTCCGCCGAGGTCGTGGCGGCAGGTGACGTACTCCTTGGCGACGAGGTTCATGCCGTCGCGCAGGGGCGTCACCAGCATGACGTCGGCCGCCTGGAAGAGCGCGGCCATCTCCTCGCGGGGGTAGGAGTGGTGCAGGTAGTGCACGGCCGGCGCGCCGATCTTGCCGAGCTCGCCGTTGATGCGCCCGACGGTCTGCTCGATCTCGGCGCGCAGGATGCGGTAGGCGTCGACCCGCTCGCGGCTCGGCGTGGCGACCTGCACGAGCGTCACCTCGGGCGGGCCGATGCGTCGCTCGCCCAGCAGCTCCTCGTAGGCCTTGAGCCGGTGCCGGATGCCCTTGGTGTAGTCGAGCCGGTCGACGCCGAGCATGAGGACCTCGGGGTTGCCCAGGCTCTCGCGGATCTCCTTGGCCCGGGCCTTGACCTCCGGCTGCCTGGCCAGCTCCTCGAGCCCCTTGAAGTCGACGGAGATCGGGATCGCCGCCGCGCGCACCTGCCGGTTCTCGCCCTCCACCGTGACGCGGTCACGCCTGGTCTGGGCGCCGAGCAGCTGGCGGCAGGCGCGGATGAAGTTGCGGGCGTCGGCCTGGCGCTGGAAGCCGAGGAAGTCGGCCCCGAGGAGGCCACCCAGCAGCTGGGTGCGCCACGGGAGCTGTGCAAAGAGCTCGACGGGCGGGAAGGGGATGTGGTTGAACCACCCGATCCGCACGTCCGGGCGCAGCCTGCGCACGAGGGCCGGGACGAGCTGGAGCTGGTAGTCCTGCACCCAGACGGTGGCGCCCTCGGCGGCCACCTCGGCCACGGCCTCGGCGAAACGCTGGTTGACCCGCTGGTAGCTCGACCACCACTCGCGGTGGAAGCTCGCCGGCACGATGACGTCGTGGTAGATCGGCCACAGCGTGTCGTTGGAGAAGCCCTCGTAGTAGTCCCGCACCTCCTCGGCCGACAGCGGCACGGGGTGCAGGTAGATGCCGTCCTCCTCGAACGGCTCGGGGGCCTCGCCTGCGTCGCCGGCCCAGCCGACCCAGGCGCCCGGCTGGCTGTGCATCACCGACTCCATGGCGGTGACGAGCCCGCCCGGGCTGCGGCGCCACTCCACCTCGCCGTCGTCGGTCACGATCTTGTCGACCGGCAGACGGTTCGCTGCGATGACGAGGTCGTAGGTCGGCCGGTCGGTCGACACGCAATCAACTCCCTGACTCGAGGACGTTTGGCGCTCCACGCAGCCCGCCGGCTCCGGGCCGCGACGCGAGGTGACGCCATCGGTCTCACTCTAACGACGGATGACTGGCGCCCGGTGGTGCGTGGCTCTAGGGTCGAGTCAGGGCATCTCGGCGGGGGGATGGGCCGCCGGAGGCGCGTCGCACAAGGTGAAGGAGTCGCCGTGAAGATTTCGGACGTGCTGCGCAACAAGGGCACTGAGGTCGTCACCATCAAGCCGGGTGAGACGGTCTCGACGCTGCTGGCCCTGCTGGCCGAGCATCGCATCGGCGCGGTCGTCGTGAGCACCGACGGGGCGACCGTCGAGGGGATCGTCAGCGAGCGCGACGTCGTGCGCCACCTGCACGCGACCGGCACCAGCGTGCTCGACGGTCCCGTCTCCCAGATCATGACGAGCGACGTCACGACCGGCTCGGCCGACGACAACATCGCCGACCTCGCCGGCACGATGACCGAGGAGCGGGTGCGGCACGTGCCCATCGTCGGCGCGGACGGCAAGCTGGCCGCCATCGTGTCGATCGGCGACATCGTCAAGCACCGCCTCTCCGAGCTGCAGTCCGAGCGCGACCAGCTGCGCGACTACATCAGCCACTGACGGCTGGGCGGGCCGCGCCGGAGACTTCGGGGCGCGCTGTGCCGCACGTTGATGGCGAAGGGCCGCGGTCGCATACCGTAGGGACATGACTGCGTACGACCGGACCGCGCGGGTGCCGAGCCCCCGGCCCGGCGCGCGCACCGGCGCGCTCCCCGCGGCGTCGGGGTCGTCCCGGGCGGGCACCCTGCAGCGCATCGGGCCCTACCGGCTCATCGAGGAGATCGGCGAGGGCGGCATGGGCGTGGTCCACCTCGCCCTCGACCCCCGCGGTCGGGCCGTGGCCATCAAGGTGCTGCGCTCGCACGTCGCGCACGACGCCGACGCGCGCCAGCGCCTGGCCCGCGAGGTCGACACGCTCTCGCGCATCCGCGACGCCCGGGTCGCCACGGTCATCGACGCGGACGTCATGGCGCCGCGCCCCTACATCGTCACCCGCTACGTCCCCGGACCGGCGCTCGACGAGGTCGTCGAGGCCCACGGCGCGATGGCTCCGACCGACCTGCTGCGGCTCGCGCGGGGCATCGCCGAGGCCATCCGCTCCATCCACGCCTGCGGGGTCGTGCACCGCGACATCAAGCCCGGCAACGTCCTCATCGAGGACGGCGACCCGGTGCTCATCGACTTCGGCATCGCCCACCTACAGGACGACGTGCGCCACACCGTGGGCGGCCTCGTCATGGGCACCCCGGGCTACCTCTCACCCGAGCTCGTCGAGGGCGCCGCCATCACCGACGCCACCGACTGGTGGGGCTGGGCCGCCACGATCACGTATGCCGCGTCGGGCCGTCCGCCGTTCGGGCGCGGTCGCATGGACGCCGTGCTCGCCCGCGTCCGCGCCGGCGAGGTCGACCTCGACGGCGTCGACCCCCGCCTCGTCCCCCTCCTGCGCGCCTCCCTGTCGCCGGACCCTCGCCTGCGTCCGCACGCGGACGAGGTCATCGCCGCCCTGGAGCTCTACGCCGCAGGGCAGGCTGCCACCGTGCCGAGCCCGAGCGGCCGGCTCTGGGACGACGGTCGGTCCGGTGCAGCCCCCGGCGACACGCAGACGGTGGCGGGCGGGAGCACCGCGGTCATGCCGCCGGTCGCACCGACCGCCGTCCAGCCCGCCGCGCAGCTTCCCGAGGCCTTCGCGCCCCTCGTCGAGCAGCCGGGGCGGTGGGCTCCGCCTGCCGGCCGCCAGCGCGTCGCCCCGCCCGCGCCGCCGGCACGCGGGCCGCGCCGGGACGACCCACCCGCATCGTCGGGGGAGTGGGACGGCGACTGGGACGACGACGACTGGGATGAGCCGGAGCCGGTCCAGCGGGAGGGTGACCCGCGCATCGGGCTCCCGATGCGCACCGGACTGATCGCGGCTGTCGCGGTGGCCTGGGTCGGCGCCCTGATGGCATGGCCCGGGATCGCCCTCGTGGCAGTCGCTGCGCTCTCGGCCCTGGCCCGCGCCACCGACCGCTCGGTGACCGCGCTCGTCCTTCGCCGCTACGACTACGGCCGACGACGCAGCGACGTGCCCTTCGCCGTCGTGTCCAGCCCGTGGCACCTCGTCGTCGGCGCGGTCGCCACGGTGGTCGGCCTGCTGCTGCCCGTGGCGGTCGGGCTCGCCGGGGTCTTCGCGACAGCCCTGATGCTGAGCGGGACGCAGGGCAGTGACCTGGGTCCCGGCGCGCCCCCGACGCTGGCCGTGGGCGGGTTGCTCGGCCTCGTGACGCTGTGGTGGGGCCCCGGTGGCGCCTCGCTCCGCCGCGGGTCGCGCTCGATGGCCCGGAGCCTCGTCCCCGCCGGGCTGACCAGCCAGGTCGTGTCCGGCCTCCTCACCGTCTTCGGCGTCGTGGCCGCGGTTGCGGCACTGCGACATGGCGTCAGCTTCACCTGGAATCCCTTCAGCGCCAGCCCGTTCGGCCGTTGACACAGCGAGGCGTCAAGCGTCGGAGGGGGGCCGCGCGCGGGGGCGCAGCGACGCTGGGACCCGGGCACGACGCATACGCCGGCTGTGTCGTCGATGTGGGAGCACGGTGAGGTCCGTGTGCACCTAGCGCATCGGCACTGAACAGCGGGTCGAGAAAAGATCACGAAATTGTCTCGACGTGGCTTGTGCGGCGTTGAAACCTCACGTACCGTCAGTGCTCGGCGGCACCCCGACCTCAGGGTCGGGACGGGGGGATCGACACGTGTTCCCGCTCCGCTTCGTCGCGTCCGGCTCCACCCGTGCGCTCTCCACAACTTCACATGGACACCCACATAATCCGTTCCCTGTGCGCGCCGAGCCTCGCCAGCCAGGGATGTAGCCCACACCCGTGGGCCGGGCGAGGACGGGGGACCCAGTGCGGCCAGAGCGTCACGCGTGCAACGAAGCACGAGTGACGAGGACTGGCCTGGGGGTGAAGTCGCTTCTGCGACAGGGCACCTGACGCCCCAACCCGACAGCTAACCCCGCAGGCGCGCGTCAGGAAGGAATCACCACCATGCAGTACCTGTCCAAGCACGCTGCGGCGAAGAAGATCTCTGTGAAGCAGCGCCTTGCCGGCGTCGGCATCGCCGGAGCGGCCACCATCGTGGGCGGCCTCGCCACGGCCGGTTCGGCCAAGGCGTCCTCCGTCTGGGACGCGGTCGCCGCGTGCGAGTCGGGTGGCAACTGGCACATCAACACCGGCAACGGCTTCTACGGCGGCCTGCAGTTCACGCCGAGCACCTGGCGCGGCTACGGCGGCGGCGCCTACGCCCCGCGCGCCGACCTCGCTTCGCGTGAGGCGCAGATCGCGGTGGCGCAGCGCGTCCTCGCCGGCCAGGGCCCGGGCGCCTGGCCCGTGTGCTCCGTGCGCGCCGGCCTGAGCCGCGGCAACGGCGGTGCCACCTCGAGCTCGATCACGGTCTCGCGGTCGACCGAGCGCGCCCCGGTGACGACGAAGAAGGTCACGACCTACCGGTCGACGACCAAGAAGTCCGTCAGCAAGAAGAAGACGTACGCCGTCCGCCCGGCCGTGCGCACCAACACGGCGCGCGGCGCCCAGATCACCGTGCGCAGCGGCGACACGCTCGGCGAGCTCGCCCAGCGCTACCACGTGGCCGGCGGCTGGAAGACCCTCTGGAAGGCGAACGGGGCCCGGATCTCCAACCCGAACCTCATCTTCGTCGGCCAGGTTCTGCGCCTTCCCTGATCGACTGGTAGACCTGAGCCGGACGGCCCCGCGCGACCAACCCCTGGGTTTGCGCGGGGCCGTCCTTCTCTGTCCCCGGAGCCGCCTCCCGGCCTGCCCGGGGGCCGTCCGTTTGCGCGGATGCCGCCGGGCTCCGTTACGCTTTCGCCCGTCCACGGCGCTCGCGCCGCGGGCGTGCTGGCGTGGCGCAATCGGTAGCGCACCTGTCTTGTAAACAGGGGGTTAGGGGTTCGAGTCCCCTCGCCAGCTCTCTGACCAGCACAGACCTGCGTGACGCTCGACTCACCACCCGGTCACCCACTTCTTTGCCCACCTTTTTCGGCTGAGGGCAGGATCCGGAGGGGATCGGCGGACTCCAGCGCAGCGAGCACTCGAGGGTCGGCGAGGCCGCGACCGAGGTAGACGTCCAGCGACATCGACACCCGCGTGTGCCCGAGCTGGTCGGCGATCATGCGGCCGGTCGCGCCCATCTCGTCGAGAACCGTGGCGGTGGTCTTGCGCCAGGCGTGCGCCGTGACCCAGTCCAGGCCGACCGCCTCACGGGCCTCCTTGAGGAAGCGGCTGACGTTGCGGGGATCCCGGAAGTCACCGTCGATGGTGCCGAAGACGGGTCGTTCGGGGTCGTAGAGCGTCTGGGCCCGTTTATGGAGCATGGTGACGCACCAGACCGGGAGTCGCAGGCGCCTCTGACCCGCCTCCGACTTCGTCCCCTTCCGGATGAGGCCTCGACCTGTGACGCGGATGAGGGTCGACGAGACCATGATCGTGGCCGTGTCGAAGTCGACCTCGGACCACGTGACCGCCAACGCTTCTCCGATGCGGAGGCCGGTTGCGAGGAGGAACGCCGACAGGTCCAGCAGGTCGCGTTCCATGGCCTTCTGGTTGCCAGCGACGCCGATGAACCACTGCGTGCGCTCCTCGACGGTCAGCGCGCGAGGCTGTCGTTGTGGTCTGACGCGGAGACGTTCGACCTCACGCGCGGGGTTGGTCGCCACCGCACCGTGGCGCACGGCGCGGCCCATGATCCCCGAGACGATTGAACGGCACGTCCGCGCGGTCGAGGGACCGACCCGTGTGTGGATGTCGACGATGACCCGATTGACCGTGGGCGTGGTGACCTGGCTCAGCCGCAGAGCACCCACGGCAGGCAGAACGTGCCCATCGAGCACGCGGCGATAGGTCTCCAGGGTGCCGGGGGAGCGCTGACCGGCCTCGACGAGCTGCGCCATCTCGTCGAACCACTGCTTCGCCGCGAGCTCGAAGGGGTCCGAACGGGCGAGGCCGCTGCCACCGCCGAGACGGGCAAGCTCCTCGAGGGCGTGGGTCAGGGCCTCGACCGCGGCACGGCGAGTGCGACCGTGGCGCTCGATGACGCGCTTCCTCCCGTCCTCCCCGCGGAAACGGGCCCGGGCCCGATGGCGGACCGGGTCGGCGGACACCCGTGAGCGTGGGGCAGGGGTTTCGCAAGGCCGAGCTGTGTCTGCGCGACGCTCGCCGACGTCCTGACATCCGCGAGGCGGTCGAGCGCGTCAGGGTGGCAAGACGTTCACGCCAGCTCGTCACCCCACCGCACGTCCCCGTGCAGATAGACGACGACCCGGGACAGGTCGCTACTCCAGACGTCGATCCACGCTGGCGCTCCGTGGCCTCCGACGAACTCGGGTGCCGAGGCCGAATGGAGTCGTGACAACGCGTCACCGGTCAACCATTCGGGCTGGCATCCCGTCCACCCGCCGCACCCGCAGCTTTCATAGGCGACGAGAGCACCGCCTCTGACCCACTCGCGCGCCTGATCCGGGGTTATGTCCTCGTGCAGAAGGAGCAAGCGCCGGCCGCTCGGGTCGAAAAGATCCCCCGCAAGGTTGTACCGACCCGGACGTGCTGCATGTTTCCCGGACCTCTGAACATCCCCTTCGCTCCGAGGTGCCTTCTTGAGCAGCTCCGCGAAAGTAGCGCCCTTGGACTTCTTGGCCATGCCCGCATTCTCATGCCAGCAGTCGGCGAATCGCTACGAGTTACATCCGGACAGGGCGCTGAGGGCTAGCTCTCAGGTGGACTGAACCGTTCGAGGAGGGAGCGCCAGAACGAGGGGTGGATCTTGTTCCATTCCGCCAGTGTGACGATGCGCTCTTCACCGATCATCTCGGTGATCGTTTTGCGCTGGTCCTCGGTCAGGTGGATGGCGAACGAGGTTCCCTCGTCGGAAAGGCTGGCGACTTCGGCGTGATCGTGTCGCCAGAATGAAGCGTCGTAAGCGTGCGCGGCGAACGTCATGAAGGCTTGGCGGACCGCGGGATCATCGGTGAGTTGCATGCCGGTCTGCTGGTAGGGCTCTTCACGCTTGTGCTCGGGAACGAAGCGCTCGCGCAGCAGTTCGGCTGCCTGGACGGCTTGAGTCGGCCAGGTGTCGCGCATGGACCACGGGATGTCAGTTTCCGCCCTGGCGATGTCGTCTTGCACGAGGGAGAGCGCTGCTCGACTTGCAGCCCAAAGGGCTTCGTCGTCCAGACGCTCGAGAAGGAGAAGGTATTCCACGCGGTCCTTCGGCACTTTGCGAGTCTTTCAGGTATGCAACCTGGGCGGCCTGTCACTCAGCGCGTGGACGCACGGTCATGCCGCATAGGGGGTCTCGCGCAAGCCGTTGGCGGCTAATCGGTTGTGACCTGCACGGCACTGAGGATGCTCGGCAGGGCGGCCGGGTCGGCCAGCTTCAGACCGGCGAGATCGGACGGCCAGAACCAGCGAAGGTCATCGTGCTCCTCGGGTGCGGAATTGACCGGCTCACCGTCCCACCGAGTCACGAGAAACGCATGGACGTCGAGGGTCGGATCATTGAAGGTCATCGGGATCGGCAGGGGGTCGTGAACGTGGACACCAAGTTCCTCGAAGCACTCCCGAACGACTGCCTCGTGAGGGGACTCGCCCGCCTCGACATGTCCGCCGACGAGGTCCCAACAGTTCGGATACCACTTGCGCGACGGGTGACGATGCACGAGAAGCACCAGACCCTCGCGGACAAGCGCTGCGACTGCGATCGGAATCCATGGTGACCATGGCGGCACGCTACGCGAGCGCGCTCATGCCGCGCGGGAGACGTTCCTCCGCGCCATGCCCCCTATCGGTCCGTGGTTCAGATCGATGCGTCCCTGAGAACGTCCTTCGCGGTGCCTGACCAAACGCATCAATCTGCGGTGCATCTTGGCGGGCATACAATTTGGTAGCCGGCCGCCAGTCATCCCGCGTCCATTTGCGTAGGTCACTCAGCCCGTCGGCGGTCTCAAACCCGTTGTCGTCCCGGGGTGGGCACATGGTCGCCCTGAGCCAGCCAGATGCACTCTCGGCCGTGAACCGGGTCGTTCAGAACCGGCCCTCTCGGCGGCGAGACTCGCCAATCGGGTCCACCGGCGGGCCTACTCCGACTAGCGTTTCAGGCTGTAGGGGCACCAGCGACGAAGCCCATGCCGAGGAGGTGCTTGCCCGTGCAGCATCTTCCGATGAGTGCGTTCGAACGAGTCTGGCAAGACTCTCCGGTCGCTGTGCTCGTCACCGGCGGGACAGACCATGAACTGATCTACCAGAATCAATGCTGTATCGAGCTTCTTGGGCAGCTGCCCTTGGGAACTCCCCTCCAGCGGCTGCTGCCGCAGGTGACGAGCGTCGGCCTAGACCGACTGAACAGCGTCTTGTGCACCGGAGAGACCGTGCGCACGGAGGCACACTGGCTGCCGTTCGCCGACGTGGATGGTCGCCCGCTCGCCATGCGTTACGTGATGGCCCCGCTCGGTGAGCCCCGATGGGGCGTCGTGACCATGGGGGCCGACGTCACTGCCCACCTGCAGGCGCTGCGTGACCTGGAACGCGCCGCTTTCCTCGCCGACCTCACCGACCGGATGATCACGGCCCAGGACCCGGCCACGGCGTTGAAGCAGTTGACCGACGCTTTGGCGCGGGACCTGGTGGACTTCGCCGCTGTGTACATCGCCCCCGAGGACGACGCCGATCCGGACGCGCCCCCCGTGCCTCCTGAAGTCCTCAGCCTGAGCCCGCGGATCGCTGCGCTCGGAGGGCCGCCACTCTCGGGCAGCGGCAGCGACAGCAATGCCGAACGGTGGCGCGCGGTCCTGCTCGAAGGCAAGCCCCTGCTCATCCCACTCTCGGACGAGTCGCTACCCGCGGTCACCCACGACGCGGAGACCATGGCGTGGGTGACCGCCGCTGGCCTGACGCACCTGATCGCGGTACCGCTGGTCGTCGCCGGGACACTCGCCGCGGTGCTGGTGGCCGGCACCGGAGCCGACGGTGTGCAGCTCACCGAGGATGACCTGTCGTTCTGGGTCAACATTGCCGCCAGGGCCTCGACGGGGATCAACGCCTTGCGGTCCCTGCGCCAACAACAGACCATCGCGGCGCAGCTGCAGCATGCCCTGCTGCCCCGGCGGCTTCCGCCCATCGACGGCTTGGACGTGGCAGGTTTGTACCTCCCCGGGTCGCCGAACGTCCAAGTCGGCGGTGACTGGTGGCACGTGCTGGACCTGGGAGGCGGCCACGTCGCCGCGGGCATCGGCGATGTCTCGGGACGCGGCCTGGCAGCCGCTTCGGTCATGGGTCAGGTAAGTGCTGCCATGCGCGCCGGTGGCCTCGCACGGTTGGAACCACGCGCGTTGCTCAAGCTGCTGGACACCTTGATGGGCGATATGGTCGCAGGGTCTGACGACGACGCGATGTCGCCCCAGTTCGCGACCGCCTGCTACGTCGTCCTCGACATGGACCGAAACTCACTGGTCGCCGCCAACGCCGGGCACCTCCCCCTGCTGGTCCGCCGGCGAAACGGTCGGGTCAGGCGCTTGGACACTCCCCCGGGAGCGCCTCTGGGACTCGGGATGGGTGACTACCCGGAAGCTCGCTACCGGTTCACAGCAGGTGACACGTTGGTCCTCTTCACGGATGGGCTGGTGGAGTCGCGAACGGAGCACCTGGATGCCGGCCTCCAACGGTTGAGCGAGCTGCTCGCGGAGGCACCCGCCGCCTCCGCGAGCGCCATCGCCGACTACCTGATCAGCGGCATGAACCGCCGTCACGGTCATGGACCCGACGACATCGCGTTACTCGTCATGCGATCGACTCAGCACCCAACACGCTGAGAAGCGGGTCAGACGAGCAGTGGCACAACGCGCCCACCCGCCCTCGATGAACAGAACGCAAGGACGACACAAGACGACATCCGCATTTGCCGCAGATCGAGCGGCTATCCGTAGTGGTACCGGCAGGCGGCGATGCGAACTTCATCGCTCGTGATCTTGTAGACGAGGCGATGCTCGTCGGTGATTCGTCGGGACCAGTAGCCGGCGAAGTCGTGCTTCAGCGCCTCGGGCTTGCCGATGCCTTCGTTGCCGTTGCGTTGGATATCGACCAGCAGGGCGTTGATGCGCTTGAGGACCTTGCGGTCCTGCGCTTGCCACCACAGGTAGTCTTCCCAGGCGTTTTCGTCCCAGACGAGCAGCACGTCACTCGGTCTCGATGAGATCGTGGGCCTGGCCCCGGCTGGCCTCGAGACGCTCCATCGCGTCGAGCAGGCGTCTGGCGTTGGCAGGCGAGCGCATCAGGTAGGCGGTCTCCCGCAATGACTCGTAGTCGTCGAGGGACACGATCACAACCGGCTCGTGCCCGGCGCGGGTGATCACGACCTCTTCGCGGTCGTTGGCGACGGCGTCGAGCACCTCGGCGTAGTGGGCGCGGGACTCTGTGTAGCTCATCGTCTTCATGGTTGCCTCCCGTACAGAAAAGTGTACGTCCGGCCCGAGTTCGAGGCAAGCCCAGGTGGGCACGCCCTTCACTCATCTGCCCCGATCGTGCTTCCCGTCGAGAACACTCGCTTCCGCGTCGCAGTCCCGCACACACGGTCGTCCGGGATGCGCAAGCGCCCACGCTACGGGGCGGCTCGGTGGTCTTACGATCGGTAGATGCGGACCGGCCTCGACAGGCCCTGCGGCGGACGGTGCCTGATCGCCTTGGCGACGACATGGCTTGTGACGACAACGGTGCTGGGCGCCTGTACTCGTGGGGACCGCGGCGCTGGGGCGGTGCCGGACAGCCGCAGCAATCGGCCGGCGGCCCGCTCGGCACCAGCCTCGGGCTCGCGGTCGGCGCAACCGGGGCCGGCCGAGTCCTGCACGGGGGCAATTGAGGTGGGCCCGCTGCCGGCCTGGGCACGGGTCGGCTTCGATCCGCCCGGCCAGACGGTCCGCCAGGTGCACGGCAGCCGCGGGCAGATCCTCGGAGTCGTGTTCGCCGACCCTCTGCGCGCGCCTGCGAAGAGAGGCTATGGGAACAAGATCCTGTGGCTGGCCGCTCCGGTGGCGCCCACCGCAAGGCCTGCCGAGCCGCCCACGAACGGGGACCTACTGATCGATGCCAGCCTCATCGGTAGTGCCATGAGAGTGCGACGGATCGTCCCGGGCGGTCCCGGCCCTTCCCTCGTCGACATGCCACGGGCCGGCTGCTGGCGGTTCGACCTGTCGTGGGACGGTCACCAGGACGCCGTCCTCCTCCCGTACTCCTCACCGTGAGTGCTGCACCTTGGGGCCGAAAGCCTGAGGGAACGTCCTCAACTGCCGCGAATGCCCTTGCGCCATGTCTCATCCAGGGAGAGTCAGCGAGTGCCCCACGACCCGAGCTCCGACCACGTCTAGCGTCTGGGCCTCAAGCTTGGACTCGACGAGGTAGGCGACGGAGTCAGAAAGTCGGGCGGCGTCGTCGCCGTCGCCTCGCCGATCTGCATCTTGCGTAGCCGCCAG
>Ga0308176_10001920_pt1 | contig 13087 bp, 7 predicted proteins | sample PhyCR2_3_FD_203890 | JGI IMG/M metagenome (GOLD analysis project Ga0308176, IMG submission 203890) | Soil microbial communities from UC Gill Tract Community Farm, Albany, California, United States - DLSLS.C.R2 | ecosystem: Environmental > Terrestrial > Soil > Agricultural land | place: USA... | reverse complement strand
GGACGTCGCTTGGCAACAGGTTGGTCCGCCTTGCCAGATCACTCACACCCATAGAGGGGCGGCTTCTAAACTCTTCGAGAACACGGCAAACTTTTGTAATCGTTGTAGCGGGCTTCACTTTGACCCCCCAGGGGAGAGGTGATACATGCCTCTGAAACAGCTTTGCTCCGAGAATTGAGCGTCCCTAGACGTCCAAGGCGACTGTCGGTACACGAAGTCTATTTGAACGTCGAGAACAAGTCAATATCGGCATTCAACATGTTTGACTTTCAGACTGGGGCTCGCCATAGGGCGCATCAGGAGCCATCGTACAGAAGAATGGTCAACTCATCACTGGCCAGGGTCTTCGCGATGGCGGGCCAAGCGTCCTGGTGAGCTTGACTTGCAATCCAGCTCTGCCTGCGATCTTCACTCTCGAAGATCAAAACAAACCTGTAATTTGCGTGTGCGGGCGGTTCGCCAGCCAGTGCGGATCGAAGTTTCAAAAGCTTAACGTTCACAAACCCAGGTTGGCGGCTCACCACCGGGCGGAAAACGTTAGCGAAATTCGCGAGAAGATCCTTCTCATTCGATGGGTCGACAGACAAGTCAACGTGCAGTTCAATGAAAGGTTTACCGTCCGGGGCGAAGCCGGATTCCTGCCCAAGCATGCCGCTAGTACAGCGCCTTTCTGCCTTCCACCGCTAGCTGAACACGGTACAGACCCGTCTCAGCTGTTATGTACAGCATTGTTCCGTCATTGCCCCAGTTACAGTTCGCCGGAACTTCCGGTAACTTTATGGTTCCAAGATGTTCCCCCTGCGGAGTGAAAATCCAGACTCCGCCCGGGCCTGCACAGTATAGGTTTCCGAGCGCGTCCAGCTTCATTCCATCCGGGAGTCCGTTCTCATCCGAGGCGGTCGCATCAAAGTGCAGTTTTCCGTTGCGAACGGTTCCATCCGCCTGAACGTCGTAGCGCATCCAGATTTTACGCTTCTCGTCTGAATTCGCCACGTAGAGTGTTTTCTCGTCTGGTGAGAAGGCTAGACCGTTAGGCCTCGTAAGATCGTCAATGATCAGCTTCAGCTTGCCCTCAGCAAAACGATACACACCATTGAACGGTAGTTCCTTCCGCGGATCCTGATCCTGTTGAAGAAGCCCATAGGGCGGGTCGGTAAAGTACAGTGCGCCGTCGGACCGGTACACCAGATCGTTCGGGCTGTTGAGCCTCTTACCTTCGAAGCGGTCTATGACGGTGGAGACTTCGCGAGTCTCGGAAATCCGGACAATCTGTCGGTTTGTGTGTTGGCAGAGAAGGACCGCTCCATCCCGATCGGCAATCATTCCGTTCGGGCCTATGAACGAGCCGGCAGGCGCATCGGTTTCGCCACCCCCTTTCGGCAATATCTCAATCACCGTGCCGTCAGGCGACCATTGACGCACAACATTACCGATCACATCACTGAACCATAAATATCCGGCTGGAAACCAGAGCGGGCCCTCCGTGAACTGAAAGCCGCCTGCAAGCTTTTCTATGCGCGCCGACTCGGGGACAAGTGCATTCAGTCGGGAGTCTAAACGTATAACTGCTCCTTCGAATGTCTCCTCACTGGGTGCCTGGACAGAATTGGTTACGCTGCTCATGTTCGATTTGTATGGAGTCTATTTGAATGGAATGCGGCGGTCAAGACAGGCATTCCAAATGTTTGAAACAAGCCGCAGCTGCAATCGAGTCTCCTACGCTGCGGGCACAAACTGAATACAGACCGGCGATGGGACGGAAAGCGTCTGGCCGCCAGGCGTAAGGCGGCCCGAGGCCTTGTCGACCTTGAAGACTACGATCGTGTCAGAATCCTGATTTGCCGCCATAAGATACCGGCCTGTTGGATCCAGCGAGAAGTTGCGCGGTGTTTTTCCTTCCGTGGGAACAACCTGCACCTTTGTCAACGTACCATTCTGGGGATCAACGGAGAATACGGTTATGCTGTCGTTGCCTCGGTTGGACGCATACACGAAGTGACCGGCGTTATCCAGCTGGATTTCAGCAGAGTTATTCACCCCGTTGAATCCCTCAGGAAGGGTGGATATGGTTTGCAACTCCTGAAGGCGTCCCTTAGCAGCATCGTAGGTAAAGGCGGTAACACTCGAGCCCATCTCATTGATGCTGTAAGCGTATTTGCCATTGGGGTGAAATGCGAAGTGACGCGGGCCGGAACCGGGCTTCAGCTTTATAGTTGACGGGGCGTTCGCAGTGAATGTTCCCTGCCCAGGGTCTATCCGGTAGCTAAAGATCTCGTCCAGGCCGAGGTCGGGTACGAAAACAAAGCGGTTATCAGCCGAAAGCACCACGGCATGAGCGTGTGGTCCACGCTGACGGCGCTGGTCCACACTCGAGCCGCTGTGTTGGTCGAATGCGGTCGATTCGCTCAGGGTACCGTCCGGCTTCACACGAAAGGAAGCGACGCTTCCGCTCCCGTAGTTGGCGACTAGCAGCATGGTATTGGTCTTATCCACAACCAGATGGCATGCGACTGTTCCACCAGTCGAGACCTTATTGAGAAACTTAAGCATTCCGTTTCTCTTGTCGAGTGAGAAGCTACTGACGTACCCATTCGTTTTCCCACTGATTTCGCTGACGGCGTACAAGTGATCTTGAGCGGGATTGAGCGTCAGGAACGAGGGACTCTCTACTTCTCCGACGAGTCCGATCTGCTCCAGCTTGCCGGTTCCCGGATCGAACCGGAGGCCATAAATGCCTTTACTCTTCGGGCCAGTATAGGTTCCGACGTATACAAGATACTTATCTGGCGGATGGTCAGCAGCGAAAGCCACAGCCACCAAGACGAAGAAGGAGGCGAGGATGACCGCAGACAGGGTGAGGGTTTTACGCAATGGGAGCTCCTGAGCTTTCATGATCAACCTGGAATGTGCCGTTATGTTTCCCGAAGGAGCCAACGAACTGCATTTCTCTGGAGCTTTTCGTATTCGGGATTCCACAAGGCCGTGATCACATGGCCGGGCGCCAGGTAGCAAACGCGACCCTTTCCATAGTCATACGCCCAGCCGGCCGCTGAGGTATTACCGAGATTTCGGTGAGTGAGGCCGTTCTCATTCACACTCTGTAGCAACAGGTATTTCGGGTCTTTCTGATACGTCACAAAGTGTTGCTCGTCCGTGACCACGAAGTCATTCACGCCCTGAGTGATGGGATGGTTCTTATTGACCACTTTGACTTTGAATGGACGAAGCGGTGGATGCTGCTCAGTGACAGCCCCAAGCACGTCGCGAAAGTCGTCGTTATGAGGACTGATGTAAGTCACGTTGTGATAGAACAAGATACCTCCACCACCTGTTGCAAATTCGCGGACCGCCTTGCCCTGAGCCTCGGTTATCCAATAGACCGGGTCGGGGCTCATAGGCGGAACCGGCGGCTCACTTACGATTTCAGGAGAGCCTGGCATTCGTTGCGAATAGCCTCCCGGCCATAACATTCCGTCTCGCAGCATAATGAGCAATCGACGTCCCTTCAGGTGCTCGGAGTTGAGCGATGCGACGTCGTCACTGAAATCGATTTTCAGTCCCAGACCACTCCCCAGCGTTTTGCTCAGGGCAGTACGGATGTAGTCGCTATTGTGATAGCGATCCCCGATCAATGCAAAAGCGCTAGCCTCTTCACGAGCGCGAGCGAGCGGCGCTGCTAAACCCAGTGCAGAAAGTGCTGTACGCCTGGTGATAGTTTTCATGGTCCCTTCTGAATTGCAGAATTAGAACAGAATCTTCGCTCCCAATTGCATAATGCGCGGTCCGGTGACAGTATCGATACGGCCAAACGCAGACGAGTTAAAGGTTACGTTAGGATTCCCCAGGTTGGCGTGGTTGAAGGCGTTGAAGAGCTCCCACCGAAACTCGAACGTGGCGCGTTCAGCAATCCTGGTAGCCTTCATGAGTGAGAGATCCAGGTTGTACTGCCCGGGACCGTAGATCGCATTGCGACCCATATTGCCGAACGTTCCGATGGCCGGCAGCGCAAAGGCGGCCGTGGTGAAGTATTGTGCTCGCTGTTGATCGAACGACCGGTCCGCTGGGAGAACTGGGTTTCCAACAACGTTTACGCGTTGGTTCCCGCCGCCCTGAAGTGCCCGGTCAGTGCCTGGGGCGACCGTAAGCGGACTGCCGCTCGTATAACGGTAGATTCCATTCGTTCTCCAGCCGCTGGTCAGTCTACCGGCCACTCCTTTCTTCCAGGGGCTTGGTATCTCAAACAGAAACGACGTCACAATGTTATGTCTGCGATCGAAATCCGCCGGCCCGTGCTCTGATCTGAGGTCAAACGGATTTTGCGGCAAGCTGGCGTTGCGGTCAAGGGATTCATAGTCAAGCGCCTTTGACAAGGTGTAGCTCGACATAATGTAAAGTCCCTTCGAGAAGCGGCGCGTGGCTGACACCTGGAGGCTGTGATAAGTGGAGTTGCCATCCGTGGAAGCTTTATCAATACCCTGAAAGTTGCGGTTGAGGCGCCGGGTATCAATGTTGCCGGAGGTAGACAGAGCTTGTCCGTTCGGACCCACACCTGGGATGTAAACGGCGGGATTGATTTCGCGATTTAGCCACAGGCGCGTTCCTTTAGAGCCAACATATGCCGCCGAAACCACTACCTCGGCCGGCAACTCACGCTGCAGGGTGATGTTCCACTGCTGGTTATATGGCGTCGCGGCTGAAGGGTCGAAGTACCTCGAAATGGGCATAGGCAATTTGAACTGATACCCCGCACGTGCTTCGGGTGTCGAAGGAGGTGTAAATGGGTACGGGTTGCCACCCGGGTAATTAGCCCAGGGATTCTCAAAGCTGGGCGGGTTCGGAATCGAGACGTTCAAGACGAAGGGCTGGTTCAATTGGGTTTCATTCAGCAGATAGCCCCGCTCGGTGTTGTAGAAGACGCCATAGGCAGCCCTCACACTGGTCTTCGTATTGGGGCCGAAAGGAAGCCATGCGAATCCCACGCGAGGTGCCAGATTGTTCCAATCTTTGTCGTAGGTTGCTGGTGGGATACCAGGGTCCCCGGGTATGACGAGACCCAGCGGAGCATTAGGGAGCAGAGAGGATTTCATCCCGGGCCTATACGCGATGATTTCGTTATTGCCGTCCCGAATTCCGAAGTAGGGCTCATAACGCAGACCCAAGTTCAACGTGAAGTTCGAAGCGATCTTCCAGTCGTCCTGGGCAAAGACAGCAAACGTCTTGAAAAGGTTGTCGCTCCGAAGCGTCGAGTACTGCTGGAAATTCGTCGGCAATCCAATCAGCCATTCCGCAAAGCCGTTTCCAGCCCTGGTCCCGCCGAAATCAAACGAAGCTCCGTCCGCATTGAACACCTCATGACGGTTGGCCTCGCTAGTAGCCCACTCGAATCCGAACTTCAACGAATGCGCCCCGCGCGTCACGGACATCGTATCCCGTATCTCGTGTGCAGTGGGCACTACATCGAAATAGGTGTTTCCGCCGGTAGAGAAGTAGCCGGACAAAGTTCCCAGGCGCGTACTCATGGGGAAGCTGGGATCCTGTGGGGTTGTCAACACTCCAAAATCCTGATACCGAAGGCCCGGCGCCACGGCAGGCGGCTTGCCGGGGAACTGGTTGGGCAGAATGGGATCGGGACTCCGCACAAAGGCTAGGCGGTTCAGAGTATAGGTAAAGGTGTTTACGACGGTCGGCGACAAGATCTTCGTGTAATTGCCGACCAGGTGATTATTCGTCCAATTGTTGAAACCGTTGAAGAGAGGAAGTCCCGCATTTGAATGCGTGAAGGTGTCATAGTTGAAATAACTCACGTACAGCAGGTCTCTCGAGCTAAATGCGTGGTCGAAACGGGCTACATACTGATTCCGATTGTCACTGGCTGGAGCATTGAAGATCAGCTGGTTGCCGTTGATATTCGGCAGCGGAAACAGTAAGTTCCCAATCTGCCTTGCAGCATTGGAGAATCGGCTCGCCGGAATGATGTCGTTTGGAAAACGCGCATTCGTTAGGGGATCGATGGGCTTCGTCTTGCTTTGGGAGAAATCCCCCTGCCGCTCTGCAGCCGTTGGCATGACTTGGCCGGTATTGGTTAGGGCGCTTCGCTCGCGCAGAGACTCCCAGGAAAAGAACAAAAACGTCTTGTCTTTACGTATCGGGCCGCCCAGGCTTGCACCAAACTGGTTGCGCTTGAGAGTAGGCTTTGTGACCAACGCCGCGTGACCGAAAAACGATCGTGCGTCCAGAACATCGTTGCGCAAATACTCATACACGGAACCGTGGTAGCTGTTCGTCCCGGACTTCGTGACGGCAGTCACAAGCGAACCAGCGCCGCGCCCGAATTCGGCGCTGAAGCTACTGCTAAGAATGCTGAATTCCTGCAGCGCATCTGGATTCGGCATTGATGTCGGCGTACCGTCATACACGTCATTGTTATGTCCTCCATCGAGGAGCACGTTGTTGTCGTTGCCTCGGGCGCCATTGACAGACACGCCATCCTCCTGTGAGAGGCTTACTCGGGCTCCCGTCTGATTGACGGCCCCGGGAATTAGCGTTTGCAGCTGAAGAGCATTACGCCCGTTGAGAGGCAGATCCTCGATCAATTGGTGACTGATGACGGTACGCACCGTCGAAGTAACGGTTTCGATACCGGTCACTTCACCCGTCACTTGTATGTGCTCGCTCGTTTGCCCGACCTCCAGGCCAAAGTTGACGGTAAGCGCCTGTTCGGCGGTCAGGTTGATGCCGGTCTGGCTGACAGTCTTGAATCCGCTAGCCGACACGCTGATGGCGTAGTTACCGACGACCAATCTGGGGAAGTTGTACCGCCCCTCGTTGTCCGTAGTTGCCGTTTGGCGAAGCCCGGTATTCTCGTTGCTAATCGTAACCAGCGCAGAGGGCACAACCGCGCCCGAACTGTCGCTAACAACGCCCACAACGCTCGCATTACCCTGCGCGTAGAGCCCGTTGATGGAAAACAGTGCACAGATGACGAGAGTCCCGGCCAGATTCTGCCGTGTACGACAGGCTTTCGGAATCAGGTTTAGCAATAAACAGTACGTCTTTTGTAGTGTCACTTTGCCCCCCAAGGCCAGCGGTGGCGCTGGCTTTTGCGAAGTCATCCTATCAAACGGGCGGACCTTGCAGATTCGAGCTATTCAAGAGTTTTGAAAGATCCAGACGAGTTCACGAACGGTGGAAGGCCCAAGGATCGCGTGACAAGCCGATTTCAGAAGGAACGCCAGAACGCTCCGAATGACTTTGCCCGACGGAACGGAGCCGTTCTAAACCTGGTTCCCAGCCGTTGGAGGCTTCGAAAGGCGAAGAAAAGTGGCGAGTGGGAAGCGGGTCCAAGGTCTTGACCCAGCGCAGGCCTAAACGCGGCTAGTTGATTGCCAACCCTCATGCGCATACGGATCTGCGCCCTTATTGGTCCACAAATCCCGATGACTCGGTGCTTTGTAAGAGGGCGTATAGCGCACGTAGAGTATTGCGCGCGGCTTGTTGAATCCATGGATCTACAATCCAAGTCTCAATCTAAGGCTTTCGCCCGCGAGATTGTGTAATAGTCGAGGGTGTTCTTCCAGGTGAATTCCGCACCCGGTTGAACGTCAATCCCGATATAAGGCTCAATGGCCAAGACCGTTCGGATTGACCACAACAGATCTCTGACGAGCGGGCGATCTCCAGTGATTCTTACACCCGCACCAACCGTTTTGTTCTCAATCACGATCTCTGAATCCGCCGCATCGTTGCTGAAGCCCTCGATAGGAACGGCAACCTGATCCTCTCCCGTGAGCGCTCTTTTGAAAATGATCTGATTCCCCCGGACCTCTGCGAGCTCTTGCTTGGGTGGCCGGGTAGTCCTGATATCAAAAGGCAGCTTGAAGGTGAAGTCAGGTCCCGGAGGTTGCTTGTCGAGCACGACGAAATTATGGTTGTAAACAGAGCTTTGAATCGCTCGTTTGCCTGTATTCTTCAGGCTGTGTTCAATCACCATCTCCGGCTTCCCGTCGGTAAGGCGCACGATCTTGCGGTAGAGATACCCGTAGCCGGACCCTGCGTCCGAAAGCTCCTGTGTGAACACGACAGCATTGTGTTGTGTGCTGACCGACCACTTGCCGGAATTTAGAACATCGTATGGAAAGTAGCGGTTGTACTCCCCATCGGTCCTTCGGAGAACACCAACTCCAATCTTTATGAAACTACCGCCCGGCTTCGAGTCGTTCCATCCAAGCGGGGTGGCAAACTCGTCCACCGGTCCCATCAACGCGCTACACGGCCCGGATACAATTTCCGGCCCCTGATGCACCCAGTTGATTACCTTAGGGTCAACTCTGTCGTACCAGGGTCCGTAAAATTTGTGGCCTCCGTAGTGAAGGCTGTTGACAGCACCCGACCAGTCGAACCGGGTGGACCGATAGTATCCGTTTTGCGGGTCGGGTAAGTAGATGCTCGCCGTTACCTGCCCGTTCGAAATCTCTGTCTGTGGGAACTCGGCTCCATGGATGGTCGTAGCAGCGAAAAGGGTCAAGACCAACGCTGACGTGATTACTGGAATTGCGAAGAAGTGCGAAGCTTTCATATTCACGCGCATGGCTCTCTTCTTTGATCGGTGTACGTGACTTCGGCGTTGTAGCCGTGAAACCCGGATCCCGAAGCTCAGAACAGGCCTTACACTAGCTCCCTTTCTTCGACTTGGCGTGTATGCAATCTTTGATCTCGCAATGAGTCTTGTGGATTATATACCTCTCGATTGCGGCTTCTAACCACTTTGAGGTGAGCTCGTTTCTCGCTTAGGCGGTTACAAGTATCTCCAGATTTGATCCTGCACATTCCATGAATCAGGGAGTCTTACGCCGAAGCCGGAAGCATTTTGTCCGTACGCTTCTCTCCCTCGCTGTCGCAGCGCGCGTTTTGATCGCCCAGCAGCGTCTTTCAGAAAGCACGGGAGGTTCCGGCGCAAGATCTGAATCCACGATCCCGGCCCATACGGACCTGCTGTCAGGCGTCGGCTCGCAGTTTCAAGTGACGGACCTGAACGGGGACGGCTCTTTGGACATTGTTGAGTCCGGCTTGAAACATACGTTCATCTTTTGGAACCGGATGCATCCATCGCACTCGAACGGCGATCGCTCGAGTAGCCAGATTCCTCGGTAACCGAATCGCTGGATCAAACTCGATCCGCCCAAGCATCGATTTGTTGTTCTGGACCTTTGCTGTTGTTTGATCGGTCACCGCCACGCCCAGAACTCCGGTCTTACTTGGAAGGATCACGTCACAGGGTCCGGCAGCCTTTTACCATTCGTCCAGGAACGCGCATCGGTGGTTTGCTCAAGTTCTGGCTAGAACCGCACGCGAACGCTCATTACGATTTGACGGGGATCGAAGGAGGTAATTGGGATTGTGCCGAACGTATCGGATGTTCCCATCCCGGGCACAAGCCCTTTCGCCGCATTCCTCACCGTGTTTGTTGAGCCGAGATCGCCGATAAACGCACCGCTGAGTTGGGTATTGTTCAGCAGGTTCGTAGCATCCGCAGCGATCTGAAGGTTGAATCGCTCATGAATGCGGAACTCGCGGCGGAGACTGAGGTCCAAATTGAAGCGGCCCGGATTGCGCAAGCCGTCCAATGTTTGTGCCACCGTGCCGTACCAGTAAACATCAGGCACGACCGTTCCGTTCGGAGTGGTTACTGTTCGACCCCTAAACGCACCTTCGTAGTACTTCAGGAACGTATTTTTGGGTGGGGTAATGACACGCCCGTCTGGCAAGGTGACAGAAGTTGATCCGTTATACCAGCGTTGAAGCTCCTGTGGCACCTCGACCGGCACGCCCGCGACCGAATCTGGGTGACCGTAAGCCGCATTGGTGTTGGCGCCTCTAATGTTGAACGGCATGCCGGATTGCGCGGTAACGACCCCGCCAAGTTGCCAACCGCCCAGCAAGGCATTGGCAAACCCGTTTCTCAGATCTACGTCTTTGGCTCTGCCAAAAGGCAGGTTGTAAAGCGCAGTCACAACGAACCGATGCGGCACGTCGCTGAACCCGAGATGGCGGTTATTCGCTAGATTGATCACGTCGTAATTAGCTGCCGTGCCGCCGCTGTTGAATCCTTGGTTGTCTTCAACCGTGTCGGTATTATCGATTTCTTTCGACCAGGTGTAGTTCGCGTCGAATTGGAGACCATGGGTCATTGCGTGGCTAAAGCGAACTTGCAGGGATTGATAGTTCGCCCAGGCTCGTGACCAGGTGACGCCAGCTCCGGCGAGCAGCGGATAAGTGAAGAGTGTACTTTGTCGCGCAATCTGCGCGGCGCCCAGGGCGCCAGTGAATCCGAGAAGCGGGCCATTGGCCGGCTGGAAAGGATTCGGAACCAGTACGGTAGCCGGATTCGTTACACCGTTGCTTGCAATGTACTGACTGCGCCAGTCGGCCAGAGTGGAAGCTGGGATTTGCTGGACGCTGGTGAGCGGGAACTGGCGATTCTCTAAGTTGTTACTCTTTGAGGCGCTATAGCCGAGGGAAACAAACCATTGCTTCGCGAGCGTCTTTTCGAGAAAGATATTCCACTGCATGGCTCGGCCGTTCTTGAAGTGCCGATCGAATTTTGCCTCGGCAATTCCGTAGTTGATGGGCGCCTGAGGATTAGCGCCCGTCGCGATGGCAAGCGGTGTCGGATCCCAGAAATGGCCCACTGGGACACCGTTCGGGTTGGGACCATAGGGTTGCTGTAGCGTACCGGACGAAAACATGCTCGTTCCGTAGTCGGTCGGACCCGCGAAATAGCCCGTATTGCTCGGCAGATAAGTGACGCCGAAACCGCCGCGTACGACGAAAGATGGACTAACCTGATAAGCCGCGCCGACGCGGGGCCCCCAATTGTTGTATTGCGTGTCCCAAAGGTTACGGCTATATCCGCCAATCCCTGGGAAAACGATCGCACCTAGAGGTCCGAAATAACTTTTGGCTGTCAGATCAACTCCGGACATGCGGTTATAGCGTTCCGTCGGCCCTGGTTGTAGATCCCAGCGCAGGCCTAGGTTAACCGTAAGCCGGGAGTTCACGCGCCAGTCATTCTGTGAGTAAAGTGCGAAGTACTTCTGGGTGAGAGCAGGTTGGACGTTAGCGCCGGGGCGAATCCACCACAGGCCGGCTCCCAGTAACGGACCCGCACCATTCACGCCGAGTTGGTTATTGTTTACGTTCTGGGGTGCCACACCGCCGTTCGCGTTCAGGTACTGGAAATTGAAATTCCCGCCCACCTGGAAGAATTGTGAAGGGAGCATGGCCGAGGGCTCTTCGAGATCCGTGTAATTAGATTGAAGGTCGCGGAACTCGACACCGGCTTTGTGGGTCCAACTGCCACGAACCTTCGTGATGCTGCCGCTCAGGTTGTAACTCGTGGAATGACCAATCTGCGTTCCGAAGTTCCCTTGCGAGACCTGAGTCCAATTGCTGCCTCCGCCTTGGCCACCGGCGTAGAAATTCGGTGCAACCACCGGCGCGCTCCCATAAATAGCGAAGTAGGGAATGATGTTTGAAGGAACGCCTAAGCTGGCGTAATCGGTGAAGCCAGTTTTGTCTCCGTTCACAATCTGTGTATTAACCCGGTTCACCCCGAAGCGAAGGTCGGCAACAAGGCTGGGGCTGATGACCCAGGTGTCGCCGATTTGGCCGTATGGATCGTTATCTTTGGTCAATCCCGGCGCTCCATTGAAGGGCGAAACGCCAAATGGCCGGGGTGTAACGATCGTGGCGTACGAAAGACCACCGCTCCCGTAAATGGAATGCGCACCCAGCTTGTAATCCACTCGATCGTTCAAGCTATGCCGTCGGACGGCGGTCACTGTATAAGATTGGAAATTGTTTGTGTTGAAGGCATCATCCGGCCGTCGGTTCGGCAGTGGGTAGAAGCTGTACATCTTGAGAGCGTACGGGTTCGGATTGGGAATGACCGCATTCGGTATTAAGGCCCTCTGGTAGAGATTGGGGCCGATCTGAGTCACGGTGAACGGATCGAAGATTTGCGCCGGTACCGGCAAGCCGGTTGCATCCCGGATGTACGTTTGGCTGAAGTTGCCAGCTCTCTCCAGCTGCGTTGGGACCGTAAGCAGGTTGGCGTTACCCCGATTATGCATGAGGTAGTGATAACTGCTAAAGAAGAACAGCTTGTTCTTCAGGATCGGGCCGCCGATTGCGCCGCCGAACTCATTCACCTTGAAAGCAGGCCGGGCAATCCCGTTCGCGTTGTTGAAATTGTTGTTCGCATTAAGGGCTTCGTTGCGCAGCCGGTAGTCCGCCTGGCCATGGTACTGGTTCGTGCCCGACTTCGTGTTCATGGAAATGACGGATTGACCATGGCCGTATTCGGCGCTGAAGTTGTTCGCAATTACGCGCACTTCCGACAGGCCCTCGGTGTTCGGGACGACGGACGATTCGTTATAAGCGCCCCCCATCACGGGAAGTCCGTCTAACTGGATGTCATTGGTGAACGCCCTCCCACCATTGACGCCGATCGCCGAATACTGTCGTCGCCCGCCCGTTCCAATCCCGAAAGAGTTCAGTGAGGTCGTATCCGCAGTCGCGTTACGAGGCGCAACACCCGCCTGGAGGGTGGCGTAATACAGCGGATTTTGGCTGGGATTGGGAACAGCGGCAATCATAGCGGCTGAGACGGCGTCCTGCACCGTAGCGCTGTCCGTTTGAATCTGCGCTGCTGCCGCCTCAACTTGCACGGTGGAAGCAACTGAACCCACTTGGAGCGCCACATTGACGCGGGTCGTTTGCGCTGTGTTCACTGTGATGTTCGTCTGTTTATAGGTGTTGAATCCCGGCATCGTGACGTTCAGGGTATATTTGCCGTCTTGGAGATAAGGCAAAGCAAACTCACCGGCATCTGTGGACTTAGTCTTGCTCTCCACGTTCGTTTCGTTGTTCTCGAGAACAACCTCTGCTCCCACCACAGCGCCTCCCGATGGATCTGTTACCGTCCCCGTTACGGTGGCGGACCTGATCTGGCCATAGGAAAAGCGACAGAAGAGGAGCAGCAGTGCAAGTGCCCAACCGCAAGCGGACGCTCTCCCTCCTTCGTGTT
>Ga0308176_10001917_pt1 | contig 13100 bp, 14 predicted proteins | sample PhyCR2_3_FD_203890 | JGI IMG/M metagenome (GOLD analysis project Ga0308176, IMG submission 203890) | Soil microbial communities from UC Gill Tract Community Farm, Albany, California, United States - DLSLS.C.R2 | ecosystem: Environmental > Terrestrial > Soil > Agricultural land | place: USA... | reverse complement strand
AGACGCCGCGCATAATTTCCGCAACGGTCAGCGCGCGGCGATCCTCCAGTGGAAGCCGATCGGCCGCTTGGCTGGCCTTGCGATAGTACTCTCGCGCCCGGCTGCATTGGAAGCGCATCAGTTCCGTGAAAGCGGGAGAATAAGTCTGGGCCAGCAGATCCTGTTCGGAGTAGCCGAATCGAGCGAGATCTTCATGCGGCAGATAAATGCGGCCTTGCTCCGCATCGGTGCGGAGGTCTCGCAAGATATTCGTCAACTGAAAGGCCAATCCGAGATTGACAGCATACTCGTGTGCGTGCGGCGAGCGCGTCCCGAACACATGGAGGCAGATCAGTCCGACGGCCGAGGCCACGCGATAGCAATAGAGGGACAGTTCGTCGAATGTCCAATACCGCTTCATCGTCAGGTCCATCTCGACACCTGCGATGAGATCTTCGAAATACTCTTCCGGAATGTTGAGTTCGCGCGCATGGCCCGCGAGGCTGATGGTGACAGGAGAAGACGGTGTGCCGTGATAGGCGGCGGCCAGTTCTTTCCGCCAGTACGCGACCTGTTCTTGCGGATTGCTGCCGGGCGGCGGTTCATCGACGGCGCTATCGACTTCTTTGCAAAAGGCATAGATCGAATACATCGCCGCACGGCGGCACGGCGGAAGAAATAAAAATGAATAGGCGAAATTACTGCCGCTCCGTTTGGTGACAGTCTCGCAATACGCCTGCGCTTCGGCACTGGTCATGGGGATAGCGCTCACGTTCAACGATCAGTATCGGGTTGAGAGGTTCATCATGTCGTGACGATGCGCTGCGCGCCGGCTGGAATGGTGTGTCCAAACTGCGATGGATGGCACAGGGCGGCAAGGATCTCCGTGCCATCGACCAATCGTGGACCGGGTCGGCTGAAATAGGCCCCGGAGTCGACGGCAAAGACGCGCCCTTGCCGCACGGCGGGCAGGTGAGGCCAATCCGGGTGAGACGTCAGCCGGTCCATTTCGCGCACGGTCCGTTCGATGGAAAAGCCGCATGGCATGATGATCAGGATGTCGGGCGCGGCCGCCACCAATTGTGCCCACGTGATCCGTTCCGACTGGCCTCCCGCTCTTCCCAGCAGATGCCGGCCCCCGGCCCATGACACCATTTCAGGAACCCAATGCCCCGCGGCGTAAAGCGGATCAAGCCATTCTAGACACACGACGGTCGGCAAGGCTTGATCAACGGAGATCCGTTCGCGGATGTTGTGCAGTCGTGTACGAAGTTCCGACGTGAACGTTTGCGCGGCTGAGATCGTATTCGTCGCTTCTCCAATTCGTTCGATATCGCTCAACATGTCTTCCAAAGCCGCGGCATTCAATGTGAGAACATGGGGACGCCGCGGCAATGAGTCGATGGCGCGATGCAACTGCGACGGGGTGACGGCACAGACGTGACACAGGTCCTGCGTGATCACGAGATCGGGTTCGGCCTGGCGGAACATCGCGTCGTCAAGCGTATATAAAGACTGATGTTCCGCGGCCGCGCGTGTGACGGCTTGATCGATGTCGGGACTGGTCATCCGCTCCTGATCGATCACGGCACGGATCATGACCGGGGCGGTTCGGATCGCAGGAGGATAATCGCACTCATGGCTGATGCCGACCAGATGGTCCGCGAGTCCTAATGCGGCGACCACTTCGGTCGCTCCCGGCAAGAGTGAGCAAATTCTCATAGCTGTGTAATGTGGATGCCGTGACGCATGGTGCACACTCTCCGTCTTTCTACGATGAAATGCAACTCATCCCCAGAGGCGTTTGTACAGCTCAGGCAGCTTCACGTCGGCCAACGAAGATGTCACGGCGTCGGCTTCTTCCAGTTCCTCGGCCCGGTGCGTGTTGGCGACCGCCAAGACTTTCATTCCGGCGGCATGGGCTCCTCGAATGCCGGGAAGAGAATCTTCAATCACCAGACAGTCGCCCGGTGCGATGAACCGGCCGGCGCCTTGTCGGTTCAGCGCGTCCAGAGCATGGAAAAACCCTTCGGGATTGGGTTTGCCGTGCACGACATCTTCGGCGCTGGTGATCTGTTCGAACGCTTTTCGAATGCCGGCCTGCTCCAGGATGAACTCGATTTCATGCCGCAGCGCGCCGGAGCAGACGGCCAATGGATGTCTCGTCGCCGCCTCATGGATGAATTCACAGACACCGGGGAAAATCACGGAACGCTCTTTAATATAGTCGAAGTAAGCCTTGGCTTTCCGACCAACGAGGTCATCGATCGTCGCTTGGGTCACTGGATGGCCGTGTGCCGCGAGAAACGCCGCGAAACAACCTTTGTCATCGTAGCCTAGATAGTCCGCATAATATTCCTCTTGGCTGAGAAACCATCCTTTTTCTCCCAGCACCCGTTGGAACACGGCAAAATGAATCGGTTCACTGTCCGCGATCACTCCGTCGAAGTCGAAAATAATGGCACGTAACATCTTCAACCGTTGTAAAGTCAGAGCATAAAGTCTTTCATCAAAATCATGACGTTGATCCTATAGGGACCATAAACGCGGGCGTATTATAGCAGAGGAGGATGACGGTAGGCAGCCCTACGGTTTAGCGGCCAAGTGGGTTTCGGCAATCCACCCTTTCGCCCCTGACTCCGTGCGAACCCAATAGACCCACCGGTTATTGTGCAGCTCCGCATCCAACACCAGCAGAGTGTCAGCAGGTCGGACCATCGATCCTGGTATCGATTCCGCGACGTCCCGACTGAGCGATGGAGCCATTCCCGGTGAATCAGGATTCATGACGACGGATACATGCTGTCCCTCCCCAAATAGCGGCGTGGGAATCATGCCGGGGGAAGGGAGAGAACGTGAGTCATCTGCATCCATGGGATTGGCAGGTGAAGGCCTGGGCGCAATGGCAGGACGGTCCATTGTGGTCAGCGGTGTTGGGGACGCGGGCATCGGCGACTCTTGCCCCATGAGTTTTATGACGGTCTCAGGATCCATGGCGATATACGCGCCTCCAGCCACGACAAGCAGGAGGAGGATCACGATGAGCATTTTCAAGCGCGGCGGTTTTTGTGAGGCGGGAGAGCCGGAAGGCGACGGCTGATGTCGAATCGTTGCCGGTTCATCGAGCTCCAAGTCCACAGCAGGCTCGGGTTCTTTTGCGAACAGAAGCGTCCAAGGAGGACCACTACTCATCATCCCAGCGCTATAACCATGTGCCGCCATCCCTACCTCCTTACCGAGTGCCGAAAATCGATGGAGCAGTAAATAGCACTACGCGCACAGGGTGTCAAACGAACCAGTAAACAATTGAGGCGCGCCTCGCACGCCTGGGTAGGGTCGATGTAGTGCGGGACTTTTTTCAGCGCCTTGCTTAGCAGGAGGGGAGGGCGCACGCCATGACCTGCCTCTCTCGACTTCCCGAACGAAACACCGTGATGCCCTTGCACCCAAGTTGGTAGGCCAATCGAAAGGCCGACGCGACATCCTGTTGTGCGGCCGTGGCGGGCAGGTTGATGGTTTTCGAGACGCCGCTGTCGCTGAATGCCTGGAAAGCCGCCTGCATGCGAACATGCTGTTCCGGAGAGAGATCATGTGCCGTGACAAAGAGTCTCCGAATCGGCTCTGGAATATCGGTCAGGTGTTGGATCGATTCATGTGCAGCCACTCGCTGAATCAACTCTTTGGAATAGATCCCGGAGCGTTTCGCGTGCCGAACGAACGTCGGATGAAGGCTGACGAGCTGAGTGCCGTCCATGACTGTGCGGACCACACGAATGCCATAGAGCGGTTCGATGCCGGGCGAACAGTCGGCGAGAATGCTGATGGTACCGGTCGGCGCCACGGTCGTGACGGTGGCATTTCGCAAGCGTTGCCCGGCAGATTCAAGCCGGCTCCCTTTAAAATTGGGAAATACGCCACGCTCTGTGGCAAGTTCCGCTGAAGCCTCTCGACCGATTTCCCGCATGAACCGCATGACTTGCTCGGCCAGGGCGAGCGCCTCGGGAGAGCCATAGGGAAGATTCAGGCGAATGAGGAGATCCGCGAATCCCATCACACCGAGACCGATCTTGCGGTTACCCTTCGTCATCGCATCGATTTGAGGCAACGGAAAACGATTCATGTCGATGACATTGTCTAAAAACCGTACCGCCACGCGGATCGTGTCTTCAAGCCGGTCGAAGTCTAAACAGGGACGCCGTGGCGGGCCTGTGATGAACCGCGCGATGTTAATGGACCCTAGATTGCACGATTCATAGGACAACAGGGGTTGCTCGCCACAGGGATTCGTGCTTTCCATTCTCCCGATGTGCGGGGTGGGATTCTCGGCATTGACGGTATCGAGAAAGATGACGCCGGGCTCTCCGGTGCTCCAGGCGGCTTCGATCAGCCGGTCGAACACGAGTGCGGCTTTCACACGTGTGACGGCGCGTTGGGTGCGCGGGTTGATCAAGGCATAGTCTTTCCCCTGCTCGAGCGCACGCATGAACGCATCGGTGATCGCTATCGATAGATTGAAATTGGCGAGTGCGTGAGGCTGCTGTTTCACGGCGATGAACGCGAGAATATCCGGATGGTCCACGCGCAGCACGCCCATATTAGCGCCGCGTCGCGTGCCGCCCTGTTTCACCACCTCCGTGGCCGTGTTGAAGACCTGCATAAACGACACGGGCCCCGAGGCAATCCCGTTTGTGGATGCCACGACATCATTCGCGGGACGAAGATGGCTGAATGAAAAACCGGTGCCGCCTCCGGATTGATGGATCAGGGCCTGATCCTTGACGGCTTCGAAAATGGATTCCAATGAGTCATCGACCGGGAGAACAAAGCAGGCCGAGAGTTGTTGCAGATCGCGCCCGGCATTCATGAGCGTCGGGGAGTTCGGCAAGAACTCCAATCGGCTCATCATCTCATAAAACTGACGTGCCCGATGGCGCTCGGTGCGGCGGCTGCACGGATACAGGGTTTCGGCGTGCGCCACATTATCCGCCACCCGCCGGAACATCTGTGCCGGCGTCTCTCTGGCTCGGCCATCGGCATGCCTCATCAGATACCGTCGGCGGAGTACGGCCATAGCATTGGACGAAAGCCGCGGTATGGCACTGTCGGTTCGTCGCATGTCTTTACACCTGTTTCAAGAGGACTTCTATTATATGGCATGAAAGGGCTACGGGACCATTCGGGATGGCGATTGTCCCGGCGCCCTCAGTCCAGTCCACCTTGCATTGCTGAACTGCGGTAGTCCAGAATGGAAGGAGCTCGCGAGCACCGCATGAAGTCCTACCGCGCAGAACTCTGGTTCGAGACGAAGACCAGACGAGCCTACATCAATATTACAGCACAGGTCGAAGCGGCCGTCCGGAGCAGCGGGGTGACGGAGGGGCTTGTTCTCGTGAATGCCATGCACATTACCGCGAGTGTCTATATCAATGATCACGAACCCGGCCTGCTGAAAGACTACGATGACTTTTTGGAGAAGATGGCTCCGCAAGACGCCACGTACCGCCACAACGAAACTGGAGAAGATAATGGCGATGCGCACATCAAGCGTCAATTCATGGGCCGCGAAGTCGTCATCGCCATCAGTAACGGACAATTGGATTTCGGACCGTGGGAACAGATTTTCTACGGCGAATTCGACGGCCGCCGCCGAAAGCGCGTACTGGTGAAAGTCATCGGAGAGTAAACGTCATGCAAGAGGTACAATTGAACATTCAAAAATGCAGGCGGAGCGATTCTACATTTTGCGTTTCTAATTTTGCCTTGCACCCTCCGCATGCTTGCATTCATTCGGAAAAGTTTGGCAACATGGGCTATCAGCGATGACGGTTCGTTTGTCATCGCGGACCATGGAGGAAGGTAATATGTCCAATTGGCGCCGCCCTGATCCCTTGACGCGTGATCTTATCCATCTGATCAATGCTCGGCGTCACGATCATGGGGATGCAGATTCCGCCGTCGAAACGCTTCAAGCGTTTCTGGAGCAAGATCGCGAGCACGATCTGTTGACCGTGCTGGCCGCCCTGGATGAGGAAATGGCGGAATGGATGTTTGACTTGCTCTCGGAAGCGGCGTGTTCCGTGGCGATCGACCAGGACGAGCCCGCTGCCGATGACCGGCTGAACTATGCGATCATGGCCGCGCTTGAATTACCGCTGCAAGCGAATCTCAATCTGCCGTTGCGATTGAAGATCGATCCGGTGGCGACCGCCGATCTCTTGCACCGGCATCTTCGCCTACCGGCGGGAACGATTGTGACTGTAGAACCGCGCCTGCTCACCGATGCGACGCTCGATTTGCTGACCTTGCATGAATTGAATGCGCATATCTCCTCGCTCGCCGATTCGGAGCGCCGGCAAGCGATTGCGGCGCGCCTTCATCCGCCCGTCGAGTCCACCGCGTATCTCATGTTTGAACTGATCGGCTCGCCCGATTCGGGTATGCCGGATTCGCTGGAGGAGGAAGACCGTGAAGGGCTGCTGAAAGGACTGGTCGCGCAGTGTCCCGAACTCGCGCCGGCGTCACATATGATTGAAGCGCCCGTCTATGCAGCGTATGCCATGTTCGATGCGCAGAATGCGGTGCGACTTCACCGGCTGGCCGATGAAACCGTCGCCGTCTGGCGGGATCTTGATCCGGCCGTCCGCAGCCGCACGATCGTGCATCTGCACACGCAGTGCGGAAACGGGGTGTACATGCCGATCTGGACCGACCTCTTCGATCCGGAACTGCCTGAAGATTATGGGCCGGTATGGACTTCCCCCGACGTCTGGGTGTTTACGGCCGATCTTCCGATTGAATGGCCCGGCGAAATGTTGACCAACCGGTTACTGGCCGAAGGTTGCACCCGATTCGAGAATCACATCGTTGAAGCGCCGGACAACTAGTTCGAAGGCACGTTACCGTCCGGAGTTTTCACCGTATCCAACCTTCATTATCCAACCGTCATTGCGCGGTGCCGGCGTAGAATCCCCACGGCATATAACAATTGCATGGAAAGCCCACCGGATAGTAGCCGACGGCCTCGGAAAATAATGGGCATCGGCCTTGCGGTGTCGTGCACCATTGGACCCAACGAGCCTGACCTTCGCCGAACAGGACTCCCATGACCGAGGGCGGCATGGTCTGACCGGACTCCTGCTCGCAGAGCGTGTCGATTTCCGCCTTGGAGTACCCCGCCTGGCTGAGATCTATTCGATCACGAGACGAGCAGGCGCTTTCCGCAGAGGATATGCCGAATAGCGAGAGGGTGCTTATGATGGCGCACAACAAGGTGAATCGTTTCATGATGGTTCCCTCCGTGTTCTAGGTACACCGTTAGGCAGTGGCTGCTTTTCTGAGCGGCTCTAACAACGCTTCCGGTACCTTAAGCTGGCCTCTGCCGATTCCCACCTCAACGTCCGGTTTCGTCACACCATGGAAATCGCTCCCGCCGGTCACCAGTAGGTCCAAGCGGCGTGCGACATCAAGATATGCTGCGGTCTGCTCCGGTCGATGGCTGCTGTAATGGACTTCGATGCCGGCGAGTCCCACGGCCTTCAATTGCTCACAGATCTTATAAATGCCTTCCGATCGATCCAACCATGACGGATGCGCCAGCACCGGGATGCCTCGCGCGGCTCTGATAATGGCTATGGCTTCCGCCGGTTCCGGCAATTCCCGCGGCACGTGAGCAGCCGCGCCGTCGGCCAGATATCGATCGAAGGCCTCCTTGGCCGAGGTTACGTAGCCCTTTTCAATTAACATGCGTGCAATATGTGGACGGCCGATGGAATCGTTTCCGGCAAGAGACCGTACTTCATCATAGGTCAGATCCATACCGAGCGCGTTGAGTTTTTCAATAATACGTGGATTTCGCACATGACGAGCCTCCTGAAACCGGGTGAGCTGCCGTTGCAACTCCAGATCGTTCCAATCCAAAAAATAACCGAGGATATGCAATTCCGTCTGTCCCCACCGGGAGCTAAGTTCGATGCCGGGAATGACTTCGATACCGAGGGAACGCCCGGCTGCGATGGCCTCGGGCAAGCCGGCAACGGTGTCATGATCCGTGATGGCTAAAGCGCTGACCTGTGCCTTGCCGGCCAATGCAAGCACATCGGTAGGGGTTCGGCTGCCATCCGAAAAGGTCGTGTGGAGATGAAGGTCCAGTCGGCTCATGCTATCCTTTTTGGGCAATTAATCGCGCGGTAAACGGCTTGTCGCCGCGGCTAGAAGGTCCGTCGTGTTGTCCTTCCTCGTAATGTAAGACCCGAAGGCCTTGCGCCAGTCTAAGGAGTTCATTGTGCTCCAAACAGAAGTCTTTTCTTCGAGGATGTCGATAGTGGAAATGGTTGTCGATCAAAAATGTTTCGTACATGAGCACACCACCAGGTTTGAGCGCCTTTATGAGGGAGGGAAACAGAGGACGGTACAGATAGAAGAAAACTAAGACATCCTCGTAGCGGTCATTATACAGTTCATTATCGAGAGCTGCTGTAGGAGTCTCCTGCTCCAGATCGATGGTTCGAATGCTGATATTGTGGAGTTGCCGTTGTTTGGCGGCACCGGCCAGTTCTTGCAAGGCGTACTCGTCACGATCAACAGCATCGACGGCAAATCCCAAGCTTGCGAGATGCAGCGCATTTCTTCCTCGTCCGGCAGCCACATCCAATACCGTCCCTTTTTGGAGCAATCGTACGGAATCGAGTAAGAACGCGGCCGGCCTCGGTTCACGAATGACGTCGGCTCTTGTTCGGATGAGACGTACCCCTACGGAATCATGGACATCTTTCAGCGGCGGTTTCAATTTTCTCACCCACAGTTTCAATCCCGCGATCGCAAATTCTGTAAAAAGCGCGTGGGCGATCTTTTCGGCTAACCGCTCTACCAGCCGGTACTTTCCATTCGTCCCAATTTGAACAACAAGTCGGACAGCTTTCCCATAATCAACAGCCTTGGAAATGTCATCGCTATCCGCGGCCGAAAAAAAAGCTTCCTGTGGATAATCGAGTTCCAAATCAACCCCCATGGGTTGACGCACATGCGACTCGTCATCGGTTACTCCAATATAGCTTTCAAATTCAATAGCTTGTACGACAAGTTGCTCTCGCATAGGCCCATTGTGGTGGACTGTCTGCCGTGGAGTCAAGGATTTTCCATTGGCAAACAACCCTCTAGAACCGGGGGGTTGCAATAGAGTACAATGTCCCTCAATATTAATGAAGACGAGGAGTTATCATGTTTCCGAAGAATCACCGTGAAGGCTCACAGGAAGAACTTGAGATTCAGCTTCGTCAGCGCGCATTGAAATCGCTCCTCCTCATGCGTCAAAAACGTCTTCGCGAAACGCTTGAGCACCGGATTAAACGTGGCCAAAAAACTGGTGAAGGAGAAAATCTGACCCGAGCAGATTGGGCACGGTTGCATAAGCAAGAGATCGACCAAACCAAACGACAGATGGAAGATCTTGAGCAGCAGAGCGTCCATGCTCGGCGGCAGTTGACTCAGCTCAAGCGAGCCCTCAGTCGAGCCCGGCGTCTTCGAGCTTCGCAGGGATCCAAGCGCAAGTAGCGTAATGAAAACCGTCGCATGGACCTTGACTTGGTTTTTGCGCGGCTTTTATAATCGAACGCGCTCGGCCTATCCACATCTGTGATTTTCACAGCCCATGTCTGAGCTGACACATTTCAACGAATCCGGCCGAGCCCGTATGGTTGACGTATCAGCGAAATCGTCAACCGAGCGAGTCGCCACGGCGCAGGGATATATCCGGCTGCAACCTCATACCCTCGCCAAGATCCAGCAAGGCAAGATTGCCAAAGGTGATGTGTTGGCAGTAGCGCAGGTGGCCGGCATCATGGGCGCCAAACGGACGCCTGATCTCATTCCCATGTGCCATCCGATCCTTCTTGCCGGGGTCGATATTGGCTTTCAAGAAAACGTTCACCCCGATTCACAGGGACTCTGCTCCATCACGATTACCGCGACCGCGAAGACGACCGGGCCAACCGGAGTCGAAATGGAAGCGATGACGGCAGTATCTGTGGCCGCGCTGACGATTTACGATATGTGCAAGGCGGTGGATAAAGACATGAGCATCACTGACGTCTCTCTCATGGCCAAGTCCGGAGGGAAGTCGGGCACGTATATCAGGGGAGAATCGGACAAGTTCGTGACCTAAGTTTGGAATAGAGTTGGAATAGATATGAAGATGAAGACTGGACGATGATCACTATCAAGCTCTTTGGGCTGATCAAAACCCTCGCCGGCAACCAACCTGAACTGACGGTGGCGCTTAACGGTCATCGACGAGTCGAAGATGTCGTCGCCGTGCTGGATACGATGTATCCGCGAGTCGCAGAGCTGATCCATACCAAACGCGTGCTGATCTCAGTCAATCAAGAGATCGCTCAGAACAATACGGAAATTCACGAAGGTGATGAAGTAGCGCTCTTGCCGCCGTTTGCCGGAGGCGGTCATAACACGGACACGCTCGCAGATGAAGCGGTATTGGTTCGCGTGCAGCGAGAAAATTTTTCCCTTGATGCGGAAATCGACCGGGTACGGGCGCGATCCAAGCGAATCGGCGGCATTGCCACCTTTTTGGGGACTGCGCGTGACTGGTCAAAAGGTCATGCAGTCAGCGGGATCACCTTTGAGCACTATGAGGGAATGGCGCAAAAAAAGTTACGCGAGATCCGGGAGCGGGCGCTCAAGCAGTTCGGTGTGCTGGAAGTCCTCATTCTGCATCGATATGGAACGATCGAAATAGGGGAAAATATCGTTTTGATCGTCGTCGGCTCGGAGCACCGAGCGGAAGCTTTTCGAGCTTGCCAATGGTGCATCGACGAGCTGAAGCAAATTACGCCGATTTGGAAACTCGAACAGACCCCGGAAGGGCAGGTGTGGGTCGAGGAACATCCATGATCCCCCTACCTGGAACCGGCGACGCCACTGCCGTTCGAGACAGACTCAACCGTCCCCTCCAAAGCCTTCGCATTTCCGTCACCGATCGATGCAATCTGCGCTGCCAGTATTGTATGCCGGAAGAGGAATATTCCTGGCTCCCTCGTCAGACACTCCTCACGTTTGAAGAAATCGCCACCCTCACCGATCTTTTTACCGATGTCGGGGTGGATAAAGTGCGTTTGACCGGTGGTGAGCCGCTGATGCGACGGGACTTGCCTCGGTTGGTCCATCGACTCACCAAAAACCGCCGCTTGAAAGATATAGCCCTCACGACCAACGGCATACTATTAGGCGATCAAGCGCAAGCCCTGTATGATGCCGGGCTGCACCGGGTCACGGTAAGTTTAGACACGTTGCGTCCCGAGCGATTCAGAGCGCTGACCCGGCGCGATTCCTTCCAACAAGTATTGGAGGGCATCGAGACGGTCGCTCGAATTGGATTTCCACAGCTCAAACTGGATACCGTGGCGATGCGTGGGTTCAATGACGACGAGCTGGCTCATCTCATCGAATATGGGACCCGCGTCGGAGCGGAGGTGCGGTTTATCGAATATATGGATGTCGGGGGGGCGAACGACTGGTCCGCCGACAAGGTGCTCTCGCGAGCAATGATGTTGAAGAGCCTCTCACAGCGCTACGGCGTCATTGAACCGATTATCGAACAGAGTTCCGCTCCGGCTCAGCGTTTTCGTCTGCCGGATGGCACGACATTCGGCATCATTCCCTCCACCACCACGCCGTTCTGTTCCACATGTGATCGAAGCCGGTTGACTGCGGATGGCATGTGGTATCTCTGTTTGTATGCGAAGCAGGGAATGGACTTACGCCAGCCCTTGCGTGCCGGTCTTTCTCGTGAAGACATGCTCTCGCGCCTTCGATCCGTGTGGCAATCTCGGACGGATCGTGGGGCGGAAGAACGGAAAGAATTGGAACAGACTGGCGCGAGAGGACGGCTCATCGGCATCGAAAAGCTTCGGGAGGATCCGCATCTCGAAATGCACGCGCGCGGGGGATGAGCGGATTCAAAAGCGTTCGACGTTCGGGTTCAACGTTCGTGGATTAAAATTCCTGTAAAAGAACCTTCACCGTCGAATTTTTTTCTTCTCCTCGGGCCGGTCACTTAACCATGCCTGATTTGCAATTCCTTACTATCTTGGGACTCGGTTTTGTGTTGGGGGCTCGGCATGCGCTGGATGCCGATCACCTTGCCGCCGTGTCGACGATTCTTTCCAAGCGCCCGAGCTTACAGACCTCCGGATTTATCGGCTTGTGCTGGGGAGTTGGACACACGCTGATGCTGCTCCTCATCGGGATCGCAGTCATTCTTCTGAAAGTGACCATTCCCGAGTCACTGGCTCAGACATTGGAATTCGGGATTGGTATCATGCTCGTAGCCTTGGGCGCCTCGCTGGCCTGGTCGATTTATAAGGAGGGTTGGCATCTCCATGCGCATGAGCACGACGGGGAACGGCACCTGCATCTTCATAGCCATCAGGAAGCCACACATCACCGCCATCATCACTGGATGCATCTCTCCATGCGTCCCTTGCTCGTCGGCATGTTGCATGGAATGGCGGGCTCAGCGGCACTCATGCTGATGGTGCTCTCCACCGTGCAGACAATGTGGCAAGGCATTGCCTACATTCTCATCTTCGGCATCGGTTCAATCATCGGGATGGTGCTTCTCGGTCTGCTCATCAGTGTGCCGTTGGTATTTTCTGCGGCATTCGGACGCCGAGTTCAGCATGTCGTTCAGGGATTGGCCGGTCTGGGCAGTATCGTGCTTGGGATAACGATGATGGCCCGCATTGCCAATGCAAGTTTTTAGTTTTTAATTTTCAGTTCTCAATTCACGGACTCTGCCGAAAATTAAGAGTTGAAAATTTAAAACTTGCGTTCTTGCCTAACTCTTCCTGCCCCATCGAATAGGAAAAAATAATGACCTATGCTATCCTGTCCCCGGCCGTGCAAGGGTCAAACGCTCGTCGGTCTTCCGGGTACATTGGCAGGTGAGCGGCCTATTCCAATCGTTAAAGACGACCGGTTTCGGCAATCCGCGCTCTATGATCAACGGACAGTCTCAACGCCGACTTGAGCCGGTCACCTTTCTCGACGTGGGTCAGGAGACAACGGTTTAAAAGACATCATGGAGAATTCAACTGGTATTGCTGCAC
>Ga0308176_10001914_pt1 | contig 13108 bp, 10 predicted proteins | sample PhyCR2_3_FD_203890 | JGI IMG/M metagenome (GOLD analysis project Ga0308176, IMG submission 203890) | Soil microbial communities from UC Gill Tract Community Farm, Albany, California, United States - DLSLS.C.R2 | ecosystem: Environmental > Terrestrial > Soil > Agricultural land | place: USA... | reverse complement strand
GCCGCACCGGAAGGGTACTTGGAGAGGCGATTCTGGATCACTACGTCGAAGCCCTGGCACAAATCCGCCGTGAAGGCATCGTGACGTACTGGACGCGCGAATTCCGCCCCTATTTGCGGGGCGCGGCCACCCAGTTTGCCCCTGAACACGAGTCGCTGACCGAGCGCTGGATCAAGGGATTTGCATCGCCCCGGCGGTAACGCCCCGGCCTAAGCAGTACTGCCTGGAGATAATGGCTGCAACCGTTCGCGGCAGTGCTATTGTAGACACAAGAGGAGGCCGGTCCGGGTGGACCGGAAGACCTATGTCATTCAAAAAAGGGGTACTCGCGGCACTCTGCACGGCCGCCGCGATCTCTGCCCAGCACACCCCCAAGCAGCTCACCGCGCGCGAACTTTTTTACGCCGCGGCGCAGGCTCCGGCCAAAGTCGTGCCGGCGAGCACCAAAGCGCCTGCCAAGGCTCCGGCGCGTCCCGCAGTGAAGACCGTGCCCAAACCGGTCGAGATCGCGCGCGCCGACACGGCGCCGCCGCGCCCCACGGTGGCGACCACAACGCCCGCCCCCACCTCCACGCCGGACACTCCGGCGCAGACGGCGCCCATGCCCGTCACCGGGGAACCGCCGCTCGGCATCCGCTACACCATCCTCAAGATCAACTCCGATAACTCCACCACGGAAGTCCCGGCCGACACCGTCTTCCACTCCGGCGACCGAATCCGCTTCGCCATCGAGCCCAACGCCGCCGGCTACCTCTACATCATCAGCCAGGGTTCCAGCGGCACGTGGAAGTCTATGTTTCCCTCCCCCGAGGTCGATGACGGCAGCAACCACGTCGAAGGTTTCCATCCTTACACCATGCCCCCCAAATCGCGCTTCGCGTTCGATACCAACGCCGGCACGGAAAATCTCTTCATCGTCTTCTCGCGCCAGCCCGAGCCGGACCTGGAACAGATGATCTATTCGCTCCAGGGCAAGCGTCCCGCAAAAGCCGACGTGAAGCCCGATGCGCCGCCCGACAAGAACCTGATTATGGCGGTGAACATCGGCAACCCGATGGTCGATCGCCTGCGCAATGCCTACAGCCGCGACTTGATTGTGGAGAAGGTAGACGCGAACACGCCGGGCGACCGGAAGGAGACTGCGGTCTACGTGGTCAATCCCACGGGCAGCACGGATTCGCGAATCGTCGCCGACCTCCACCTGGTGCATCAATGATTCGCGCGGCAGCCGTCCTCGCGTTTGCCGCGTCGCTGCTCGGCGCGCAGACGCACACCATGGGCGAAGGGTCGCATCGCATGGAGCTGATGTTGGAGCGTCTGGACGGCAACACGTGGCGCGGCATCGATCCCGGACTCGTGCTCAACCAGGGCGATCGCGTGCGCTTCAAATTCCGCACGAACTTCGACGGCTTCCTCTACGTGATGAACCAGAGCACCAGCGGCAAATACGAACAGTTGTTTCCGCGCCAGGACACCGGACAGGACAACCGCATTGCCGCCAGCAGCGAGTACCTGGTGCCGGCCACGTCCGCGGCCTTCCGCATCGCGGGACCGGCCGGCCACGAGATCGTCTACTGGCTGGTGACCCCGGCGAAACTTGCCGGCGGCTCAGCGCCCGCCCCGGCGCCTTCCGGCGGAACCCGTCCCGCCCCGGTGCTGATCCCGCGCTGTGACGATACCGTGCTCAAGGCGCGCGGCGACTGCGTCGATTCCTCGGCCGGACCGAAACTCATCCCGCGCGGCGAACAGATCCCCGCGCATCTGGCCGACCCCTTCAGCAAAGGACCCAGCGACCTGATGTTCCTCCGCCAGAAGAACACCGCCGTCATCTCTTCTCCCGAACCCCTGAAAGGCCCGGTCATGTACGAGTTCCGCCTGGCCCACCGGTGATGCGCATGCGACTGATTCTTCCCCTCCTCTCCACCGCACTCGCCTTCGCACAGCAGCAGCAATCGCCCAAGCCTCCCACTCAGCAGCAGCGCGACCTCAAAGTGGAGCGGCTTGACGAAGCTCCGCCTGCACCCAAGGGCAACCCGCTGCCGCCGCGCAGCTACGCGGTCATCGTCGGCATCAGCGCGTACAAGAACCTGCCCGAGAACCTGCAATTGAAGTATGCGGAGCGCGACGCTCAATCCATCTACACCATCCTGATCAGTCCCGAAGGCGGCAACTTCAAGGCGGAAAACGTCCACATCCTGGATGGCGCCAAAGCCACCCTGGCAGGCGTTCGCAAAGAGGTGAACGAGTGGCTGCCCAGCGTCGCCAAGGAAGACGATCGCGTGCTGATCTACTTCGCCGGCCACGGCTTCATGTACCAGGGCAAGGGTTACCTGGCGCCCTACGATTTCGACCTCAACCGCGTGGCCGAGACCGGCTTCCCGATGGACGAACTCGGCACCACCATCGGCACGAAGATCCACGCGAAGTCGAAGATCCTGCTCACCGACGCCTGCCACTCCGGCGCCATCTCGCCGGAAGATACGGAAAGCCTGAATCGCACGCTGGGAGGCCTGCAGAAGAGCCTTTTCTCGCTCACGGCCAGCCGCGCCAGCGAGCGCTCCTTCGAGAGTCCGGAGTTGAAGGGCGGCCACGGCGTCTTCACTTACTACGTGGTCTCCGGGATGGAAGGCGAGGCCGATACCGATCACGACGGCGTCGTCACCGCCGACGAACTTTCCGAATACGTTCACACCCAGGTCCGCGAGTACACCAGCGAGAAGCAGAATCCGACATCGGACAAAACCAATTTCGATCCCGCGATGTTGCTCGCCTACATCCCCTCGAACGCGAAGCCCGCTGCCGCGCCCGTCCCCAAGTTCGGCACGCTCGTCTTCGAATCCAACATGGACGAAGTGGAGGTCTTCCTGGACGGCGTTTCGAAAGGCGTCGCGTCCAAGGGCAAGCCGCTCACCATTCCCGGCATCGCGCCGGGAGAGCATTCGGTCAAGGGCGTGCACCAGGGCTACGAGCCCGATGGACCGCGCCAGGAGATGGTCTACCCTGGGCAGGATTCTACGGTCAGCCTGAAAATCACGATCGCGCGCCGCCGCAATCGCGCGGCCGACGACCTGCTCAACGACGGCCTCAAGCTGTACAACAACGGCAACGAGCAGAATTACCGGAAAGCCGTGGCCCTGTTTGAACAGGCGCTGGCCACCGAGCCCACGCTCAGCAAAGCCGCCTTCTACGCGGGCCTCACGTATGGCGCACTGTTCGAAGAGGACAAGGCGCAGGAGGCATACAAGAAGGCGATCGAGATCGATCCGGATTACGCCCAGGCCCGCGCCAACTACGGGGGTATGCTGCTCGACGTCGGCGCCTACGATGAAGCCATCCGCCAGTTCAACGCCGTGCTGCAGCGTACCCCGAACCACGCTACGTCGCTCACCCTGCTGGCGCAGGCCTATCGTTTGAAGGAGCTGTATCCGCAGGCGATCGACGCGGCCAACAAGGCCATCCAGTTGAATCCGCGATCGGCGGAACCTCACATGTGGCTCGCCGACAGCCTGCGCAACAGCGGCAAGTTCCCGGAAGCCCGGGTCGAATACGAGCGCTACCTCAAGCTCAGCGATTTCGAGAGCAAACTCGGCGGCAAACTGAACTATTACGCGCTCGGCTACCTGACCGGTTTCGGCCGGAAGAAGCGCGCGGCGCAGCGCGACATCTGGAGCGATCTGCGGAGTCTCGCCTGGTTCGGCATCTGCGATTGCGAACGCCAGGCCAAGCGCTACGACCTCGCCATCCAGGCCTGCCAGACCTCCCTCACCTACGACGCCAAGGACCCTTACGCCCACTACGCGCTCGGCCTTAGCTTCATGCACGACGCGGTCAATACGGGGAACGTCGCCGGGCTCGATCCCGCCCTGCGCCACCTGCAGCGCACCGTGGAATTGAATCCCGATCTCGCCGAATCCTCCATCGCTAAAAAGAACATTGCCGCCATTCAAAACTACCTCACCACGCAAGCCCGCTAAGGCGCGAGTCGCGCGCGGAGTTACACTGTTAGGTCACCCATGAAACTTCAGAGCCACACCATCACACAGGGCCGGGACCGCGCGCCCGCGCGCGCCATGTTGAAGGCCATCGGATTCACCGACGAAGATCTCGCCAAGCCGATCATCGGAGTCGCCAATACCTGGATCGAAACCATGCCCTGCAATTACAACCTGCGGGACCTGGCAGTGAAGGTCAAGGAAGGGATCCGCGCGGCCGGCGGAACTCCGATGGAGTTCAACACCATCGCCATCTCCGACGGCGTCACCATGGGCACCGAAGGCATGAAGACCTCGCTGATCAGCCGCGAGGTGATCGCGGATTCGATTGAACTCATGGTGCGCGGCCACATGTTCGACGGTATCGTGGCCATGGTGGCCTGCGATAAGACCATCCCCGGCGCGGCCATGGCGCTGCTGCGCTTGAATATTCCGGGCGTGGTGCTGTACGGCGGCTCCATCCTGCCCGGCAAGCATAACGGCCACGACATCAGCATTCAGGATGTGTTCGAAGCGGTTGGCGCGCATGCCCGGGGTAAGATCAGCGACGCCGAACTCCTCGATATCGAAGACCACGCGTGTCCCGGAGCCGGCGCCTGCGGCGGCCAGTTCACCGCGAACACCATGGCGACCGTGATGGAAATGATCGGGCTCTCGCCGATGAATACGGCCAGCGTGCCCCAGGTGGATCCGCGCAAGAACGCGGTGGCCTACCGCTGCGGGGAGATCATGCTGAACGCCGTCCGTAAGAATATCCGCGCCCGCGACATCTGCACGCGAAAGGCGTTTGAGAACGCGATTGCGAGCGTCGCCGCCACCGCCGGCTCCACCAACGCGGTGCTGCACCTGCTCGCCATGGCGCGCGAGGCCGAAGTGCCTTTGACCATCGACGAATTCGAGCCGATCCTGGCGCGCACCCCCGTGATCGTGGACATCAAGCCGGGCGGCAAGTACATGGCGGCGGACGTCGATAAGGCCGGCGGAATTCCGGTGATCGCAAATCGCCTGCTGGAAGGCAAGTACGTGGACGGTTCGTGTCTCACGGTCACCGGCCGCACGCTGGCGGAAGAAGGCGCGGAAGCGAAGGAGACTCCCGGGCAGGACGTGATCCGTCCGCTGAATCAGGTGCTCAAGCCCCGCGGCGGTATCGCGATTCTGCACGGCAACCTTGCCCCCGAAGGCTGCGTGATCAAACTGGCGGGGCACGACAAGAAAACGCATCACGGTCCGGCGCGCGTGTTCGAGCGCGAAGAGGATGCGATGGCCGCGGTGCAGAACAACCAGATCAAGGCCGGCGACGTGGTGGTCATTCGCTACGAAGGTCCGCGCGGCGGTCCGGGTATGCGCGAGATGCTGGGCGTCACCGGCGCCATCGTGGGCGCGGGTCTTTCGGACAGCGTGGCCCTGCTGACCGATGGCCGGTTCAGCGGCGCGACGCACGGCTTCATGATCGCCCACGTGGCCCCGGAAGCGTTCAACGGCGGACCCATCGGAGCAGTTCACGAGGGCGACCCGATCACGGTGGACGCCAACAAAGGCGTGCTCAGCGTCGATATCCCGGAAGCCGAGTTGAAGCAGCGGATGTCGCAGTGGAAGCCGCGCGCACCCCGCTACCAGACCGGCGTGATCGCCAAGTACTGCAAGCTGGTGGAATCGGCCAGCGAAGGCGCCATCACGCGGCCGTAACGTGGACCTCGGAATCCTGGTCCACGGCGACAATCACTTCATCGTGCGCGGTCCCAAGCCGGACCGCGCCACCGCCGAGGAACTCGTCCGCCACTGGTCGGTGATTCGGATTGGGGCAACCACCCCGCCGCATCTGGCAGACTGGAGCATCAGCACTCGGGAATTCCGCGAGAATCTGGAGTGGGCGATCGTGGTGCCCGGCGAGTCCGAGCATTCACCGGCAGTCGTTCAACTTCTGGACGAGTTACGGGCACGCGGAATTTCGGCTCGGTAGCGTTTTTGTAACGGGGGCCTCCGGCCTGCGGCTCTGAATCCACCACGAAAAGGCCAAACGCCAGAGTCGAGCGCAAGTTCGACCCCCGGACCGCCGCTCCCCCTCACCACACCAGGAGTTCGATCGCGGTTCCGGTTTCGCACTTGATCTTTCCGGCCGCCGAGCCTTGCGAGAGCGAGACCTCGTAATAGCCTGAGCTTCCCAGAATTACGAAGAGTTCCCCGGGCGCGCGTTCCGCGTAGTTGTTGCCGAGCGCGGTGACGGTCACCGGACCGAGTTCCATCTGGAAATTGCGCAGGGCCAGGTCGCCGTAATCCTCCACGTGGAAGTTGGTCACGATGTTTCCAAAGTGATCGATCTTGAGGATCTGTCCGATCCAGGTGCGCTTGCCGGCCCGGTGAGGCTTCACGAAATCAGGTTTTAGATAGTTGTCGATGGGGTCGCCGATGTGTGCGGGCGACAGCCCCGCAGCCAGGTGGGCGGCTACGGGTGCAAAGATGTCGCGTCCGTGAAAAGTGCGGCTCACCGGCCGCCGGTACAGCGACTCATTCGAGATCAAACGCACCTTGGCCGTTTCCTTCAGATAAACCATGGCGAGCACGCCGTTATCCGGCGCGATGAAGTAGTGTCGGCCCGCCTCTACCAGGATCGGGCGCCGCGAACTTCCAACCCCTGGATCCACCACCACCACATGCACCGTACCCGCCGGGAAACAGCGCCAGGCCTGCGCGATCGTGTAGGCGCCTTCGGAGATCTCGAACGGCCGCACGCCGTGACTGATATCGACGATTCGCGCGTCGGGGCAGATGCCCAGGACGACGCCTTTCATGGCGCCGACGTAGTGGTCGTCAAGGCCGAAATCGGTGGTCAGCGTCAGGATGGAGTGGCTCATTGCTAAACTAACAGTAAGTGCAGCATTTCTATTTCGACCACAACGCTACCACCCCTCTCGCTCCCGAAGTTCTGGAGTCCGTGGTGTCGTGTCTCGGTCAAGTGTATGGTAACGCCTCGAGCATCCATCATTTTGGACAGGCCGCGAAACAGCGCCTGGAAACCGCGCGCCGGCAGATCGCGGCGCTGATTCATGCCGATGCGCGCGAAATCGTCTTCACCGGCGGCGGCACCGAGGCCGACAACATGGCCATCCTCGGCGTCGTACGCGCTGCGGAGCGGCCGCGTCCGCATGTGATCACCTGTGCGATCGAGCATCCGGCGGTGCTCATGACCGTGAAGCAGTTGATCGCGCAGGGCGTGGAGGCCACCGCGGTTCGTGTGGGTCCCAGCGGCATCGTGAGTCCGGACGACATCCGCCGTGCCCTGCGCCCCGAAACCGTGCTGATCACCATCATGCACGCCAACAACGAACTCGGGACCGTGCAGCCGATCGCCGAAATCGCACAGATCGCGCGCCAGGCCGGCGTTCCGCTGCATGTGGACGGCGTACAGGCGCTCGGCAAGATTCCGGTGGACGTGGACGCGCTCGGCGTGGACCTCTACACCATGAGCGGCCACAAGCTCTACGCGCCCAAGGGCGTCGGCGCGCTGTACGTTCGCAAGGGGACCAGGATGGCGCCCATCCTGTTCGGCGGCCATCACGAGCGCGACCGCAGGCCTGGTACGGAAAACGTTCCGGGCATCGCCGCTTTCGGGGCGGCAGCGGAACTTGCCGGACAGCGGCTCCAGCAGGATGCGGAGCGCGTGGGGCAACTTCGCGACCGCCTGGAAAATACCATTCTGGATCGCATCCCGGGTACCGGCATAAACGGGTCGCGGTGGAACCGCACGCCCAATACAAGCAATATCTATTTCGATGGCGTGGACGGCGAGGCCATGACCATCGCGCTCGATTTGCGCGGGTTCGCGGTCTCGACCGGGGCCGCCTGCTCGAGCGGCGCGCTCACGCCGTCTCACGTGCTCACCGCCATCGGGCTGACAAACGATCGCGCCCGAGCCAGCATGCGCTTCTCGCTCGGCCGGGGCAACACGGCGGAACAGGTGGACGCGCTGGTGGAGGCCGTCTGCGGATCGGTGGCGCACCTGCGCAGGATTTCGGTGCATGCCTGAAGCGCCCATCGCAGTCGCAATGAGCGGCGGCGTGGACAGCTCCACGGTCGCGGCGCTGCTCGTCAAGCAGGGCCACTCGATCGTCGGCATGACCATGCAGTTGTGGAACCAGCGGCGCCTGCCCGAGTTGCAGGTGGAGGGCGCGACCACCGGACGCTGCTGCTCGCTGGACGATGTCTACGATGCGCGGCGCGTGGCGGAACAGGTCGGAATCCCGTACTATGTAGTCAACTTCGAACAGCAGTTCGAGGAGAAGGTGGTCAAGCCGTTCGTCGAGGAGTACCTGGCCGGACGCACACCGATTCCGTGCACGCTCTGCAACAACTACATCAAGTTCGACCGCTTCCTCGATATGGCCGATTCGGTGGGCGCGCATTACGTCGCCACGGGACACTACGCCCGGATACGGTTTGACGACGCCAGCGGCCGCTACCAACTGCTGCGCGCGGTGGACGATTCCAAGGACCAGACCTATTTCCTCTTCGGCCTCACTCAACAGCAGCTTGCCCGCACCCTGTTCCCGCTGGGCGAGATGAACAAGACCGAGGTCCGCGAGCTGGCGCGCGGCATGGACCTCGCGGTCGCGGCAAAGGGCGATTCGCAGGAAATCTGCTTCGTTCCCAACGGCGACTACGCCGCCTTCATGAGTGCTTACCTGCGCGATACCGGGGTACCGCAGGAGGCGACGGAGGGCGAGATCGTCACTACCGGCGGGCGCACGCTGGGACGGCACGACGGAGTTCATCACTTCACGGTCGGGCAGCGCAAGGGACTGGGCATTGCCACCGGCGAACCGCTCTACGTGATCGCGACCGATGTGCAGTCGCAGCGGGTCACGGTCGGCCGCAACGACGATCTGCTGCGGCCGGGTTGCTTCGCCGCCAACGTCAATTGGATTGCCATCGCGGGCGTAACGGAGCCGGTCCGCGCCCAGGTGAAGATCCGAAATCGCCACACGGCCGCCAACGCCACGCTGTTCGCCACCAGCGACCCGGCGCGGGTCGAAGTGGTGTTTGACGAGCCGCAGCGAGCCGTCACGCCGGGACAGGGTGCTGTCTTTTACGACCGCGACGTCGTACTGGGCGGCGGCTGGATCGAATAAAAGACACTAAGAGTTTCAGCGACCTTATCGCCTAACCGTTCACTCGGTCGAACGTCTACCCACCAGCAGCCATTTAGGGTAGAATGTCTGCCGAGACTATGCCGAACGAATCACCCGAGCGGATCGACCTGTTGCAAGGCACGCTGGATATGCTGATCCTGCGCACGCTGCGATTCGGCCAGGCCCATGGACACCAGATCGCCAGGCACATTCAGCGCACCACCGAAGACGTACTCCAGGTGGAGCACGGCTCACTCTACCCCGCGCTGCACCGGCTGGAGCGAAAGGGCTGGATCGCCGCGAAATGGGAGCCGGCCGGCAAGGATCTCAAGCGCGAATACAAGTATTACCGGCTGACGCCCGCGGGCCGCAAGCGGCTGCTGGCGGAGGAGTCGAAGTGGAAGCAGCTCACCGATGCGATCGCGCGCGTGATGTGGCCGGTCAAGGAGGGCTGATATGTTTTGGCGCAGGCGGACGCAACGCGAGCGGGATCTCGACCGGGAACTGCAGGCCCACCTGGAACTGGAAGCCGGGGAACTGCGGGACGAAGGGATGCAAGCGGACGAAGCACGGTTCGCGGCGCGGCGCCGGCTGGGCAATGCCACGTTGGTCAAGGAAACGGTCCGTGAAGCGTGGGGATGGCATTGGTTGACGCAGGTTGGGCAGGATCTCGCGTACGCGCTGCGACTGCTTCGCAAGAGCCCGGCATTCAGCGCGGTTGCCGTGCTTTCGCTGGCACTCGGCATCGGCGCCAACACCGCCATTTTCGGCTTGATCAACTCCCTGCTGTTTAAATCGCTGCCGGTCCACAATCCTCAATCGCTTCTCTTTCTTGCGAAGAAGACGGAGCGCGGTCTGGATACCTTCTTTTACTACCAGACCTACCGCAGGCTCTCGCAACAGCAGGGATCTCTTCGGGAAATCGCGGCCTACGGGGAGCGCGCGCGGATGAACGTCAGTATCGATGGCGAGTCCGAATCGATCATGGGACAACTCGTTTCCGGAAATTATTACTCCGTGCTCGGCATCGCTCCGGCGGCAGGCCGCCTCTTTACACCCGGCGACGACCGCGTGCCGGGCGCGCATCCGCTCGCAGTCGTGAGTCACGCCTACTGGCAGCGACGTTTCGGCAGGTCGGAGTTCGTCCTTGGCAAGCAAATACTCATCGACGGTACGCCCTTCACCATCATCGGCGTCACGCCGCCAGGCTTTCACGGACTGCAGGTTGGCGACGCACCCGAGATCAGCGTGCCCATCATGATGCAGCCGCAAGTCATGCCGGATCGCGAGAACTGGCTTGCACAGCCTCGCAACACGGTCGATTGGCTGGTCCTCTTCGGAAGACTGAAGCCGGGAGTCCCGGCTGCCACTGCCACCGCCGGATTGCAGGTTCTATTTCACAACATCCAACAGCGGCTAGCGGAGGAAATCGGACTCGATAAGGCGACCTGGCGGCAGGAATGGGTAGAGGCGAAGCTGGCGCTCGCGCCCGGCGGCGCCGGTCTCTCTTACCTGCGGAGGCAATACCGCGAAGTGCTGTTCGTCTTGATGGGAGTGGTGGCGCTGGTGCTGCTGATCGCGTGCGCCAACGTCGCGAATCTTCTGCTGGCGAGGGCGGCTGCGCGGCGGCGGGAAATCGCTTTGCGGCTGGCCATCGGCGCGAGCCGCGGCCGGCTAATTCGTCAGCTTCTGGTGGAGAGCATTCTGTTGAGCGGCATGGGAGGGGTGTTAGGCATCGCCCTGTCCTATTGGGCGAGCGGTCTGCTGCTTCGCTTCCTTTCCACCGGCCGGGCATCGGTCCAGCTGGACCTGTCTCCGGATTGGCGCGTCCTGGGCTTCACCGCGGCCGTCTCCATGATCACAGGCGTCCTCTTTGGTCTTCTGCCATCCATCCGCGGCGCCACGCTCGACCTCGCCCCCGCCCTCAAGGAGGGCGGCCGGGGAGCCAGTCCGCCGCAACGCTTTGCGCGCGGTTTGTGCGTGGCCCAGTTTGCGCTCTCGCTGGTCCTGCTGATGGGTGCTGGGCTGCTGGTACGCACCTTACAGCACCTGGCCGGCATCGACGCCGGCTTCCCGCGCGATCGGGTGTACACGGTCGGGCTCTCGCCGCGGGGAAGCGACCAGAAGAATGGACCCAACGGGCCGCGGCTGAACCGCCTCTACCTGGACCTGCTGGAACGCATCCGTTCCATACCCGGCGTGGCCGCGGCGTCGCTGGCCGGCGAACCTCCGGTCATGCGCGGCTACGGACGTTTTTATGCGACCCCGGACGGCCGCAGGTTCATGGCAATCCAAAACCAGATTTACCCGGACTACTTTGCCGCTTTGGGTTCGGTCATCATCAGCGGCCGCGATTTCGGGCGGGCAGACCTGGTGGAAGGCGCGCCGCTGGTCGCAATCGTGAACGAGACGCTGGCGCGCAAGGCGTTTCCGGGCGAGAGTCCGCTGGGCAAGACAATTGTTTGCAGCGGGCGCGTCTCCATGGGAGAAGCAGGGAGTCCGTGCGAAATCATCGGAGTGGCGCGCGACCTGCCGTACGCTACTCTCAAGTCGGAGCCCGAAAGCATGGTCTACATGACGTTCCTCCAGTGCCCGACGGGACGCGGTCAGATGGAGCTGATCGTGCGCGCCGCTGGTGACGGGACCGGCGTGGCCGCGCAAGTGCGGCGCGAGGTGGCGGCAATCGATCCGCACCTTCCGGCTTTTGTGATCCGCACATTGGCAATGGAGATCGACACGGAATTGATGCGCGAACGCCTGCTGGCCCTGATTTCGCTCGTCTTCGGCGGCCTCGCGGCGCTGCTGGCAACCGTCGGTCTATACGGCGTCCTCGCCTATTCCGTGGGACGCCGCACTCAGGAGATCGGCGTTCGTATGGCGGTAGGCGCGCAACCCGGCCGCGTGCTGCGGCAGATCCTCGGCGAGACGCTTTTCCTGGCGGCAGCGGGCATCCTGTGTGGAGTGCCGGCTGCCTTGGCCGCAATGCGACTCCTGCGCGGCTTTCTATACGGTGTGCGGTCCAGCGATCCCGCAGTCCTAATCGTGAGCGCCGGTCTCCTGCTCTCGGCGGCGGTGCTGGCCGGATGGATTCCCGCGCATCGGGCAGCACGGATCGATCCACTGTCCGCCTTGCGTGACGAGTAGAATAGGCCTCCGGGCCTGTTCAGTCGCGCGCAGCACGACCGAGGAGCGCATCAAGTCCCCCCAACCAGTAACGCGGGCCTCCGGCCTGCGAAGCCGAGCGCAGCTCGGCCATTTTCCCGTGCTCCCAAAACCGGCCGGCCAGAGGCCTGGCCAGAGGCCCGGCTGCCTCGCGTTTTGGTGGTGTAGGCCTCCGGCCTACAAAGGCGGGCAAAGCCCGCCTCGGTGTTTTGCCCTTTCCCTGTGCTCCCAAAACCGGCAGGCCTTTGCCCCGCCTTGCAGGAACGCATCAAGTCCTCCCATCCAGTAAGGCGGCTTCCAGTCTGCCAAGTCGAGCGCCAGCTCGACTTTCCAAGGTTCAGCCCCCTCAACGGCACAGCCCTGGTCAATGCCAGCTCTTCAACCTCGGCCAGTTCTCCTGCAGTGACCCTTTCATCCCACGGCAATAGAAAATGTCGATGTGTTGGTAAGGCATCGCGTACGGGTGCGCCACGCGGTCCCGCTTTTCCACGTACTCGAATTCGCGTTGCAAAACATCCTGCCGGTCCCCCATCACGATCACGCTCTCGCCCGTGTAACCGCGCGGGCCCCACAGGAAAAAGTTCTGGTGTCCGCTGATCGCCTCCGGTAGGCCGTACTTGCGTCCGAACAGGTTGATCGCTCCCGCCTGACCATAGTTCTGTCCGAAAATCGCCGTCCGAGCCTGCACGTCCGGCGGCAGGTTGCGATAGACACGCGCCACCGCCACCGCCATATCCTCCCACCCGAACTGATCCGCGAACAGTTGCGGGAGCGGTCCCAACCGATGGTTCTCCACGCGCGGCTGCTCGAGGCCAGTCGCGCGAGCAT
>Ga0308176_10001913_pt1 | contig 13112 bp, 10 predicted proteins | sample PhyCR2_3_FD_203890 | JGI IMG/M metagenome (GOLD analysis project Ga0308176, IMG submission 203890) | Soil microbial communities from UC Gill Tract Community Farm, Albany, California, United States - DLSLS.C.R2 | ecosystem: Environmental > Terrestrial > Soil > Agricultural land | place: USA... | reverse complement strand
AACACGTATGACACACGGACATCGCGCGGGATCGATTGCGGCGGGAGCCGCGCTGGTGATGGCGGCGCTCGCGGGAACGACGGCAACGCTGAGGGCGCAGGGATCGATGAGCCAGGGGAGGCCGAAGGCCGCGCCGGCGACGGCAGCGTCCTTCGTGAAGCCCAATGACGCCGTGCTCAGGCAGAAGCTGACTGCGGAGCAGTACGCGGTGACACAGCACGACGCGACGGAGCCGCCGTTCCGGAACACGTACTGGAACAACCACGAGGCGGGGATCTACGTCGACGTCGTCTCGGGCGAGGTGCTCTTCAGCTCACTCGACAAGTTCGAGTCGGGCACGGGATGGCCGAGCTTCACGAGGCCCCTCGAGCCGGCAAACATCAAGACGGGCTCGGATCGCACGCTCGGGATGGAGCGCACCGAGGTCCGGTCGAAGGCGGCCAACTCGCATCTCGGCCACGTCTTCAACGACGGGCCGGCCCCGACGGGGCTTCGCTACTGCATGAACTCGGCGGCGATGCGATTCATTCCCGTCGCGCAGCTGGAGGCGGAGGGGTACGGGAAGTACGCGGCGCTGTTCAAGCCGGGCGCAAGGAAGTAGGGCTGCCTAACGGCGCCCGGCAGCTACCAGCGCGGGTCGTTGCCGAGGAGGACTTCGATCTCGGACACGGGCACCGGGCGCGAGAAGAGGTAGCCTTGCGCCGAGGAGCAGCCCATCTCGCGGAGCGTCGCGAGCTGCGCCTCGTTCTCGACACCCTCGGCGATCGCGACGACGCCGATGTTCACGGCCAGGTCGCGGACCGTGTTGACGAGCTGCCGGTAGAGCGGGCCGCTGTCCATCTGCATCACGAAGCTGCGATCGATCTTGATCCCGTCGAGCGGCAGCTGGTGCAGGTAGCCGAGCGAGGAGTAGCCGGTGCCGAAGTCGTCGAGATAGATCTGGATGCCTAACGCGCGGAGCGCGGTGAGCAGCTCGCGGGTCCGCGCCGGCTCGGCGATGGCGAAGCTCTCGGTGATCTCGAGCTTGAGGGTGTGCGGATCGAGGCCGGAGGCGGCGACGGTCCCGGCGACGCTGGTGACGAAGTTCGGCTGGGCGAACTGCCGCGGCGAGAGATTGACGCTGATCGCCAGCGGGGCCGTGCGCGGAAAGCGTCCCTGCCAGCCAACCATGTCGGCACAGGCGCGAGCGAGCACCCACTGGCCGATGGGAACGATCAGTCCCGTTTCCTCGGCGAGTGGAATGAAGTCGAGGGGTGGGATCAGCCCGCGCTGCGGGTGGCGCCAGCGAAGCAGTGCCTCGAGCTCGGTGATGCGTCCCGACTCGAGCGTCACCAGCGGCTGGTAATAGAGCTCGAACTCGGAGCGCTCGACGGCGTGCCGCAGGTCGGTCTCCATCCGCAGCCGCGAGAGCGCGCGCGCATGCATCGCGCTGTCGAACATCTCGGAGCGATTGCGTCCCGCGTGCTTGGCACGCGACATCGCGATCCCCGCTTCCTGCAGCATCTTTGCGGGGGTGCTCAATCCCGACGAGCTGAGGACGATGCCGATGCTCGCCGAGGTATAGACCTCGCCATCGCTGGTCTCGATCGGAGCCGAGATCGACTGCTGCATGCGCTCGGCGACGCGGCTGCCGTCGCTGTCGTCGGAGAGGCTCTCGAGGAGGATCGCGAACTCGTCGCCGCCGCTGCGGGCGATCATGTCCTCGCCGCGAACACACGATTCGAGCCGGCGGGCGATGGCGGTCAGCACTTCGTTACCGGCGTCGCGGCCAAGGCTGTTGTTGATCGACTGGAAACGATCGAGGTCGAGCGCGAGAACGGCGAAGCGGAAGTCCTTGTGGCGGCGTCCGCGCTCGATCGCATGGGCGAGCCGGTCGAGGAAGAGGGTGCTGTTCGGGACTCCGGTCAGCGGATCGCGGAGCGCCTTCTCCTGCAGCTCCTCTTCAGCGACGAGACGATCGGCAAGCTCCTGGTGGAGCGCGAGATCGATCGCGAGCAGTGCAGCGACGTCGCGGACGACGGCTTCGTCCGCCTTGCTCCATGGATGGGGCTCGTCGAGGACCACGAGCAGCGTGCCGACCGCGGTCTGCGCTCCGGCGCGCGGCGACGACGGGTCATCGCTGCGAATCAGGGGAACCGTGGCATAGGCAGCCCCGCCGATGTCGCCAGCCGACTTGGCGAACGAGCTTCCGTCGGCGGTCTTCGCGCGGACATCGGAGCAGAACGACATGTACGCGTCGCTCGACGGAGGCAGCACGAAGAGCTGGACCGCCGGGTCGCTCGGGGCCGGCGACGCCGAGCGTTTCTGACGGCGCCCTTCCCCATGCTCGGGACAGCGGCCGATGGCGGCCGCGATGAGGCTCGTGGCGTGCTCGAGAGATGCAGCCCAGAGAGCTTCTGCCTCTCTTGGTAGTCCCCGGATGCCGCCGCCCTGTGGGCTATCGAGAAGCTGGGTGGGCGGCGTAGGAGGCATCGTTCTTGGACGAACGAGCCGTGGCGGAGGCTACAGAAAAAGTGCCCTGCGGCACCAAAGTCGGAGTCATGCCGTCCAACTGAGCGCGAGGAGGGCCTCGGGCGAGAGCTCCCGCCAGTCACGGGGAAAGTTGCGCACTCGCCTGATGACGCCGTCGGTCTCGAAGACGAGGGTATTGTTGCCACGACGATCGTACGAAGCAGGTGCGAGCTCGTAGATGCGCCACTGCTCGTTATCGAAGGTGATCACCAGGGAGTTGGCTGCCCCGGTCGTGTCAGAAGTCATTTGGGCGCCCGGCGCTGGGCGGTTCTGGGAAGCGTGCTGCACGAAACAGACGCGGTCCCCGCAAGAGCACGGCCAGCTTCACTTGTTTCGGAGAATTCCATCAATCCAGCTCGTCGATCGAGCGGGGCCAGTCCTTCTTGAGGAGGCGCGACAGTGCTCGGTCGGCGAGCAGCCGCCCGTCCGTCTGGCACCGAGCGCAGTAGTTGGTCTCATTGGTCGCATAGCGAATCCGCTGGACCGGCGAGCCGCAAACCGGGCAGGGCAGCCCGAATCGCCCATGGACTGCCATCTCTTGGTGGAAAGCGGTCACGTCCTCGGGGAAGCCGTCGCCAACCTTCGCGCGCAATCGCTCGGTCCACTCGCGGAGTGTGACGAGTGTCGCATCGCGTAACCGCTGGATCTGCTCGCGATCCAGCTTCGAAGTCAGCAGCAGTGGCGAGAGCCGCGCACGATGCAGGATCTCATCCGAGTAGGCGTTGCCTATCCCGCTGAACAAGCGCGGATCGGTGAGCGCCCGTTTGAGCGTGTGATTCTCCGACGTGAGCCGCTCGGCGAACTGCTCGGCAGTGCTGTCGAAAGGCTCGAGGCCACCGCGGCCGAATTCGGCGAGCCCACGCGTGCCGGCAACGAGGAAGATCGAGGCGCGCCGCGTCGATCCCGCCTCGGTGAGAAAGAGGGTGCCGTTGGGGAAGATGAATGCGGCGAGGGCGATCTTGCCGGGGGACTTCTTTCCGGGCGCCCGCCAGCGCAGCCGGCCCGCGATCATCAGGTGAATGACTGCGTAGACATCGCCCTCGAAGCCGATGACGATGCGCTTCCCCATCCGGCGAATCTCCGCGACGCGGCGGCCGGCGAGATCGGCGGGGGCCGGGCTCACCGAGCGCAGCACGAACACGCTGTGCACGTCGAGCTCCTGCAGGGGCTGGCCGACGACCAGCGCCTCGAGACGCTCGACGTAGACAGTGACGTCCGGCAGCTCCGGCATGTCGGTGCGGCGCGCGCTGCCTAACGGTCGCGGCGCAGGGTGAGGGTGAAGGTCGAGCCTTCCCCCTCGGTGCTGACGACGGTGAGCGAGCCGCCCATCGCCGTCGCGAGGCCGCGCGAGATCGAGAGCCCGAGCCCCGCGCCGGCACGCGGGTTGTTGAGCGTGCGACCGAGCTGCGTGAACGGGGAAAAGATCGCGTCGAGCTTGTCGGCGGGAATGCCGGTGCCGGTGTCGGCGACGCGGATTCGCGCGTGCTCCTCGTCGACGAGTGCGGAGAGCGTGATGCTGCCGCCCGCGGGGGTCGCCTTGATCGCGTTGGCAAGCAGGTTCGCGCCGATCTGCACGATGCGATCGCGATCGCCGCGCGCGCGCAGCGCCGGATCGCAGGGCTCGTAGACGAAGCGGACGCCCTTGATCGCGACCTGCGGCATGATCATCGCCTCGAGCGAGCGGAGCGTCTCGTCGACGGCGACCGGGCCATCGTCGACCTCGAGATGACCCGCTTCGACCCGGGCGAAGGAGAGCACGTCCTCGATCAGCAGGAGGAGGTGCTGCTGGTTGCGGCGGATCCGGTCGAGGTCCGCGCGCTGGGCATCGGTGATGGGTCCGCGAAGTCCCATGTCGAGGAGGTCGACGTAGCCACCGATGCCGTTCAGCGGCGTGCGCAGCTCGTGGCTCATCGCGGCGAGGAAGTCTCCCTTCGCGCGGTTCGCCGCTTCTGCTTCACTGCGTGCCCGACGTTCTTCCTCGTAGAGCCGGGCGCGCTCGAGGGCCTGTCCGCACTGCTGCGCGAGCACGTCGAGGAAGGCGATGTCATCGGGGGAGAACGCGCGATCTTCGGCCCAGTTGAAGCCGAGGGCGCCAATGATCCGGCCGTTGCCGCGCACCGGGAGCGCAGCCATCGACCCTGCGCCGTTCTCACTGCGAACATCGCCGAGCTGCGGGTAGCGCTCGGCGCGGTCGGCAGCGGAGGAGAGGAGAATTGCCGTGCCTTCGCGCACGGCGTCGCAGAGCGGAAAACGCGTCTCGAGCGGGATGAAGCGATAGCGCTCGCGGATCTCGGGGGAATAGCCAGTGGCACGGACGACTTCGAGCGCATCCTCCTCGGCATCGAGCAGCGCGAGTGAGAAGCGAGTCGCGCCGAGCGCGGGGAGGGCGGAGCGGATGATCACCTCGGCGACTTCGTCGGGTGCGAGCGCGCCGGACAGCTCGCCGGTCCCGCGCTGGAGCGCAGCGAGCCGGCCGACGGTGCGCTCGGCGACGTGGCGTGCTTCGCGCTCGGACTCGTAGAGCCGCGCACGCTCGAGGGCTTGAGCGCACTGCTGCCCGAAGGCCTCGAGCAGCGCACGATCAGCCGCGGAAAAATCGCGTGTCTCGGCGAAGCCGACGATGAAGACGCCTAACGTCGTGCCACTCTGGACGAGGGGGATCGTTGCCCAGGACTCGGCCGGGGCGACCGAAAGGAAGTCGCCGGCATCGGAATAGCGCGCGAGCACGGCGGCGCCGTCGCGGAGGTAGATGGGCTCCGCGGTGCGGGTCGCCTCGGCGCCGGGCCTGCCTGCAAGGATTGGAATCCGCCGATAGGCGTCGACTGCCGTCTCCGGGACGCCCTTGTGCGCGGCGAGCTCGAGCCACTCGCCATCGGGTGCGAGCCGATAGACCAGGCCGACGGTCGCGCCGAGCGCCGTGGTGCCTTCGCGAAGGGTGACGCTGGCGACTTCGTCCGCGGTCAGGGCTCGGGCGAAGGCCGCGGTGATCGACTGGAGCAGCGTGGTGCGCTCGACCGAGTCGCGAAGCGCGAGCTCGGCGGTCATCCGCGCCGTGATGTCGACGTGTGTGAGCACGACATGGCTGACCTGTCCGTCGGCGCCGCGAATCGGGTGGAAGTGCGCCTCCGTCCAGATCGTGCGTCCCTTGCCGGTGGCCGCCGCTTCCGACATCGCATAGCGGACGGGAGGCGTCATGACCGCTTCGCCGGCAAACGCACGACGGATCGCGGGGATGATCCCCTGCTGCTCGAGCTGTGGATCCGTGAGGACGCTGTAGTCGGCGGGGACGTCCTCCAGTCGCGCGCCCCACAGTTCGGTGAAAGCGGCGTTGAGTGCGATGACACGGCCGCTCGCGTCGTAGAGCACGCTGCTGAACGGCGACTGATCGAACAGCGCCTGGGCGATGTCGGAGGCGCTGCTGCCTAACGATGGCGCCGCGCGAGCTGGTCGTTCGGTCACGCCCGCGGGAGGCGTAGCTCGAAGACCGAACCCTCGCCCGGCGCGCTGCGCACGGCGAGGTCGCCCCCCATCGCGCGCGCGAGATCGCGGCTGATCGCGAGCCCGAGGCCGGTGCCCTCCTGACCGGTCGCGGTGCCGCCGGTCGTCGAGCGCCCGAGCTGGACGAAAGGCTCGAAGATGTCGTCGAACCGGTCGGTGGGAATGCCGATCCCGGTGTCGGAGACGAGGATCGTCACCGTGTCGTCGAGGGCGAGTGCGGACACCTGCACATGTCCGCCCTGCGGGGTGAACTTGATCGCGTTCGAGAGGAGGTTGAGCATCACCTGCTGCAGCTTGTCGGCGTCGGCGAGCGCGGTCAGGTCGGGTGGAACCGGGACGCACTCGTACGTCAGCGATTTCGCGGCGAGCTGTGGCGCGACGAGCGGTTCGAGACCGCAGACGGAGTCGGCGATCTTCACCGGTGCGAGGTGGTAGCCGACGCGCCCGGCTTCGAGCTTGGCGAAATTGAGCACGTCGTTGATGAGGCCGAGCAGGTGGCGCTGACTGCGCTGGATGCGCTCGAGCGCTTCCTCCTGCGCCGCGTTCACCGGTCCATGGACACCCATCTGCAGGAGCTGCGCATAGCCGCCGATCGCGTTGAGCGGTGTGCGCAGCTCGTGACTCATGTGGGCGAGGAACTGGCCTTTCGCGCGATTCGCGTCTTCGGCGACGCGGCGCTGCTGCTCGGCGAGTATGCTCTTCTCGGCGAGGCTGGCGTTCGCTTCCTGCAGCTCCTCGTTGATGACCTCGAGCTCCTCGCGCGCGTTCTCGACCTCTTCACGGGCGCGCAGCGCTTCCCGATAGAGGCGCGCCTTGCCGATCGCAGTTCCCGCGCGGCGAGCCAGCTCCTGGGCCAGGGTGACGTCGGCAGCGGTGTAACGACGTCCGCTCTCGGCGGAGACGAGCGTCATCGCCCCGATCACCGCCCCCCGCGAGAAGATCGGGACGTAGATCACGCCCTTGATCGCGAGCTCGCGGGTGATGCGCAGGTGCTCTGCATCGCGCGCACCGGCGACGAGCATCTCGTCGGTGATGTCGGCATAGAGCTCGGGCTTCCCGGTGCGCAGCACATTGCCGAGGCCGATCGGCTCGTTCAACCGCACGGGGTAGCGCTCGTGCAGCTCTTTCGCCCACGCCACCTTGGCCGGATCGACGTGAGCGACGGCAATGCGCTTGACGCGATCAACGCCATCGGAAAGATCGACCGCGCACCAGTCGGCGAGGCGAGGGACGATGAGATCGGCGACCGACTGGACCGTCTTCTCGTAGTCGAGCGAGGAAGAAAAGATCTCGCTCGCGCGCGTGAGATAGTGAATGGTCTCTTCCGCGCGCTTCTTGTCGGTGATGTCCTTCCAGAGCGTGGCGACGCCACCGTCAGGCATCGGATAGCAGCGGATCTCCGCCCAGGTGCCGGCACGCGGGTAACGCTCCTCGAAGACGACGGTGCTCTGCGTCTCGCGGGCGCGGCGCATCTGCTGTTCGAAGTTCGTACCGACGATGTCCGGGTACAGATCCCAGAGGACACTGCCGAGGAGCGACGGCCCACCGCGCCCCGCGCGCGAGAACACCTCAGCCGCGGCGTCGTTCACATAGCGGAAGCGCCAGCCCGCATCGTGGACCACGAACGGGTCAGCGATCGCGCCGAGGACGCCGCTGACGAACCGCTCGACGGTGTGCAGCTGCTCGTTAACCTGATGGAGCTCCTCGTTGGCGCACTGGAGCTCCTCGGTCTGCTGCTCGAGCTCCGCCTGCTGGGCCTCCATCTCCGAGGCCTGGTCCTGCAGCAGCTGCGCCTGGATCTCCATCTCGAGCGTCTGCTGCGCAAGCCGGTCGCGTGCCTCGAGTGCCTCGCGGAGGAGGCTTGCGGTGTCGCGGTCAGTCACTGGAAATCGGCGGGTGGCGTGCTGGAAGGGGGACAAGGAAACTGTCGCCCGATCAGCGCTGGCGCCATAGCCAGCGCAGGGCAGCCACGGGGGAAAAGTGACGCCGGCCACGAGCTGCGTGGCCGGCGTCCAGGAGGTTCAGGGGAGGGCGACGAACTGGCCGAGGAAGGCGCGGGCACTCGGCGTGTCGAGCCGATAATCCTTCGTCGTCGCCCGACAGATCGCGTCTCCGGTCGTGACGGTGGCGAGCACGGTCGTCGGGTCGGTGGTGAGGAATTTCGGTCCGCCCGAATCGCCGTAGCAGTCGCCGCCCGTGCCGGTCGCGTTGGTGTTCATCAGCAGCTGGAGCCAGGTGGACTCGAGGGCGCTGAACTCCGACGTCGACTGCTTGCGGACCCCGTCATACGGGTAACCCGGCACGCCGGTCGCGGTGTTCCCCGTCCCGTAACCGACGTTGTAGAACGTCGCTTTCGACAGCGCGCCCTTCGCGGCGAGGGCGTCGAGGTAGCCGGCGGCCGGCAGCTTGTAGGTGGTCATCCCCTTCGTCGCCCTGGCCGGGAGGAAGACGACCGCCATGTCGTGGAGATCGCCGTTGTCGTGACCATAGGCGGGATCGAAGGTGAATCCGGTCGCGGGAATCACCTTGATTCCGCCGGCGTAGAGGTCCGGCGCGAACGAAACATAGAGCTGGGCGTTCTTCGGGAAGAAGTCGACACAGTGCGCCGCAGTGAGAAAGACCGTCGGCGCGATGAGGCTTCCGGTACAATCCTCGTCGTCACCGTCGATCACTCCATCGGCGTCGAAGTCATACAGCAGCGCGCCGACGCTGGCGAACTGGCTGGTGCCGGTGGGCTCCCCGGCATAGATCGCATCGGGTGCCGCGGCCGCGGTCGGCGCGGTCGGCATGCCGCGGTCGGCGCATGCGGCGGCGAGCAGGGCAGCGGTGACGATCACGGCATCGCGTGTGAAGCGCATGGGACCTCTCGCGGATGAGTCGTACGAAGACTGGCGGAAGCGCCGGCGTCGGCCCTCGATACTGGCGCGCACCGGGACAGGCGGCAAGGGCGAGGCGACAGGAATCTCTTACAGATCACGTACTGCGAAGGGAGTCGCGTCGAGGGGCGGGCGGCGCATTTTAGGGGTCGGCCAGAGGGGCGGCGATCGCCGGCGCCGGCCGCACCGCTTTCCAGGACAGGAGCACGATGACTCGCATTCTGATCGTCGAGGACAACGAAGATCTCGCGTTCGGACTCCGGCGCACCCTCGAGGATGAGGGCTACGCAGTCGACGTCGCCGCAGATGGGCTGCGGGGATCGCAGCGTGCGCGCGACGACAAGCCGGATCTCGTCATCCTCGACCTGATGCTTCCGGGGATGGACGGCTACCGGACGCTCGAGTCGATCCGCGGTGCGGGATTGCAGATGCCGGTCATCATCCTGACTGCACGGGGCGAGGAGGCGGACAAGGTGCATGGCTTCCGGGTCGGCGCCGACGACTACGTGACGAAGCCGTTCGGATTGTCGGAGCTGCTCGCCCGCGTCTCGGCGCAGCTGCGTCGATCGCGGCTGCCGGGAGGGAGTGGCGCGGCGTCGGAGCGGTACGCATTCAGCGACGTCGAGATCCTTCCCAGCGCGCGGGTCGTGACGAAGGGTGGGGAGCGCGTCGCGCTGACCCCGCGTGAGTACGACCTGCTGCTCGCGCTGGTGCAGCGGCCGGGGGTCGTGCTCTCGCGCGTGACGCTGCTGCGCGAGGTGTGGGGCCACCAGGCGGACGTCATGACGCGGACGGTGGACATCCACATGGGTGAGCTGCGGAAGAAGCTCGAGGACGTCGCGGCCGAGCCGCGGCACTTCATGACGGTGTGGAAGGCCGGCTACCGCTTCGATCCATGAAACCGTTAGGCGGGGGACGTCTCTCGTCGCGGATCATCTGGACGACGCTCGTGCTGATCGCCGCGGGGTGGGTCGTCTGGCGCGTGACGTACGTGCGGCGGACGAGCGTCGCCGAGCTCCAGTCGGTGCTCGAGATCTCGTTGACGACGACGCGGAACGAGACCGGGGCCTGGGCGAGCGCGCAGCGTGATCGCGTCGCGATGGCGGCACAGCTCGCCCACGGACGCGACCTGTCGAGCGCCGACGCACGGCGGGACCTGATCGCGCTACTCGATGCGATGGTCGATGGACTGCACAAGCACGCGATCGGGGCGATCGCCGCCGCCACCGACGAAGAGGGCGCGATCATCGCGACGACGAGCGACGGCGTGACCGCAACGCAGCCGATTGCCTGGAGTCTTCCCGGCAACCGCGAGGTGAACGGCAACGTCCGCTGCGGAGTGCAAACCTGCGTCGCACTCCGCGAGCCGACGCTGTTCGGCGCGCGCGCCGGGTGGATCGTGCTCTGGATACCGATCACGGACGACACCTTTCGCGGGCTGAATCCCGCCGCCCGGTCGAACCTGAGCGGTCGGACGTCGCTGGTCGCACGCGTCGGCGACTCGGTTGCGGTGCTGGCGAGCCGCAGCAACTCGGGACTGACGGTGCGGCGGATGCTGCCCTGGCCGGGGATACCGAACTACGTGCGCGAGGCGCTGGCCGGACGGGCAACGAGTGGCGAGGGCGTCGGCCTGTTCGGCGCCAACGTGATCTACGCGACGTCACCTGTGTCGGGAATGCCGTGGGCGGTCATCCGCGAGCTGGACAGCGCGGAGATCATGCACCGGGTGAACATCGCGCTCCTGATCGAGGAGTCGCTGATCGTCGCGCTGTTCTTCTCGCTCGCCGTCCTCGTGCAGAACCGCGTGCGTGCCGTCCGCGCGCGCCGCACCAGCGAGCTGACACAGCTGCGGGCCGATTTCGTCTCGAGCGTCTCGCACGAGCTGCGCACGCCGCTGGCGCAGATACGGATGTTCGCCGAGCTGCTGCGCAAGGGCTCGATGCGGACGCCGCAGGACGCCGACCGCGCGCTTCGCATCATCGAGAAAGAAGCGAGCCGCCTGACGATCCTCGTCGACAACATCCTCAACTACACGCGGCTGCGGAAGCGCGCCGAGCGTGTCTCGTCGATCCCGACGCACGTCACCGGCGCCGTCAGGCAGACGATCGAGTCGTTCGCCCCGCTGTCCGCCGAGCGCGGCGTGCAGATCGTGGCCGAGATCGAGCCCGACCTGTGGGCGACCGTCGACTCGCTCGGACTGCGGCAGGTGCTGCTGAACTTCCTCGAGAACGCGGTGAAGTACGGGCCGCGCGACCAGAAGGTCACGGTCGGCGCGAAGGCGCTCGACACAGTCGTGCGCGTCTGGGTGGACGACCAGGGGCCCGGGGTCCCCGCGTCGGAGCGCGACGCGGTCTGGCGCGCCTTCTACCGGCGGAAGGAATCGATCGCTGCCGGCGCGACCGGCGCCGGGATCGGCCTCGCCGTCGTCCGCGAGCTCGTGCTCCAGAGCGGCGGCTCGGTCCAGGTGACGGACGCGCCTAACGGCGGCGCCCGTTTCATCGCCGACCTCAAGCGGGCGGACACCCCGGAGAATGCGGACGAGCTGATGGTGACGGGGGAGCGGCCCGTCCCGGCGCGTGCGGGGTAACGCCGCTCGACCGCTGCGCTGTGAGCGGTAAGCGACAAGCAGTCAGTGACGGCGTGGACGTGGCGCGGTCGCTGACTGCTTGCCGCTTACTGCTTACCGCTGCCCATCGTACATCGTGTCCGGCTCCGCCGCGGCCAGGGCGACGAGGAAGCCGGCGATCTTCTCCGTCACGGCGGCGGCGAACTTCGCGCCTTTCTCGGCGGTGGAGTCCTTCGGGTTGCCGACGCCGGTGTCGGCGGTGACGCGTGTCCACTCGCGCTGCGCCCAGACCCAGCGCTCGCGGAGACCGGGCACCGCGAACTTCCGCTCGTGGCCATCGCCCGCCTCGCCTAACGGCCGGACGAGGTCGGGGGTGAAGTGCAGCAGGATGCTCGTCTCGACCTCGCCGGCGTGGTCGCCAGGCTCGGTGAAGTACGGCTTCGCGTCGACGGCCTGCCACCAGTTCAGGGTGCAGAGGAAGACCGTCGTCCGCGGCTGCAGCTCGCGGATGATCTGCTTGAAGTCGTTCCCGCCGTGCGAGTTGAAGATCACCAGCTTCCGGGCGCCGGCGCGCTCCACCGTCGCGACGACGTCGGCGAGTACCGCGGCCTGGGTGCTCGGGTTCATGTTCATGCAGTAGCGGACGTCGAGCTGCCCGGTGTTCACGCCAAAGGGAATCGTCGGGAGCACGATCACCTTCGCGCCCTTCTCCCACGCCAGCCGCGCCGACTCCGCGGCGAGCATGTCGCACTCGATGACGTCGGTGGCGTAGGGGAGGTGGAAGTTGTGCGCCTCGGTCGCCCCCCACGGGAGGATCGCGACGTCGTAGACCGTGTCGCGCACCGTGCCCCAATGCGATTCGGCGAGGATGTATGGGCGCGACATGAAGCGAGGCGTCAGGCGACGGCCGGCGTCGCGACGACCCCACGTCGCTCGAGCTGCCACTCGCGGAGCCTGCCCCCGAGCCAGGCGAACGGCATCACCAGGATGAGCGAGACGACGGTGTACCAGTGCGGGAAGAGACGCCACATCCCCGGCACGGCGACGAGGTTGAAGACCAGGCCGAGCACGCCGAGGATGAGTGCGTGGCGCATCGGCCACCGGCCGGCGATCACCGCGGCAAGCCAGCAGCCCACTGTCGCGTAAACACCGACATAGATGATCGCGATCACGAGGTACGGCACATTCGACGTCGAGCTGTTGGGGCCGAAGATGTCGGGTCGGAGCGTGTGCGCGACACCATCAGTGGCGAAGGCAAGCAATCCGATGAACAGGAACCCAGCGACGATCGCGAGGACGCTGCGAACCATGGGGAGCTCCAGTGAGGGAGAAGCTCAAAGTGCGAGAGACAGGGCGTGACCGCAAGCGGTGGCTGACGATGCGGGAGTGCGTCGAGTAGGGAGGTGGGAGAGTGCTCTGAGTAGCGAGGTGGGAAAGATCCGGGAGTAGCGAGGTGGGAAAGATCCAGGAGTAGCGAGGTAGGAAAGATCCGGGAGTAGCGACGAGGGAAAGATCCCCGAGTAGCGAGGTGGGAAAGATCCGGGAGTAGCGAGGAGGAAACGTCCAACACGTAGTGGTGCGCCCACGCGTTCGCGTGGGCGCCTTCAATGGGAGGACGCCCTCTCCCGGATCGCCTCCTCATGGCCTTTCCCGTTCCTACT
>Ga0308176_10001912_pt1 | contig 13114 bp, 10 predicted proteins | sample PhyCR2_3_FD_203890 | JGI IMG/M metagenome (GOLD analysis project Ga0308176, IMG submission 203890) | Soil microbial communities from UC Gill Tract Community Farm, Albany, California, United States - DLSLS.C.R2 | ecosystem: Environmental > Terrestrial > Soil > Agricultural land | place: USA... | reverse complement strand
CGGAGAGATGGCCGACTTCTCATCGAGCACGATGGAGTAGCGGTCGCGGCCCTCGCTGACCGGCGTGGGAGTGGTCCAGCCGCGCGGGTTCTTAAACACGAACACGCGAACCGGGAGCGGCGTCTGTAAACCGTCATCCCCCAGAATCTGTCCCAGCGCGTGCCGGAATTGCTCAAACCGCACCATGGTCTCGCGGCCGGGACGCGCACCGGTATCGCTCAGGACTTCGAACGGACCGCGCGTGAATTTCACCCACGAATCGGCGGAGAGCAGGAGCGGAGTCAGTATAAGGAGTGGCAAAGCTCGCCGCATAAGACCATTATGCCGCGCCCGGCTACAGCCTGGGTGGCGTGGTGACGACCACTGCCCGGGCGGGGTTTCGGGAAACTCCGCGGTATGCGTGTGGCTCGGTGGCATCGAAGTACACGCTGTCCCCCTGTTTGAGCAGGTGCTCCTCGCCTTCAAAACGGATGCCTAACGAACCTTCCAGCACAAAAACGAATTCGGCGCCCTCGTGTATGTGGTCCTGAACCTCGCCGGATTGCCGGTGAGGAAACTCGGCGAAGTAGGCCTGCAGTCCTTTGCCTTGAGCAGCAAAGGCGAGGCACTCGAAAAAATAGGCGGGATTGGGAGTGTCGGCCCGGTCGGGGAAGCGCAAGCGTTCGGCGGCTCGAACCACGGAGAAGGTCTTCTGGCCGCGCCGTGCGCCAAAGAAATGCTCCAGGCCTACATCGAAAACCATCGCGATGCGCGCCAGCGTAGCAAGAGTCGGAACCAGCTTGCCGTTTTCCAACTGAGAGAGCATGGAGGCGGAGAGGCCGGTGTGCTTTCCCAAATCGACGAGCGCGATTTTCTTGCGCAGGCGGAGGGCGCGGAGTTTCGATCCGAGGTCGTACCCGGAGAGGACGCGGTGAATGGTTTCTTCACTGCTTTCAGCGTTCCGCAAACTCATATCAGTTGTGCTTAAATCTTGGCCCTGATATTTAACTATACTGAAATTGTTTTCGTCTGTCACTTAAGATCCCTTCCGAAGCCTGCTAGTTTGGACTCTAGGGGAGGGAAAGAAGTGCAAAATATCAGCGATGCCGAACTGGTAATCCTGGCGCAGCAAGGGAGCGAGGCGGCCTTCGGGGAACTGGTGAGCCGGCATGGCCGGACCATGCTGCAGACGGCGCTTTCCATCCTGCACAATCGCGAAGAGGCGGAGGACGAAGTGCAGAATGCGTGGTGGAAGGCATGGCAGAATATCAAGCGCTTTGAGGGTGAAGCGCGTTTCACCACATGGGTGACGCGGATCGTGATGAATCAGTGCCTGATGCGTCTGCGGCACGAACGGAGGGCGCGCTTCGTATTTCTGGATGAACCGATCGAGGGAGAGGTGCGACCCCTGCTCGAGCTTCGGGAGCCGTCGGAGGGCGCGGAGCAGGACCTGGGGCGTCGCCAAGTGAACGAACTGGTGCGTCGCGAGATCGCGCGTATTCCGCCGATGCTGCGCAATGCGCTGGTCTTGCGGGACGTGAACCAGCTGCCGATGCCGGAGGTCGCTGGGGAACTGGGGATCTCGCTGGCGGCCGCCAAATCGCGGCTGTTGCGAGCCCGGCACGAGTTGAAATCCCGGCTCGAGAAGTACTGCGGAGAGCTGGGTCCGGCGACCTTGACCGCGTAGGGATCTGGTAGAATGATGACTGATCCCCGTGGCGCTATCGTCTAACGGTTAGGACGGAGCCCTCTCAAGGCTTAAATACGGGTTCGATTCCCGTTAGCGCTACCATTCTTCTATTTTCATAGGCTTAAAGCGCATCGATCACCCTTCGCTCACACCGTAAAGCCCATTTTCAAGGGTTTTGCGGCCCTTAAAATACGGGTTGTAAACCCGTTAGTAGACAAGTTCGCGTCTCGTCTTCCAGCACGAATGGGTTGAACTACAGCTTGATCACTGACCTCAAACACCGCACGCAGAATATAACCTTATACGATTTGCGCCAGGCTCTGCCGCGCCAGCCGGGCATACAGCACGAGCCCGATCGCATCACTCGCGGTGATGGAAGCCTGAAGTAGCGCCTTGGCCGCCTCGATATCTCCAGGGCCTCCACGTTCGGCTAGCATGTCTGCATACCAGTAGCGGGCAATCGGCTGTGCCGTAACGTAAGGCACGGCCTCCATACGCGCGATGGACGCGCGATGATGCGCTTCCGCACGGGTCCAATTGCCGGCGCAGGCCGCTGCGATCCCTGCGGCGGTCAGAACAGGGAATCCCACCATGTTGCAATCCCACTCGTCGGCGATTTTCTCCGCTTCCGATTGCAAACGTCCGGCCTCTTCGCGGCGCCCACTGAGACAGAGCGCTTCTGTAAGGCCGAGCACCGCGTGCCACGCCCCGGTTCCCCGACTGGCTCCCGGCCGGGGCAGGAATCGCATCGCCTCGGTGCAGGCGTTCGGGGTGCCGTGCCTCCCAGACGCAGCCATGCCCAAAGCCAGCAGTCCCTCGGGAAAACCGCTGAAATGCGTTTTAGTGCCGGAAGCGGCGCTGGTCAACACCGAGAGGCCCTCCTCAGTCCGGTCTCGATAGAGAAGGATGCCCCCCAGGCTGGTTTCGATAATGAACAGCCATCCGAAGTGAGAGGACTCCCCAAACGCTAGAGCTTCTCTGGCGGCTCGCTCGGCCCCCTGCAAGTCCCCTTTGGCAAGGTACACAATCGGTAGGGCAGCGAGCGCACAAGACTTCGCGACGTCATGTCCAACCTGCGTGGCGCGCCGGATGGTCTCGTGTATCAGCCTCTCCGCTTCCGCCGGGCGGCCGCAGTACAGCGGCGGCGAATAGAGTCCTATAGCAACGTCGGCCAGGGACCAGACATCGCCCGATTGTTCAAAGATCCGGGCCGCTTTTCGCCCGGCCGCCTCACATAGATCCCACTGACCGGCGTCGTACCGGGTATACATTTCCTGCTCAGCGGCAAAACAAACGACCCCGGGCGGCAACGCATTTTCCGAAATCATGTGCAGTTCCTCGAAAAGCTCAAGACCTTGATCGATTTCACCAACCGACGCTGCGCTATTGGCTTGCATTGCCAACAAACGGTATCGGATCGAAGCCGGGGCATCCTTGGCGTGTCGCGTGGCGCGATCGACGACCCCCTTCACGTCATGCAACTTTCCAGACCGCATGAGGACAATCGCGAGCGGGGCGCAGGTCTCAACATACCGCAGGTGATCGCCCAGCGAGTCGAAGAGCGCCAGCGCGCGCTCATACTCCTGAACGGCTTCCTGATTCCGCGACAGGCTCCGCAGCGCGGCCGCACGTTCAACCCGCAGATCGGCGGCGCGCACCGAGCGTTCGTCGTCGAGCAGGGAAACCGCATTGTCCAAGTGTTCGAGAGCCTCTTCGTGGGCGGCCGTCGCGCTCGCCTGCCTCGCGGCTTCCGAAAGAAAATGGATCGTCTTTTCCTGATCCACGGACGATCCCGCCTGGTACAGATGATGCGCCAGGGCAGAGACGTGTGCGCCGATGTTGGCTGCGTAGACCCGCTCCGTCACATCGGCGACGCGCACATGAAGCCGCTGACGTCGGGGCAACGACAGCGCCTCAGAGAGCGTCTGCCGAACCAGCTCATGCACGAAGCGATAGCGGGTTTGGCGTCCTATCGCTTCCGTCTCCACCAGATGCGCGCGCTCAGCTTCCTCTACAGCCTCCAAAGCCGCGTCTCGCCGCGCATTCTCTAGTTCCTCCAGCAGCTCGAGGGAGAACACCCGGCCGATCACGGCCGCTGTCGTCAGGATTCGCCGCGCATCCTCACTCAGCCGCTCCAGGCGCCGCCCTAGAACGAGCCGCACGCCTTCCGGCACTTGCAGTTGGTCCCCCCTAAGACCCGGCCGGAATGCGCCGTTTTCGTCGAACAGCTTGCCTTCTTCGGCCAGATGACGGAATACCTCTTCGACGAAAAACGGATTGCCTTCGGTCCCTTCAAACACCACGCGGGTCAACGACGGCGGCGGCGGCTGCGCGCCCAGCGCCGCCAGCATCTCCTCCACTCCGGCCACCGGCAGACGCCGCAGCAAAATGCGGGTGCCGAGCTTTTGCCGCAACAGCGACTCCAGCATCCTGGCGCACGGCCGCCCGGCCTCTAAATCCACGTCGCGATACGTGCCGATCATCAGCATGGGCATTCCGGCTACCGTCTGCGCCAAATGCTGTAGCAGCAAAAGTGTCGGCTCATCGGCCCACTGCAAGTCTTCAAACAACGCCACCATCGGCGTCAGCCGCGCCGAGCGCTCCACGAACTCGCGGTATGCATTAAACAGGAATCGACGTTGTTGTTCCGGAGGCAACTCCAGCGCCGGGGGAATATCGGGAAACATTCGCCGCAACTCCGGCATCAGCTTGACCACTTCGGGCGCGTCGTCGCCGAGGGCGTAGCGGAAGGTATCGAGCGGCACGCTTCGGGCGCTGTGTTCCAGCATTTCAATGAACGGCAAGTAAGGAGGGGAACCCTCCATCTCATAGCAGTGGCCGGCAACTGCAAACGCTCCACGCGAGCGCGCGGCATCCAGCAGCGCGGAAGCGAGGTGGGTTTTGCCGATGCCTGGTTCGCCGCCGATTAGGATCAGCGAGCCGCGCCCGGCGAGAGCCTCTTCCAATTGCCGGGTCAACTGCTTCAGGTCCGCGTCGCGCCCGATTGGCCGGATGCTATCGGCCGGCCGCTTCCCCGCGGAGATCGGTGCGCCGGCGGTTTGCGATGAAGCGGCCAGCCTTGCAAGATCGGCGCGCATCTCCGCGATGGACGCGTACCGCTGCGCAGCATCTTTGGCGAGCATGCGCCGGGCCATGACAACCAAGCCTTGAACGGTTGCGCCCTGCTGGATGTCGCCACCGAAATCAGGCGAATCGCGAAGCACCGCGGACAGAGTTTCCGCCATGGACGACTTGCGGAACGGATTACGGCCGCTGATCATCTCGGCCAGAATCACGCCGAAGGAAAACAAGTCCGAGCGTACATCGAGCGTCAGGCCTTTCACTTGCTCCGGCGACATGTAGTCCGGGGTGCCGAGAAGGGTTCCCGGAACCGTTAGTCGCGCGGAGCGCTTCTCTGCAGAGACAGTGGAGTTGGCATCGGGCGGCCGATCCGCGATCCGCTTGGCCAGACCAAAATCCATAACCTTCACGTGACCCTGGTGGGTGATCATGATATTGCTGGGCTTCAGATCGCGGTGCAGCAACCGTTTGGCGTGCGCTTCCTCTAAGGCGTCCGCCATCTCCCCGGCTACTCGAAGCGTCTCGGACAGTGGCATACGGCCGTCCTGCAATCGGCGATGCAGAGTCACACCCGCGATATATTCCATGACCAGAAATAGCGCTTCGCCGTCTTCACCAATTTCGAAGATTTTGCAAATAAACGGATGATCGAGCGCGGCAGCCGCCAAAGCTTCGCGGCGCAAGCGTTCGCGCGCCTGCGGGTCGGCGGCCATGTCGGGCAACAGGAGCTTTATGGCAACCTGACGATCAAGCCGCGGGTCGCGGGCTCGATACACAAGACCCATGCCACCCCGACCAATGCAGTCTAGAATTTCATAGGGACCCAAATAAGATCCGGGAACTAGCAAGGGCGGAGCGAGGGCAGCTTCCCTTGTATTCGCAGGTTCGGGAAAAGCATTTGATTCGTCCGTAATCTCCATCTCGTCAAGCATGGCCAGAACTTTGCCGGCGATTTCCGCATCCGGGGCCGCAGCCTGGACGTACTGCTGCCGCTCCGGTGCGGCGCGTGATGCAGCAGCCTCGTAGATCGCATAGGTTACCTTCCAGCGTTCGTCCGTCACGGTGCAGGCGTCCTAGTCAAGACTTCTTCAAGCCAGTTTCGGGCGAAGTTCCAATGGCGGGCGACCGTAGCCGTGCCGCAGCTCATTTCGCGAGCGATCTCTTCGCGCGTCAGGCCTTCGAAGACACGCAGTTCGACTACGCGCCGGAGTGCGGGATTGATGGCCGCAAGCTGGTTCAGAACATCCTCGATTTCGACGAGCGATTGTTCGGCGGATGAATGCGGTCCAGGCAGGTCGGGAAGCTCCGCTTTCTCCGCGCGCTTCGAGAGCGGACGGGCATGATGAATCAGCAACTGCTTCATCAGATATGCCGCCAACCCAAGGAACGCGGCTTTCTCATCCGCTCCGTCCGAACCAGCCGGCCGAAGGGCTTTGACTTTGACCAGTTCGAGATAGAGCTGATGCACGACTGCGGTGGGCTGGAGCGTGTGATCCTTGCGCTCGGCCCGCATGCGCGCGGCTGCAATTCGCCGGAGTTCAGGGTAGAAGAGCTCAACCAGTCGGCCGGAGGCTTCTTGGTCGCCCTTGCGAAAGCTCGCCATCAGCCGGGCTACAGTATCAGCTTGAAGAGAGGCTGGGGTAGTCACACAGCCTCTCATTTTAACCCGTGCAAAAAAATTCAAAAAGGGCGATACAATCCGCCCGCGTGCTCTCCCATTACTGGGTGAGCCGCCGGTAAGAGAATTAGGCGGCTCTAAGGAGAACTCAAATGACTACACGTGAAACTTCAGTGACCGCCTCCGATTCGATCGGACGCGCCGCCAGCAACCCTTCCGCACCCCCGGTGAATGGAGCCGCCGCTGTGTCGGGGGAAAAACAGGTCCACTATGTGCCCTCAGGGAGCGGGAAGACCTATCGCAGCCCGATCGATGAGGTTACGTTTCTCATGACCGGCGAGCAAACAGGGGGCGCCTTTTTCATGGCAGCGGTGTCGGTCGTGCCCGGCGGAGGCAACCCACCGCACATTCACCACCGCGAGGAGGAGTGTTTCTACCTGCAGGAAGGGACACTGACCATTCAGGTTGGCGGGAAGACACAGACCGCGTTAGCCGGAGACTTTATTCGCCTCCCGCGTGGAGTCGCGCATTCTTTTGAGAACACCGGCAAAGTGGACGCAAAGGTCCTGCTTGTAGTCGCGCCCGCGGGCCTGGAGAAGTTCTTTGAAGAGGCGTTTTTTTCCGTTGAGGATCGTTCGGAGGCGATGCCGCCCATGAACGGAGAGTTCATGGCAAGGGTGCTCGAAGCCGCCCCCAAGTGCGGCCTGGAGTTTCTTCCGCCGGCATCGCAGTAGGTGGTAAACGCCATTTCCTGAGAACGATGCACGTGACACAGACCATCTACTCGTCAATTCTTGTGCCAAGAACATACCGAAAATTTGAAGCAATTCACGCAAAAGGGCTGGCCTTGCGGGTCAGCCCTTTCCTCGAAAAATTCAAAAGCCGCCATACAGCGATCTCGCCGATGTGGGGATTCCGCGAGTAACCGCTGATCGCGCTGATTGCCCTTGTCCTTTGGTGGAACGGCAGACCGGGCGGGCAAAGTTCGGTTTGAGTCATTGACCAGGGGCGGTTTGAATGCGGACTTCAGGTGCAAAATTGGCGTTGATGCGCATGCCAATTTGATCACACATTGATCACACGGCGGAGTTCCGTGGGGGTCACTGCACGGAAAGGGCGCCCTCCATCCACCTAGAATCAGCTGCTTGCGACTGGATCGGGCTCCTCCGGGCGGCGCGAATCGGGTTCGATTCCCGTTAGCGCTACCAATCCCCCGCCTTTGACTTCAATCCTTGTCTTCATCTTCAGCAGTGGCGTGCAAACATATGCAAACATCCCCAGACGTCGCTGAGGAGATCTTCCTTGATCGCCAGTCGCATGTTGCACTCCCGGGGGTTCGCTCGGGCAATGACCATTCGTGAAAAGAAGCGAAGATCCTCCAGCTCGCAACCGATAAGGACGCAATGCGGTTTGCCAAAATCAAGTGCGGCGAGCGAATCTGGCAGAGGCCGTCAAACTCTATTACTTTGCAGTGAAGATTAGAAGAAAGTTCACGAAAGAGCTCAAGAAGGCAGCGGTGCGGCGGGTGAATGTCGGGGAGAGTCTGGCCGAGGTGGCCCGAGCCTTGGAGGTGCGTCCGGCGCGCGTTCCAGGCTCGGGGAAGCGACGAACCGAGGAGAACGAGGTGCCGCATCGGAGCGCAAGACCGGGCAACAGGCGCGGAGATTGATTTTTTAAGCGAGCCTTGCAGCATGTCGAGGAGCAGCGCCTGCTGCGGCTTTGAACCACAGGCGCCGTCCACCAGACGATCCAGAAAGAAGTGACATCAGGAACGCGGATGAGTATCGTGCAGCTATGCGAGGCGGCCGGGTTCATCCGTGCCGGATACTATCGGTTGACAGATCCGGAAAAGGCGCTGGCCATCCACATGGACGTCCCGGACGAGATGGATAAGGTGGTGCTGGAGTGCCCCGCATAGGGGAGCCGGCGCATGGTCGAGGAGAACCGAAGTTGCTGTGCCGTGCAGCCATAACGTCTGTCAACGATTTGCGGCGACCGCCGAGCGAACTGAATGACCCGTATCGCCTGGAGCAACCGCTTTCCACCCGATCGCGTCGTTAGTATCATCCGTTAAGGTATGCCATCGATCGTCTGGAAGGGCCATCTCACGTTTGGATTGGTTTCAATCCCCGTAAAACTGTTCCGCGCCGCGCGAAGGGAGCGGATCCGGCTGCATTACGTCCACCAGCCCGAACCCTCGGAGCCGCCGGCGCTCTTGCCTATGAGCACTGGCGGCCCGGAGTCAGTCAAAAATGAACCGCGTCCTATTCGCTTCGAAGCTGCGCCGTCGAAAGCGGAGCCGGAAACACCGCCTGTTCCGGCTGCAGTCACTCGGGTCCGGCAGTCATTAGTGACGGGAGGCGATGAGCAACCGATCAGTCGAGCGGATGTCCTCCGCGGATATGAGGTCGAACCTGAGCAGTATGTCACATTTGACCGTGACGAGTTGAGAAGCCTGCAACGTAGGACTTCCGCGAACATGGAAATCGTCAGGTCTGTTCGCCTGTCGGAAATTGATCCCGTGTTCTTTGAAACCTCGTATTACGTTGTGCCGGACCGGGGCGGCGAGAAGGCTTACGCCATTCTCTTTGAGGCATTGAAGGAAACGCAGCACGTCGCGCTTGCGCGTGTCGGCATGTACGGCCGCGAGCACGTCGTGATTGTGCGTCCCGGCGAATACGGGATGCTCGCGCACACCATGTTCTACACAGACGAGATTCGATTCGAAAACCAGTTTCGTGCGGATGTGAACGGGGTCGGAGCCAAGGAACTCGAACTGGCCAAGACGTTCCTGCAAGCGATTGAAGCACCGTTCGCTCCCGAAGAGTTCAAGGACCTCTACCGGGAAGAACTGCAGGCGGTCATCGCGAAAAAGATGTCCGAAGGGGGCGCTGCCCCCGCCGCGGCAACGGCGGCGAAGACTCAGCCCGTCGTGGATATTCTGGATGCTCTGAAAAAGAGCATCGCAATCGCCCGCAAGCCGCCCGCACAGGAATTGCAGCCGGCACGGAAAACAGCTGGACGCGTCACTGAACTCAAGCGCAAACGCCAGTCCCGCAAATAACAGCATCACTCATGTGGAAGGGCAAGCCAGTAAAGCCCAATGCAATTGGAATCAGAGTAAGCCAGTCGCGAGCAACTGGTCCCTCGTGCGGCCACACATCAATCGGCGTGGCCGTCGATTGCGGCGCGATGGCGGCGATTCAACTGCGAACTCGAAATCGCGCCGGGCCTTCACAAGTGCGGGCCCCAGATGCGGGCCGAGCGCGTTCGCCTTATTACGAGGCGGTTCGCAGCCGGTGTCGCAGCCGGCGTGAGCACTTTGCGCGCTTTTGATATCATCGCGCCATGAATCTCTGGGTAGCTGTCATTTTGATAATCGTGGTGGCAACCGCTTCCGGTGCTTTCACGTACCTTCTTACGCGGCTGCGTACGGCGAGAGAACTGGCGCAGCAGGCGAAGTCCTTGACGGAAGCGGTTGCCGCCTTGGAGAATGAACGATCCAACTATGAGACCGCCGCGAAGGGAATCGAGGAAAATTCAAGGCGCAAAGCCCTCGACGAGTTTCTGGCGGACATACACGTAGAAGAAAGGCATTACGTGAGGGAACACCGTGTGCTGTTCGCCCACAAGAAAAGCCTTATTCTCCAGGAGCGGATTTTCTTTCGCAATATTCCAATTTCGAGTTGGGTAGACCACGAGATCCCGGTAGAAGAGGGCGCCGATCTCGACGCCTTGGCGAAGACGTTGAGCGTGTTCAACAACGCGTTGGAACCCGGAATCACGGGGCCGCAAAATACGCGAAGGCTGCCCTTCCGCGCGGGCTAGACCGTGTAGGCGCCCGGGTCATCGCCGCGATCGGCGGCCGCGTTCAAGCCTGTAGCCAGCACAACTCCCCCCTTTGATGCTCACGCGCGCCGCTGGAGCAGGCGCTCTCGCGCTCGCACAGTCAGCTCAACTCTCCGCCTTCGTTCTCTTACCCGGCAAGTTCGATAGTTCGCCTCGCATGCGGCGTTTGAGATAGGGAGCGGTTCGGCTACTGGCGGAGTTCGCCACGAGGGAAGGTGCGCCAAAAGCGACAATTTCACCGCCTGCTTCTCCCGCGCCGGGGCCCATATCGATTACATAGTCGCTGGCGGCAATGACGTCCATATCATGCTCCACCACAATCACTGTATTACCTAGTTCCACCAGCCCATCCAACTGAGCCACCAGTCTTTGAACGTCGGACGGATGCAGTCCCGTGGTCGGCTCGTCGAGAACGTACAAGGTGTTCCCGCGCTGGTTTCGCTGCAATTCAGTAGCGAGCTTGATGCGCTGCGCTTCGCCTCCCGACAGTTCAGTCGCGGGCTGCCCCAGCCGCAGGTATCCCAAGCCCACGTCCTCAAGAACCGCGAGCGTATGGCTCACCTGCGGTTCTTCTGCAAAGAACCGGGTCGCGTCTTCGACCGTCATCGCCAGAACTTCCGCTATGTTCTTGCCGCGATACTGTATTTCGAGGGTCTTCGCGTTGTAGCGCGCTCCGTGGCAGGTCGAGCACGGCGCGTACACGCTCGGCATGAACAAAAGTTCCACGCAAACGAAACCCTCGCCCTCGCAGGTTTCACACCTGCCCTGAACGACGTTGAACGAGAACCGGCCAGCGGTGTAGCGCCGAGCCCGCGCGGCCTTCGTGCCGGCGAAAAGCCGGCGGACGTGGTCGAATAATCCGGTGTATGTGGCAAGGTTCGATCGCGGCGTGCGTCCGATAGGTTTCTGATCAACCTGGACCAGCCGCTTGACTGCGCTCAAGCCCTCGATGATTCGGCCCTCGGATGGCGCTGGAGCGTCTCCGCTGAGCGGGTCTGGGTCTGCTTCGTCGGACAGGCGAGAATGGCCGAGATGCTCGCCCACCAACTCCACCAACGCCTGACTCACCAAGGTGGACTTTCCGGAGCCTGAGACGCCAGTCACGGCAATCAGCGTACCCAGCGGGAATGCCACCGAAAGGTTCTTGAGGTTGTTGCGGGTTACGCCTTCGAGGCGAAGCCATCCGCGCCCCGCTCGCGGAGAGCGGTGAGCTGGTTTCTCCTTTTCAAACAGGAAAGGCCGCGTTCTCGATTCTTTAACGGATTCCAGTCCTCTCGGCGGGCCGCTGTAGAGGATTTGGCCGCCGTGCTCCCCGGCCGCGGGGCCGACATCGACGATCCAATCCGCGTGACGGATCACGTCAAGTTCATGTTCCACCACAAACAAAGAATTACCGGACGCCTTGAGCCGATCCAAGGCCACCAGCAACGCCTCGGTATCCGCCGGATGCAGTCCCGCGGACGGTTCATCCAGCACGTAGACTACGCCAAACAGATTCGAGCGGATCTGCGTGGCCAAACGCAATCGCTGCAACTCGCCGGGCGAGAGTGTGGGTGTGCTTCGTTCGAGCGACAGATAGCCGAGTCCGAGGTCAAGCATCACCAGGATGCGTCCGACCAGGTCGTCGGTGATCCGCCGCGCGACCATTGCACGCTCCGGATGGTCTGTGCTTTTCTTACTCGCGGCTGCTGAAGCAGCGGAGCCGAGCAGGTCGTTTAAACGGGTCAGCGGCAGAGCTGAGATCTCCGCGATATCCAGGCCGGCGAATTTGACAGACAGCGACTCCGGCCGCAGCCGCTTTCCGCCGCAGAACGAACATTCCGTACTCGCCAGGAATTGCAGAACGCGCTTGCGAGTCAGTGTGCTTTCGGTATGGGCCAGGGTATGCAGGAGATAACGGCGTACCCCCGTGAAGGTTCCCCGATAGCTTGGCTCCTCTTTTCGCTTGAGGGCGAGGCGTGTTTCTTCCGGAGTGAATCCGGCATAAACCGGGACGGTCGGCTGCTCTTCGGTGAACAGAATCCAGTCGCGATCCTTCCTGGAAAGCTCCCGCCAAGGACGATCCACGTCGTAGCCGAGAGTGACCAGAATGTCGCGTTGGTTTTGGCCGCCCCAGGCGGGGGGCCAGGCTGCGATCGCGCGTTCCCGAATGGTCAAAGAATCGTCGGGTACCATCGTTTGCTCAGTGGCGTCATAGATGCGCCCGACCCCGTGGCAGTGCGGACAGGCGCCTTCCGGGCTGTTGGTCGAGAACGCCTCACCATGGAGTTCCGGCTGGCCCGCTGGATACGAACCGGCGCGCGAGAACAACATGCGAAGGAGATTTGATAACGTCGTGACGCTTCCAACAGACGAACGGCCAGTTGGCGACCCGCGCTGCTGCTGGAGGGCGACCGCAGGTGGAAGACCTTCGACGCTGTCCAATTCCGGAATGCCCATCTGGTCGAAAAGTCGCCTGGCGTAAGGAGCCACGGATTCCAGGTAGCGCCGCTGAGCTTCTGCATAAAGTGTGCCGAACGCCAGTGAGGACTTGCCCGACCCGGACACACCCGTGAATACCACCAGCGCATCGCGCGGTATCTCCACATTGACGTTCTTTAGATTGTGCTGCCGTGCTCCTTTTACCACAACGAACCCGGCGGAGTTTCCGTGCGTAGTCATCGTTCTTTCCATCACCGCCGAAACGGTTTGAGGTCGCAACGGGCCAGAATCTGCGCAGGCTCGACGTTAGTAAATGGAGCAGCCAGCTCACTCGCAGTTTTCATAGAGAACCCGACGCCGACTCTCCCGGCGCAGACCCGGATACTTCTCATATTCGAGGCTAGGAACGCGCTCCTCGAAAGCAGGGGTAATGAACTTCTGCGGACTCCCTCCCCGACCCAGAGCCACGTCACGAA
>Ga0308176_10001911_pt1 | contig 13115 bp, 11 predicted proteins | sample PhyCR2_3_FD_203890 | JGI IMG/M metagenome (GOLD analysis project Ga0308176, IMG submission 203890) | Soil microbial communities from UC Gill Tract Community Farm, Albany, California, United States - DLSLS.C.R2 | ecosystem: Environmental > Terrestrial > Soil > Agricultural land | place: USA... | reverse complement strand
GGGCTCAGCTGGACCAACCACACGACCGCGGTTTGAACCCAAGCGCAGTACCCCTGCTGGGCGGCAGACCGGTGAGCCTACCGTGTCCCATGAGGGATGTAGCGGCCTCGACTCCTCCTCCATTTTTGCGGCGGGCTTTCCCGTCGACTGGCGACTGGGCCGGCAAAGCCGGCCCCTTTACCCCACCGCGCGTCGCGTCGCGCGGTTCGTTCTCGATCAGACGGAGATGTATGGCGACTGACGATCTGTTGTGGGCAGACGTCGCCGCCGCCGGGGGCATTCGCGACTGGGTCGACGCCCAGGTCGCGCGCCAGGGGCTCGCCGATCCGGGGGGAACCTCGGCGATGACCGACGCCGAGAAGAAGCTGTACAAGGCGCGGCGCGAGGAAGAGCGGCGGGTGCGGCGGGAGCTGTACCGGCGCGCGTGGCAGGCGTACCGGCGAGCGCACATCGTCCACCTCGGCCCCGGCGTGTTCTGGCACGATACCGCCGATGTCGACCGGTTCGACGCCGACGATCCGGAGAAGAAGCGACAGGACAACGCGCTGCCGCCGCTCGGCGACGTCGAGGCGCTCGCCAGGGCCCTCGGCCTCACGATCCCGCGGCTGCGCTGGCTCGCCTATCACCGCGACGTCGATACCGGTACGCACTATCACCGCTGGCTGGTGCCCAAGCGCGATGGCACGCCGCGCCTGATCAGCGCGCCGAAGCCCGAGCTCAAGGCCGCGCAGCGCTGGATCACGCGCGAGGTCACCGAGCACCTGCCGCTGCACGGCGCGGCGCACGGCTTCGTCACCGGGCGATCGATCGCGACCAACGCCCGCGTCCACGCCGGGGCGCGGGTGATCGTCAAGCTCGATATCCGCGGGTTCTACCCCACCGTGACGATGCGGCGGGTGAAGGGCCTGCTCCGCCGCGCCGGGCTCGGCGAGCAGGTCGCGACGTTGCTCGCGCTGCTCGCCACCGAGTCGCCGCGCGAAGAGGTCGTCACCCACGGCAAGACGCACTACGTCGCGACCGGGCCGCGCTCGCTGCCGCAGGGCGCGCCGACCAGCCCGTCGATCACCAACGCGCTGTGCCTGCGGCTCGATTGCCGGCTGTCGGGCCTCGCGCGCAAGCTCGGCTGCCGCTACACGCGCTACGCCGACGATCTGACGTTCTCGTGGCACGGCGCGGCGAAGTCGCAGGTCGGCGCGCTGTTGCGTGCGGCCGGCATGATCGTGCGCGCCGAAGGCTTCGAGATCCACGTCAAGAAGACGCGGGTGATGCGCGCGGGCGCGCGCCAGAAGGTCACCGGCCTGATCGTCAACCAGGCGCCTGCCGAGCGGCCGGCCGTGCGCGTGCCGCGCCAGACCCAGCGCGAGCTCCGCGCCGCGATCCGCAACCGCGAGCTCGGCCGGCCCGGCAAGGGCGAGACGCTCGAGCAGCTCAAGGGCATGGCGGCGTTCGTCATGATGACCGATCGCGCGCGCGGCAGCGCGTTCATGGAGCGGATCGATCGACTGATCGCTCGCTCGCTCGGGGCGCCCCCCGAGCCTCCGGAGGACAAGCCATGAGCGACTGGACGGTACACCTCGTGTTTGAAGAAGGCACGTCGAGCAAGTTCTGGCGGGCGCGCACCGAGGGCAAGACGCTCTACGTCAACTATGGAAAGATCGGCTCGAACGGCCAGACCCAGGTCAAGGACTTCGGCGACGCGGCGGCCGCCAGGGCCGAGTACGACAAGCTCGTGCGCGACAAGCGCAAGAAGGGCTACGCGGAGGCCGGCGCGCACGACGCGAATGATGCGGACGGTGACGACGGCGGTGACGACGGCGGTGACGACGAGGAGGGCGGCGGCGAGGAGGCCGCGGCGCCTGCCCGCAAGCCCGCGGCGGCGGCGAAGCCCGCGGCGGCGGCGGCCAAGCCCGCATCGCCGGTGAAGCCCGCGGCGGCGAACGTGCCGGGCCATCGCTTCGTGCTCGATGCCGGTGGCCGCAAGGTCGAGACCACGCTGTACCTCGACGGCAAGACCGTACGCATGGACTCGAGCGAGACCTACGCCAGCCCCGACGCCGCGACCAAGGCGTTCGAGCGCCTGAACAAGCTGCTCGCCGGGGAGGGCTATAAGCCCGACTGACCGCGCATGGCCCCACGCACGCCCGCCGGACCCGGGCGGGGCTGCCGGTCCTCCCGGAGGCTACAGGGGGCAGATCTGCTGTGTGCAGATCAGCGCGTCCGAGTCCAGGCCGCTCGGACCGAGGGTGCCGCCGCAGGTACATGTCCCACCCCCACAATCGATCGGGCACGACAGCGAGGTCTCGCCGAGGCTGCAGATGCCGTCGCCGCAAACCTTGCAGTCGCTCGCGCACGAGAACACGGTCTCGTTGAAGCCGCAGACGCCGTCCCCACATGGGGAGCAGTCCTCGGGACACGTGGACACGGTCTCACCGCTGTCACAGACACCATTGCCGCACGCGATGTCGTTCGAGGGGCAAAATCCGTTCACGTAGAAGCCGGTCGTGGTCGTGGTCGCGACGTGGGTCGCCACACGATCGGTGTAGAGCTTGCAGTCGCTGAGCGAGTAGTTGGGGTTCGGGTACAGCGGGGTCGCCGCGGTGATGTCGAGGTTGTTGCCGAACGTGGGATAGACCGGGCGCGTCAGCGCCAGCGTGCTCGCCTCGGTCCACTTCTGGAAGCCGGCGGCGTCGGTGGTCGCCGTGTACGGACCGGTTCGCCACTGACTCTCGGTGAAGATCTGGTTGACCGCGGCATCGACGCCCGAGTAGCTGTTCTTGCCCCAGAAGTCGTCGGTCTCGATGTACTCCCACAGCGGGATGCCGCCGTTGGCCGAGGTGAGCCCGTTCAGGTACGCGAACGCCGGGGCCTTCGGCGAGGTCGGCGACACGAGGTTGATCTTGGTGCCACAGGCGCGGGCCCACTCGAGGCGCAACCGGGCCCGGGTCGGGTTCAGCGTATCAGCGGCGCAGCGCGTGGCCAGGACATCCGCGTGCCCCGCCGACGATGAGAGCAGCGTTCCGGACGCCGTGATGACGAGCGCGGCCAGCTTGAGCTTACTACTGGGTTGCATGGAGTGTTTGCCTCTATTGGGTGAACGTTGTGTACCGGTGGCGTGTAGAAGAGTCTCGTGTAACTGAGGGGCGCATGCCGGGCTCACTCCAGCGGGAGCTGGCATGGGAACACCAGGCACTCGACAAAGCCGCAGTCGCTCGGGCAGGTCTTGAACGTCTCCAGGCTGCTGCAGACGCCGTCGCCGCAGAACCCACAGTCGTTCGGGCATGCCCACGGGTCCTCGGTGGCGCTGCAGACGCCATCGCCGCAGAATCCGCAGTCGTTCGGGCACGACCACACGTCCTCGTCGAAGCTGCAGAAGCCGTCGCCGCAAGGAGGGCAATCCTCCGGGCAAGTCGACGAGTTCTCGGTGCTATCACAGACGCCATTGCCGCACGCGATGTCGTTCGACGGGCAAAACCCGTTGACGTAGAAGCCGGTCGCGCTGGTGTCCGCGACGTGCGTTGCCGCTCGGTCGGTGTAGAGCCGGCAATCATGGAGCGCATAGTTCGGATTCGGGAACAGCTGCACCGCCGCGGTGATGTCGAGGTTGTTGCCGAACGTGGGATAGACCGGGCGCGTCAACGCCAGCGTGCTCGCCTCGGTCCACTTCTGAAAGCCGGCGGCGTCGATGGTCGCGGTGTACGGGCCGGTCCGCCACTGGCTCTCGGTGAAGATCTGGTTGACCGCGGCATCGACGCCCGAGTAGCTGTTCTTGCCCCAGAAGTCGTCGGTCTCGATGTACTCCCACAGCGGGATGCCGCCGTTGGCGGAGGTGAGGCCGTTCAGGTACGCGAACGCGGGTGGCCTCGGCGAGGTCGGCGAGGCGACGTTGACCGTGGTGCCACAGGCGCGGGCCCACTCCAGGCGCAACCTGGCTCGCGCCGGGTTCAAGGTGTCAGCGGCACACCGCGTGGCCAGGGTGTCCGCGTGCGCCGGACCCGACGCGAGCAGCGCGCCACAGGCCGCGATGGCCAGCGCGGCGAGCTTGGCTGTGATGCCGGGTTGCATGGTCGTGGCCGATTTCGCGCTCATCACTGCACTAGAGCGGGCAGATGATCTGGGTCGTGCAGATGATGTTGGAGTCCGCGCCGGCCGGGCCGAAGGTGGTGCCGCCGCCGGTGCAGCCGCACGTCGTTCCCCCACAGTCGATCGAGCACGAGAACGAGCTCTCGTTGGGGCTGCAGATGCCATCACCGCAGAACCCACAGTCGCCCGGACACGAAAACACGGTCTCGCTGCCGCCGCAGATGCCGTCCCCGCAGAAGGAACAGTCGTGCGGGCAGGTCGACGAGTTCTCGTTGAAGCTGCAGAAGCCGTCGCCGCACGGCGGGCAGTCGCTCGGGCACGACGACGAGGTCTCGCCGCTGTCGCAGACGCCGTTGCCGCACGCAATGCTGTTCGAGGGGCAAAATCCGTTCACGTAGAAGCCGGTCGTGCTGGTGGTCGCGACGTGCGTCGCCGCGAGATCGGTGTAGAGCTTGCAGTCGCTGAGCGAATAGTTCGGGTTCACGAACAGCTGGGTCGCCGCGTTGATGTCGAGGTTGTTCCCGAAGATCGGATAGACCGGGCGCGTCAGGGCCAGGGTATCGGACTCGGTCCACTTCTGGAAGCCGGAGGCGTCCGTGGTCGCGGTGTACGGCCCGGTTCGCCACTGGCTCTCGGTGAAGATCTGATTGACCGCGGCATCGACGCCCGAGTAGCTGTTCTTGCCCCAGAAGTCGTCGGTCTCGATGTATTCCCAGAGTGGGATACCGCCGTTGGCGGAGGTGAGGCCGTTCAGATACGCGAACGCGGGCGCCTTCGGCGACGTTGGCGACACGAGGTTGATCTTGGTGCCACAGGCGCGGGCCCACTCCAGGCGCAACTTGGCTCGCGCCGGAGTCATCGGGTCAGCGGCGCAGCGGGTGGAGAAGGTGTCCGCGTGCGCCGGGGCCGACGAGAGCAGTGCGCCAGATGCCATGATGGCGAGACAGGCGAGCTTGAGGTTGATGCTGGATTGCATGGGGTGTTGCCTTTACTGCTCGAGAGTTGTGTGCACAGTGATTTGCACAATATGCATACGAATGGTGTTTACTACAACAGTATTTTGATAAGGAGAGTGAATCCGAACTTGCGTTCGATGACAGGATGGTGGGCAAGGAATCGAGCGAGATCTGCAAGGCGCCCGCGACGAAGCATGGCCGCTTGATGGCCTGCAGCAGATACGCGTCGATGTACGAGCCTGGTGAGCCTCCAGGCGAGCGTGGCCTCACCGGGGTGAGGCGGCCTTCGTGCTCATCACTCCGCCTCGCGGGCGAGCAGGCAACCGGGTGCATCAGGCGCCGGGACGTTCATGACTCAGATATTGCCTGCATGGTAAATTGCACAATAGGCATATTAACGAAGGTTAGCTCCAATAGCAATTTGATCTGCCGCAATTCGCGACGGCTGCCTGCAGCGCATGGTTGTCGGTTCTGGGCCAATGGTAAGTATCGGTCAGTGAGGCTCACACGCGATCGGCTGTCGCAACCGAACTGCGATCAGCGCTGAGGCGCGTCGTGGCGCCGAGGCGGGTTCACAGGCCACCGAGGTGGTCGCGCCGCAGAGGATGACGACCACGAGGCCTCCCAAGTCTTCGTAGGCGCGGTCGGCGCGGTGAGACATCGGCGCCTCGGTGAGAACCCATCGTCACGCGGTGAGGAGACCGGTTGTCATTGCGATGATCGGCCATTGCACGGTCATGGCAGCTCGCGCGCGACTGCGAGCGGCGGCCGGGTCACCGGCGATCTCGCGCCTGCGCGATAGATCACAGCGGGCGTGCGATCGGCGCAGGGGCGTCGACCCGCACAGGCATACTGAGGTGTGGCTTCAACAAGCACGAAGGATGGCCCGGGGCTCGCCGATGGTGCCTCGGTCCAGGTCAAGGGCTCGTCGAGCACGTACACGCTGTCGCGCAAGGGCAACGTCTATATGTGCAGCTGCCCGGCCTGGAAGAACCAGGGATCGCCGATCGATCGGCGGACGTGCAAGCACCTGCGCGGCTACCTCGGCGACGACCGCGAGACCCAGCGCGCCGGCGCGGCGGTTCCATCGCGCGCGGCCGGGGCCCAGACCTCGCCGTCGCCCCCGGCCGGGCGCACGCGCGTGGCCGCGACGAAGAAGGAGACCGCGCCGCCGATCTTGCTCGCGCACAAGTGGGAGGTCGATCACGACCCGACCGGCTGGTGGATGAGCGAGAAGCTCGACGGGGTGCGCGCGTACTGGGACGGCAAGGCATTTGTATCGCGGCTCGGCAACCGGTTCTTCGCGCCCGACTGGTTCGTCGCCGACCTGCCGGCCGACACGCTCGACGGTGAGCTGTGGGTCGATCGCAAGAAGTTCCAGAAGACGATCAGCATCGTGCGGTCCGGCGATGCCGGGCACGAGTGGCGCGAGGTCCGCTACGTGGTGTTCGACGCGCCGAACGCGAAGGGCGCGTTCGAGAAGCGCGCCGCGCACGCCCAGCAGGTGCTCGAGCGCGCGGCCGCGCCGCACGCCCGCTGGCACGAGCACGTCACCTGCACCGGGGTGGAGCACCTGCGCCGCGAGCTCCAGCGCGTCGAGGCGCTCGGCGGCGAGGGCCTGATGCTGCGCCAGCCGGGCTCGATGTACGTCGTCGGGCGCTCGACCACGCTGCTCAAGGTCAAGACGTTCCAGGACGCCGAGGCGCGGGTGGTCGGGCACGCGCCGGGCGCGGGCAAGCACAAGGGGCGGGTCGGCGCCCTGGTCGTCGAGCTCGCCGATGGCACGCGGTTCAACGTCGGCACCGGCCTGTCCGACGCCGAGCGCGAAGCGCCGCCCAAGCTCGGCGCGGTCATCACGTTCCGCTATCAAGAGCTGTCGGATGACGGCGTGCCGCGCTTTCCGTCGTACGTCGGCGAGCGCATCGACGTCGAGCTCGCCGCACCGGCCAGGCGCGCCAGGCCGGGCCGCACGGACACCGCGCCGCCTGACCCCAAGCCGCGCGCGAAGCCGGCAAGGAAGGCAGGCGCCAAGGCTGCTCGCGACACCTGACACGCCCGGCCGCCGCGCCCATCGTGCCCACCGTCGCGCGGGCAGCGTTCGGAGCGGGGCAGGTCGCGCAACTCGGCGACTTTCGCGACGTTGCACCGGACCGAACCTGCGCAATGACTGCAATAGCCGCGCCGGCTCCTGCGTAGATCAGGAATGTGGCTATCACGATCGAGCTCGTTCTTGCGAGGCGCATGGCGCGCGCTTCCCGTCGAAACCTTGGTCGTGGCGATGGCCGCGGCAGGGGCGATCGGCCTGGTGCACGATCATCGGGTCTGGTTCCTGCGGCTGCTGCTCGCCGGCATCGTGCTGACGCCGCTCGCCTTTGCGACGCACCGCCTCGGCCGGCGGGGCCGGCTTGCCGCCGGCGGTCTGGCCACGGCCGGGGTCCTCATCGCGCTGGCGGTAGAGCTCCCCGATCTCGACGCGTTCTCCGCCCCCACCTTCAGCTGGCCGTACTGCCTCGCGCTGCTGGCCGCGGTGCTGGTTCCGTTCGTCGCGTCCGGCCGGCGCTTCACGCGCTTCGTGCGGCGGTTCTTCGAGGGGACCACGACGTGGGGGCTGCTCTGGCTGGGCGGCGTCGCGGCCGTCGCGGTCGTGTTCAGCGCGGTCAAGGAGCTGTTCGATCTCCGCGTCGAGAACCTCGGCGTCGACGCGGCGATCGGGCTGACCGCCGGCTTTGTCCTCGTCTATCTCCACCGCTTGCAGGGCGATGACGCCGCGACGCCGGGGCGGATGCCGGAGCTGTGGCGGCGGCTCGCGACCACGATCGGCGCGCCGTTCGTCAGCGTCATGCTCGCGATCCTCGTCGTCTACGAGGCCGTCGTGCTCGTGCGCGGCGAGCTGCCGCGCAACATGCTCTCGCCGCTCATCATGGCCGCGGGCTTCGTCGGGTTCCTGAGCACGCTCATCATCTCGTCGGTGCTCGGCGAGGCGCCCGGCGCGGCCTTGTCGCCGGCCGAGCCGCACCCCTGGGCGCGGCGGCGGAGCATCCGGCTCGCGCGCGCGTTCCCGCTCGTCCTGATCGTGCTGTTGCCGATGGCCGGGTGGGCGCTGTGGCTCCGCGTCGAGCAGTACGGCGTGACGCCGTTCCGCGCCGTGCGCGCGATGGGCCTGCTCTGCCTCGCCGTCCTCAGCCTCGCCGGCGCGGCCCGCTGGCTGCGCGGCCGGGCGCCGCTCGGCTGGGAGGTGCCCGGCGCCATCCTCGTGTTCGCCCTCGCGGCGGCGTTCGGCCCGACCAGCGCGGTGCACCTGTCCATCGCGTCACAAAGCAAGCTCATCGACCGCTGGCTCGACGAGGCCGGCGCTGGGCGGACCGTCGCTGCTGCACCCCGCGCCGTACAGATCGAGGTCGATCCCGTGCGCCACCGTGACCTGCGAGATGCCATCGCGCAGCTGGCCATGCTCGGCGGCGAGCCGGCGCTGCACCGGCTGTTGACCGGCTCGGTCGACGCGTGCACGAAGCGGTGGGAGGCCGACGACTGCCTCCACCGGCTCGGCATCTACGCGCGCGGCCAGCCCGTGCCGCCCAGCCCGGGCTCGATGGACGTGCTCGAGGCGCAAGGGCGGTTCGCGACCGGGCCCAGGGAGCTCGCCTTCGTCGATCTCAGGCGCGATGAGGGCGAGGGCGAGGCCAACCGGATCGTGCGCGATGGCGTCGTCCTGTTCCGCGACAGCGTGGCGGTGTTTGTCGGCGGCCAGGAGGCCGGGCGGGGCTCGCTCGCCGAGCTCATCGCCGCATCGCAACAGACCCACACCCAGCCGCCACACGTGGTCCAGCTCGCCGGCGCCGATGGGGCCCCGGTCGCCGAGCTCGCGGTGCAGCACCTCGACGTCTGGCGGACCGACGGGGCGACCCCCGAGGTGCTCCGGCTCGCCGGCGCCATTGTCTGGCGGCGTTGAGATCACCGCGCCGGGGGTGGTTGCGGTACTGTTCCTACCAAACTTCTCAAGCGGTGGGACGATGGAACAATTCAAGATCTCTCGGGCGCTGAGCCTCAGCTTCAAGTCGTGTTTTCAGAACGTCATTCCGCTCGCGCTGCTCATGGCGCTGTTGTATTCGCCGCTCGCGATCTGGTTCGCGACGTTCAACACGGCCTCGGAGGTCACGGAGGACCTGGTCAACAAGTTGTTCACGTACCCGATCTACTTCACGGTCGGCGTCTCCACGTTGGTACCACCGCTCTTGACGTACCGGGTCATCAAGGAGCTCGACGGAACGACCGTGTCGCTGTTGACGAGCATCAAGTTCGGAGTGCGCGGGTGCGTGCCGGCGGTGTTGCTTGCGGCGTTCACGCAGCTGGTCCAGCAGGTGCCCGGGAGCAGCATCATCGGCGCGGTCGTGACGTGCATCTGCTTCGTGGCAGCGCCGGCCGCGGTCGCCGAGAAGCTGGGGCCGTTTGCCGCGTTCTCGCGCAGCGCGGCGCTCACGAAAGGCCGCCGCTGGGGCATCTTCGGCCTGGCGTTCCTGATCGGCGTGATCCCGGTCGTGTTGTTGTTGCTCTGGATCGCTCCGACGCTCGAACACGGAGCGGTCGACTCCATTTCCTCGCTGCGCAACTATTCAATCTTGGTCGCCGTGATCATCGGGGTAGGCCAGACGTTTACCGGCGTCGCCCAGGCCGTGAGCTACGCGCTGCTCCGCCAGGACAAGGACGGCGTGAGCCACGCCGAGCTCGCGCGGGTCTTCGAGTAGGCGAAGACGGAAACCGGCTTGCCAGTGCCCATGGCGAGTGGAATTGAGCCAAGCAATCGGCGGGTCGCTCAGGGGCAGAGGGAATTGTTCGGTATGCAGAAGTTCTCGCCGCAACGGCACGATGTTCCCGAGCTGCAGGACAGGCAAGGGTTGCTGCAATGACCATAACTGCCAGAGTCCAGGTTACAGTGACTCGTGGGGCTGTAGTATGTCTGGCATTGACAATCATTGACACATTTCAGAGGGCTTGTATCAGGTCCGAAAACAGCATATGAAGAGCAAAGGTGAGTGACGGTGCTGCAGCTTTCTGTGAGAGGGCATTGGCAGTCATTGGAGCACGGTGTGCCTATCGCTTGCTCTATCTGACCAAGGTTTCCGGCCGCGGTGTCCGCCGGGAGTGGCCTGGACTCATTCGTGATGCAGCCAAAGAGCAAAAAATAGAGAGGTATGAGGATCGTTATCGTTTTCATGAAACAGCCTTTCTTACCGGTGGGGTTTACGAGCCGGTTGCTCGTTTTTCGCTGAGCTATGCAGGTAGGCTCTGTCTGTAACAGTACAATTTTGTTGGATAAAATTGCAATGACGCTCGCCTCCGTGGAGGTTGAACGCTTCGCTTTTCGGTAGCAGAGCTGCACCATGGATGGACGCACTGACGTGCTCCGTCGCGGAACGTTGCGCTGTAACGCGGCACTGCTACTTCCTACTTAGTCGTGCGCACCGGAAAACCGGATCTCATTTTCTCGAGAATCTTTCGCCGGGATCGGGTGTCGATGGACCTCCAGCAAGTGGCCGCCTGTACGTGTCGGGCCTACCTGGGCCGAATATGCTTTTTCCGTCAGCTGGGTGCCTCGGACTCCACGGCGGCGGCTGCGCAGGTAGGTCGTCGAGCCCACGCCGGTCGTCAAGGCGAGCCGAGCCGAACGTCGACTGCACGGGCAGCGGGCACGAGGTGCGAGCCGGACGCGAGTTCGAGGCGCTAGCCGGTCCCGGTGACGATGCGCGGCGAGGACGTCAACGGAGCCGACGCGACGACCGAGGTCCAGTCTGCCTTGACGAGGGCGCCGCCGGTGACATCCAGGATGCCCCAGTCGTCGATCACATGCAGCGACGGGTACACCGAGCCGAGGTCGCCGAGCGTCAGCACTGCTCGCGGGTCGAACTCGATCTTCATATGACGGAAGCCCAGCGTCGCCACCGGGCCGTCGACCAGCACACGGCGATAGGCAGCGAGCTGGGCGGCGTGCTTGGCCTCACGCGCTTGCTCCGCCACCCGCAGCGCCGGTCCTCCGTAGGCACCGGCGGCCACGGCCACATCGGGCAGCGCGACCACCACCGCGCTCGGCGAGCGGATCGGCGAACGACCGCGTGTGTGCGATCTGCGCGCGCCACGCTGGCGAATACCGGTCGAGCAGCAGTCCGTAGCTTCGCCCCGTCGCGTATGCAACGAGCGGACGAAGCTCGGATCGGCGACGTGGGCGCCGTGATCCTGGATCGTCGCCGCGACCCGCGCCTCGGGATCGGGCCGGCCACCACTACGCCGGTATACTCGGCCACCCCTTTTTTGAGCTCGAGCGCATCCTCGGTGGCGGCGCTGTTGGGAAACGCGGTCCTCCGCGCGATCGGTCCCCGACAGAGCAGGCGGATGTCCAGGTGGTTGATTCCGGATCTGCCCGGTTCAGTTGCGGCGAGCTTCGGCGCGGCGTGCGCTGGTCGACGGGCACGGGACCCGCCCACACGCGCCGAGCCGCTCGCAGCTCCAGGCCAGGCGAGTCCTTCGTTATCCCAATATAATGAATATAGAGGTTCTGCGAGGAGCTCAGATGTTCTAGCCGTTCGTACGAATGGTCGCTGCCGTCACGCCTTCTAGTACGATCGGCGAAAAACCTCCCAAAAAGATTACAGTGAAGCTATTAGGTAGGTTGGGGTCAGCCCCCGTGGCCCCCACGTAGAAGCCGCTGTTGGCATTGGCACACGCTCCAAAGCTAACGGTGTCTGGTCTGTTTTGAACTAGGGCAGCGACGATCGTTAGCTGCTTGCTGCCTTGATATATCAGAACACTTGTGGGGTTTACCGCTGTGTTGTATTTGGGGTTCAAGCAGGCCCATCCGGTCAATTCTACTTGTGGGGTGGGGCCAAAGGTAGGCCCCGTGTGCCAAATGATGCTGTCGACCCAGCCACGCTGATCCGAGTCCGAGGTCCACGCAGATGCGACAGATGTCCAGCAAAGTGCTAGGACTGCTACAAGGCTGACGATAGAACGCTTGAGTTGTTTGTTCATGAATTCTCCGGAATTGTACGATGTTGTGACTGTTGCTCTTACGTGGGTACGACGGTGGGCCGATGACTTTTGCTCCGCATATGCCTAGGCGGGCCGGCCTGACGGAAACCAACATAAAAAATCAACCGCGCTACGCTTCGCCATCTCGAAGCGTGTTAGGGACATCGAAGCCGCGCTCTGGGTGCGATGTTTGGGTTGAAGCGCTTACCATTTGCTAGCCGCTGCAACAGGCAGAGATCCGGGGAGATCCACGTTCCCCGAGGTGCTTGACGGCTGCGTGTAGCGCGCTCGTGGCGTAAAGGTCGGAGGTCGGAGGTCGGACCGGACCTATCCGTCAGGGCCGCGACGCTTCAGGGTTGCGCGACGTGCAGGAACGCGTGGCGTACGACGGCGATGCCGTCGTCATCGGCAGCCACCACGTCTGCCGGGCCGGTCGCGGTGGCGCTGTACCAGACGATGTCACCGGGGTTGCGCTCGAAGTCTGGCTCGTCTGGTGGACTTGCCGACGGAGCGTGGGGAGGGGACAGCGGCTTCTTGGGGCGCCGCGCTCCGCGTAGCACGGTGGTCGAGCTCGGCCGAGGAGTGGGGGGCGTCGAGTTCGGCCCAGAGGTGCGGGTCGTCGAGCTCGGCCCACGGGTGCCGGTGGCGACGGTGTGGCTCGCGGGCTTCGCGAGCTTGGCATCGAAGCTCGCTGCGCAGTCCACCGGGGTGTTGGTGGGACGCTTGGCGGCTAGCGCTGCGGCGAGACGCGGATCTGCGTTGGAGAGCTCGGTGCGACTCAAAATCACATACACCACTTCGGGGTCGGGCTCAGTGTCGAGCTTCAGTTCTTGGGTTTGGGGGACGACCATCGGCTCACCCGCGTGGGTTCGGATTCCGTCTCGATCAGGAAAGATCGCCAGCTGTTGGTGGGTACAGAACGCGAGATAGAGGTAGGCATCCCTCGAGGTTTTGATGGATACGTGGATGCGATCTCCGGTCATGGCCGTGTCGCCATCACGGAGCTCGTGAAAGATACTTTCGTTCGGGTGGCGCACCTCGAGCGTGTGCTCAAAGCCT
>Ga0308176_10001910_pt1 | contig 13115 bp, 7 predicted proteins | sample PhyCR2_3_FD_203890 | JGI IMG/M metagenome (GOLD analysis project Ga0308176, IMG submission 203890) | Soil microbial communities from UC Gill Tract Community Farm, Albany, California, United States - DLSLS.C.R2 | ecosystem: Environmental > Terrestrial > Soil > Agricultural land | place: USA... | reverse complement strand
TGGGGCGCCGCCCCGACCTCTGGGCCGGCCTGGGGCTCGCCGTGGGCTACGCGGGGGGGCGCTCCGAGGCCGAGACCGCGGAGCTGCGGCGGGCGGCCGGCCCCCTGGCGCCGGAGCTGGCGCAGGGGGTCGCCTTCGCCGCCAAGGCGCGGGAGCGGGCCGGCAATCCGGCCGCGCACACCGAGATGGCCGCCCAGGTGATCTGTGGCCTGAGCGCGGCCGAGGCCGCCGCGGTGACCGACGCCGCCTTGCGGGATCTGCCCGCGGACCGGCCGGGGGAGCCCGGGTTCGAGGTCTGGCGGCGGCGCATCCAGGACCGGTTCAGGAAGGGAGCCCTATGAGGGGGATCAATCAATGAAAGAGCAGCAGCCCGGCTTCTGGCGCCGGTACGGGACGCGGCTGGTGGCGGTGGCATTGATCGCGGGGCTCTACGGCTTCGCCCGCCAGCCCACCCTGGCGCCGGCCGAGCGGCAGGCCCTCGCCTCCCGCTTCGCCTTCGAGCGCGAGCCGCTGGCCACCCCCGCCGGCAACCTCGACCGCGCGGTGCGCGAGGTCCACCCGAGCTTCCGGGACATCCGCTCCTGGATCTCCAGCGTGGGGGCCGGCGTGGCGCTCAACGACCTCGACGGCGACGGGCTGCCGAACGACCTCTGCTCGGTCGACACCCGGGTCGACCAGGTGCTGGTGGAGCCGGTGCCGGGGACGGGCGCGCGCTTCGCCACCTTCGTCCTCGATCCCGCCCCCCTCCCCTACGACGCGCGGACCACGGCCCCCATGGGGTGCCTGCCGGGCGATTTCAACGAGGACGGCCTGATGGACCTCCTGGTCTACTACTGGGGCCGGCCGCCCGTCATCTTCCTGCGCCGCGCCGGCACCCCGGCGCTGAGCGCGGCGGCCTTCCGGCCGGTGGAGGCCTTCCCCCGCCAGGAGATCTGGAACACCAACGCGCTGACCAGCGCCGACGTCGACGGCGACGGGCATCTCGACCTGATCGTCGGCAACTATTTCCCGGACGGCATGCGGGTGCTCGACGCCCGGGCGACCGACAGCGCCCACATGCACCGCTCGATGTCCCGCTCGGAGAACGGCGGCAAGAACCGGCTGCTGCTCTGGCAGGGGGGGACCTCGGGGCGTGAGCCGACCGTCCGCTTCGCCGACGCGCCGGACGCCTTCGATCCTCAGACCACCTACTCCTGGACCCTCGCCGTGGGCGCCGCCGACCTCGACGGCGACCTGCTGCCCGAGATCTATTTCGGCAACGACTTCGGCAACGACCGCCTGCTGCGCAACCTCTCGACGCCGGGGCATCCGCGCTTCCAGGTGCTGGAGGGGCGGCGCGCCTTCACCACCCCGGCCTCGAAGGTGCTCGGCCACGACTCCTTCAAGGGGATGGGGATCGACTTCGCCGACCTCAACGGCGATGGCATCCCCGACCTCTACGTCAGCAACATCGCCCAGAACTACGCCCTGGAGGAGAGCCACTTCGTCTGGGTGAGCACGGGGGACGTCAAGCCGATGCGGCGGGGGATCGCCCCCTACACCGACCGCAGCGAGGACCTGGGGCTGGCGCGCAGCGGCTGGAGCTGGGACGCCCGCTTCGCCGACTTCGATAATGATGGGATTCCCGAGGCGATGCAGGCGGTCGGCTTCGTGCGCGGCGAGCGGAACCGCTGGCCCGAGCTCCACGAGCTCGCCATGGGGAACGACAACAACATGCTCTTCCCCGGCGCCTGGCCCCACTTCACCCCGGGGGACGACCTCTCCGGCCACCTGCACAACCCCTTCTTCGTGCGGGCCAGGGACGGCCGCTACTACGACCTCGCGGCCGAGGTGGGGCTGGACGACAGCCACGTGACGCGGGGGATCGCCATCGCCGACGTGGACGGCGACGGCGCCCTCGACTTCGCCATCGCCGACCAGTGGGAGCCGTCGTACTTCTTCCACAACACCGGCAAGGGCCTGGGCGCGTGGCTGGAGATCGAGCCGCGGCTGCCGGCCGGAGGGGGCACCCGCCCGGCGGTGGGAGCGGAGGCGACCCTCTGGCTGCCGGACGGCCGGCGGATGGCGGCCCAGGTGGACGGCGGCAGCGGCCACTCGGGCAAGCGGGCGCCGGAGCTCCACTTCGGCCTCGGCCGCCTGGCGCCGGGCATGCCGCTGCGGGTCGACCTCCGCTGGCGCGACGCCGGCGGCCGCGTCCAGTCCCAGACGCTCCGGCTCGACGCCGGGCGGCACACGGTCCTCCTCGGCGCGCCGGCCGCGGTCCCCCCCGCGCCCCTCGCCGCGACGAATCCTTCCAGCTTCACCGGAAAGGCGGGTTGAGAGAGATGGCTGAGCAGAGCCCCAAGCCTCGGAAAGACATGCGCCTGGCGGCGCTGCGGCGGTTCGCCACCGCTATCACGGCGCTGAACGTCCTCGGGCACACGGTGCTCGGCTTCGAGCAGTCGCTGGCCCAGCCGGCCGTGGCGCTCCTCACCGCCTATCTCACCGAGATCCTGCTGGAGGCGCTGGAGTCGCGCCGCCTCGGCCGCAAGCCCCGCTTCCTGGGCTCCGGCACGGCCTTCATCGACTTCCTCCTCTCGGCCCACATCACCGGCCTGGCGGTGGCCATGCTGCTCTACGCCAACGACCGCCTGTTGCCGATCGCCTTCGCGGCGGCGGTCGCCATCGCCTCCAAGCATCTGTTCCGGGTGGGGACGAACGGCGCCAGCCGCCATTTCTTCAACCCGTCGAACCTGGGGATCACGGCGACGCTGCTCGCCTTCCCCTGGGTGGGGATCGCGCAGCCGTACATGTTCACCGAGAACCTCACGGGCGGCTGGGACTGGTTCCTGCCGGCCGTGATCGTCTGCTCGGGCTCGTTCCTCAACGGCGTGTTCACCAGGAAGATCCCGCTGATCCTCACCTGGCTCGGCGCCTTCGCCCTGCAGGCGGCGGCGCGCCACTTCCTGTTCGGCAACCTCTTCCTCCCCTCGCTGAACCCGATGACCGGCGTCGCCTTCCTGCTGTTCACCTTCTATATGGTGACCGATCCGGCGACCACCCCCTCCACGCTGCGGGGGCAGATCGGCTTCGGCGCGGCGGTGGCCGCGGCCTATGGCACGCTGATGGCCTTCCACATCGTCTTCGGCCTCTTCTTCGGCCTCAGCCTGGTCTGCGCGGGGCGCGGCGTCCTCCTCTATGCCAAGGCCCTCGCGGCGCAGCGGACCGAGGCCCGGCAGCGGATCGAGGTCTCCATGCCGGCGGAGGCCTGAGATGGCGGAAGGGATCGCCATCGTCGGGATGGCCTGCCGCTATCCCGACGCCCGCACCCCGGGCGAGCTGTGGGAGAACGTCCTCGCCCGCCGGCGGGCCTTCCGGCGCATCCCGCCGGAGCGCCTGCGGATCGAGGACTACCTCACGGCCGACGCCGGCGATCCCGACGGCCTCTACGCCACCGAGGCCGCCGTGCTGGAGGGGTGGGAGCTCGACCGCGTCCGCTACCGGGTGGCCGGCCCCACCTTCCGCGCGGCCGACCTCGCCCACTGGCTGGCCCTCGACGTCGCCGCCCAGGCGCTCGCCGACGCCGGCTTCCCCGAGGCCGAGGGGCTCCCCCGCGACGCCACCGGGGTGCTGCTCGGCAATTCGCTGACCGGCGAATTCTCGCGCGCCAACCTGCTCCGCCTGCGCTGGCCCTACGTGCGCCGGACCCTGGCGGCGCAGCTCGCCGCCGAGGGTTGGGACGAGGCGCGGGCGGCCGGCTTCCTGGCCCGGCTGGAGCCGGCCTACAAGGCCCCCTTCCCCGCGCCGATGGAGGAGACGCTCGCCGGGGGGCTCTCGAACACCATCGCCGGCCGCATCTGCAACCAGCTCGACCTCCACGGCGGCGGCTACACCCTGGACGGCGCCTGCGCCTCCTCGCTGCTCGCGGTGGCCAACGCCTGCTCGGGATTGGCCGCCGGGGATCTCGACGCGGCGCTGGCGGGCGGCGTCGACCTCTCGCTCGACCCCTTCGAGCTGGTGGGGTTCGCCCGCACCGGCGCCCTGGCCCCCGGCGAGATGCGGGTCTACGACGCCCGCTCGGCCGGCTTCATCCCCGGCGAGGGGTGCGGCTTCGTGGTGCTGATGCGGGAGAGCGACGCGGCGCGGCTCGGCTGCCGGGTCTACGCCGTGTTGCGCGGCTGGGGGATCTCCTCGGACGGCCACGGCGGCATCAGCCGTCCCGAGGCGGCGGGGCAGAAGCTCGCCCTCGCCCGCGCCTACCGCCGGGCCGGCTTCGGCATCGGGACGGTCGGCTACTTCGAGGGGCACGGCACCGGCACGGCGGTGGGGGACGCGGCGGAGCTCACGGCGCTCTCTTCCTCCTTGCGGGAGGCCGGGGAGGGCTCGGCGCCGATCCCGATCGGCTCGATCAAGGCCAATATCGGCCACACCAAGGCGGCGGCGGGGATCGCCGGCCTGATCAAGGCCACCCTCGCCGTCCACCATCAGGTGATCCCTCCGGCCACCGGCTGCGAGGAGCCCCACCCCCTCCTTCAGGGGGAAGAGGCGGCCCTGCGCGCCCCCGAAGGCGGCGAGCCCTGGCCCGCGGGCCGGCCCCTGCGGGCCGCCGCCTCGGCCATGGGCTTCGGCGGCATCAACACCCACGTGGTGATCGAGGGGACCGCCCCCGCCCGCCGCCGGACGCTGGCGGCGCGCGAGCGCGAGCTCCTCGCCTCCTGGCAGGACGCCGAGATCCTGCTGCTGGCGGCGCCGGACGGGGAGGCGCTGGCGATCCAGGCCGAGCGCCTGGCCGGGACCGTGGCGCGCCTCTCCCGCGCCGAGCTCGGCGACCTCGCCGCCGCCCTCCAGCGCGGCCTCGCGGACGGCGCGGCGCGGGCGGCGGTGGTGGCCGCGAAGCCGGCCGAGGCCGCGGAACGGCTGCGGCGCCTCGCCGGGAGCCTGCGCGGCGGCGCGACGGTCCTCCTCGACCCGCGCCACGGCACCTTCCTCGGCGCCGGCCCCCGCGCCCGGCGGGTCGGCTTCCTCTTCCCCGGCCAGGGGGCGCCGGCCCACCTCGACGGCGGCCTGCTGCGCCGGCGCTTCGAGGAGCTGGAGGGCTTCTACGAGGACGCCGCGCTCGCCTTCCCCCCCGGCGCGGACGGCGTCCACACGGCGGTGGCGCAGCCGGCGATCCTCGCCCATTCCCTCGCCGGCCTGCGGCTGCTCGACCGGCTGGGGGTGCGCGCCGGGGTGGCGCTCGGGCACAGCCTGGGGGAGATCGCGGCCCTCTGCTGGGCGGGCGCCCTCGACGCCGGCAGCGCCCTGCGGCTGGCGGCGGCGCGCGGCCAGGCGATGGCCGAGGCGGGCGGCGAGGAGGGCGCCATGGCGAGCCTCGGCGCGAATGCCGAGACCGTCCAGGACCTGCTCGGCCCTGGAGCGGTCATCGCCGCCTACAACTCCCCCCAGCGTACCGTGATCTCCGGCGGCGAGGCCGCCGTCGAGGCCGTCGCCGGGCGCGCCCGGGCCCAGGGGATCGAGGCGCGGCGGCTGCGCGTCTCCCACGCCTTCCACTCGCCGCGCATGGAGCCGGCCGCGCCGCGCCTCGCCGCCGAGCTGGCGGCGGTCCCGTTCCGGCCGCCGGCCCGGCCGGTCGCCTCCACGGTCACCGGCGCCCGGCTCTCCCCGGAGGCGGACCTCCCGGCCCTGCTGCTCGCTCAGCTCACCGCGCCCGTCCGCTTCACCGAGGCCTTGGCGACGGCGGGCGAGGCCGATCTGTGGATCGAGGTCGGCCCCGGCCGCGCCCTCTCCGAGCTGGCCGGCGAGTCCCTCGCCGCGCCCACCCCGCCGATCATCCCGCTGGACGTAGGGGGATCGTCGATCACCGGGCTGCTGGCGGCGGCCGGCGCCGCCTTCGCCCTCGGCGTGCCGGTCGACACCGGCGTCCTGTTCGCGGGGCGGCTCGCCCGGCCGTTCGATCCCGAGCGCCCGCTGAAGTTCCTGGCGAACCCTTGCGAGACGGCGCCGGTGGACGCCCCCTCCCGGACCCTCACCCCTGGCCCCTCTCCCGTCCCCTCCATACGGGAGAGGGGAGACGGCACCCCCCGCGACGTGCTGCGCCAGCTCGTGGCCGAGCGGGCGGAGCTGCCGGCGGAGGCGGTGCGGGACGACAGCCGTTTGCTCTCGGACCTCCATCTGAACTCGATCTCCGTGGGCCAGCTCGTGGTCGAGGCGGCCCGCCGCCTGGGACTGCGCCCGCCGGCCTCCCCCACCGACTACGCGCGGGCGACCGTGGCGGAGGTGGCGGCGGCGCTCTCTCTCCAGGCGCCCCTCACCCCCGGCGCCGCCGAGCTCAACCGCGCGCCGGCCGGCGTGGACACCTGGGTGCGGCCGTTCACGGTGGAGCTCGTGGAGCGCCCCCTCGTCCCGGAAGGGCGGGAGGCGGAGGGCAAGGGGAGCTGGCGGGTGATCGCCCCTCCGGACCACCCTCTCGCCGCGGCCCTCGCCACCCGGCTGCCCGGCGGCGGCATCGCCCTCTGCCTCCCCCCGGAGGTGGACGAGCGCCACCCCGCGCTGTTCGTGGAGGCGGCGCGGGCCGCCCTCGCCGCCGAGCGCCCCTTGCGCTTCCTCCTCGTCCAGGAGGGGGGCGTCGGCGCCGCCTTCGCCCGCACCCTGCACCTGGAGATCCCGGAGAGCACGGTCTGCGTGGTCGAGCTCCCCTTCGATCACCCGGAGGCGCTCTCCTGGATCGCGGCCGAGGCCGCCGCCGCCGCCGGCTACACCGAGGCCCACTACGGCGCCGGCGGCGCGCGCCACGTCCCCGTGCTGCGCCTACTCCCCGAGAGCGGCGGGCCGGAGGGGCCGCCGCTGGGCCCGGAGGACCTCCTCCTGGTGACCGGCGGCGGCAAGGGGATCGCCGCCGAGTGTGCCCTCGACCTCGCCCGCGCGTCCGGCGCCCGGCTCGCCCTGCTCGGCCGCTCCTCCCCGGAGCGGGACGCGGAGCTGGCGGCCAACCTCGAGCGGATGGCCGCGGCGGGCGTCCAGGTTCTCTACCTGCCGGCCGACGTCACCGACGCGGCGGCCGTGCGGGCGGCCGTCGAGCGCGCCGAGGCCGCGCTCGGCCCGGTGACCGCCTTCCTGCACGGCGCCGGCACCAACGCCCCGCGCCCCCTCTCGATGCTCGATCCGGAGTCGTATCTGCGCACCTTCGCCCCCAAGGCGGAGGGCTTCCGCAATGTCCTCGCGGCCCTCGATCCCGGGCGGCTGCGGCTGCTGGTCACCTTCGGCTCGATCATCGCCCGCCTCGGCCTCCACGGCGAGGCCGACTACGCCCTCGCCAACGAGTGGCTGGCGCGGGCCACCGAGCGCTTCGCCCGCGAGCACCCCGGCTGCCGCTGCCTGGCCCTCGAATGGTCGGTGTGGTCCGGCGTCGGCATGGGCGAGCGGCTGGGCACCCTGGAGAGCCTGACGGCGCGTGGCATCGCGCCGATCCCGCCGGGGGCCGGGGTGACGCTGCTGCGCGAGCTGATCTCCCGGCCGCGAGCCGCCGTCTCGATCGTGGCCACCGGCCGCTTCGGCCAGCCGCCCACCCTGGAGGTCGAGGGGACGGAGCTGCCGCTGCTCCGCTATCTCGAAACGCCCAGAGTCCACGTGCCCGGGGTCGAGCTGGTGGTCGACGCCGAGGTCTCGGCCGACACCGACCCCCATCTCGCCGACCACGTCTTCCGCGGCGAGCCGCTGTTCGCCGCCGTGCTGGGGATGGAGGCCATGGCCCAGGCCGCCATGGCGCTCACCGGCCGGGAGGAGATCCCGGTTTTCGAGGACGCCGTCTTCCAGCGCCCGGTGGCGGTGCCGCCGGGGCGGTCGACCACGATCCGCGTCGCCGCCCTGGTCCGCGAGCCGGGGGTGGTCGAGGTGGTGCTGCGCGAGGCCTCGACCGGCTTCGCCGTGGACTGCTTCCGCGCCGTCTGCCGCTTCGGCGCCGCGGACGAGGCCCTCCCCCGCCTCCTCGCCACCTTCCCCGCGGGCGGAGCCGTGGCGCTCGCTCCGGGGGACCTCTACGGCGGCGTCCTCTTCCACCAGGGGCGCTTCAGGCGCCTGGCGGGGTACCGCGCCCTGCGCGCCACCGAATGCCTGGCGGACATCTCCCCCGACGGCTCCACGGTCTGGTTCGGCCGCTACCTGCCGGACCGCCTGGTGCTGGGCGATCCCGGCGCCCGCGACGCCGCCATCCACGGCATCCAGGCCTGCATCCCCCACGCGACCCTGCTGCCGGTGGGGGTCGAGCGGGTGGTCAGCCGGGGGTTGGCCACCAACGTCCCGCTGCTCCTGGCGGCGCGCGAGCGGAGCCGCGACGGCGACGAATTCGTCTACGACCTGGAGCTGGTCACGACCGGCGGCGAGCTGCGCGAGCGCTGGGAGGGGTTGCGCCTGCGCGCCGTCGACCGCATCGCCCCGCCGGAGGCCTGGACGGCCGCCCTCCTCGCCCCCTACGTCGAGCGGCGGCTCCAGGAGCTCCTCCCCGGCTCCGCCGTCCGGATCTCGCTCGGGGCGGATGGCGGCGCGGGCCTCCACCATCGCCCGGACGGCGCGCCCGAGGGGACCGCGGGGAACATCTCGCGCTCCCACGCCGGGAGCCTGGTGCTGGCGGTGGCCGGCGACGGCCGGATCGGCTGCGACCTGGAGCCGGTGGCGGAGCGGACGGAGGAGGTCTGGCGCGGCCTGCTCGGCCCCGAGCGCATCCGGCTGGCCGAGCTGATCGCCCGCGAGCGTGGCGAGACGCTCAGCGCCGCGGCCACCCGCGTCTGGGCGGCGGGCGAGAGCCTGGTCAAGGCGGGGGCCCCCCAGGGCGCGCCGCTCACTCTTGAAACCGGCGGCGACGGCGGCTGGCTCCTCCTGCGCTCGGGCGAGCTGCGCATCGGCACCTTCCTCGCGCCGGTGCGCGAGCTCAACCGCCCGGCGGCGCTCGCCGTCCTCGTCGAGACCTCCCACTGAAGGCCTACCTATCCCTGCCGGCCGGACGCCTAAAACGTCCGCTTTGTCGGGGATGAACCGGCCCAGGAGCTAGACAGTCCGATCTTATTCTGTTATGCTCTACTTTACGCCCAATCAAGAGCGGATTTCAGTGAAAGGAGGAGGTATGGCTCCCCGAACCTTCAGTCGTCGGATCCTGTCGTCTCTCTGCGCACTGATCATCTTATCCTCGGCATCCCTGTTAGCACAAATGGAGGTAAAAAAACTCACTATACCCGAACCCGGAATCGATAATATTAAAATAACCATGGTGGAAACCTATACAATTCAAGGCGTCGGGACAGACACGGTCAAACTCGAAGGCACCTTGGTCACCCGCCGCGGCCCGGCCTTACTAGGACCCGGGCAAAGCCGGCATTCATGGCAGGATTCCGCGGTCGTGGCCGAATTCACCAGCCTCGATATGAGCGGCGAGAGCAAAGTCTTTGGTCCTGTGCATGTCACCCTGGATAAGTCGCAACCGACCTTTGCGATGGTCCGTGCCGGGAAGTGCGCGGCGGCGGTAGGTGTGAGTATTGAGATGCCAAAGCTCCAGCGTACATTGAAGACCCGCCAACCTGTCCAACTCACTTCGGTCGTCACCTCGATACCGCCGATTGGAGATGAAAAGACGACCAGCGTGGGAGCGGTAGAACTAGTGGATCAGAACGGCAGGAGTCAGGGCAAGTTGGATAAGGCCCAGGTCTTATGGCGCTCACTAGTCTCACAGAAAAAATTTACCGAAGTCTCGCAGACCGGCGGCACGGTGGACTCAGTGGCTACGAAGAATTGATCCCCATAGCCGGGCCCGACGCCTGGAACGCGGAAAACCGTTCCGGGCGTCGTGGCCGACTTATCGCTATCTGCACAATGAGATACTGGTTCCCTTCTTCTCACCGGATGCTGCCGGTTACTTTCCTCGTCCTCTCAGCCTTCCTCCACCCGCTGCAAGCCCACTCGGATTCTCCGTCCGGCAACGAGCTCATTGCGCGCATCAACTCTAGGCCCTTGGGGGTAACAGAGATCCGACACGCCCGGATTACTCTGCGCAAGGAGGGAAGAATCCAAGACGCCTACGAAGTCGTGACCTTGCGCAAGCAAGAGAGCAACCAGGCCTCCACCCTCTTTCTCATGCGGTCTCCAGTACCTCTACGAGGAACGGCTTTTCTGCTCCGGGAGTCCCTGGCCGCTGGAACCCCCGGTTGCCGGATTTGGCTCTCCCTGCCAACCGCTGACCACGTTCTCGAGATCGACTCATCTTTCTGGGCTGACCCGCTTCTTGGTTCTGACTTCACCTACCAGGACTGGCGTCTCTGGCTGCCCGTCCGCGACCTGCGCCCTGGTGAGGTGAGGAAAACTTCCTGCCGGGCGGGCCCTTGCTATCGTCTCAACGTCTGGCCTGCTAATCCGACAGCGGCCCAGCAACTCAACTGGATCCGAGCCAATCTCTATATAGATTCTAAGCGATGGGTATTACTTAAGGCTGAATACTTTTACCACGCCACGCCTGCACCGGAGCGCATCTTCGAAGCCCTCGACTTTCAGCGCGTCGGCAACATCTGGTCGCCGCGGAGGATGACCATGACCACAACCGCGAATTCACAGCAAACGACCGTTGGCCTCCTAGGTGTATGGTATAATCAATCTATACCCGCAATATTTATGGATCCAAGGCAATTACCTTTCCTATCGAAACCTTTCGACCGAATGTTCAAGAATCTTCTGGGCAAGCATGCCCTCTAAGAATGATCTAAGCCGGGGTTGCCATTGGATTATCTATGAAGGCCTACGAATACCGCCACCTGGTGGGGTTCGAGGAGACCAACCTGGTCGGCAACGTCTATTACGTCAACCACCTGCGCTGGCAGGGGCGCTGCCGCGAGATGTTCCTGCGCGACCACGCCCCGGAGATCCTGGAGGAGCTCGCCCGCGGCCTCGCCCTGGCCACCGTCCGCTGCTCCTGCGACTACCTGGCCGAGCTCGAGGCCTTCGACGAGATCGCCATCCGCATGCGCCTGGGCGGCATCGTCCAGAACCGCATCACCCTGACTTTCGAGTACTGGCGCCTGAAGGATGGGGGGGAGGAGCTGGTCGCCCGCGGCGAGCAGGTGGTCGCAGCCATGCGCCGCGAGGAGAAGGGGGCGGTGCCCACGGCGATTCCGGGGGCGTTGCGGGAGGCGCTGAAGCCTTACGCGTAGGGCGAAGCAGGGATCAGGGACTCCAGGGACAGCAGGGACAACAGGGACCTCAGGGACCTCAGGGAAAACCTGCTGTCCCTGGCGTCCCTGTTGTCCCTGGAGTCCCTGGAGTCCCTGACCAGCCTTTTACGGCTGCGTATCGAACGTGTTGCTCAACTGGTAGCAGCGCGCGACCGCCAGGGCCTTCGCCCCCTTGCGCTTGACCGTGGTGGCGCCGGTGGTGGTCGTGGTGGTGCAGTAGGGCGGCGGCGGGTTCACCTGGTGCCTGGCGGTGATCGCCGAGTGCGGGATCGGCACCGGGCACGGCGGCGTCGCGCAGCCGCTCTGCGGCACGGTGCTCCAGCCGGCGGCGAAGTTCGAGGTCCCCGGGACCGTGGTGTCCGCCACGCCGTCCGCGTTGGTGTCGATCTGCACCGAGCTGGTGTAGGTCACGCCGCCCGAGCCGGGCTGGTGGGTCCAGGAGGCGGCCGAGGTCGAGAAGTGGACCTGCGCCTGGTCCAGCGTCCGCTGGAGGCCCGTCCCCTGCTGGGTGAAGGTGAGCCGGGGGCTGATCGTCACGTCGCTGTCGAAGGTGCCGCCGGTCGCCGTCGGGCTGGAGCGATGCAGGGTCATCGCGAACGCCGACTGGGTGGGCGTGGCGTTCGACTTCACGTCCCAGAGCGAGCTGCCCGAGCAGCCGGTGACCGTGATCGGCGACGTGCTCTTGAAGCTGGCGGCGCGCACGATCGCGTTCACCGTGGCGTTGCCGCTGGCGTCGAAGGTCGTGTCGCCCAGCCGCTCGACCACCGTGTCCGAGTGGCCCAGCACGTTGGCCGGGCTGGTCACGATCGGGTCGCCGGTGAGGACCACCGTGCCCGAAAACGCCGCCGAGCCCGTGCAGAAGAACCCGGCCGGCACGCTCACGTCGGCGTAGGTCGAGCCGGTCCCCTGGGTCTCGAACACGTCGATGCCGTGGGTGACCGTGTTGTCGGCGAGAGCGGGCAGCGCGGCCAGAGCCAGGGCCAGCCCAACGAAGAACAGCTTTCTCATGTTCGCCTCCTTGTGCGGGCGCGCCCGCTCCGGTGCCCGAACGCCACCAGATCACGGCCGCTCCATAAACAGAGGTGCTCCCGACCTTTCCAGGTGAGCCATTGCAATATGACAAACGCCTAAACTAAAATTTCATATGTTCTTGATTTCAAAATATGCGCTGCACCGGCCGCGCCGCGTCCTCCTCCTCTTCCTGCTGGGGACCGCCGCCATGGCCGCCGGCCTCTTCCGGCTGGAGATCCGCACCGACGGGGCGGCGATCTATCCGGAGGGGGATCCGGCCGTCGAGCGCACCCTGCGCGACCGGGAGGCCTTCGCCGACCCCGACCTGATCCTCCTGCTGGTGAGCGCGCGGCCGGGGGGGCCGCCGGTGGCCTCGCCGCAGGGGTTCCGCTTCCTGCGCCACTGCCAGCGCGAGATCCGCGAGCTGCCCGGCGTGAGCGCGATCGGCGTGCACTCGCTGGCCGACCTGATCGAGCCGCCGGCGCCGGGGGCGATCCGCATCGTGACCCCGCTCGACGCGATCCCGGACGACCCCGCCGCCTTCGCCGCCCTGCTGGCGCGGCTGCGCCGGAATCCGGTGGCCGCGGGGCTCTTCCTCTCCCGCGACGGCCGCGCCGCCCCCTTCTACATCCCGGCCGCCCGGGGGGCCGACCGCCGCGAGGTCATCCGGCAGCTCGAGAGCTGGCGGCAATCCCGCGCCGCCGCCCCGTTCGAGCTGCGGATCACCGGGCCGGTGGCGGCCGAGGCCGAGCTCGGCGAGACCGTGCTGCGCGACCTCCTCCACCTGGTGCCGGCGATGGTGGCCGCCGTGGCTCTCCTCCTCTACCTCTCGCTGCGCACGCCCGGCGGCGTGATCGTGCCGCTCGCCCAGGTGCTGGCGACCCTGCTCTGGACCCTGGGGCTGATGGGCTGGACGGG
>Ga0308176_10001909_pt1 | contig 13116 bp, 14 predicted proteins | sample PhyCR2_3_FD_203890 | JGI IMG/M metagenome (GOLD analysis project Ga0308176, IMG submission 203890) | Soil microbial communities from UC Gill Tract Community Farm, Albany, California, United States - DLSLS.C.R2 | ecosystem: Environmental > Terrestrial > Soil > Agricultural land | place: USA... | reverse complement strand
AGGACGCGGTCGGTCGCCAGCTCACCGTCGCCGGCGTGCGGTTCCGGGTGGTGGGCGTGACGGCGAAGACCGGCACGGGCGGCCTCGCCGGCGCCGACCCCGACCTCACCGTCTACATCCCGATCACCGCCGCGCAGCGGCTGCTCGGCACCAACCGGGTCGACGGGATCGCGGTCAAGGCGCCGGACCGGGCCACGATCGGCCAGCTCGGCGACCGGATCGTGGCCGAGCTGGAGAAGCGCTACCCGGGCGAGACGTTCTCCGCGGTGACCCAGGAGCAGATCCTCGGCGTGGTGGGCCGGATCCTCAGCCTGCTCACGCTGGTGCTGGCGGCGATCGCCGGGATAAGCCTGCTCGTCGGCGGCGTCGGGATCACCAACATCATGCTGGTCAGCGTGCGGGAGCGGACCCGGGAGATCGGCCTGCGCAAGGCGGTCGGGGCGAGGCAGCGGGACGTGCTGGTGCAGTTCCTGCTGGAGGCCGTGCTGCTCACCACGCTGGGCGGGCTGATCGGGATCGGCATCGGGGTCGGCGTGGCCGTCGTGGTCGGCCAGTTCACCCCGCTGCCGACCGCGGTGGCATGGTGGTCGATCGCGCTGGCCTTCGGCGTGTCGGCGGCGGTCGGCGTGTTCTTCGGCGTGGCCCCGGCGCGCCGTGCGGGTCGGCTCGACCCGGTGGTCGCGCTGCGCAGCGAATGAGCGCCGGCGTCGCACCCGTCACTCCAGTACCGCTACCCTGCAGGGAGCACGTGCGTGTCCGTCGTCGCCGGAGGGGAAGCCGGCGCCGCGACACGTGCCGAGGTCTGGTGAGCCATGTCGTCTTCGCAACCGCCCGATCCGCCGCTGGCCCAGGTCAAGTTCCTGACCGTGGCCGAGGTGGCCAACCTGATGCGCGTGTCGAAGATGACGGTCTACCGGTTGGTCCACTCGGGTGAGCTGACCGCGGTCCGGGTCGGCCGGTCCTTCCGGGTGCCGGAGAAGGCCGTCCACGACTACCTCCGGGACGCGTTCATCGAGGCCGGCTGACGCCTGAGCCCGATCGTCACGTACGCTCCCGGCATGGGTTCGGTCATCAAGAAGCGCCGCAAGCGCATGGCGAAGAAGAAGCACCGCAAGCTGCTCAAGCGCACGCGGGTGCAGCGCCGCAACAAGAAGTAGACGGCCGGACCATGACCACCCCGACAACGAGGTCGGCCTGGGTCACGTTCCTCTCCGACTACGGCCTCGACGATCACCTGGTCGGTGTCTGCAAGGGCGTCGTCGCGCGGATCGCGCCGCACGTGCGGATCATCGACGTCTGCCACCAGGTGCGCCCGCAGGACGTGACCATGGGCGGCGAGATGCTCGCCGAGGCCTGGCCATACCTGCCGACCGGCGTGCACCTGGCCCTCGTCGACCCGTTCACCGCCACCAGCAACCGGGGCGTCGCCGTGCTCTGCCGGGACGGCTCCGTGGTCGTCGCGCCCGACAACGGGCTCGCCTTCCGGGCCTGGCAGGTCGCCGGCGGCGTCGCCGAGGCGTACGAGCTGGCGGAGCCGCGACTGTGGGCGGAGACGCCCTCGCGCACCTTCCGCGGCCGGGACGTGTTCGCCCCGGTCACCGCGCACCTGGCTAACGGTGTCCCGCTGGCCGAGGTCGGCCCGCGGCTCGACCCCGACTCGCTGGTCAAGGCCCGGATCAGCGTGCCCAAGGTGCACGGCGACCACGTGCACGGCGAGATCCGGATGGTCGACCACTTCGGCAACCTCGCGCTCAACATGCGCCGCAGCGACCTCGAGGCGGCCGGGATCCAGCTCGGTGACCTGGTCGAGCTGCGCTGCGGCGGCCGCACCTCGGAGGTGCCGTTCACGCTCACCTTCGGCGAGGTGCCGGGCGGGCGCACAGTGGTCTGTGAGGACGCCTTCCGGGCGATCACGATCGCGGTGAACGGCGGCCGCGCCGACCGGACGCTGCGGGCCGCCTCGGGCGAGGCGGTGGTGCTCGGCCGGGTGCACCGGCACCTAGGCCAGGCCGCGACCAAGGTCTCCGTCGTCGACGGCCCGCCGAGCTAGCTCGGCCACGCTCGGCCCCGGTCGCCGGCGGTACCATTTCCGCTCGCGGACATGAGGGGGAGCCACTGTGCCACCGTCCGTGGTCCTCGTCACCGGAGTCAGCCGCCACCTGGGCGGGAGACTCGCCGCGCTGCTGGCCGACGATCCCTCGATCGAGCGGATCATCGGCGTCGACACGGTTCCGCCGCCGCGCCGGCTGCCGCTCGGCCGCACCGAGTTCGTCCGGGCCGACATCCGTAACCCCCTGATCGCCAAGGTGATCGCGACCGCGGCGGTCGACACGGTCGTGCATCTCAACATCACCGCGGTGCCCCGGGCCGCCGGCGGCCGCGCGTCGATGAAGGAGATGAACGTCATCGGCACCATGCAGCTGCTCGCCGCCTGCCAGAAGTCGGCGTCGGTGCGGCAGCTCGTGGTGAAGTCCTCGACCGCGGTCTACGGCTCGTCCTCCCGCGACCCGGCGCTGTTCACCGAGGAGATGGAGCCGCGCTCGCTGCCCCGGTCCGGATACGCGAAGGACTCCGTCGAGCTCGAGGGCTACGTGCGCGGGTTCGCCCGCCGCCGGCCGGACGTCTCGGTGGCCGTGCTCCGGTTCACCGACGTGATTGGGCCCGGCGCGGACAGCCTGCTGCTGCGCTACCTGCGGCTGCCGGTGGTGCCGACCGTGCTCGGCTTCGACCCGCGGGTGCAACTGCTGCACGCCGACGACGCGCTGGCGGTGCTGCGGTTGGCGACGAAGTTTGGCCACCCAGGCACGGTCAACGTCGGCGGCGCCGGGGTGCTGCTGCTGTCCCAGATGGTGCGCCGGGCCGGGCGGGTGCCGGTCCCGGTGCCGGCGCCGGTCGTGCACGTCGCCGGCGGGCTGGTACGCCGGGCCGGGCTGCTGGACTTCTCCCGGGAGCAGCTGAGCTTCCTGGAGTTCGGCCGGGTGGTGGACACGACCCGGCTGCGGACCGAGTTCGGCTACACGCCCCGGTACGACACGGTGGCGGCGTTCGACGACGTCGTCCGGGACCGGGGGCTGGGAATGGGGGTGCCGCCGGCCGCTGTACGCCGGGCCGAGGGCGCGATCCTCGACGCGGTCCGGGCGGCCGCGACGGCGGGCTCGGCGGGGGCGCGCCGTGGGTGACGCGCGGGTGATCCCGCTGCACGGCGACGGGGACGAGCCGCCGCGGCGCCCGCGGGCCGTCCCGGCCGCCGAGCCCGAGGCAGACGGGCTGGACTGGGAGCGGCGGATCGCCGGTGGCCTCGCCTTCCTGCGCCGCCGGATCACCGGCGACTACGCGGTGGACGAGTTCGGCTTCGACCGCGACCTCACCCTGCACGTGCTGGCCCCGCCGTTCCGCCCGCTGTACGAGAAGTGGTTCCGGGTGGATGCCTCCGGCCTGCACAACGTGCCGTCGACCGGCGGCGCCCTGGTCGTCGCCAACCACTCCGGCACGCTGCCGCTGGACGCGGTGATGACCGCGCTGGGGCTGCTCGACCACCACCCGGCGCACCGGCACCTGCGGATGCTCGGCGCGGACCTGGTCTTCCGTACCCCCGGGCTGGGCCCGCTGGCCCGCAAGTCGGGGCAGACGCTGGCCTGCAACCCGGACGCCGAGCGGCTGCTGATGATGGGGGAGCTGGTCGGGGTCTGGCCGGAGGGCTTCAAGGGCATCGGCAAGCCGTACGGGGACCGCTACAAGCTGCAGCGGTTCGGCCGCGGCGGGTTCGTCGGGGCGGCCCTGCGGGCGCGGGTGCCGATCATCCCGTGCTCGATCATCGGAGCCGAGGAGATCTACCCGATGATCGGCAACGCCCGGACGCTGGCCCGGGTGCTCGGCCTGCCCTATTTCCCGATCACCCCGACCTGGCCGCTGCTCGGCCCGCTGGGCGCGATCCCGCTGCCGTCGAAGTGGTACATCGAGTTCGGCGAGCCGATCGAGACCGGCTCGCTCGACCCGGACGGCGCCGAGGACCCGATGCTCGTGTTCAACCTGACCGACCAGGTCCGGGAGACCATCCAGCAGACCCTCTACCGGCTGCTGCTGCAGCGCCGCTCAGTCTTCCGCTGAGTCACGGGGCGGGGGTGCCCTCGGGCCAGCCGGCGGCCGGCTCCGGCAGCCCGATCAGCGCGACGAGCAGCCGGGTCAGCCCGAGGAACATCTGCTCGCGGACCGTGGGTCCGTGCCAGCTGAGGTTGCCGTTGACCTCGAGCGTCACGAACCCGTGCAGCGACGCCCAGCAGTGCGCCATCGCCAGTTCGGTGGCGGGGTCGGCACCGTGTAGGTGCGCGTCGCACAACGCCTCCATCAGCGCCGGCGGTAGGTTGGTCAGCGGCAGCGGCCGGCGCACGCCCTGCTGGTCGGCGTCTCTGGCCAGGCTGCGCAGTGCGTCCATGGCCCGCAGCGCCGCAGCCTTGTCCGGGCCCTCCTGGCTGGCGACCGCCTGCGCCTGGTGGCCCTTCTCGAAGCCGGCGAGCGCCGGGCCGAACACCAGCGTGAAGCCCTCCCGGTCGTCCAGCGCCCACTGCCGGTACGCCATCGCCACTGCCAGGAACCGGCCGCCCGGGTCGGTCTCTGGCAGTGTGTCGCGGGCCTTCTCGACCCGATCGGCCAGCTCGGTCAGCGCGTCCACGATCAAGGCGGTCAGCAGGCCTTCCCGCCCTTCGAAGTAGCGGTAAAGACCCGGTGCCGACATCCGCATCTCCCGGGCGACGTCGGAGAGCCTGACGTCGACCGTGCCCTGGGTCCGCATCAGGGCGAGCGCCGTGTCCTTGATCTCCTGGACCGTCGCCGCCCGGGCGGTCTCGCGCCTGGTCCGCACCGGACCCACCACCTTTCGTAGCTGAGCCCCGTACGGCCCGTTCCTGAGCCGGTGCTCAGGGTCTCAGCCTCCCATCAGCTAAGCCTCTTGACAATGTTACTTCTCTTCGCTCTGCTAGGCACTGTTCCAACGCGAAGAGTCATAACGGAGGCGAAGATGATTCCCGATCCGCAGGTGGGGGTGCTCGGCCGGCTCGCCGGCGCCGCGCACCGCCGGCGCGTGCTGGTCGTCGTGCTCTGGCTGGCCGCGGTCGTCGCCGCGGTCGGCCTCTCCCAGGTGGCGTCCGGCGACTTCAAGGCCGACTACACCGCCCGCGGCTCGGACTCCCGGGCCGCCCAGGACCTGTTGGCCGAGCGGTTCCCGGCCGCGGCCGGCGAGCAGGTCGACGTCGTGGTCCGGGCCGACGGCCGGGTGACCGACCCCGCCGTACGGGCAACCGTGGACAGCCTGCTCGGCAGGATCGCCACCGTCCCGCACGTCGTCGCGGCACCAAGCCCGTACGGGCAGCAGGGCACGATCTCGCCGGACGGCCGGATCGTGCACGCCACGGTCCAGCTCGACGCGCCGAACCCGGACGCGATGCCGGTCGAGGACACCCAGCGGATCATCGACCTGGCCGAGGCCGCGGACCGCCCGGGCGTGCAGGTCGCGCTCGGCGGCCAGGTGGTCCAGACGGCCACCCAGGGGGACATCGGCTCCGAGGGCATCGGCATCGCCGCCGCCGCGGTCATCCTGCTGCTGGTCTTCGGCTCGGTCGTCGCCGCCGGGCTGCCGATCCTCGTCGCGCTGGTCGGCCTCGGGGTGAGCGCCTCGCTGGTCGGCGTCGTCGCCGCGGTGATCGACGTGCCGGACTGGTCGACCTCGCTCGCGGCCATGATGGGCATCGGCGTCGGCGTGGACTACGTGCTGCTGATGGTCACCCGCTACCGGGAGTACCTCGGCCGCGGGCTGTCGCCGCGCGGCGCCACGATGGCCACCGCGGACACCGCCGGGCGGGCCGTGCTGGTGGCCGGTTCGACGGTCGTGGTCAGCCTGCTCGGCCTGTTCGGGATGGGGCTGACCTCGATGCGCGGTGCCGCCGTGGTCACGATCATCGCGGTGCTCGTGGTCATGCTGGCCGCGGTGACGCTGCTGCCGGCGCTGTTCGGCTTCGTCGGGCACCGGATCGACCGGCTGCGGCTGCCGGTGCCGCGGTCGTCGCGCCCGCCGCTGGGCGCCCGCTGGGCGGTCGGGGTGCAGCGCCGGCCGTGGCTGGCCCTCGGCGGCGGGGTCGCGCTGCTCGCGCTGCTGGCAACGCCGTTCCTCGGCGTCCGCTACGGCTTCCCGGACGCCGGCAACGACCGGGCCGGCACCACCACGCGGCAGGCGTACGACATGCTCGCCGACGGCTTCGGCCCGGGCGCGAACGGCCCGCTGCTGCTGGTCTCCACCGACGACGGGGCCGCGCTGGCCCAGGTGCGGGACCGGGTCGCGCGCACGCCAGGGGTGGCGGCGGTGACCCCGCCGCAGGCCGCGCCCGGTGGCGGTGCCGCGATGATGACCGTGCTGCCGACTACCAGCCCGCAGTCGGCCGAGACCGAGCGGCTGGTCGGCACGCTGCGCGACGAGGTCGCCGGCACCGGCATCCACGTCGGCGGGGTGACCGCGGCCGCGGTGGACACCAACGAGGACATGGCCTCGCGGCTGCCGCTGCTGATCGGCGGCGTGGTCGGGCTGTCGTTCCTGCTGCTGCTCACCGTGTTCCGCAGCCTGGCCGTGGCGATCAAGGCCGCGGTGCTCAACCTGCTCTCGCTCGCGGCCGCGTACGGGGTGGTGGCGCTGGTGCTGCAGGGCGGCTGGGCCGGCCGGCTGATCGGGATCGACACCCCGACCCCGCTGCCGGCGTTCATCCCGGTGCTGATGTTCGCGGTGCTGTTCGGGCTGTCCATGGACTACGAGGTCTTCCTGCTCAGCCGGATCCGGGAGCGGTGGCTGCGGACCGGGGACAACACGCGCAGCGTGACCGAGGGCCTGGCCCGGACGGCGCGGGTCGTCACGGCCGCCGCGGCGATCATGATCGCGGTGTTCGCCGCGTTCGTGCCGAGCCCGGTGATCTTCCTCAAGGTGATCGGGGTCGGGATGGCGGCGGCGATCCTCATCGACGCGACGGTCGTCCGGATGCTGCTGGTGCCCGCGGTGATGCAGCTGCTCGGCCGGGTGAACTGGTGGCTGCCGGCCTGGCTGGACCGGATCCTGCCCCGGGTGCAGGTCGAGGGCGCCGACGACCACGAGGCGTCGGTCGAGCAGCAGCCGGTGCGCGAGCTGCAGCCCGCCTGAGTCGACGACACGGTGGCCGGCTCTCGAGGGGGCCGGCCACCGTCATGATCCGCGCCGGCGCAGCAGCTTGACGCCGGCGGCCGCGCCGCCGGCGACCGCACCGGCCCCGAGGGCGGCGGGAACTCCCACCTTGGCCGCCTTCCGGCCGGTGCGGAAGTCGCGGATCTCCCAGTCGCGGGCCCTCGCCTCCATCCGCAGCGCCGAGTCGGGGTTGACGGCCACTGCCCGGCCGACCGCGGACAGCATCGGCAGGTCATTGATCGAGTCGCTGTACGCCGAGCACCGGTCGAGGTCGAGCCCCTCCCGGTCGGCCAGCGCGAGCACCGCCGCCGCCTTGGCCGGGCCGTGCAGCGGCTCGCCGACCAGCCGCCCGGTGTACTGCCCGTCGACCACCTCGGCGACCGTGCCCAGCGCGCCGGTCAGGCCGAGCCGGCGGGCGATGATCGCGGCAAGCTCGACCGGGGTTGCGGTCACCAGCCAGACCCGCTGCCCGGCGTCGAGGTGCAGCTGGGCCAGCGCCTGCGTGCCGGTCCAGATCCGCTCGGCCATCAGCTCGTCGTAGATCTCCTCGCCCAGCCGAACGATCTCATCCACCTGCTTGCCGGCCACGAACGCCAGCGCGGCCTCCCGGGCCGAGACCATCCCCTCGACCGACTCCCTGCCGCCGACCCGGAACTTCACCTGCTGCCAGGCGAAGTCGAGGATGTCCCGGGTGGTGATGAAGTCGCGGGCGGCCAGCCCGCGGGCGAAGTGGTAGATCGATGCGCCGGCGACGACCGTGTTGTCGACGTCGAAGAACGCTCCGGCGGTCGGGTCGGGCGGCACCTCGAGGGCGCTCTCGACCTCCGCGGCGGCGGCCGACGCGGTGCCGGCCAGCACGGCACGCGCGTCCCGGGTCTCCCGGGACCGGAGCTTCAGCCGCGACACGGTTGACTCACCCTCCTCCCGCGACCGGGAAACCGGTCCGACCCCGAGCGTAGGCCGGTCGGGCAGCGGCGGCGGCGCGTACGGGCGACGCCGCGGTGAACGCGCGGCGCCCGTCCGCTGACGCCGGCCGGCGGTCGGGACGGCCGGGCGGCCGGGCCGGGCTGTGCCAGACTCAGCGGCGTGGAGGAGCCCGCCGCGGCGGTGCACACCGTCGCCGACCTGGTCACCCGCGCGGCCGAGCGGGCCGGCGACCGGCCCGCGCTGCTGTCCGGGCCGGTGACGCTGACCTGGGCCGAGCTCGACGAGCTGGTCGACCGCGCGGCGGCCGCGCTGCGCGGGCTCGACCTCGCCGCCGGCGACCGGATCGTGCTCCAGCTCGGCAACTCGGTCGACTTCCCGGCCCTCTACTTCGGCGCGTTGCGGGCCGGGCTGGTCGCGGTGCCGGCCAACACCGGCTACACCGGGCCAGAGCTGACCCACCTGCTGCAGGACTCCGGCGCCCGCGCGCTGGTGACCTCGTCGGTGCACGTGATCGGCGCGGCCGACGCGCTGCGTACCGGTGAGCTGCGGCACGTGCTGGTCGCCGCGCCGTCCGGCCCGGACGGCACGCTGCCGCTGCCCGGCCTGCTCGCCGACGCGCCGGAGCTGGCGTACCGGCACGTGCCGCGCTCGCCGGAGGACCTGGCCGTGCTCGGCTACACCAGCGGCACCAGCGGCAAGCCGCGCGGCGCGATGCTCAGCCACCGCGCACTGCTGGCCAACCTCGAGCAGTGCGCGGCGCTCTGGCCGTCCCCGGTGCTCCCGAACGACGTGGTTCTGCTGGCCGTCCCGCTGTTCCACGCGTACGGGCTGAATCCCGCGCTCGGGCTGCTGACCAGGGCCGGCGCGACCGGCCTGCTCGTCGACCACTTCGACCCGGCGGAGACGTTGGAGCTGATCAGCCGGCACGGGATCACGGCCGTGCCCGCCGTCCCGGCCATGTACGTCCGCTGGGCCGCGGAGCCCGGGCTGCGGGCCGCGTTCGCCGGCGTGCGGCTGGCCACCTCGGGGGCGGCGCCGCTGCCGCCGACCACCCTGCTCGCGCTCGGCGCGGCCGGCATCTCCGTGTACGAGGGATACGGGCTGACCGAGGCGGCGCCGGTGCTCACCTCGACGCTCGTCGGTGGCACGCCGAAGCCCGGCTCGGTCGGCCGGGTGATCCCCGGCGTCGAGCTGCGGTTGGTCGAGGCGATCGGGGGCGAGGTCGAGCCGGAACCGGAGCCGGAGGGCGAGGACGGGCCGGGCGAGCTCGACCTCGTCGGCCCCGGCGGCGGTCCGGGCGAGATCGTGGTCCGCGGGGCGAACCTGTTCTCCGGGTACTGGCCGGACGGCGCGGACGGGCCGGACGCCGACGGCTGGTGGCCGACCGGCGACGTAGCGTACGCGGACGACGACGGTGACCTGCACCTCGTCGACCGGCGCACCGAGCTGATCCTGGTCAGCGGCTTCAACGTCTACCCGGCCGAGGTCGAGGCGGTGCTCGCCGCGCACCCCGGCGTGGCCGAGGCCGCCGTGGTCGGCCGGCCCGAGCCGGAGCGCGGCGACGAGACCGTGCTGGCCTACGTGGTCCCGGCGGCCGGCGCCGCGCCCACCCAGCAGGAGCTGCTCGATTGGGCGGCGCGCTCGCTGGCCCGGTTCAAGCTGCCGGCCGCGGTGGAGTTCGTGTCGGAGCTGCCGCACACCGCGACCGGCAAGGTGATCAAGTCACAGCTGCGCTGAGCAGCCGGCGCCGGGCGTCAGTCGGCGCCGTCGCCGGGGTGCTCGTCCTCGACGGTGAGACCCCCGGTGTCGTCGCGGTCGGCGTCCGGGCGGTCGTGGTCGGCGCCGGGCACCCGGGTCGCCTCGGCGGCGAACCCCGTGTCGTCGCCGTACTCGCTCTCCTCGCCGGCCAGGTCGCTGTCCGGGTCGGGTCGCATCTCGGTCACTCGTCCTCCTCGCCCGGGCGGTAGTGCTTGGCCTCCTCGGGGTCGTCCGGCATGTCGCCGGTGTACGTCGGCTGCGGTTCGGCCTCGTCCGTGGCGTCCGGGTCGACGTTGCGGGCCTCGAGCGCGGGTTCCACGGCGTAGCCGAGCTCGTTCGGCTGGGGTGCACTCGTCATGACGTCGATCTACCCAGCACGGCGCTCCGTAGACTCGCAGCGTGGCGACCCGGACCGTCGAGCTGCTCTCCCGTACCGGCTGTCACCTGTGCGACGAGGCCCGGCGTCTGGTCGAGCGGGTGACCGCCGAGACCGGCGTGGGCTGGACCGAGACCGACATCGACGCCGATCCCGCGCTGCGGGCCGAGTTCGGCGAGCTGGTGCCGGTGGTGCGGGTCGACGGCAAGGAGCTCGGCTACTGGCGGATCGACGAGGGTCGGCTCCGCCGCGCGCTGCGCTGAGCTCCCACCGGCACTCGCTGCCGGCACTCCCTACTGGCGCTCGTTGCCGCTGCTCGCTACCGGGTCGGGGTCGGTGCCGCGCCGCAGACCCGTACGCGTCGCTCGCCGGGCGTCGCGCCCGGCCGCGGGACGGCCGTCGCCGAGGGGACCGCGCTGCACTCGTCGTCCCGCCGCACCCGCACCCTCCCGCCGTCGGCCGTCGCTGTGCTTGACGCACCGACCCGCGGTGAAGGTTGCGCGTCAGCGCGGCGTGCACGGCGGCCCGACCGACCAGCCTCCGCCTGCCGCCCGGTGGATCGGGAGGTAGCCGAACCCGGTGCCGGGCAGGAAGGCGACCAGCACGCCCGCGGTGCCGTGCCGGACGACGGTCCAGTGCGCGACGTCGAACGGCACCGCGCGGGGCCAGCCGCGCAGGCGCAGCAGGTCGGCGGCGGCCGCGGTCGGCCAGTCACCGTTGGCCGGGGTCGCGGTCCGGCCGGGCAGCTCCGACCGGTCGAACCGGACGTCGCCGCAGACGGTGTCGCCGCTGCCGGCCGGCAGCCGCCCACCACCGCCCGCGGCGACGACCGCCCCCGTCGTCGCGGCGTCCGCCGGGGCCGGCGCGGCGGGTGAGCCGGACAGCGGCGCGGCGACCGCGAACACCGCCGCGACCGCGGCCAGGAAGGCGCCGGAGACCGCCAGGACGCGCCGCCGACCGCTCGCGTGCACGCCCACCACCTCCTGCTGCCTGGAGTGTGGACTACCCGACCGGTTGAATTGGTTCCGTAGGGGCGACCGTCGATTTTGTGAACGCATTCACAAGTGGCTACGGTGTTCGTGGAGATGTGAGCCGATACCACAGCGCGCCGGTGCTCCCCACATCGGGTGGTGCACGGAGCGCGGGAGCAGGAGTCCCGACGTGACCGACCAGCACGCTGCGACGCCGGACGACGGGCTTCCGGGCGAGTCGTCCGCGGGCGGTGTGCGGCGGGCCAGGGCGGCGATCGGCCGGGCGGTCCGCTCGACGCTGCCGACCCGCTCCGGTGGCTCGGCCGGCTCCGGTGGCTCGGCCGGCTCCGGTGGCTCGGCCGGCTCCGGTGGCTCGACCGGCTCCGGTGGCTCGACCGGCTCCGGTGGCTCCGGCCGGGACGTGCACGAGGTGCACGAAGTGGGCCAGGTGCGCCGGGACAGCCGGGCCGTGCCGGAGGCGACGGTCGCCCGGCTGGCGGTCTACCTGCGGGTGCTGTCCGGGCTGGCCGAGCAGGGCGTGGTCACCGTCTCGTCCGAGGAGCTGGCCACTGCCGCCGGGGTGAACTCGGCGAACCTGCGCAAGGACCTCTCCCACCTCGGTTCGTACGGCACCCGCGGCGTCGGCTACGACGTGGCCGTGTTGGTCGAGCGCATCGAGAACACCCTCGGCCTCACCCGCCGGCTCGCGGTCGCCCTGGTCGGGATCGGAAACCTCGGCCACGCGCTGGCCGGGTACGACGGGTTCACCACCCGGGGTTTCCTCATCGCGGCGCTGCTCGACGCGGACCCCAACCGGATCGGTGAGAAGATCGCCGGGCTGGTGGTGCGGCACGTCGACGAGCTGCCCGAGGTGGTCAGCGAGCTGGACATCACGATCGGCGTCATCGCCACCCCGGCGCACGCTGCCCAGGCGGTCTGCGACCAGCTGGTCGACTGCGGCGTCACGAGCATCCTCAACTTCGCGCCGACCGTGCTGGTCGTGCCGGACGGAGTGGACGTGCGCAAGGTCGACCTCGCGATCGAGCTGCAGATCCTGTCCTTCCACGAGCAGCGCAAGATCCGACCGATCGGCGGCAGCGCGCTGGAGGGGGTCGGATGAGCCTCCTCGTCGTCGGGTTGTCCCACCGGACCGCACCGGTCTCGCTGCTCGAACGGGCCGCGGTCGGCGCCGACGAGCTCCCGGAGATGCTCGACGAGCTGCTGCACGGCGAGCACGTCAGCGAGGTCCTGGTGCTGTCCACCTGCAACCGGGTGGAGATCTACGCGGAGGTCGACCGGTTCCACGGCGGCCTGCAGGACGCCTCGACCGTGCTGGCCAACCGGGTCGACCTCGACGTGCCCTCGCTCGGCGAGCACCTGTACGTGCACTACGAGGACGCGGCCGTGCTGCACCTGTTCTCGGTGGCGGCCGGGCTCGACTCGATGGTGGTCGGCGAGTCGCAGATCCTCGGCCAGCTGCGCGCCGCGTACGCGGCCGCCGCCGACCTGGACGCGGTCAACCGGGAGCTGCACGAGCTGTGCCAGCACGCCCTGCGGGCCGGCAAGCGGGTGCACTCGGAGACCGGGATCGACCGCGCCGGCGCCTCGGTCGTCTCGGTCGGGCTGTCCGAGGCCGAGCGGGTGCTCGGCCCGCTGCCCGGCAAGCAGGCGCTGGTGATCGGTGCCGGCTCGATGGGAGCGCTGTCCGTGGCCACGCTGGCCCGGGCCGGGGTCGGCGAGATCGTCGTGGCCAACCGGTCCCCGCTCCGGGCCGAGCGGCTGGTCGCGCAGGTCGGCGCGCCGGCGCGGGCGGTGCCGCTGGACGCGGTGCCGGCGGAGCTGGCCGGCGCCGACCTGGTCGTGGGCTGCACCGGCGCGGTCGGCACCGT
>Ga0308176_10001908_pt1 | contig 13121 bp, 15 predicted proteins | sample PhyCR2_3_FD_203890 | JGI IMG/M metagenome (GOLD analysis project Ga0308176, IMG submission 203890) | Soil microbial communities from UC Gill Tract Community Farm, Albany, California, United States - DLSLS.C.R2 | ecosystem: Environmental > Terrestrial > Soil > Agricultural land | place: USA... | reverse complement strand
CCCATCCTTTCTATTTTGATTGTATCTACGAATAAACCATAAGATTGGTTTCAATAATAGTCATTCTTGTATATAACGGTTACACAAGCTACAATAGAAAGTGAGTGTATTGAGTACTGGAACCAGCTTATTCCATTTACTGATAGGAAACAAAAAGCACTCTTTCTTTACATAAAAAGGTGGTTATTATGAATATTTTCAAACAGTTAATTAAAAGTATTTACTCACCAAGGGATATTGCCTTATTTCGGTTTCAAGGCATTGGAAAAACTATCTTATTTGTTTTTCTATTAACCTTTATCTCCATCTTACCGTCAATTATTTACTTAAGCACAGCCATTTCAACTGGAATTAACACGGCAAGGACGATTATTACAGATAAAGCACCTGATTTTTCAATCAAAAACGGAAAACTTTCTGCCAAAACAGATGTACCGGTGACGATTGATAGGGATGACTTTACCTTTATCATTGACCCAACTGGTGCTGTTTCCGAAGAAGATGTCATGGATCAAGGCAATACATTTGCCATGTTAAAGGATGAGTTCGCCTTGGCTGCTGGTGGAAGGGTGGATTCGTATCCATACTCGATGCTCGAAGGACTTACCATTACAAAAAGCGAACTGCTTACATTTATTGATACAATTGGTGATATGAAGGGAATTATTATCCCGGTCGTGTCATTGTTCATTTACCTATTTTCAAGTGCAGCTAGCTTTATCGAGGTAACTGTACTGGCCCTAATCGGTTTAGTATTAAAAAATCTCCTAGGAAGGAACCTTCATTACCGGCAGCTTTGGAGAATGGCCGCATACAGTGAAACACTGCCGACTTTATTTTTTACGATTATGACAGCCATTAAAACTTCAGTCCCAAACAGTTTTTTCATAAATTGGTTTGTAGTGATTATTGTCCTATACCTTGCTGTCAAGGAAGTCCCAAAACCAAAAAAAGCGAACTAAGACGCCCAACCCGGGCGTTTTTCTATTTCATTGAGTTCTAATCCTGGTTGGACAAGCATACCAATGTACAAACATTCCCTTTTTGGAGGCTTGTCCAATGAAAAAATTATTTGGTTTTCTATTTGCAATCCTAGTGATATATGTCATTTATCTTGATTTAACCGTCGGCACCCTGCCAGCCTCCAATTCAACGCAGGTAGAAGTCAAGGTGGAGAAAAACACGGCTAAGGCACCAGAAACTACCATTTCTTCCTTCGAGGAGAAGGTAAAACCGGGTGAAACTGTGATTTCAATAGTCGAGCATCAATTACAAAAACCCCTTCCTGTTCCAATTGCAGAGTTAATAGAAGATTTCCAAACTCTCAACACTGGAAAATCTCCCGAAGAAATTCAAATTGGGGCTACATATCATTTCCCTGATTACTCAAAATAATAGGATAAACACTTATCCTTGTCAAAAATAGCCTAAGACGATACAATTAGTAACGGATTGTTTTGACCCTTTTATTCGAATCCATTTTAAAGGAGAGCGAATTACACGTGAGTGAAATAATACATCGCACAAAAACCCGACCAATTAAAGTGGGGAATTTAACCATTGGCGGGAGCAATGAAATCATTATCCAAAGTATGACAACAACGAAAACCCATGATGTAGAAGCAACCGTTGCTGAAATAAAACGACTTGAAGAAGCTGGCTGTCAGATTGTCCGGGTGGCTTGTCCGGATGAACGGGCGGCGGACGCCATTCCAGAGATTAAAAAACGGATTAATATCCCTCTAGTTGTCGATATTCACTTTGACTATAAATTAGCACTTAAGGCCATTGAGGGCGGCGCAGATAAAATTAGAATCAACCCAGGGAACATCGGTAAACGAGAAAAGGTAGAGGCTGTTGTAAAAGCAGCGAAAGAACGGGGAATCCCTATTCGGATTGGTGTAAATGCTGGATCCCTTGAAAGAAAAATACTTGAAAAATATGGTTATCCCACAGCAGATGGAATGGTAGAAAGTGCCCTCCATCACATCAAGATTCTCGAAGATTTAGATTTCCATGATATTATTGTTTCAATGAAGGCCTCCGATGTAAATCTAGCCATCGAGGCGTATGAAAAAGCAGCTCGTGCGTTCGATTATCCTCTACATTTAGGTATTACAGAATCCGGCACGCTTTTTTCGGGAACAGTCAAAAGTGCTGCAGGTCTCGGGGCCATCATTAGTAAGGGTATTGGAAACACACTTCGTATCTCTTTAAGTGCAGACCCTGTTGAAGAAGTAAAAGTTGCCCGTGAACTGTTAAAGGTATTTGGCCTTTCTTCTAATGCCGCAACACTCATTTCCTGCCCAACTTGTGGCAGAATTGAAATCGACCTCATTAGTATTGCAAATGAAGTTGAGGAGTACATTTCGAAGATTAAGGCTCCCATTAAGGTTTCTGTGCTCGGATGTGCTGTAAATGGTCCTGGTGAAGCCCGTGAAGCTGATATCGGCATTGCTGGTGCCAGAGGTGAAGGATTACTATTTAGAAAAGGTGAAATCGTCCGTAAGGTACCCGAAGCACAAATGGTCGAAGAATTGAAGAAAGAAATCGATCAAGTTGCGGAGGAATATTTCCGGAAAAAAGCAGAAGAAGATAAAGTCACAAAATAACTAATAAGAATGAAGAAACCCGGTAAATGTACCGGGTTTCTTTTTGCTCCCATGCTGATATTGTTAAAAGAACGGTAGAATAAAGATGCCAATAACAATTGATATGGCACCAATTCCAATTGCCCATGCACCTAGACTTGCAGCACCTTGTTTTCTCGCCACGAATCCCAATACTATACCTGCAGCACCAAAAAGAATAGGCATTACGAACAATGATAAAATCGATAATGCTAAAGCAAGAGTACCTATCCCTGTACCAGCGCCGGCCTTTGTTTGAGAACTACTCTGACTTTGGTTCTGATTCTGAGCTTTTCGCAGTGTGACAGGAACAGGCGCAGCTATTTCTGCTGCTGTTTCCTCCTGGTGGGACCTGATTGGAACAGAGGCACCAATTTCAGGCACGCTCTCTTGTTTTTTCAAAGAGTACGAAGTCTTAATGGGTGCGGCAACTTCTGAAGACGTCTCTTCCCGATATTCTGATGGGGAATTTGGAATCTTCTCACCGATAATTGAACTTCGCAGTGCTTCTTGTACTTTCGTGTCTTTATCGTCTGCCATCCTAATCCCTCACTTTCAGTAATAGGAGCATTTATTATTGTTAGCCAACGTTCATTTTTTAATATGTTAATCTTTTACTGAAATAGTGATGATTTCTAAATCAAGTATAAAAAATTGGCACTCCATTGTTGAGGAGACTTTGGTAAAATAAGAAGAAGGAACAAAAGATAGTTTGAGGGTGAATTAAATAATGAAAATAAAATTTGGCATAGACATTGATGGTACCGTGACATGTCCTACTTCCATGCTTCCGTTTATCAATAAGGCATTTGGCTTAAATATTTTATATGAGGATGTTGATCAATATGAATTAACTCCATTTGTCAATGTCCCTGAACAAGAATTCGCCCAATGGTTTACTGAAAATGAACCGATTATTTATAAATATTCCCCACCTGCCAATGGCGCCATCCAAGTCTTAACTAAATGGAAAAATACCCATGAATTATTTTTTATCAGTGCACGAGGTCCCCATTTATTCGACGTCACAGTAGACTGGTTTTTTCATCATGGATTGACTTTCCACCACATAGATTTAATTGGTTCCCACAATAAAGTGGCAACTGTAAAAAAACAACAGATAGATATATTCTTTGAAGACAAACATGACAATGCTGTAAATATTTATGAAGCATGCCATATCCCCGTAATCCTTTTTGACACCCCATATAACCAAGATGCAATACCAGAGGGTGTGATCCGGGTAAAGAATTGGCAAGAGGCGGAAATTTGGGTTGAAGGCTGGTTAAAGCAGCAGGAACAATTACGCAAAAAACAGCTTGTGTAGGCACACAAGCTGTTTTCATTGGCATTCAGGGCAGCGTCCATAAATTTCAAATTTATGCCCTGATACATCATATCCTTTTAAATTCCCACTTAAGCCATCCATGGGACAAGTTTCAATTTCTTTTGTTTTTCCGCAATCAAGGCAAATAAAATGGTGATGATGTTGACTTCTCGAGCAAGTAAAACGGAAATGTTTTTCTCCTGATAACTCAGTCATCTCTAAAATATTCATATTCACAAATAAAGAAAGATTACGATAAATGGTATCGAAGCTTAAACCTGGATAATCATCCTTTAATTGATCAAGAACATCTTTTGCTGTTAAATATTTATCGCTATCAGCAAATAGTTGAAGAATGTCTTCCCGTTTTCCCGTTTGCTTAAATCCCTGTTCCTTTAAATATTGAATTGCTTCATTAACGTTCATTCAGCCCTTCCTCCTATTGCAGTCGAAAATTTTTTATATAGAATGGTAATGACTAAAATGAGGACTGCAAGCATGACAATGGTTCCACCCGGTGCAAGGTCAAGATAATAGGCTGTAAAAAGCCCGCCGAGCACAGAAATTTCACCAAAGAAGATAGATATCAGAATCGTTTGTTTAAAACCTTTTGCGATACGAATACTGGCGGCAACTGGTAACGTCATTAAAGAAGAAATTAGCATAATCCCGACAATTCTCATCGATGCAGCAATTACCAGGGCAACCATAACAATGAAGATGAAATGGATGCTTTTAGCTGGTATACCAGAGGCTTTCGCATGTTCTTCGTCAAAGGACAATAAGAACAACTCTTTATACAACAAAAAAATTAATAAACTGACGGCTATACCTATGATTAAGATCACCCATAAATCCGTTCGGCTAACGGCCGAGACACTGCCAAATAAATAACTGAATAAATCGGTATTAAAACCATTAGCCAAAGAAATAAAAATGACTCCGAGTCCGATTCCACTTGAAAGGATAATTGGAATCGCTAATTCTTGATAATGTTTGTATACGCCTCTTAATTTTTCAATAAATAAAGACCCGCCAACAGAAAAAACCATTCCTAAATATAGTGGATTCAAGCCGGTCATGGCGGCAAACTTTCTTTCAATCAGAAGACTTGCAGCAATACCTGCAAGGGTAACATGGCTAAGAGCATCCGCAATTAACGACAACCTTCTTACCACAAGAAAAACTCCAAGTAATGGAGCAAGAATGCCAATAATGATTCCCGTTAAAAAGGCATTTTGTAAAAATTCATAATGGAAAATCCCCTCAATCAATTAACAACGCCTCCATGTTCATGGTTATGTGCAAGCAAATGAACATCATGACCATAAACCTTTGAAAGCCCATCGCCATTCAACTGTTCAAATTCTTTCGTATCACCATGAAAATGCAAATGTTTATTTATGCAAGCAACATGGGTGACCTTATCTGAGATGGTCCCAATGTCATGGGTGACTAATAGCAACGTAATAGAGCGGCTTTTGTTCAAATCACCAAGCATTCGGTAAAAAGTACTGACATTCTCTGCATCCACTCCGACTGTAGGCTCATCTAAGATTAAGAGCTTTGGTTCACTTACCAGGGCCCTGGCAATAAAGACTCTTTGCTGCTGTCCGCCTGAAAGCTCGCCAATATTCCGGTTACTAAACCCCTTCATTCCTACAGCCTCCAAAGCATCATTTACCTTTTGCGAATGTTCCTTTCTAAAAAAGGTAAACAGACCTAACTTTTTTGTCAGGCCACTTGCCACGACTTCAAATACAGTTGCCGGAAAACCAGTGTTAAAGGAATTAGCCTTTTGCGATACGTACCCGATTTTTTGCCAGTCCTTAAACTTATTGATTTCTTGGCCGAATAAAAAGATTTCTCCCTTTTGCAGCTTTAGCAATCCTAAAATCAATTTTAACAATGTCGATTTACCAGAACCATTAGGACCAACAATCGCCAAAAAGGATCCATTCGGAATCGTTATGTTAATATCTTCGAGGACAATATCCTTTTCATATCGATAAAAAAGATGCTTAATATCTATTATAGATTGCATGGTCCACGTCTCACCTTTAATTATAAGAATCATTCCGATTTAACTTCAAATAGTATACACTAGGCTGTGCTAATTGTAAAGACTCGCATGTATTGCTCGGTCATTGTCACACTCCCACAACTTCTTCATACATTAGAATGGGGAGTGATGATGGTGAAAATATTCGAAAATATCATAAATCATAAAATTAATACGATTACGGCTGAAGAGCTGATAAGCTATGCCAATCAGTTTAATATAGCCATCAATCAACAGCAATCCAGCAAAATCGCCGAATACTTAAGAGGGAAAAATGTTAATATTTTTGATACGTCACAGCGTGCTCAACTAGTGAAACAAATAGCTAAAATAGCTGGTCCTGAAACAGCACGTGAGGTAAATAAATTATTTGTACAATTTACTAAAAAATAGGCTGTGTTAAATTTGTCTGTTGATTTGCGCTCCAGTTGCACAGCGCGTGCGAGCGTGCCAGGCAGCCGCTTTGGAACCGTACTCCCACAGGAGTCTCGCGCCTTCCGCTCCAATTAACGGTTAAAAAATCAACAATGACCTTTAACACAGCCAAAAAAATAAGAAAAGCAAAATGAAAAGCTGTGCTTTCGGCACAGCTTTTTATTATTATGCTTGCATGATTTGATCTAGCAAATCTTCATTGAATTGCTTCTCACGAAGCATGTTAATTTCAAATTGATAAGGCGGTTTTTTATTATTTTTATCCTCACCAACAAATGGAGTTTCCAAGATTTTTGGCACATCGATTAATTGTGGATGATGAACAATATAGTTCAAGGCCTTAAAACCTATATGGCCAAAACCGATATTTTCGTGACGGTCTTTTCTCATCCCTACTGAATTTTTACTGTCATTAATATGAAGAACCTTCAGCTTTTCCAAACCGATAATCTTATCAAACTCATTCAATACCCCGTCAAAGTCCTCGACAATATTATAGCCTGCGTCATGAGTATGACATGTATCGAAACAAACTGATAGTTTATCACTATAATTGACACCATCCATGATCATAGCCAACTCTTCAAATGATTTACCGCATTCGGAGCCTTTCCCTGCCATTGTTTCTAGTGCTATTTGAACTTGTTCTTTACCAGTCAATACTTTGTTCAGGCCTTCGATGATTTTCTTTATTCCTTCCTCTGTACCTGCTCCTACGTGGGCACCAGGGTGAAGGACAATTTGTTTAGCTCCGATCGCCTCGGTTCTTTCAATCTCACTGCCAAGGAACCTAACGCCCAAATCAAATGTGTCAGGATTGGTTGAATTACCAATATTGATGATATAGGGAGCATGGACGACAATATCGGTAATCCCATTCAGTTCCATGTGCTTTCTCCCTGCTTCAATGTTTAGATCTTCAATCTTCTTCCTTCTTGTATTTTGCGGCGCTCCTGTATAAATCATAAATGTATTGGCACCATAGGAAACTGCCTCAGCACTAGCTGCAAGTAGCATGTCTTTGCCGCTCATAGAAACATGCGAACCAATTTTCAACATTTAATTCTCTCCCTTAGTCTTATTTTTTTCTATTCTCTATTTTTCTCTGGCGTTTTTTTATTTTATCCATTTCCCATTGCATCTTCTTTTTATAACCCGGCTTTACCTTTTGTGGTTTTTTTACCATTGATTTAGCCGTTTTTTCAGCTTCATCCTCTTTCTTGACACGGGCCTTCCTTCTATTTCTGTCCTCAATATCCACAAAGCCCTCATTTTTTAGATCTACATGCTTAAACTGAATTCCCATTTTTTCTAAACGATTCAATGCATCTTCATCTGAGCTTTCATAAACGGTAAGGGCAATTCCAGAATTCCCAGCTCTTGCTGTTCTCCCCACTCTGTGGATATAGAAATCCAAATCAGTTGGAAGTTCATAATTAATAACGTGACTGACTCCTTCAATATCGATTCCTCTTGAAGCAAGATCGGTCGCAACAATATACTGGTATTCCAAATCCTTTATCTGTTTCATCATTTTTTTTCGTTCGCGCGGGTTTAAATCACCATGTACCCGGCCCACCTTTAACCCCTTTTCATTTAAAAAGAATGCAACCTCCTCAGCCTTCTTTTTCGTATTGGTAAAAACGATGGCAAGATAGGGATTGTAGGCAATCAGTGCGTCATGTACAAGTTGTTTTTTACTGCGGTGTCTTGACGGTAAAAGATAATGCTCTAAATTTTCAGCTGCTTTACGCTTAGATTCGATTTGAATGGTTTTTGGATTTTCCATGTATTTCTTTAAGAATGGCTTTAACCTCTCAGGAATGGTAGCAGAGAATACTAGCATTTGTAATGTTTCCGGCATTTTAGCTGCCACCTGATCCACATCTTCAATAAATCCCATATCGAGCATCATATCGGCTTCATCAATAACAAGGATTTTTGATGTATGAATAAATAAAGCTTGTTCCACCATCAGATCTTTAATTCTTCCGGGTGTGCCAACGACAATTTGTGGCTGTACTTTTAATTTTTCAATTGTACGCTGCTTGTCCGTTCCGCCAATATAGCACCGTGTCATGATAGACATTTCAGGGCTGCACTGTTCGGTTATCTTTAAAATTTGATGATAAATTTGTGAAGCCAATTCTCTGGTTGGAGCTGTAATAACGGCTTGGACTTCCTGGCGTTCCGGGTCAATTTTTTCAAGAATCGGTAATACATAAGCTAGTGTTTTTCCTGTCCCCGTCTGCGATTGACCAATGGCACTGTCACCCTTCAAGACCGAGGGGATCATTCTCTCTTGAATTTCGGTTGGTGCAAAAAATCCGAATTGCTCGAGGGATTCTATAATAAATGGCTGAAACTTAAAACGCTCAAATTGATTTACTTTCATGAAATAGCTCCTTAATTTTAAATGATCTCCTAACAATGGAGTATTGTTGGCTTCAATGCATCATACTTATTGCCATCCTGTTATTATAGTAAAATTTCTCCTAAATAACCAGCTAACACTTCTTTTATTCTCATCTTTTACTTTCTAAGTACTTTTTAATACGAATTTTTATTATTTCCTTGTGGTTTATACCTAAACCAAATAAGGAATCATGCATACCTTAATATATCAAGTTTAGATGGAAGGAGGTCGCAGTATGCAGCCAAGACCAAGAATGCCCATGAATGGCGGAATGGGACCGGGTATGTACGGAGGAAGAAATCCATTTATGGGCCCTCAAACTAATAACCCGATGATGAGACCGCCCGCTGGTCCCTTTAACGGGGGAAACCCAATGGGATCTATGAGGGGCCCTGTACAGATGAACCGTTCAGGCGGAGGATTACTATCAAGAATTTTAGGCGGGGGAACCCAGGCGAGGAACGCAGGTGGTTTAATGGGGATGCAGGGAGCGGGGAGAGCAGCGGCAGGTGGCGGCGGTGGCTTACTTCAATCACTGAGCAATCCTGCAGGACTATCTGGAATATTAAACAATACTCAGCAGGTACTAAAGACAGCCCAATCCATTGGCCCAATGATTCAACAATACGGTCCAATGGTCAAAAATCTTCCGGCATTATGGAAAATTTACCGAGGTTTCAAAAGTGCATCAAACGATTCGGATTCATCTACAAACAAAACCAATTCAAATTCAGAATCTGAGTCTTCTAACAACGAAACCACTGAAAGTTTGATTTCGAGAAATACTGCTAAACAAACAAAAAACCCAAAAGACACATCCAATAATAGTAATCCATCGAATAATGCCACGCGAAGCACATCGCAACAAAAAGGGACTTCTATTCCCAAAATGTATATTTAATCATAAGGATGCTGGGGACAGCATTCCTTTATTTTTTTCATTCCCTATGGAAAAATGTATCTTTGTAATCTATCTATTAGTTTTATATAATAAAACACATAGACTACTAATGCATGTCTTTAGGGGGACTAACAATATGCAAATAATTAAAATTTCTCCACGCGGCTACTGCTATGGAGTAGTTGATGCCATGGTGATTGCCAGAAATGCCGCTTTAGATAAAACACTACCTCGTCCAATCTATATCTTAGGTATGATTGTTCACAATAAACACGTAACAGACGCCTTTGCAGAGGAAGGCATTATTACACTTGACGGAAATAACCGCATAGATATTCTAAATCAAGTAAATTCCGGTACGGTAATTTTCACAGCACACGGCATTTCTCCAGAGGTACGCGAACTTGCCAAAAAGAAAGGCCTAATCACCATCGATGCAACTTGCCCCGATGTGACAAGAACACATGACTTGATTGAAGAGAAGACCAAACAAGGGTACCAAGTGATTTACATCGGTAAAAAGGGACATCCGGAGCCAGAAGGTGCTGTCGGGGTTGCGCCAGGTATGGTTTTCCTCGTTGAAACGCCAAGTGATGTGGAAGCATTAACGATTAACTGTGAGAAGCTGCTAGTAACCAACCAAACCACTATGAGTCAATGGGATGTAGCTGATACAATGGAAAAGGTCCAAGAAAAATTCCCGCATGTAGAAGTCTATAATGAAATTTGCCATGCGACACAAATACGCCAAGAAGCAGTGGCACAGCAAGCTACAGAAGCAGATGTTACCATTGTTGTCGGTGACCCAAAAAGCAATAACTCCAACCGGCTGGCCCAGGTTTCTGAAGAAATAGCGGGTACTAGGGCCTATCGTATTGCTGATATCACTGAATTAGACATTGATTGGATAAAGGATGCTAAAAACGTCGCCGTCACCTCAGGTGCCTCTACACCAACGCCAATTACAAAAGAGGTGATTACGTTCCTCGAGCAATTTGACCCCAATAATAAGGCCACTTGGGAGCGCCGTAAAAAGGTTCAATTAAATAGAATTTTACCAAGAGTAAAAAAGATTGAGGAATAAATAAGAAAGCGCAAGCGCCCTGGTCAGCGGCGTATGGCCTGAAGCGCCCCAACTGAGATAAAGGGCAGAGCGAACCGATGTTGACTTATCATAGGGCGGAGAGCGAAGGACACTAGCCGCTAGGGCGCTGGACAATTCTCAAAGTTTAAATTTATAAATTCATATATATTGAAAAGAACCGCTGCTGCGTTAAGCGCGGTTCTTTGTTTTTGGCCTTTCAAAATACTTTGCCCTTTTTATATAAATTGAAAGGGCTCTGTATTTGCAGCAGAAGGTAGAATTTCTACACTATAGCCTGATTCTTGACACAGTTTTTGTAAAACCTTGGTTAATCCTTTTTTCATTACTTTCTCAACGTTATGTCCCGGATCAATCATGTTCAAACCCTGCATCAACGCATCATGAGCAGTGTGATAATATATATCTCCCGTAACATAGACATCTGCTCCTTTAAATTTAGCACTCATAAAATATTTATTGCCATCCCCGCCTAGCACGGCTACTTTTTTCACTTTCGCGGTTAAATCCCCGACAACACGGACAATTGAAACGTCTAAAGCCTCTTTTACCTTTTCAGCAAATTCGGCTAAGGTCATCTCCTTAATCTTACCAATCCTTCCAAGACCAAGTACTTCACCTTTATTTTCAAGCGGGTATACATCATATGCAACCTCTTCATATGGATGAGCCTTTATCATCGCTGTTATGGTCTTTTTAAGAAGGGGTTCAGGAATAATAGTCTCTATTCTTACCTCTTCAACTTCTTCTATCTGGCCAATTCGTCCCACATATGGGTGTGTATGATCACCTGGTAAAAATCGGCCTGTACCACTCGCAGAGAATGAACAATGACTATATTTGCCAATAAACCCTGCACCTATATCTCCTAGGACGGATCTTATTTTTTCCGCATGGCTGGCTGGAACATAGATAACTAATTTATTGAGCTGGGTTTCAAAGGTAGGAACCAGTACTTCAGCATCTTCTAGCCCTAAAGCTTCAGCGAGTAGATCATTAACACCGCCCTTTGCTACATCAAGATTTGTGTGAGCTGCGTACACGGCAATGTCATGTTTTAATAATTTCTCGACCATTTTCCCTTCGGTTGTATCAGTCAATACGTTTTTTAGCGGACGGTAGATGATAGGATGATGAGCGATAATAAGCTGGACATTTTTTTCAATTGCCTCATCAATAACATTTTCCAGTACATCCAAAGCAATCATGACTCGTTCCACCTTTTTATTTAAACGTCCGATTTGTAACCCAATCTTATCTCCTTCCATTGCCAGTCCTTTCGGTGAAAACTGTTCAAATAATTGAATGATTTCATGTCCATTAGGATTCTTCATGGTTAAGGCCCTCCTCAATTAAATTGATTTTATGGAGCAGCTCCTGCCTTTTTTCTAAGGTTTCTGTTGTTTCGGACGCTTGATTAAGTGCCTCATAGATACGCTGCCAATTTTTCTTCTCCGTTGTCCATTTTTTCTTGAAGACTTCCTCTTTCCTTTTCAACAGGTATGGCCCCACTAAAAGTTCCAACTCTCTATTAAAACAATAGGGTCTAATAGGATTTCCTTTTTCGGCAACAAGAATCTCGTAGATTTTTCCATCTTCCTCGATAATTTCTTCCCCGGTTAATTCCCAGTTGTTTTCTATGAGCCACCTTCGAATTGAAATTGCACTGAGATTCGGTTGTAATACGAGGCGCTTAACGGAGTAAAGTTTATCCTTCCCGCTCTCTAAAATACTTGAAATTAAAGCTCCGCCCATCCCTGCAATCGTTATACAATCGACTTCTCCCGGCTCAATGACCTCAAGACCATCCCCAAGCCGTACTGAAATCTTTTCAGAAAGCCCTTCAGACAAAACATTGTTCTCCGCTGACTGGTAAGGTCCTTGAACCACTTCCCCGGCAATAGCAAATGGAATCTTTAAATTCTTCACTAAATAACATGGCAAATATGCATGGTCGGACCCAATATCAGCCATTCGTGCACCTTCTGGAACATATTTTGCAACCGTCGTCAATCGTATTGATAATTTTTCTGTATTCAAGCTACCACCACTTTTTTCAATAGTAAACGCACTTCCACTTTTCTAAGTATAAAAAAAGTCCTTTACAGACGCAAAGGACCTTTTTTCTTATTTAATCTTCGATACCCAGTCTGCCATAGCTGCGGCTTGTTCTTGAGGAACTAGCCCCGGAGGCATATTACCTTTACCTTTGGTAATGATGTTAACAATTTGGTCTTTTGAATACTTG
>Ga0308176_10001907_pt1 | contig 13124 bp, 12 predicted proteins | sample PhyCR2_3_FD_203890 | JGI IMG/M metagenome (GOLD analysis project Ga0308176, IMG submission 203890) | Soil microbial communities from UC Gill Tract Community Farm, Albany, California, United States - DLSLS.C.R2 | ecosystem: Environmental > Terrestrial > Soil > Agricultural land | place: USA... | reverse complement strand
TTCCGCGAGCGCGATGCGCTCGAGAACCGGCGTGAAGGCTGCGTCGACCGACGCACGAGAGGCGGCGGCGGAAAGACGCGTCAGCGTCCGACCGGGAACGTCGAATCGAAAAAATTCCGTCGCGGCCAACGTATCGCGACATCCGCAGCGGGCCATGTTCTGTCGCACACGACCCAATGCCGCCGGCGCGGAGTCGCCTTTCGACCCGGCCCCCGCGGACCAAAGCGTGGCGGGCGCGAACATTTCCAACGCGAGCATCTCGACACGACTGCCCGCGAGTCCGACGATCTGTTCCGCCGTCGATCGCACGACGGCGTGCAGTGCGGTGCGCTGGCGCGTCGTGTCGTGGATGATCGTCGCGGCCGAGATGATGGAGGCCGCGCCGAGCCCTGCGGACAAGATCCACAGGCGGTTGTTCCAGAGGCCGAGCCCCTGCTTGGGCCGGAGATCGTTCGACACGCGTAATTCTACGCGCGCGCGCGCCGGTTTGCGTCAGAATTTGATAAGAAGGAGGCGGGGCTGCATTATTGCGCCCCATGTGGTTCTTCGCCCTCCCGACTTCTCAGCGCCGCGCGCTGCTCGCCGCGATGCTTGGCTGGATGTTCGACTCGATGGATTTTCTCATCTACGTCCTCGCGATCGGACGACTCAAAGCCTATTTCGGATTTGGCGACGCGACCGCCGGGCTGCTCGGAACGTTCACGCTCATCAGCGCCGCGGTCGGCGGACTGGCGTTCGGCGTCATAGCCGATCGCATCGGTCGCGTGCGAACGCTCAATATCACAATCGCCGTGTTCTCCATCTGCTCGCTCGGCGCAGCGACCTCGCAGAGCGTCGTGCAGCTCGCGCTGTGGCGCGCAGTGCTCGGGCTGGGCATGGGCGGAGAATGGGCGTCGGGCGGAGTGTTGGTCGCCGAAACGCTGCCGGCCGAGCTTCGCAACAAAGCGACGGCGCTCATGCAGTCGATGTGGGCGATCGGCGCCATTCTCGCGGCGGGTCTTGCCGGTTTGTTTCTCGACGTACTTCCGCTGGGCGCCAACGCGTGGCGGTGGCTGTTTGCGATCGGCGGCGTGCCGGCGTTGTTTACGCTGTGGGTTCAACACGGCGTCGCGGAGCCCGAGGTGTGGCGCGCGGCGAAAGCGTCGACCGAGCCGCGGATCAACCCGTATCGGGTGTTGTTCGGCGACGCGCTGCGCCAGCGTACGATCCTCGCGTGTACGATGGCAGCGCTGCTGCAGTTCGCGTATTGGGGTTTGTTCTTTTGGCTTCCGAACCTGCTCGCGACGCCGATCGACAAGGGCGGCGCCGGCATGAGTGTGGTGAAGTCCGTAGGCTGGCTCGTGCCCATGCAAGCCGGTGCGTTCATCGGCTACTTGTCGTTTGGCCCGTTAGCCGATCGATTCGGCCGGCGCCGCGTGTTCGCGTTCTTTCTCGTCGCGGCGGCGCTGCTCGTTCCTATATACGGACAGATGGTGCGCAGCCCCGTCATTCTGCTCGCGTTGAGTCCCGTCCTCGGCCTCGTTGGACACGCGTATTGGAGCGCGATCGCGCCCTTCCTCTCGGAGCTCTTCCCCACGTCGGTTCGCGCCAGCGGTCAGGGACTCGGCTACAATTCCGGACGCCTGCTCGGCGCGCTCGCGCCGTATGTCATCGGGACGCTCGCCGCGATTCCCGCCATCGGAATCGTCTCGGCGCTCGTCGTGACGTCCGCGTTCTACGTCGCCGCCGCGGCGGTGATGTTCGCGTTTCCCGACACGAGCCGAATGCCGCTGGCGCAGTGACGCGCCGCGTCTCGATCCCCGCGTCGCTGACCGACGCGCGCGAATTCCGACTGCTGCGGAAACTCGATCGTCCACGGAAGGTTCAGGATTTCATCAACCGAATCCCGAGCAACGCGGAGCGCGGCGGCGAGACGTGTACGTCGCCGCTCGTCACGCTGCGCCGGAACAAAGCGCATTGTATGGAAGGCGCGTTGCTCGCGGCCCTCGCGCTCTGGATGCACGGACATCCGCCGCTCATCCTCGACCTCAAGACAAGCGCCGCCGACGTGGATCACCTGGTAGCGTTGTTTCGCGTCGACGGATATTGGGGCGGGATCACCAAGACGAACCACGCCGTCTTGCGCTATCGCGAACCGATCTACCGTGACGTGAGAGAGCTCGCGACTTCCTACTTCCACGAGTACTTCATGAACGACGGCGCGAAGACGTTGCGGCAGTACTCCACGCCGTTCGATCTTCGCCGGTGGAAAGGAAACTGGGTCACGAACGAAGACGACTTGTGGGAACTGGAAACCGCGATCGATCGCTCTCCTCACCACCAATTGCTTTCGCGAAAGCAGATCGCCGGGTTGCGCCGCGCCGACAAGATCGAGATCGAGGCGGGCAAGCTCACCGAGTGGTGAGGCATTCGCGGCGCTTCACCGCCGCTCGCTGGGAACGACCTCGAACTGTCGCCGCAACCCGCCGCGAAACACGACGAGCTCGATCGTGGATCCAATCGCGCTCTCGGTGAGGCGCCGGTGGAGATCGTCTACCGTCGTGACCGGCACACCGCCGACGCTCACGATGAGATCGCGCGGCGCAACGCCGGCTCGCGCGGCCGGACTCGACTCTTCGACACTCGTCACCAGAACCGCACCCGGAGCCGACAAGTGATACCGATCGGCCTGTCGACGCGTGAGGCGAATCGTCTGCCCCGCAATGCCGATGTACGCGCGGCGAACGCGTCCGTCGCGCATGAGACGCGACGCCACGAACTCCGCGGTGCGCGACGGAATCGCGAAGCAAATGCCCTGCGCCCCGGCGATGATCGCCGTATTGACGCCGACGACATCCCCACGCGATGACACCAACGGGCCGCCGGAGTTTCCCGGATTGAGCGCGGCGTCCGTCTGCACGACGTCTTCAATGAGACGCCCTGAATCCGAGCGCATCGTGCGCCCCAGCGCGCTCACGACGCCCGCGGTCACCGTCGCTTGAAATCCGAGTGGATTCCCGATCGCGATCACGAGTTGTCCCGCCCGCAACGCCGCGGAATCGCCGAGGGTCGCGAACGCCGGGGCCGACTGATCGACCTTGAGCACCGCGAGATCCGTATCGGGATCGTCGCCGACGAGATGCGCGGTCTGCATCGCGCCATCACTCGACGTCGCCCGAATCGACTCGGCCCCATGCACGACGTGACTGTTCGTGAGAAGGAAGCCGTCCGGCGTGAAGAAGAAGCCGGAGCCGGTTCCCACCGACACACCGCGTTGGCGGCCGCGTGTACGCGGCGTTCGGATCTCGAGGTGGACCACGGCCGGTCCAACTCGCTCGACCGCCCCGACGACCGCTTGCGAGTATGCATCCAACAGCGCGCCATCGTCGTGCGGTCGCGCCGGGTTCGTCAGAGAACTGGTATCACCTTGCGGATCTTCGTTCGAAACGACACTCAACATCCGTACTCCTCGAGTCCTATTAAGCCAATCCTACCGACGGTGGGAAGGCCTGGGACGAACGTCACGGATGCAACGTCAGCCTCTGCACGCGCCAATTGAGCAGCTCGGCGACGTAGAGCTCGTTTTCTGACGGACACGCAATCTCGTGGATCCATCCGAACTGCTTGACTCCCTTCCCTGCCTCGCCGAGCACACCGAGCACTTTGCCGTCGAGTGAGAGTTTGTAGATGCGGCCGGGCACCGCGTCGGCGCTGTAGAGAACTTGGCGAGGGCCGGGCGTGATGCAGATCGCCCACGGCGCGCCCGACACGGCGAGTGGATTCGATTCCCCGCTCGGCATCGCACCGAGCATCACGTCCGGTGTCTTGTCGAACGGAACGTCGATCGTGAATTGACGAAGGAAGGTGCCGTCGGAATCGAACACCTGAATGCGCCGGTTGGTGCGATCGGCGACGTAGATGTTTCCGTTCGCGTCGTTCGCGATCGAGTGCAGGATATTGAATTGACTCGGTCCAGTGCCGCGCTCTCCCCACGTCTTCACCCACCGCCCGTTCTTGTCGATCTTCACAACGCGCGAGTTGTTGTAGCCGTCGGCCACGAAGATGTTGCCGCTCTTGTCCCACGCAACGTCGGTCGGACGATTGAACGAGCCCCAGCCCGGTCGCGGCTGCGTTCCCGGCGCCGGCTCACGCGGCGGCGCCTCCACCGCCTCGGCCCGTCGGCCGAGAACCATGAGGACGCGACCGGCGGGGTTGAACTTCATGATCATGTTCGCACCCTCGTCCGTCGCCCACAAATTTCCGTCGGCGTCAATCCGAACCGTGTGCGCGAACGCGAACCCGTACAGATCCTTGCCGATCTCTCGAATGAAGGATCCGTCGGGCCCGAACTCGAACAATTGCGAGGCGACTGCGCCGTGCAACGAACTGCGCGCACCGGTGCGGCTGAACACATAGAGGTGCTTGCGCGCGTCGACCGTGACACCGGCCACTTCGCCGAAGTACATGTTCGCCGGGAGCTTGAGAAAATCGACGCTGGCGTCGAATCGAATTTCTGGAACAGCGGCCGCCGGCTGTTGCGCGTTCGCCGCCGCGGCACTCGAGACGATTGCAGCGAGCCCGCCGGTCACCCAGTATCTCATGCGCCGGCTCAGTGCGACGTCGAGACTTGCGTCGACAACACAGAGCGGAACACGGCGACCGCTTTCGTCATCTCCGGCAGCGTGCCCACGGACACCCGCGCGTAGTTCGGCAGCGCCGGGAAGAAGCGACCGATCGCCACGTTGTGCTTCACGCACTCGAGCTTGAACGCTTTGGCGTCGCGCCGAATATCGACCATCATGAAATTCGCTTCCGACGCATGCACCGTATAACCGGCTTTCTCGAAGAACTGTCGCGTGTATGCTCGCGCTTCAGTGTTTCGACGGACCTCGTCCGCGATGTGACCTGTATCGCCAACCGTCGTCATCGCCGCTACGAGCGCAAGCTGATTCACGTTCGAGCCAAGCAACCAGGCCGACATCTTCTTGAGCGTCTCCGGCTGGCCAACCGCATAGCCGGCGCGCAGACCAGCCATGCCGAAGACTTTCGAAAAGGTCCGCGTGACGACGACGCGCGGGTTCGCCAGCGCCAACGGAATGGACGTGCGGTAGCTCGGATCGGCCACATACTCGTGATACGCTTCATCGATGAGGATCGTGGTCTCGGGCGACGCACGCATCACATGCTCGACGAACGCCTCGACGTCGGCCTTGCCGTGCACCGTAGCCGTGGGATTGTTCGGATTGCAGAAGTACACCAAGCCCGCGCCGCGCGCCGCGTCAGCCATCGCACCCAGATCGAGCGCCAGCTTCGCATCGACCTTCGGCGCATTCACCGGATGATTGAGAAACTTCGCAAAATTCGCCGGCGCCTCGAACGTCGGCTCGGGCGCGACGAGCGCGCGCGTGGGCGACGTGAACGTGAACACCGCCGATCGAAGCAGCTCCCCGGATCCACAGCCAAGAATGAAATTCTCGGCCTTGAGTCCATGGAGCTTGGCGAGCGTCTGGATCAAATCGTCTTCGCCCTTGACGGGATATCGATTCGATTCGTTGAGACGCGCGGCAATCGCGCCGAGCGCATGCTTGCCCGGGCCGTTCGGATTCTCGTTGCTGTCGATGCGGATCATTCCCGGACGCGAGGCCAACAATCGCTCAGCCCGCGTCTCCTTTGCACCGGACGCCGGCTCCTGTGTCCCCTCATGCGCAAAGAGGTCTTCGTGGCCACGCCACGACACGAGTGGTGCGCTGAGGATTCCGGTGGCGCCGGCACCGAGCGTGGCACCAACGGTGGCGACGAACGAGCGGCGTGAGACGGGCATGGCGTGCTCGCGGAATGAGGGCGCGTCGATTATAGCCCCGTCTGCCGCGGTTGGGAATGATCGCGTCGATCCGCCGCCCCACCCGCCAACGCATCGCAGTATCATTGAGAATGCCCGATCCGATCCGCGCCTTCGTTGCCGACGTCGAGACCCCAATCGGCACGATGGTCGCCACGGCCACCGAGACGCACCTCCTACTGCTCGAGTTCTCGCACCGCCGCATGCTGGGCACGCAACTCGACCGGGTGCGACGCGCGCTCCAGTGCAACTTCGAGCGCGGCGAATCTCCGGTCTTCGCCGTCGTCCGAGATCAGCTCGCCGAATATTTTCGCGGCGAGCGGCGGGAGTTCGACGTCCCGATGCACGTGCCCGGTACGCCATTTCAAAGCCGCGTTTGGTCAGAGCTCCAGCGCATTCCGCCGGGAACAACGACGAGTTATGCGCGCCTTGCCGAGACCATTGGCCAGCCAACGGCCGTCCGCGCCGTGGCGCGGGCCAACGGCGACAATCGCATCGCGATCATCATTCCCTGCCATCGCGTCATCGGCTCAGACGGACAGCTCGTCGGGTACGGTGGTGGACTGTGGCGCAAACGAAAGCTCCTCGACCTCGAAGGCCGAGCACTGACGCTGCCGCTGTTCGACGCCTGAGGCCATCCGCTCGCCGGTCTGTCGCATACAAATTTGCGCACGATCACCGTTGGGTTCGCCGAACGAACGGTGCGGAACGACGGAGATTAGAACGCTCTAATCTCGGCGCCCTCTTGCCGGACATCCGAGTCGCGGCACATGTTCGAACGTGTGCTCGCGCTGCTGCCGCGAGAGTCACGATCGAACAGACGAATCGCAATGAGAGACATGTCGAGGTTCGCGGTAAATCCCAAGCACACGAGAGAGGCGTGAAGCGAGACAACTCGCTTCGATACAAGCTGGCGCTCGCCATCGCGGGCATCGCCGCCGCGATCATCGTCTCGTTCGGAATCGTCGTGTATCGCGAAATGCGAACGTCGACGTTGCAAGCGGCGAGCGAGCGACTGCATGCCGTCACGGGCCAACTCGCGACCATGCTGTCCACGTCCGGCCGGACCGTTCGCGCCGGCGTCGCGAGGCTCGCCGCCGACTCCGCGATCAAGCAATACCTCCGCGCGCCCGACGCACGAACAGAGACCGCCGCACGCGCTGCAATCGATCGGCTCAGCGGCCCGCCCGCGACGGTCGCGAACGTTGGGCTTTGGGACTCGACCGGACGCGCGCTACTCACCACGTCGGCGTCTGCGCCCGTTGTCTCCGCGGATGTCGCGAGCCAGCTCACCGCACTCGTTGCGGCGCAAGACTCCGTTGCGCTCGGCTGGATGACGAGGGGACGTGACACGGTCGTCTATCCGATCATCGCGCGCGTCGTGGACAATCGGAGACTCCTCGGCTACGTCGTGGAGCAGCGCCGCCTATCCACCGCCGCGACCGATGCGCGGCAACTCGGCGCGTTCGTTGGGTCGGACGCGCGCGTCCTCGTCGGCAACTCGCGCGGCGATGCATGGACCGATTTCATGGCGCCCGCCGTCGCGCCGCCCGTCGACCTGCGCGCGATCAAGAACTTCTCAGAGTATCGCCGCGAGGGTGTGGGTCCGGTGCTCGCTGCCGCGGAGCCGATTTTAAACACGCCGTGGACATTGCTCGTCGAGTTTCCGCAGACGCAGGTCCTTCAACGGCTGAACATCATCGTGGGTCAGATCGCGTTGTTCGCACTGCTCATCCTCACGATCGCGATGGGAATTGGCTGGCGGTTGAGCGATCGCTTCACCCGACCACTGGCCGACCTGGGCGCCGCCGCGGAAGCCATCAGTGCCGGCGACTACTCGCGACGCGTCGACGCGTCCACCGGCGACGAATTCGGTTCGGTAGCCGACGCGTTCAATCGCATGAGCGAGAGCATCACCGCCGGACACACCGCGCTCGAAGCCAAAGCCGCCGAAGCGGCCGCGTCGGAGCGACGATTACATCGCGTCATCGCGTCGAGCGGCGCGCTGCTCTACGAACTGCGGGTCAATGACGGCGCCGTCACGCTCGAATGGATGAGCGACAACGTCACGAGCTTGTTGGGTTACAGCCTGTCCGAGGCGGAATCGCCGGAATGGTGGCCCGCGAACGTTCACCCTGACGATCGCGAGCGAATCGGCATTCTACCGAACACCGGCCCGCGCGACAGCGACGCGCGCGAATACCGATTCCGCGACAAATCGGGACGATATCACTGGGTCCGCGACGATCAACGTGTCGTGCGTGGCGGCGACGACGGCGCAATCCACGTCATTGGGGCTTGGCTGGACATCACGGAACAGCGCCTGCTCGAGGAGCAATTCCGGCATTCACAAAAGATGGAAGCCATCGGCACGCTCGCGGGCGGTATCGCACACGATTTCAATAACCTGCTGACCGTCATCACGTCGTACGCGACGATGCTGCTGGAAGTGCACCACGACGACGCCGACCGCCGCGACCTCGAGGAGATCGCCACCGCCGCGCAGCGCGCCACGGCGCTCACACGACAACTACTCACGTTCAGTCGCAAGGCAATCGTCCATCCCGAGCCGGTCAACCTCGGCGACATCGCGAATCGCATGGAAGGCATGTTCCGCCGGCTCGTGCGCACGGACGTCGAGCTGATCGTCCGTGCCAACGTCGACGTCGGGCTCGTGCTGGCCGATCCGAGTCAGATCGAGCAAGTGTTGATGAATCTCGTGGTCAACGCGCTTGACGCGATGCCCGACGGAGGAACCCTGGTGATCGAGACGAGCGACGTCGAGCTGGACGAGTCATACGCGCGCACGCATGCCGACGTTCACCCGGGTCCCTATGTGATGCTCGCCGTCACCGACACCGGCGTCGGAATGGATCCCGACACGGTGAAGCGGATCTTCGAGCCATTCTTCACCACAAAGGACGTCGGACACGGCACCGGGCTCGGACTCGCCACGGCACACGCGATCGTGAAAGACCTGCGTGGTCACGTGTGGGTCTACAGCGAACCAGGTCAGGGCGCTGCGTTCAAGGTTTACCTCCCGCGTGCCGCTGGCGCGTCGTTGCCGGTGCGCGCGCCCACAACTCGCGGAGTCGCGCGTCGCCGCGGCACAGCCATGCTGGTCGAAGATGATGACAGTGTCCGACGCGCCGTTCGCCGCATGCTCGAGCGACTCGGCTTCACCGTGTTGGAGGCAGCCGAGGGTGAGACGGCACTGGGAATCGCGGCGGCTCACCACGGGCCGATCGACCTCGTGGTTACAGATCTCATGATGCCGCGCATGAACGGCGGAGCGTTCGCGACGCTTCTCGCCAAATCGCGACCGGACGTCCGAGTGATATTTGCCTCGGGGTACACGGACGACGCCGTCGTGCGCCGCGGTCTGCTCGCGCCGACTCACACGTTCCTACAGAAGCCATTTACCGGCGACCAGCTTGCGGCGGCAGTCGACGATCTTCTCTCGCCGCGTCCGACACCGTCCAGTACCGGCGCTTGACATTCTGTTGATTGGCTGTATGATTCATATCATGAACAGTCGGACGGAACTGGATCTCCCAGTAGAATCGACAGCGATCGGCGACGGTCAGGGCGGAATGCTCGGACTACTCGGCGTCGCACAGATTCTCCAAAGCCGGCTCGAACAGGCATTGGACTCGGTTGGGCTGTCCGTTCCTAAGTATTTTGCTCTCAAGCGGTTAGTCGACGCGGGCCAGCCAGTGTCTTTGAGCTCGCTGGCCGAACGCCAGCGATGCGTCCGCTCGAACATCACGCAGCTCGTCGATCGTCTCGAGGCCGATGGGCTGGTCAAGCGGGTCGACGATCCGGCCGATCGTCGCGCGGTGTTGGCCACGGTGACGGAGCTCGGCGTCGAGCGATTCGCCGCCGCCAATGCAGTGATCGACGCCGTGCAGACAGAGCTCGCGTCGCGCATCCCAGCCGAAGACCGTCAGTCGTTCCTGAAGGGCTTGGCAGCGATGCGGCAATGCTGAGTTTTTTTGACTTGCTGATTCACACCTGCACTATCGATGCGATCTACAATACACGCCGTGAACCGCATGCGTACCGCGCTCGCCGGGAGAAAGAAAGATTCGCAGGAAGTGTCGATCCATTTCGACTCTGTTCGACGTAAGGGTAGAGCCGACGCACCAAGGAAAATTGAAGACCGACGCCACCACGTCGAAGGAGATCTGAAGATGTCTCGCCACCACCCGAATTCTGCGAATGTCCCGGCCGCCTTACGACCCGCCACGCTGCGCGCCGGTCTGACCTTGGCCGTTATTGCAGCCATGGCTGCGTTTGCAGTACGCGTCGAGGCTGAAGAAATGTCGGCGCAGGCCTCACTCGCTGCGAGCGCGCCGGCGGCGCAACTCGCCAGCGGACCGGCCATCGGCTTCTAGCTCAACCGAAACGACCATGCTCGGCGTTCAGAGTTTTCTAACGCGTTCCGCGGTGCTCGTTGCCGCAACGCTTTTCATAGCAGGGCCCCTTTCCGCGCAGCCAGCGACGGCCGCGCAGACGACGCCCATGGCCCCCGTGCCGTTCACGGTGGGCGAAGAGCTGGTGTTTCACGCGACGTTTGGCGTGCTTCCCGCCGGCACGGCGCGGATGCGCGTGGAAGGGATCGACAGCGTGCGCGGCCGAGCGGCGTATCACGTCGTGTTCGCGATCGACGGCGGCATTCCGTTCTTCCGCGTCCACGACCGGTACGAGAGCTGGATCGACGTGGAGACGCTCGCCTCGCTGCGGCATCGCCAGCACATCTCCGAAGGACGATACAAGCGGAACACCACATACGAGATCTTTCCGGAGCGCGCCGAATTCCAGAAGGACAGCGAGCCGGTGCAGGCCAGCGTCGCCAATCCGCTCGACGACGGATCGTTCATCTACGCGGTGCGCGTCGCCGGAATTCGCGTCGGTGAGACACGGCGCGACGATCGCTACTTTCGCCCCGATCGCAACCCTGTCGTGCTGACGGGATTGCGCGAGGATACTGTCACGGTGGGCGCCGGAACCTTCGCAACGACCGTGGTGCGGCCGACGATCAAGACGGGCGGCATCTTCTCCGAGAACGGCGAAGCACAGGTGTGGTTCTCCAACGACGAGCGACGACTCCCCGTGCAGCTCAAGACGAAGTTCTCGAGATTCTCGCTGACGTTGGCACTGACGTCGGTCACCGGCGGCGAGTTTGCGTTGAAGTAGGCAATCGCATCGTCGACAACCGCTCGAGTGCTTGACTGCGCTTGTCGGCGCCGGTACGGTTGATCCGATGCCCGACAAGACGAAGCCGCGACGAGCAAACACCACGCCGCCCGAGCTCGCGCGCTGGCTACTGCTGATTCATCAGCTTCCGCCCAAACCCGATTACGTCCGCGTCAAAATCCGGCGCCGCCTCAAACGGCTCGGCGCCGTGGCGCTGAAGCACACCGTTTATCTGCTCCCGAACACGGACGAAGCCCTCGAAGACCTGCAGTGGCTGAGGCAGGAGATCCAGGCCGACGGCGGCACGGCCATCATCGCGGCGGTGCATTTCGTCGAAGGGATTGCCGATGAGGAAATCCTGGCGATGGTGAATGCGGAGCGCGGCTTGACGCGCACGTCGAGTGATGCTGAGTCAATTCATAGCGTCGAGCCGGGACGAACGTGGGTGACTCGCGAAGGCGTTCACGTCGACCGCATCGCCAGCGCGTGGCTCATCCGGCGATTCATCGATCCCGATGCGCGCTTCAAGTTCGTACAGGCCCGAGGCTACGCGCCTCGGAAAGGCGAGCTTCGCTTCGACATCGCGGACGCCGAATACACGCACGTGGGCGACGATTGCACGTTTCAAACGCTCACCAGGCGATTCGGACTCAAAGCGCGAGCATTGCGCGCGATCGGAGAGATCGTGCACGACATCGATTGCAAGGATGAGTTATTCGCGCGACCGGAGACCGCCGGCGTTGAAAGCCTGATCCGCGGGCTGGTCCGTTCGTCCGACGACGACGAGGCCCGCATCAAACGAGGTGCGGCGATCTTCGAAGACCTGTATGCCAACTACGCTCGCGACTAGCCGGCGAAATCGAATCGCGTACCAAGACCTCGATCGACCGCGCGCTCGTACACCATTGCCGCCGCGGCGACGTCCTCGAGCGCAGTGCCCGTGCTATCGAAGACCACTACGTCGCGATCCGATCGCGACCACCGAGCGCTTCCGCTGACGACGTGGGCGAGCTCAGCACGAACGTCGGCGGCGGTCATCGTTCCCGCGGCGATCGCATGATGTAGATCGCCGATCGCGACGCACTGCGACAACACATCGACGACGACCGCGGACTTCGCCATCAGCCCTGCGTCGATCTCCTGCTTGTGCTCCGAGTCGGCGCCGACAGCCGCGATGAACGTTCCGTCGGCCACGTCGTCGACGAACAAAATCGGTTCAGTCGACGGCGTACACGTGATCACGATGTCGCTTCGCATCGAGCCCTCGGCGACGGTCGACACTGCTCGCACGTCGATTCCGAGATGACGCGTCATGTCTTCGGCGAACGTGCGAGCCCGCGTCGCCTCGAGATCGTACGCGAAGACTTGCGTGATGGGACGCACGCACGCAACTGCGTCGATCTGTGCCGCGGCCTGCATCCCGCATCCACAAATCGTGATGGACAATGCATCGGGCCGCGAGAGGTGCTTCGCCGCAACGGCTGTCGCCGCCGCAGTGCGAAGCCGTGTGATTTCCGCCGAATCCATCACCGCGAGCGGATCGCCATTCGTGGCGTCGTAGAGCACGACGATGCCCTGAATCGTCGGACGACCAGACCGACTCGGATTCCGCGGAAAATTCGCGTTGATCTTGGCGGCGAAGTACGACGGGGCTCCGAGGAGCCCCGCCGATTTTACGTGGAAGCCGCCGTCCGTGACGTGGCTCCCCATGATGCCGGCCGAAATCGTCCGACCGTCTCCCTCCGCCGCGAACGCGGCTTCGACAGCGGCGACGCAGTCACGGATCGGCAGGAGCTGTCCGACCATCCGGCGCGAAATGAGGATCGTTGAAGGGGTCATTGAGCCCGCACGCGCGGCGTGAGAACGGTGTCGGCAACCCCCTATGATTCATCCGAATCCTGAGTGACGCAAGTGTATCGAATGCCAACGCGCGCTGGACCTCGTTGAGTTCGTCCGCCGAATCGCAATCAGGCGCCTGCGTCCTTGTGTGTGAGCACCTGAACGACGCTGGCATCGAGAACCGGAATGGGCGTGGTCGTCCCCGGCAGGATGATCGTTCCGTTCACGGTGCCCGTCACGTTGACGAAGTTGCCGACCTGAATGAACT
>Ga0308176_10001905_pt1 | contig 13127 bp, 14 predicted proteins | sample PhyCR2_3_FD_203890 | JGI IMG/M metagenome (GOLD analysis project Ga0308176, IMG submission 203890) | Soil microbial communities from UC Gill Tract Community Farm, Albany, California, United States - DLSLS.C.R2 | ecosystem: Environmental > Terrestrial > Soil > Agricultural land | place: USA... | reverse complement strand
GCGCTGTCCGCGATCTACCTGCCCGGCACCGGCGACCTCCGCTCGGCGGGGCTGCTCGCGGTCGTCGGCTCCGTCCTGTACGCATTCCCGCTCCTCGTGTGGCTGCGCTACAGCGAGGAGATCGTCTCGGCGGGCGGCCTCGCTGCGTTCGTCGAAGCCGCGGTCGGCCGCCGCGCCGCGCTCGTCCAGGCCACGGTCTGGTCGATCAGCTACTTCCTCTATCTGCCGTACACGGTCACGGACATCGTCTACGAGATGCTCGCGGACATCTTCCCCGGCATCGAGCCGTGGCGCTGGGTGATCGAGGTGACGATGCCGGTGGCGCTCGTCGGCTTCGTGCTGCTCGGAACGCTGCCCGTGCTGCGGGTCCTGCTCGTCTCCGCGGCCGCGCAACTCGTACTGATGCTGATCCTCGGCGGCGTGATGATCGGCCATACCGGCGCGCCCGGATCGTCGTTCACCCACGCGGCGAGCACGCACGAGATCGCCCGCGGCGGCACGCGCATTGCCCTGCTCTTCCTCTGCGGCAGCCTGCCGATCTTCCTCGGCGCCGAAGCGGTCGGCGGCGCGCGCACGGTTCGCCGCGGCATCAGCACCGCTGCGGTTGTCGTCGCCGCGTACCTCATCTTCGCGGCCTTTCCACTCGCGGCCGTCGACCCTGCACTCTCGCACGCGAACCTTCCCGGCTTCGCGATCGCCGGTGCGTACTCCGGCCGCGGCCTTGCGATCGTGATCGGCGTCGGCGCCGCGGCGAGCGTCGCCGGGCTGATCGTCGCCGAGTACCTCGCGCTCTCACGGCTCCTCTTCGCCGTCTTCGGGGTGCCGGTGCGAAGGATCCTCAAGTGGATCGCGGTGCCGTTCATCGCGATCGACGCGATCTCGATCATCAACCCCGAGGAGTTCGACGAGAACGTCCTGCGCCCCTCGCTCGTGGCGCTCTTCCTTTCGCAGCTGATCGTCTTCGCGGTCTTCCCGATCTACCGCAGGCGGCGTGGCAAGCTGTCGCCGCTCGACGTCGTGCTCGCCGCCGTCGCGTTCGCGTTGATGTCGTACGGCCTCTACCGCGCGATCATCGAGCCGGTGAGCACGTGAGCGCTACGACTCGCGCATGAATCCCTGACGCGCTGCGCTCACGAGCGCAACCGCCTCGGGAAAGAGCACGCGCATCGCGTCGCGCATCGCGATCGACTGGTCGGCCGCACCACCCTCGACCTGGACCTGAGCGAGCGCCGCGGCGGTCAGCTCGACGGCCGTGTTCAGCGTCAGCGTCGCAAACTGCTCGCGCTGTGCCTCCTGCACCGACTCCGCCTGCTGCTCCGCGAACTCGCGCAACCCGCGCAGGAGGTCCTCCGGATCGCCGCCGAACGGGAAGCCGAATCCACCTTCCTCGGACATACGACCACGTTAGCGCAGGTCGAGCAGGTAGCCGCGCTCGACCTCGCGCACGAACTCGTCGACGACGCCTGTGGCGGAGCGAACGGCTTCTGAGAACGGGGAGGCGATCTCGCCGAGCGCGTGCTCGAGGGCGATCGTGGCGGCGCCGACCGCGTCCAGGTAGGCCGGCGTCGCGACCCGCGGCGGCGCGCCGACCGCGCGCTCGAGCACGAGCGCCGCCTCCTCTGCCTCCTCGATCCCGGGCGGCTGCTCGACCATCCGAACCTGCGCGAGCTGCGCGCGCAAGGCCTCGAGGTCGCCTCCGCCCGCGAGCTCGCCGGCGAGCTCGCACATGGCGACGATGGACGCCGCGGCACGTACGTCTGCGCGCCGGTCGACCGGCTGCACCGCGTCGTCGACCAGCAGCCAGCGGCGCACATCCTCGGCGCCGAGCGCGACGAGATAGACGCGGCGCCCGCCCGCCGGCTCGGCCGCGAGAACGCCCGCCACCTCGCCCCGCGGCGCGACCGCGGCCGCGACACGCTCCAAGTCGTCGGCGAGCGTCATAGAGTCAAGCGTATGGATGCACGCGCGCTCTTCGCACCGCTCGGGCCCGGCTACGACCGCTGGGGCTCCGTGCTGTCGCTCGGCCAGGATCCGCGCTGGCGCCGGTTCCTCGTCTCGCGCATCGACGCGGGGCCGACCGACACCGTGCTCGATGTCGCCACCGGAACCGCGGCCGTCGCGCTCGAGCTCGTGCGCCAGAAGGACTGCTTCGTCGTCGGCATCGACCAGAGCCCCGAGATGCTGGAGGAAGGTCGGCGGCGGGTCATCCTCGCCGCGGCCACGAAGCAGGTTCGCCTCCAGGAGGGAGACGCTCGCGCGTTGCCGTTCGACGACGGCCAGTTCGACGCCCTCACGTTCACCTACCTGTTGCGCTACGTCGAGGACCCGGCGGCGACGTTGCGGGAGCTCGCGCGCGTCGTGCGGCCCGGCGGCATGATCTCGAGCCTCGAGTTCGGCGTGCCCCGCGGCATATGGCGGCCGCTGTGGGAGGCCTGGACGCGCGTCGGCCTGCCCGCCGCCGGCAGGCTGATCGGAGACGGCTGGCACGAGGTGGGAACGTTCCTGCACCCGTCGATCACGGGCTACTACGAACGCTGGCCGCTGCCGCGGCTGCTCGAAGCCTGGCGTGACGCGGGCATCGACGACGTGCACGCGCGACGAATGTCGCTCGGCGGCGGGATCGTGACGTGGGGACGCAGGAGGTAAGGCCCGCGTGGTACGCGCTCCGCGGCGGCGGCGCGCGCGACTACGTGACGCTGCTCCACCCGCCGTACACGTTGTGGCATCTCTCCTATGTCGCGGTCGGCGCAGCGGTCGCACCGCATTTCCGCCTCGACCGGATGCTGTGGGCCTGCGCCGCGTTCCTGCTCGCGATGGGCATCGCCGCGCACGCGCTCGACGAGCTGCACGGCCACCCGCTGCGCACGAGCATCCCGGCTCGCGTGCTCGTGGCGATCGCGGTCTGCGCGCTCGGCGGCGCCGTCGCGATCGGCGTCGCGGCCGCGGCGGCGTGGGGCTGGGGCCTCCTCGCGTTCGTCGCCGTCGGAGCCGTGCTCGTGCCGGCGTACAACCTGGAGCTCGCGCTGCACACGGATCGCGGCTTCGCGCTCGCGTGGGGTGCCTTCCCGGCGCTCACCGGGTACTTCGTCGAGGCGCAGACGCTGCGTATCGAGGCGGTTGCCGTGGCCCTCTACGCTTTCGCGCTCAGCCTCGCGCAGCGGGCGCTCTCGACGCCGGTGCGACGCGCGCGCCGCGAGCAGCGGACGACGGCGGGCACGGAGCCGCTCGAGCACGCGCTCCGCTTGCTCACATGGGCCTCCGTCGCGCTCGCCGTCGGGCTCGTGGCGGCGCGCCTACGATGACGCCATGACCGCCGCTGCAATCGTCGCCGTCGTCGCCGCCGCCGTCGCGCTGCTCGCGCTCGGCGCGACGCTCCTCGTGCTGCGCAAGGTTCGCGCGCACAATCGAATGCTGGAGCGGGAGATCGAGAGCGGCAAGGTGGCGTTCGACGAGATCGTGGCTGCCGAGGTCGCGCAGCGCTCGGAGGAGCTCGAGCGGACGATGGCGCGTCTTCGCGCCGACGCCCTCTCGGGACTCGCGGAGGAGGAGCGGCGGATCGCCGACGATCGCCGACGCGACGTGGCGGAGCGCGAGCGCGACGCGACAGCGCGCCTGATGGAGCAGCTCGTTCTCGCGCAGGCGGGCGTCGAGGAGCGCCTGACCGACTGGGCGAGCGATGTCGAGAAGCTGCAGGCGGGACTCGCCGACGACCTGAGGCGAATCGAAGCGCGCCAGCAGCAGGCGATGGCGGAGCTGGAAGCGAAGATCGGAAACGACGAAGATCGTCTACAGGGCTCGGTCGAGGAGCAGCGGCAACTCATCGCGCGCGCGCGAGCAGAGCTCGCCCGCGCGGCGCAGGAGATGATGCAGCAGGCGACGGCGGAGCTCGAGCAACACGCCGCCGAGCGCCGCCGCGCATTGCACGAGCTCGCCGACCGGCTGCGCAAGCGCGAACGCGACCTGCAGGAGCTCGCCGAGCGCGAGGGCAGCGATGCGGCCGCGCGCATCCAGGTCGCGCTCGGCGACGTCGAGCGCCGACAGGTCGAGCAGCTGCAACGAATCGTGCAGCGTGAGACGACGCGCTATTCGGAGTCGGCGTCGCAGCAGTTCGACACGTCGATCCGCGGAGCGCGTGAGGAAGCAGCCCGGCGCCTCAGCCGCGAGCTCGACCTCGCGGTCGAGCGCTTCGCGCGCGAGGCGGAGGGCGTCCTCACGGAGCGCGTGAACAACGTCAGCGACGCCGCCGCCCAGCGGGTCGAGGAGCGGCTGGGCCGGCTTCGCGCGGCGCTCGAGCGCCAGCGCGAGGACGCGCTGAACACGCTGGAGGACCGGGCGCACCAGGTCGAATCGACCCTGCGCGAACGTTTGCACGAAATTGCGACGGATGCCGAGGCCGAAAGGGCCGTGCTCGAGACGCGCCTGCACGAGCTCGCACGTAGGCTGGACGAGCTGACCGCGAAAGCGTAAACGTCCTGTTTGGTCACCAACTTTCGGAGGCAGGGTTCGTCTACGTCAGAGCGAAAACCCGCACACCATGCCGCAGACCCTCGAACATCCCCAGTCGGAGCGCGAAAAGGTCGAGTCCTGGCGCCTCCACGTGCTGATCGAAGCCGGCTATCCGCTGCCGCTCGCAGAGAAGCTCGCCCACTCCGAGGCGGACCTGCATCGTGCGGTGGAGTTGACCCGCTCGGGCTGCACCTTCGAGACGGCCGCCGAGATCCTGCTCTGATCCCTCGCTAGCATCGGCCGCGTGAAGGTCGAGGCGATGGAGGTCGAGGGGCGCAAGGTCTACACCGTCCGCGCCTTCAACCGCGGTCTCGCGACGTGGGTGAACCGGCTGCCGACCCTCTGGATCGAGGGTGAGCTGACCGAGTTGCGCCACCAGCAGCGTTGGGCGTCGGTGTTCTTCACGCTCAAGGACCCGGAGGACGGTGCATGTCTGCCGGTGCAGATGCCGCGCGGTCAGTTCGAGGCGCTCGACCTCGGGCTCGCCGACGGCGAGCGCGTGCACGTCTTCGGCCGCGCCGAGCTCTACGAGCAGCGCGGCGAGCTGCGTCTGAAGGCGCTCTCGATCGAGCGCTTCGGCCTCGGCGCGCATCTCGCGGCGCTCGAGCGGCTCAAGCGGAAGCTCGCGGCCGAGGGCTTGTTCGACGAGGACCGCAAGCGCGCGCTGCCGCGCTTCCCGCGGCTGATCGGTCTCGTAACCGGAAACGACGCTGCCGCGAAGCGCGACGTGCTCACGCACATCGTGCAGCGCTTCCCGCCCGCGCACGTCCTCGTCGCCGAGACGTACGTGCAGGGCCCGCGGGCGCCGGTCGCGATCCAGCAGGCGATCGCCGATCTGTGCGGGCGCGGAGTCGACGTGATCGTTCTGGCGCGCGGCGGCGGCAGCCTCGAGGACCTGCTGCCGTTCTCCGACGAGCGCGTGGTACGCGCAGTCGCCGAGTGCGCCGTTCCGGTCGTCTCGGCGGTCGGGCACGAGCAGGACAACCCGCTCTGCGATCTCGCGGCGGACGTGCGCGCCTCCACGCCGACCGCCGCTGCCCGCGTCGTCGTCCCCGACCTGGCCGAGTTGCGCGCGCAAGTCGTGCGCACGCGCGAGCGCCTACACCGCGGCGCGCAGCGTGCAGCCGAGCGTCATGCGCAACGGCTCGAAGGTTCGCACGAGCGTCTGCAGCGCGCGCCGCTCCTCGCGCTCGAGCGGCGCACGGCGCGCCTCGACACGCTGCACGCGAAGCTCGGCGCGCTCAGCCCGTTCGCCACTCTCGAGCGCGGCTACGCGATCGTCCACCGCGGTGACGACGTCGTCCGCTCGGCGAAGCAGGTGAGCGCCGGCGACGCGATCGACGTGCGCGTCGCCGAGGGCACGTTCGGAGCGACTGTTGGCTGACCCGACCTTCGAGGAGGCACAGAAGGAGCTGGAGTCGATCGTCGAGCGGCTCGAACGCGGCGACGCAGGCGTTGACGAGCTGACGAAGCTCTGGGAGCGCGGCGAGGAGCTCTACCGCATCTGCGCCGCGAAGCTCGAGGGTGTGCGCGGCAAGATCGAAGAGCTCGCCCGCTCGCGGGAGTCGTCCTAGAGCCGCCGCCCCAGCTCCTCTCCGAGCCGGACGAGATCTTCCTTCGCGCGAGCGGGCACGCCTGAGAGCGCGCGAGCATCGACGCCGTCGCGGACGATCCCGCCGAAGAGCTCGCAGCGCACCCCGAGCTGCTCGCACCGTCTGACGACCGCGCCGGGCGCCTTTCCCTCGAGCGTCGTTGCGTCCACTGTTCCCTCGCCGGTCACGACGAGGTCGGCACGGCCCGCGCGCTCGTCGAAGCAGATCGTGTCGAGAACGAGCTCCGCGCCTTCAACAAGCTCGCCGCCGAGCGCGGCGAGCGCGGCTCCGAGCCCGCCGCCGGCGCCCGCGCCGGGCAGGTCGCGGTACGGCGCGAGCTCGGCCATCCCGGCGAGCCGTGCCTCGAGCACGTCGACCGCCGCGGCGTCGGCGCCCTTTTGCGGGCCGAACACGCGCGCGGCGCCGCGCTCGCCGAGCAGCGGGTTGCGCACGTCGCATGCGGCGCGCAGCGGCACCTCGCGCAGCTGCTCGCCGGCGGCGGCGAGCAGGCCCGCTCCTCCGTCGACGGTCGCCGTGCCGCCGATGCAGACGAGCAGCGACGACGGCCGGTCGGCGAGCGCCGCGAGCAGGAGCTCGCCGAGCCCGCGGCTCGTGGCGCGCAGCGGATCGAGCTCGTGCTGCTCGAGCGCCGGTAGACCGATCGCCTGCGCCGACTCGACCACCGCCGTGCCGTCGTCGAGCAGGAGCCAGTCGGCTTCGACCGGCGCGCCGAGCGCGCCTGACACGACTGCGCGCCGCCACGTCCCCCCGAGGGCCGCGTGGATCACGGCGGCCGTGCCTTCGCCGCCATCTGCAACCGGCAGCTCCGCGACCTCCACCCCATCGACGAGCCGCAGGCCGGATGCGAGGTGAGCGGCCGCCTGGAGCGGTGAGAGAACGCCCTTGAGGCTAGCCGGAGACGCGAGAGCGAACATGCTCCGGCTTCTGCTCGATCACCTGCTCGACGGAATCCTCGGGCGCTTCTTCGATCTGCTTCAGCATCGCGTAGGAGAGCCCCTCGCGCGCGAGGAAGATCAGCCCGACCCCGACGCCGACAGACGCCTCGATCGCCTGCAGCCCGATGCCGAACGCGAAGCCGCGCGCGTAGTCGACGCCGTAGTTGACGAGCGGAAACGCGACTGCGATCTGCACGAGGCCGAAGTTGCCGGGCCACAGCGGAAAGATGGTCGCGACGTTGATCAGCACGAGCACGAGCCCTGCGGCCGCCACGTGCTCGTGGATGTGGAACGCGTGCATCGTCGCCCACACGGCGAGGAGCTGGCAGAACCACCCGATGTACTGGAACATCGCCGCCGTCGCCGCCGCGACGGGCGAGCGCATGATCGCGAGCCCCTGCCGCGCGCGGACGAGCAGGAGCTTCACCGGCCCGAGCCCGTCGAGCGCGTCGCGGTGGCCGCGCCGGGCGAGCGCGACCGCCGCGAGGAAGAGCGCGAGCCCGAGCGCGAGCACGAGCCCGATCGACGTGAGCGCCCAGCCGGGGATCTTCGCCGTGAGCAGGACCCAGACGACGAGCGTCGCCGCCGGGAAGACGTCGAACATCCGATGTGCGAAGACCGAGCCGATCAGGGTCGCCGTCGTCCCCTTGCGGCCCACGATCCGCCGCCGCAGGACGGCGACGCGGGCGAGCTCCCCCACGCGGCCCGGCAGCACGGCGTTCGCAAAGAGGCCCACGGAGAAGGCGGAGAAGACGAGTGGGAAGCGCGGCCGCGGACGCTCGAGCGACTGCTTGATGGCCGTGTCCCATGCGAAGGCGCGCGCGACAACCGAGAACAGGTTGAGCGCGATCGCCATCACGACCCACCGCCAGCTGACGACGGTGAACGCGTCGTGCACGAGATGCCAGTCGGGCCCGCGCCAGATGACGAGCGCGACCGCGACGGCGATCAGCGGCAGCACGAGCAGTACGCGCCAGCGACCGTCGCGCAGCGTCACGCGCACACCTCGGCGTACGTCTCCTCGAGCCGGCGCGCGATGTCGTCCCAGCCGTAGTTCTCGACCGCGTGAGCGCGCGCGGCGCGTCCCATCTCGACGCGGCGCTCTTCGTCGGAGAGCATCGCGACGACCGCGTCCGCGAGCGCGGCAGGATCATTCGGCGTCACGAGCGTCGCCGCCTCCGGCACGGCGACGGCGGCGTAGCCGGGTATGTCGGAGGCGACGGCCGGCGTCGCGCACGCGAACGCCTCGGCCAGAACGAGCCCGAAGCTCTCTCCGCCGAGCGCGGGCGTGACGAGGAGCTTCGCGCGCTCGAGCTCGTGCGTGCGCACCTCGTTGGGCACGATCCCGAGCACGTCTATGCCGGCCTCGTCGAAGCGCATGCGCGCGTGCAGGAGACGGTACTGCAGCGGGTCGGTGCCGATCACGCGCAGCCGGGCCTGCGTCGCGGAGTGGATCCGGGGCCAGGCGCGCAGGAGAGTCGGCAGCCCCTTGCGCTGGTCGTGACGGCCGACGAAGACAACCGCGTGGTCCCGGTCGGCAGGATCCGAGTGCTCGGGGATGACGACGCCGTTCGGGATCACGCGGTAGTCGCCCGGCAGGAAGCGCGACGCCGACTCGGCCGCCATCGGCGACACCGCGATGCGCGCGTCGATGCGCTCCATCAGGAAGCCCCAGAAGTGCAGCGCCCACGGCATCCAGCCGAGCTCGCCGTGAGCGTGGTGCGTCACGACGATCGGGCAGCGCGCGAACGACATCGCAGCGACCGACACGGCGGGGGTCATCGGCTCGTGCACATGCACGACGTCGAAGCGCTCCTCGGCGAGGATCCGCTTCACGCGGCCGACGCTACGCGGCGAGAGCACGATGTTCGGCAGCGAGCCGTTCGCCGGCACGACGACGGACCGGCCGACCGGGACGATCCCGTCCGGGAGTGGGCCGTGGCGGCCGCTGCGCGGATGGAGGAGGCGCGTGAAGTAGCCTGGCGGGTCGTTGCCCATCAGCAGGTGCACGTCGTGGCCACGGCGGCGGAGCGCCGCTGCCTGATGCTCCGAGTGCTCCACGACGCCGCCCCAGTACGACCACGAGAACGGGACGACGATGCCGATCTTCACGCGGCGACCGCCGCGAAGGCGGGTGAGAGCCGCGCGGCTGCGGTCTCGATCGCCTCGTCGCTGACCGCGAGCGAGAGACGCGCCCACCCGGCGCCGCTCGGCCCGAATCCCTCGCCGGGCGCGACCGCGACACGATGCTCCTCGAGCAGCGACTCGGCGCTCAGCCCCTCGGGCAGCCGCAGCCAGACGAAGAAGGTGCCTTCGCAGACGACCGGCTCCGGCAGCGCGGCCGCGAGCGTGTCCCGCCGCCGTTCGTAGCCGGCGACGCGTGCGGCGACCGAGTCCTGGGGCCCTTCGAGCGCGGCGATCGCCGCGCGTTGGAGCGGCTCGAAGATGCCGACGCGCGCATGGTCGTTCAGGGTGTTGATCCGCTCGACGATCTCGGCGTTCCCGGCGACGAAGCCGATCCGCCACCCCGCCATCCCGTAGGTCTTCGACATCGACCACATCTCGACGCCGACGTCCTTCGCGCCGGGCGTCGCGAGAAAGCTCTGCGGCGCCCGGCCGTCGAAGACGATGTCGACGTACGCGGCGTCGTGCACGACGGCCCCGCCGGTGCGCTCCGCCCAGCGGACGGCCGACGCGAACGTGCCCGGCGGCGCGCAGACCGCGCACGGGTTCGACGGGTAGTTCAGGTAGAGGGCCGCGGCGGCGGGCGCAGCGTCGAGGTCGGGCGACCACCCGTCGTCCGGCCGCAGTGGAACCGTCTCGAGGCGTGCGCCGGCGAGCGCAGGGCCGGATGGGTAGTCGGGGTAGTACGGATCGGGCAGCAGGATCGTGTCGCCCTCGTCGGCCAGCGCAAGTGCCAGCTCGACGATCCCGGTCTTCGTCCCCGGGATCAGCGCGATCTCGCGCTCCGGGTCGAGGTCGACTCCGTAGACGTCGCGGTAACGCGCGGCGAGCGCCTCCTTCGTGCGCGCAAGCCCGCGGATCGGCGCGTAGCCGTGCACGTCGGGCCGCGCCGCGCTCGCTGCGAGCGCCTCGGCAACATGCGGCGGCGGCCCCAGCTCGGGGTTGCCGCGGCCGAGATCGACGAGCGGCGGCCCGTCCTTTGCCGCAGCGGCGGCGACGCGGCCGAGGAGCGCCACGAAATACTGCTGCGGCAGCCGGTCCAGGCGTTTTGGCCTCCGACCCATCTGGGTGACTCTAACGAGGTCTCTAAGCTGCGCCGGTGAACCTGATCGAGGCCCTGGCAGACGGTGTCGGCCCGCGGACGGCGGGGAGCGATGCCGCGACGCAGGCCTCGGAGACGGTCGCCGAGGCCTTTCGCGCGCTGGGCCTGGAGCCGCGCTTCCAGGAGTTCGAGATCCTTGGCTACGAGGCAGACGAGCCGGAGCTCGTGGTCGAGGGTGAGCGCTGGCCCGCCGGGCCGTGCATGTACGCGCATGCGTTCGACGGAGAGGGGACCGTGCGGCGGATCGGCGAGCAGAGCGCCCCGGTCGGAGACTCGAAGCTCGGCGCCTTCGCGGTCGTCGACGCAGGAGGCCGGGAAGTCGCGCGCATTCTGACGAGCCCGTTCTCGACCGGGGCGATCCCGTTCATGTCGCCCCACGTGCACATCACGACGCCGCCGACGGCGTTCGTCTCGATCCGCGATGCCGAGCGCCTCGAGGACGGGATGCGCGTGCGCCTGAAGGTCGGCGGCCGTTTTCTCCCCGGCCGCCGCGAGCGGAACGTGATCGCCGACATTCCCGGTCGCGGCGAGGGCCACGTGATCGTCAGCGCGCACTTCGACTCCGTCTGGCGCGGGCCCGGCGCGATCGACAACGCGTCGGGCGTCGAGGGCGTGCGCCGCATCGGCGAGGCACTCGCCGGTCAAGACCTCGCGCGCGGCGTCCGCCTCGTCGCCTTCGCTGCCGAGGAGATCAAGCTGACCGGGTCGCGCTACTACGTCGACGAGGCGCGCCTGCGCGGGCAGCTCGACGAGATCTCAGGCGTCGTCAACCTCGACTGCATCGCCTACGGCGAGAAGCTGAACGTGCTCGCCTCGCCCGACGCCATGCTCGACCGCGCGACGGGCATCGCACGCGACGCAGGCCTGCTCGACCGCTACGAGCTCGTCACCGGGCCGGCGACAGGCGGCATCGACAGCCACTGGTTCGCCGAGGCCAAGATTCCCGCCACGACGATCCTCCACTTCCCCTACGACGAATACCACCTGACCGCCGACGTCCCCACGCTCGTCGACGACCGGCAGCTCGAGGACGCGGTTGCGCTCGGGCTGGCGCTCGTCGAGTCGCAGCTCAGCGACCCAGTCGCTCGCTAGCTGTAAGACCCGAGGACGTTGGTTCTAGTGATGGGCGGCTTGTGGCCGATTGCTGCGTGTCGGCGTCGATGGTTGTAGTGCCAGAGCCAGCCGTCAAGGGCGGCGCTGCGTTCTTGGCTTGAGCGGTAGATCGCGGCGTATGCCCAGCCGTTGAGCATGGTGCGGATGAAGCGTTCGGCCTTGCCGTTGGTCTGGGGTCTACGTGGCCGGGTGCGCAGGTGGCGGATGCCGAGTTGGCGGCAGGCGACGGCGTGCACGACGCCGCGGTAGCAAGCACCGTTGTCGGTGAGGACCCCCTCGACGTGGATGCCGTGGCGGGCGTAGTGGTCGCGTGCTCGGCGGAGGAAGCCAGCGGCGGTTGCTGCTTTCTCGTCGTTGAGGACCTCGGCGTAGGCGAGGCGGCTGTAATCGTCGACGGCGACGTGGACGTAGTCCCAGCCGCTTGTGCCCCGGTCGTGGCCGTGGGCGTCGCGACGGCGCGGCCGGCCTCGTCCATCGGGGCGGAAGCCGACACGCTTACCGGCCGTCTGGAAGCGGCCGAGCTTCTTGACGTCGATGTGGACGAGCTCGCCGGGCCGTGATCGCTCATAGCGGCGCGGCTGCTCGAGACCGAGTCGGCCCAGACGACCGACGCCGTTGCGCTTCAACACGGCTGAGACGGTCGAGTGCGGCATCTGCAGCGTCTCGGCGATCTCCGCCGCGGTCATCCGCAACCCACGCAGCTTCACGATCGCCGCGACTCGATCGGCCGGTGTCCGGTTAGCGACGAGCCGCGGCGCCGACGAGCGATCACGAAGCTGCCGATCGCCGCCGCGATAACGACCCACCCACTTACGCGCACAGCGCACGCTGACGCCGGCGGCCTCGGCCGCCGCCCTCAGCGTCCAACCCTGATCAACCACCCGGCGCGCCAACTCGCGCCTGCCACTCCAGCTGAGAGCCGCGTTAGCGTGCAGATCCATCCGGTGCCTCCTTGGGGCTTGAGCTGCCTAGACAGCGCTCAGCCTCCAAGGCGGCCCGGATGAACCAACGTCCTTAGGAACTACAGCTAGCGGTCGGCATCCCTCGAACGAGGCACATCGAGGGTATGCCCGGGTCCAGCCCTTCGACCGATGGCACGGCCGCGGCCGGCACGCAAGCTGTCGGCGTGACCGGAACCGCGTTTGCCACCGCCCTGTATGTCGGGACCGCCTCGATCGCGCTGTGGATCTCCGTCCGGTACCCGCGCCTTGCCCCGTCCTCGCTGACCGTGCGCGCGGTCGCGCCGATCGCAGCCGGTGCCGGCCTTCAGCTCGTCACGCTCGACACGTCGAGCTCGCTGACGCTGCTCGCGAGCCTGTTCCTGGTCGCGCTGCCGCTGCTCGTCGTGTCCTGGTTGACCGCACTGTGGCTGCTCCAGGCGCTGCGCGAGCTGTCCGGCTCCGGCGCGCGCTGAGCGGACCTCAGAGGTTGGCCCAGGACGGGCCGACGCGGTCCAGGTACACGTGCGGGTGCGTCTCTCCGGGGAGCGGCGAGGGGCCGATCCGCACGACCCGGAACCGCGCCTCGTCCGACATCGCGACCTCGGCGCCGGGCTCGGGCGCAGGCCCCGACCGCTCGACCGCCTGGTAGCCGCCGGTGCCGGGGACGAACAGCGTGTGGCGCTCCTCCGAGTAGGTGCGACCGGGGGTCTCCGGCGACCGGGTGGAGAGCTTT
>Ga0308176_10001903_pt1 | contig 13137 bp, 11 predicted proteins | sample PhyCR2_3_FD_203890 | JGI IMG/M metagenome (GOLD analysis project Ga0308176, IMG submission 203890) | Soil microbial communities from UC Gill Tract Community Farm, Albany, California, United States - DLSLS.C.R2 | ecosystem: Environmental > Terrestrial > Soil > Agricultural land | place: USA... | reverse complement strand
GTGCCGCGGGCCGCCGCGCCGTCGCCGAAGAACACCGCGGTCACGCGGTCGGTTCCGAGCAGCTGCGACGAGATCGCCGCACCGGCGCCGAGCGGGAAGTTCGAGCCCAGGGTGCCCCCCTGCCCCAAGACGCCGACGGACGGGTCGACGAAGTGCGCGGTGCCGCCGCCCTTGCCGCCGGTGCTGCCCGTCACGCGGCCGAACAGGTCGCCCAGCAGCTCTTCGAGCGCCATGCCTTTGGCGAGCGCATAGCCGAGCCCGCGATGCGCGTAGAACAGGTAGTCGTCCTCGCGCAGCGCCGTGGCGGCGCCGACCTGGACCGCCTCCTGGCCGATGCCCGGATGCCAGAAGCCACCGAACCCGTGTTCGGTGATGTGCTGCTGCAGTCGCAGCTCGACGGCGCGCACGAGCGCGACCAGCCTGTAGAGCTCGGTCGCCAGCTCCGCGTCGGCCATGCCGAGAGCATGCCGCTCCGCCGCGCGATCGCGGCTCACGTGCGCCCGTCGGGCCGGTGGTTTCCACAGCCACGGCGGCGATCCACGTCGCATCCCTGCTGCGGTGGCTCAAGCTCTGCGGGCATGGACCTGGTGCACGAGTTCACGTTCACGGCGAAGCTCGCCCCGGCCGTGCCGGTCGGCCCCGGGCCGTACGGCACGCGGCGGATCCGCGAGGTCGTCGGCGGCGAGGTCACCGGCGAGCGCATCAACGGGCGCGTCGGGACGGGCGGGGGCGACTGGGTCCTGATCGGGCCGGACGGCTGGGGCCGGCTCGACGTCCGGCTGTCGATCCACACCGACGACGACGCGCATCTGTACGTCCAGTACTTCGGGGTGATCGAGTACACCGAGGCCGCGCATGCGGCCAACGCCGGCGAGCGTTCCAGCGACTACGGCGAGCACTACTTCCGCACCGCGCCGCGCATCGAGACCGGCGACGAGCGCTACGCCTGGGTCAACCGCACCGTGTTCGTCGCCGACGGCCGCCTGCATCCCGGGCCGGTCGTGGAGTACCGCGTCCACCGGGTGACCTGAGCGGGTGCCCGTGGGTGTTGCGGTTTCTCCAACGCTGGTCAGCGAACGCTGTCCGCGCGCCGACGCTTCGAACTTACGCTTGCGCCGAATCCGGGTGCTACCTGATGAGGAGGACTACCCCATGACGGATAGAGCTCGCCGAGTGCCGGCCCATCGCCGGAGGCTGTGGCAGCTGGTGCAGGTGCTTACGCTCGTAGGCGCGGTTGCAGTGCTGAGCGCATGCGGGAGCGACGACAACAAGTCGTCGAGCAGCTCGTCGTCGTCGTCCGGGACGTCGTCGGAGTCCGCGAAGGCGCCGACGGGCACGCCCATCGTCGCGTACACGTTCGCGGACGTGAACACGCAGGGGCCGCAGTACAAGAACATCGAGGAGACCGCCCGCATCTACGGCGAGTGGGTCAATGCGCACGGCGGCATCAAGGGGCACCCGCTGAAGGTCAAGTTCTGCGACGCGAAGGGCACGCCGACCGACGCGACGGCATGCGCCCGCAAGGCGGTCGCCGACAAGGCCGTAGCGGTCGTCGGCAGCTTCACCTTCACCGGTGACGCGATCGTGCCGACGCTGTCCAAGGGCAAGGTCGCCTACTGGGGCATGTGCTGCGCCATCTCGGCATCCGAGCTCACCAACCCGGACGCCTTCCCGATGGGCAACCAGCCGCTGTACGCGGTCGGCCTCATGAAGCGCGCCAAGGAGGACGGCTGCCAGAAGACCAACGGCGTGATCATCCAGGGCGCGGAGGCGTTCAAGCCGATCATGCAGAACGCCGCGAAGTCCTACGGCCTCCCGATCGGCAAGTTCATCACCCTGCCGGCCACGGCCCGCGACTACAGCCCGCAGGTCGCGGAGGCGACCGGCGGCGGTGCGGACTGCCTGGTGATGATCGTGTCCGAGACGCCCTACATCGCCTGGATGCCGGCGTTCGCCCAGTCCGGGTCGAAGGCCCGCATGTACGGCCCGCAGGGCAACCTGAACGAGAAGGTCGCGAAGGGCTTCGAGGAGGTCACCAACGGTGACGTCATCGCGGGCATGTACCCGGACATCTCGCTGCCCCAGTGGAAGGACTACCGCACGGCGCTCGACCAGTACAACGCCGACAAGGGCGAGGACTACAACTCCCTCGGCGGGCTGGGCACCTGGGCGGCCTACCAGGGCTTCCAGCAGGTGATCGAGAGCATGAGCGGCCCGATCACCAACGCGACGTTCCTCGACGCCGCACGGACGGCGAAGATCGACCTCCCGGGCATGCTGCCTCCGGAGGACTTCGCCAAGACGTGGGACAAGGACGGCGGGCCCAAGGGCTTCGATCGCCTCGTGGACCGTTGCGTCGTGTTCAGCAAGCTGGACAACGGCAAGCTCAAGCCGCTGACGACGACCTTCGAGGACGTCTCCGAGGCGGCTGGCGGAAAGAACCCGCAGAACTGCGGCTGATCGATGGTCAGGGCTCCGGGCGCTCGCGCCCGGAGCCCAGCCGTCACACTGAGCGGGAGGGAGTCTGAGAAGTGCAAGAGGTCATCCGGTTCGCGTTGTTGGGCTTCGGCGTGGGTGCGCTGTACGCGCTCGCGTCGCAGGGGCTCATCGTCATCTACCGCGGGTCGGGTGTCCTGAACTTCGCCCTCGGCGCGATCGGGATGGCGGCCGCCTACCTCTGGTGGGAGCTGACCACGAAGCACGGCTGGGCGTTCCTCCCGGCGTTCGTCGCGGGCGTGATCTTCGCCGCGGCGATCGGCGCGGTGACCCATCTGTTCATCATGCGGCCGCTGCGATCCGCGGCGCCGCTCGTCCGCGTGATCGCGACGCTCGGCGTCCTGGTCACGCTGCAGTCGATCGCGGTGCTTCGCTACGAGGCGACGCCGAAGTTCGTCCCGAGCAAGCTGCCGACCGACATCTGGAGAATCCACGAGACGATCGTCATCTCGGCGGACCGGATCATCCTCCTCGGAATCGCGCTGGTCACGACGATCGTGCTGTGGCTGCTGTACCGCTACACGCGCTTCGGGCTCGGCACTTCGGCGGTCGCCGAGAACGAGCGCGCCGCGTCGTCGCTGGGCTGGTCCCCGGATGTCATTGCGACGGCGAACTGGGCGCTGGGCTGCGGCCTGGCCGGCGCCGCGGCGATCCTGATCATCCCCATCGTGACCCTGCAGCCGCAGGTGCTCACGAACCTCCTCATCGCGGCGACGGCGGCGGCGCTGGTCGCGGGCTTCCGCTCGTTCCCCGTCGCGTTCGTCGCCGGCCTGGTGATCGGGATCGCGCAGACCGAGATCAACCGCTACATCACGGCGCCCGGCTGGGGGCAGGCGGTCCCGTTCATCGTGATCGTGCTGTGGCTGGTCGTCCGCGGCCAGGCGCTCCCGCTGCGCGACTACCTGCTGCAGCGGCTGCCGTCGGTCGGCACGGGCCGCACCAACTGGGGCGCGCTGGCCTTCGCGGTCGCGGTCGCCGTCTTCCTCGTCTCCACGACATCGCCGATCTGGATCGACGCGTTCACGATCACGTTCTGCGTCGGGCTCGTGCTGCTGTCGATCGTCGTGCTGACGGGCTACGCGGGACAGCTGTCGCTGGCCCAGTACGCGATCGCGGGATTCGGCGCGTGGGTCGCCGGGCGATTGTGCGCCTCGCAGGACCTGCCGTTCTGGCTCGGCGCGTTGATCGGCGTCCTCGCCACGATCCCGATCGGGGTGCTGTTCGCGCTGCCGGCCGTGCGCACGCGCGGCATCAACCTGGCGGTCGTGACGCTCGGCCTCGGCACCGCGGTCCAGCTGATCCTCTTCGACAACCAGAACTACACCGGCGGGATCGCGGGCACGCAGGTCAAGTCGCCGTCGATCTTCGGGCTCGACATCGACGCCAACGCGCATCCGACGCGCTACGGGATCTTCGCGCTCATCATCCTGATCGTGGCCTCGCTCGGGGTTGCGAACATCCGCCGCGGCCGGTCCGGGCGCCGGCTGATCGCGGTCCGCACCAACGAGCGCGCCGCGGCGGCGCTGGGTATCAGCGTGCCCGGGGCCAAGCTCTACGCGTTCGGCATCTCGGCGGCGATCGCCGCGGCCGGCGGCATCCTGCTCGCCTTCCGCAGCACGTCGATCACCTACCAGGTGTTCGACAACTTCACGTCGATCACGAACGTGGGCTTCGCGATGATCGGCGGCATCGGCTACCTCGCGGGCCCGATCCTGGGCGCGCAGCTGGCGCCGGGCGCGATCGACGGCCGGATCCTGGACGAGCTCGGGACGGGGGTGTCGAAGTACATCCCGCTGATCGGCGGCGTCTCGCTGATCCTGCTCGTGCTGGCCAACCAGAACGGCATCGCCCGCGAGGGCATCGCGCAGATCGCGTTCCTCCGCGGTCAGCTCGGCCGCGTGCTGCCGTTCCTGCGCCCGCGCGAGCGCGCCGCGTCCACGCTGCCTGAGGGGTCCGAGCGCGCCGAGAAGGTCCCGGCGCGCACGCTCGACGTGCGCGACGTGACGGTGCGCTTCGGCGGCACGACCGCGGTGGACTCGGTCTCGCTCAGCGTCGGGCCGGGCCAGATCGTCGGCCTCATCGGCCCTAACGGCGCCGGCAAGACGACGCTCATCGACGCGGTCACCGGCTTCGTCCGGCGCTCGGGCGGGGCGGTCCTGCTCGACGGCAACGAGATCCAGAAGTGGTCGCCGGTCAAGCGCGCGCGGGCGGGGATCGGGCGCTCGTTCCAGTCGCTGGAGCTGTTCGAGGACTCAACCGTGCTGGACAACCTCCGCGCGGCGAGCGATCCCCGCGACCTCTGGTCCTACGCGCGCGACCTGGTGTGGCCGGCGAACCCCGAGCTGCCGTCGGAGGTGATCGGCGCGATCCGCGAGTTCCGGCTCGAGGAGGACCTCGACCGCCCCACCGAGGACCTGCCCTACGGGCGGCGGCGGCTGCTCGCGATCGCGCGCGCGGTCGCCACCCAGCCGAGCATCCTGCTGCTCGACGAGCCGGCCGCCGGGCTGGGCGACGTCGAGAGCGCCGAGCTCGCCCACCTCGTGCGGCGGCTGGCCGACGAGTGGGGGATCGGCGTGCTGCTCGTGGAGCACGACATGAACTTCGTGATGTCGGTCTGCGACGAGCTCGTCGTGCTGGACTTCGGGCGCAAGATCGCCCAGGGCGCGCCCGCGGAGATCCGCAACGACCCGACGGTCATCGCCGCCTACCTCGGCGAGGAGGAGTCGGAGCTGACCGGCGACGGCGGGCTGCCACGACACGCCGGCGCCGTGATCGAGGAGACGGAGTGACCATGCCGCCCGTGATCGCAGTCCGCGAGATGAGCACCGGCTACGCGGGCCAGCCCGTCGTGCACGACCTGAGCTTCGAGGTCCAGCGGGGCGAGATCGTCTGCCTGCTCGGTCCCAACGGCGCAGGCAAGACCACCACGATGCTGGCGCTCAGCGGCGAGCTGCCTTTGATCTCCGGCGAGGTCGAGATCGACGGCGACGTCACGAAGGCGCCGCTGCACCGCCGCGCGCGCCGCGGGATGTCCTACGTCACCGAGGAGCGCTCGGTCTTCAAGGGGATGAGCCTGCGCGACAACCTGCGCGTCGGCGGCGTCTCGCCCGCAGTGGCGACCGAGCTGTTCCCCGAGCTGGGCAAGCGCATGAGCGTCCGCGGCGGCCTCCTGTCCGGTGGCGAGCAGCAGATGCTCACGCTCGCGCGCGCGCTCGGCCGCAAGCCGCGCATCCTGCTGGCCGACGAGCTGTCGCTCGGCCTGGCGCCATTGGTGGTCGACCGTCTCCTGCAGGCCGTGCGCCGCGCGGCCGACGAGCAGGGCACCGGCGTCGTCATGGTCGAGCAGCACGCGCACAAGGCGCTGAAGTACGCCGACCGCGCGATCGTCCTGCGCCGCGGCCACGTGGAGCTCGACCTCTCCGGCGACGAGGCCCGCCGCCGGTTCGACGAGGTCGAGCGCGCCTACCTGACGGGCACGGCGCCCGCCGACTCGAAGGCCAACGGCACCACCGCCCCGGCATAGCGACAAAGGGGTCTGACCCCAATGTCGCATGCGACAAAAGTGTCAGACCCCTTTGTCGGTCAGTCCATCCGCTGGCCGCCGTCGACGTTCAGCGTCTGGCCGGTGATCCAGCCGGCGGCGGGGGAGGCGAGGAAGGCGACGGCGCTGCCGATGTCCTGCGGCGTGCCCTGGCGGCGCATCGGCAGCGATGCGATCCGTGCCGCGCGCGCGCTGCCCGGCTCGGCGCCGGAGGCGGCGTCGCGGCGGGCGAAGGTGCCGTCCATCATGTCGGTGTCGGTCGAGCCCGGGCAGATGCAGTTGACGCGCACGTCCGGTGCGAGCTCCAGCGCGAGCTGCTGGGTCAGCCCGACGATCGCGAACTTGGTCGCGCAGTAGGCGCCCATCCGCGGCTGCCCGGCGCGGCCGGCGACCGAGGAGATGTTGACGATGTCGCCCGTGCCGGCGCCCAGCATTCCCGGCAGGACCGCCTTCGTCATGAGGTAGACCGCGTTGAGGTTGATGTCGACGGTCCGGTACCAGAGCTCGTCGTCGAGCTCAGCGATCGGCGCCTGGCCCGCGCCGCCGGGCACCGCCGCGTTGTTGACGAGCAGGTCGACCGGCCCGAGCTCCGAGGCCGCCGCCAGCACCCGGGCGACGTCGTCGCGCGCGGTCAGGTCGCCCTCGACATGCACCGACCGGCGGCCGAGCTCGCGCAGCTCGCCGGCCAGCGACTCCACGCCGCGCCAGCCGGACTCGCGCTCGGCCGCGGGCTGCTCGGATGGCGCGCGCGCGAGGCCGTGGACCGCGACGTCGGCGCCGGCGCGCGCCAGCTCGATCGCGATCCCGCGGCCGATGCCGCGCCGGCGGCCCGCGCCCGTGACGAGCGCGACCCGGCCCGCGAGTGGGAGCGCCTCCGGCATCTAGTCAGCGGTCAGGATGTGGACGGACATCGCGGCCGAGTCGCCCTCGAGCCAGCCGCCGCCGTTCTGCGTGAGCGCGACGCGCGCGCCCTCGACCTGGCGGGCGCCCGCCTCGCCGCGCAGCTGCCACGTCGCCTCGCACACCTGCGCGATGCCGGTCGCCCCGATCGGGTGGCCCTTGCTCAGCAGCCCGCCGCTGGTGTTGACGGGCAGGGCGCCGTCCAGGCGCGTGTGCCCGGACGCGATCAGGTCGGGCGCGCCGCCGGGCTCCGCGAACCCGAGCTGCTCGTAGACGATCAGCTCGGCCGGGGCGCTGGCGTCGTGCACCTCGGCGCAGTCGAGGTCCTGCGGGCCCAGGCCGGCCTGCTCGAACGCCGCGCGCCCCGCGCGCGCCGCCGAGCCCGCGGTCGGGTCGTCCTTGTCGTGGACGTTGCCCGAGCGTACGACCGACGCGCGGATGCGCGGCCCGTGGCTGCCGAGCCGCGGCGCCACGCGATCGCTCACCAGCACGACGGCTGCCGCGCCGTCGGAGATCGGCGAGCACATCAGGAGCGTCAGCGGCTCGACGACGAGCCGGCTGCCGAGCACGTCTTCGACGGTCAGCTCGCCGCCGTACTGCGCGCGCGGGTTGAGCCCTCCGTTGTGCTGGTTCTTGACGGTGACCTGCGCGAAGTGCTCCGGCGTCGCGCCCGATGCGCGCATGTAGCGCCGCGCCATGTCCGCGTAGAGGTCCATGAAGAACGAGCGCGCGCCGCCCTCGTCGTCACCGGTGCGCACCTCCTCGGCCAGCTCGGCGCGCATCTCCACGTCGATCGCGGTCCCGATCGCATCCATCCCGACCGTCTTGTCCTCGTGCGAGAGCTTCTCGGCGCCGAGGCACAGGACGACGTCGTGCATCCCGCTCGTGACGGCCTGCCAGCCGAGGTGCAGCGCGCTCGACGCCGACGCGCACGCGTTCTCGATGTTGAAGATCGGGATGCCCTCGATGCCCAGCGGGCGCAGCATCACCTGACCGCGGATCATCTCCTGGCCGGTGACCAGGCCCGCGACGGCGTTGCCGACGTACGCGGCCTCGACCTGCTCCACGCCGACGCCCGCGTCGCCGAGCGCCGCCGTCACCGCCTCGCCGGCGAGCTCGCGCAGCGTCTGCGGGCTCTTGGCGAACCGCGTCATGCCGGCGCCGGCGACGAGGACGGGCGCCGCCGGGTCCATCACGCCACGGGCACGAGCGCTGCCGATTCGGTGTCCAGCGCGCTCCAGTCGTCGTGCCGGCCGTGGTGGTAGGGCGCGAAGACGTCGGCGGGCGTCGTTGCGACCGCCTCGCACGACGCGATCAGGTCGGCCTCCACGAACGCGCAGCGCTGGATCGACCGCACGGCGAGCTCGTCGAGCGGGTCGTGCACGGTGCCGCGCAGGACCACGCTGCCCGAGCCCTCGAGTGCCGTCGTCACCTTCGTCTGGAACGTCGCGCGCGTCAGGATCGCGTCCTCCTGCAGCCCGATGCCATCGGCGGCCGGGCGCGCCTTGAAGTTGAAGTTCACGCCCTCGGCCTCGAACGGCCCGGACTCGCTCGTGAGCTGGCCGTGCAGCTCGATGAGCCGCACGCCGCCGCGCTCGAGCCAGCCGTGGAACGCGTTGCCGTGCCGGTGCAGCGCGCTGTTGGCGAGCTTCTTGGGCTCGCCGAACAGGTCGCGCCCGTAGATCGTCGGCACGTCGTTGTCCATGTACATCGCCAGCACGTAGTCGCCGTCGATGCCGTCGTGGCGCGCGGCGACGTAGATCGCGCCGCCGAAGAAATCGCCCACGCAGTTGGACTGCCAGCGGCCGATCATCGCGGTCACCCGCGGCGTGTCCGCCGGCTCCAGCGGCGGGGGAAGGATCTGCTCGATGGTGGACGCGTCGGTGAGGAAGTCGACCGACAGCATCTCGCCGTTGACGAACCGCGGATGGCTCAGCGCGTGCTCGATGCGCGCGATCTCGTCTGGACGCTTGACGAAGCCCATGGTGCTGCCTGCCTCCTGGTCGGGGTGAGTGCCCCGAAGCTAATCGAGATGCGAGTGCCCGAACGAGTCCAGCTCGAGGATCTCTTGGTGGAAGTCCAGACCGCGCTTCTCCCACGCCGTGCGGAAGTCGTTGATGTGCCTGCGCGTGACGGACGCGGCGGTGTCGGGGTCGCCCGCCTCGATCTCGCCGACGATGCGGCGGTGGTAGCGCGTGGCGTGCTCGGTCATCGAGCGGTTGTCCATGAAGCGATGCAACGTCGGCAGCAGCAGCTGCGTGATCGGCTCGCGGGCGATGATCAGAGCCGGGTTGGCGCTGACCTCGGCGATCGCCAGGTGGAACTCGACGTCGAGCCTGCTCCACTCCTTGAAGTGGTCGAGGTGGCGCTCCTGCGCGGCGAGCGCCTCGCGCAGCGCGGCGATGTCGCCGGCATCGGCGCGCATCGCGGCGAAGCGCGCCAGCTCCGGCTCGAGCGTCACGAGCGCCTCGTGCAGGTGGTGGAACGTGACGTTGCGGCGCCGCAGCGCGTGACGCAGCTCGCGGAACACGGGGTCGTCCGTACGGCTGGCGACGACCATCACGCGCGGGCTCGCCCGCTCGATGAGGCCTGCCTCCTGCAGCGTGCGCAGCGCCTCGCGCACGGTCGACCTGCTGACGCCGGCCTGCTCGGCCAGCGACGACTCCGACGGCAGGCGCTCGCCGACGCGCAGGTCGCCCGACGTGATGCGCTCGCGCAGCAGGGCAGCGAGCTGCTCGTACGCGCGCGCGACCCGGACAGCGCTGACGATTCGCCCGTTGCGGTCGTCGTGATCGGCAGATGCCGGCCCGCTCATCAGGCCGCTGAGACTAGCCCTCCGCGCGGAGCGCTTGGGCCGCGGCCGCAATTGTGTTCGTAGCAGGCAACAACGAGCGTTCGAGCTCGGGGCTGAACGGCATCGGGACTGCCGGCGTGCCGAGCCGCCGCACGGGCGTGCGCAGCTCGTCGAACAGCTCGTCGGCGACGCGCGCGGCGATCTCCGCGCCCGCCCCGAAGTCCTGCACCGCCTCGTGGACGACGAGCAGCCGGCCGGTCTTGCGCACCGACGCGATGACCGTGTCCATGTCGAGCGGTACGAGCGAGCGCAGGTCGATGACCTCCAGCGAGGCCGGGCCCAGGTCGGCGGCGCCGAGGCACTCGCGCAGGCTCTGTCCCCACGTCACGACCGTCACGTCGTCGCCCGCGTGTGCGACGCGCGCCCGGCCGAGCGGTAGCGGGTCGACGCCGGTCTCGCCGCGCATCCCGTACAGGCGCCGGTTCTCGATGAACACGACCGGGTTGGGGTCGCGCACCGACTCCAGCAGCAGGTCGTGCGCGTCGGTCACGGTCGCGGGCATGACGACCTTCAGGCCCGGGACGTGCGCGAACCACGCCTCGAGGCTCTGCGAGTGCTGCGCGCCGGCGCTGCGCCCCGCGCCCGTCTGCGTGCGGAACACCACCGGGATCTCCAGCGCGCCGGCGGTCATGTAGCGCAGCTTCGCCGCCTGGTTGAGGATCGGGTCCAGGCACACGCCGACGAAGTCCATGAACATGATCTCGACGATCGGGCGCAGCCCGGTCATCGCGGCGCCCACCGCCGCGCCGACGTAACCCATCTCGCTGATCGGCGTGTCGATGATGCGGTCGGGCCCGAAGCGCTCGTGCAGCCCGCGCGTGATCGTGAAGATGCCGCCGCCGGCGCCGACGTCGATCCCGATCAGGATGACGCGCTCGTCCTCGTCGAGCGCGTCGGCCATCCCCGCGTTGAGCGCTTCGCTGTAGCGCGTCGTCGCGGGCCCGGCCTCAGTCGCCGAAGACATGGGCGAAGGCCTCCTCGGGCTCGGGGGTGGGCAGCGCGCGCGCGCGCTCGATGGCGGCGTCGACGCGCTCGGCGGCTTCGCTGCGCACACGGTCGAGGTCGGCGTCGGTCGCGTCGCCGCGCTCGGCGAGGCGCCGGGCCTGCACGATCAGCGGGTCCTGATCGCGCCACGCGGCCGACTCGTCCTCCGGCTTGTAGGGCTGCGCGTCGCCCTCGTAGTGACCGTGCCAGCGGTAGGTCTCGGCCTCCAGCAGCACCGGCCCGTCGCCCGCGCGGCAGCGCGCCGCCGCGGCCGACGCCGCGGCGTGAACCGCCTCGACGTCGTTGCCGTCGACGACCGACGCCTCGATCCCGTACGCGGCCGTCCGGTCGGCGACGCCGGGGACGCGCGTCATGCGCCGGCTGTCGGTGAACTCGGCGTAGATGTTGTTCTCGCAGACGAACAGCACGGGGAGGTCCCAGATCGCGGCGAGGTTCAGCGCCTCGTGGAACGCGCCCTGGTTCACCGCGCCCTCGCCGAAGAACGCGACTGCGACGCGCCCTTGCTTGCGCAGCTTGCTCGACAGGCCCGCGCCGACCGCGAGCGGCATGCTGGCGCCCACGATCGCGTTGGCGCCCAGGACGCCGCGCGCCGGGTCGGCCACGTGCATCGAGCCGCCCTTGCCGCGGCACAACCCGTCGGCGCGAGCGAACAGCTCGGCCATCATCCCGTCGACGTCGACCCCCTTCGCCAGGCAGTGCCCGTGGCCGCGGTGCGTCGTCGCCAGGTAGTCGTCGTCCTGGAGCGCCGCCCCGACGCCGGCCGCAACCGCCTCCTGGCCCAGCGAGGTGTGGACGAACCCCGGGATGTCGCCGTCGCGGTACAGCTCGGCGACGCGCGTCTCGAAGGCGCGGATGAGCGCCATGACCGAGAACAGCTCGAGGCCGGCCGCGGCGGCCGGGGATGGTTCGGTAGGCATTACTCAGTTCAATTGAGTGTCTGTTTGTCTGACAGTCCGCAAGCGTAACGGAGGCCTTGACACGTACACAAGGGCCATCTACTGTCGATTGTCCGACGCTACTACACGGCGGTCGGCCGGAGGAGGGTCAGAAAAATCGCGTGGTGACGGACGTCGTCCTGCCGCAGATGGGTCTCGAGGTTTCCGAGGGCACGGTCGTGGCCTTCCACGTCGAGGTGGGCGCGCGCGTCGCCGAGGGCGACCCGCTCGTGGAGGTCGAGACCGACAAGGCCCTCACCGACGTCGTGGCGCCGCGCGACGGCATCGTCATCGGGTTCGATGCCGGCGTCGGCGACACCGTGGCGGTCGGCGCGACGCTCGTACGGCTTGGAGATCAGGCCGGCGAGACCGCGTCCGGCGCCACCACCGCGGCCGGCGAGCCGGCTCAGACCACGGCTGCCACCTCCGCTCCGGTGGCCGTGGCCGAGCCGGCCGCCGCGCCCGCGGCGGTCGCCGCCAACTCGACCGGCGCGCACCGGATCCGAGCCGCCCCGGTCGCGCGGCGCGCCGCCGGCCGGCTCGGCGTCGCGCTGGAGTCCGTGACGGGCACGGGACCCCGCGGGCGGATCACGCTCAGCGACGTCGAGCGGGCGGCCGGCGAGGGATCCAATGGCGCGCCGCCCGCGGCGCAGCCCATGTCCGCGACGCGCCGCGCGATCGCGCGGCGCATGACCGAGAGCCAGCAGATCCCGCAGTTCGCCCTGTCGCGCGAGATCGACGCGACGTGGCTGCTGGCCGAGAAGCGGCGGCTGTCGGACGCCGGCCCGGTGAAGATCAGCGTCAACGACCTGCTCGTCCAGGCGCTCGCCGAGGCCGTCACGCGCCACCCCGACCTCGGCACCTCCTTCGCGCCCGCCTCCGACGGCGGTCACCCGCAGGTGCTGCGCCGTGACGGCGTCGACGTCGGCCTTGCCGTCGCAACCGACCGCGGCCTGCTCGTCCCGGTCATCCGCCGCGCGCACGAGCGCCCGCTCGCCGAGCTCGTGCTCGAGCGCTCGCGCCTCGTCGAGGCCGCCCGCAGCGGCCGCATCGACCTCGCCGAGATGAGCGGCGCCACCGTCTCGCTGTCGAGCCTCGCGGCGTTCGGCGTCGACAGCTTCAACGCGATGCTCAATCCCGGCGAGAGCGCGATCCTCGCCGTCGGGCGCGCGGTCGACCGCGTCGTCCCACGCGAACGCGGCCTCGCGGTCCTGCCGATGATCGCGCTGACACTCACGGTCGACCATCGCGTCGTCGACGGCGCGACCGGTGGCCGGGCGCTGGCCGAGCTCGCCGAGCTGCTCGAGGGAGGCATGACATGGCGGCCGTGACCGGCGCCGCGCTGGTCGTCGGCGGCGCCTCGGGCATCGGGCGCGCCTGCGCCGACGCGCTCGGCGCAGCCGGCT